>Ga0070706_100003759_pt1 | contig 14816 bp, 9 predicted proteins | sample KBSK5501metaG_FD_65476 | JGI IMG/M metagenome (GOLD analysis project Ga0070706, IMG submission 65476) | Corn, switchgrass and miscanthus rhizosphere microbial communities from Kellogg Biological Station, Michigan, USA - KBS K5-50-1 metaG | ecosystem: Host-associated > Plants > Roots >...
CGACGGGCTGACGACCTCCTTGACGATCATCTCCATCTCGGTGAGCCGCAGAGTTCGCAGCGCTTCGTCGTCGGTAGACGCGGCAAACATCGAGTGGGGGTACTCGAGGCCGCGCAGCAGGCGATTGCGAAGGGTCTCGCTCGCCGAGACGAGAAGGATGGTCTTCACGGCGCGACGTGGGTCGGGCGGGCCGACGGGACGGGGAACTCGACGGTGAAGGTGCAGCCGGGCCGCCCCACGTTGTTGCGCGCGGCGAGCCGGGCGTGGTGCGCGTCCGCGATGCCGCGGCAGATCGCCAGACCTAGACCGGTGCCGTGCGGCTTGGTGGTCACGAACGGATCGAAGACGGTGGCCAGCAAGCCCTCGGGGATACCCGGGCCGGTATCCGCCACCTCCACGATGAGCGTCCTCCCGCCACCTTCCGACAGATCGGCCACGCGCACGGTCAACTCCCCGCCCGGTTCCATCGCCTGGATGGCATTTAAGCACAGGTTCAGGAAAAGCTGCTGCAACTGAGACGCGTTGCCGAGCACCGAGCCGTGCGCTCCGTCGCCGACCTGACGCAGGCGGATCTGGCGGTCCTCCAGCTGCGCGTGGAGTGTCTCGAGCGTATCGCGCAGCGGTACCGAGACGTCCACCGTCTCCATGGGGTAGTGCGAGGCCCGGGACATCGTCCGGAACCGGTTGAGCAGGTCGTCGATCCGGCCGATCTCGCGTCCGGCGGAGCGCGAGAACATGTCCCGGAACTCCTCGCTCGTCCCGCGTGATGGGAGGAGCTGGGCGTAGGCCTTGATGCTCACGAGCGGGTTCCGGATCTCGTGGATCAGGCCCGAGGTGATCGCCTCGATGGAGGCGAGGCGCTCGGCTCGGCGCTTCTCCTGTTCGAGCTCCTTCAGCCGCGTTATGTCGTTCAGCACCGCGACCGCGCCGAGGATCGCCTGACCCGGCCCTCGGAGCGGAGAGGTGGAGCACATGAGCGGCACCAATTGGCCCGCTGCGCTCGGCAGGGAGAACTCGATGTGCGATCGCGGCTGCCCATCCACCGCGGTCGACGTCAGGAGCTCGGCGAGAGGAGCGGGGAGGCACTCCGGCGACCGCCCGTGGGCCAGCTTCGTGGCCGTTCCGGTCAGCTGCTCGGCGGCCCGGTTGAAGAGCGTGATTCGGCCCCGCGGCCCGACCGCCACCACGCCGCTCTCGATCGTCTCGAGCACCTTGTTCATCTGCTCGTTCATGTGCACCACGCGCGCGTGGGTCTGCGCGTTCCGCACCGCCACCGCCGCTTGGTTCGCGAGGGTGGTGAGCAGATCGACGTCGTTGCTGAAGTACGGGTCCCCCGACCGCTTGGCGCCGAGCACGACGAAGCCGATAAGATCCCCTTCCTCGCGGAGAGGAATCAGAACCTCAGCACGTAGGCTGCGGAGGGTGTCACGCAGATTGCAACTCGGAGTGGATGGTTCTGCAGACGTCACTTCGTCGAAGAAAAGAAGCGTACGAACGACCAATGCCTGGACGACCACTGAATGACGGCCAATTGTCTGTGGAAGTCGGGGTGCAGACAGATTCCATGACAGAACGTACTCGCTATCTTCAGGATCAAAGAGATAGATGCCGACGCCGTCCGGATGAAATGTCGATTCGATCACTACCCCGGTATGACCTAGCAGGGATGGGAGATCGATCGTGCCCGTAAGAGCATGACTGGCTTCGCGAAGCGTATGGGCGTAGTCGTACGGGTTCCGATAAAGGTATCGATCGAACAGGCGCTGTACGCCCGCTCTGGCTGGCGTAAAAAAAAGCACCGCCATTGCTGCTAGCAGGATCTCGCGCAGGGAAAAATCATGCTCGTCCGGGAGGAGAATGTTAGCTCCGAATAGGGCCAGTGTAAGGATCCCGATTGTCATCAGAAGGGCAGCTAGATATGTCGCTCCTCGATGTATGACCAGACGAATGTCCATCAGACGGTGCCTGATGATGGCGTGGCCGATTACTCCCAACAAGAGAAGAGAGAACAGGGGCCCATATCGGCCGTAGGCGGAAGTCTTAAGGAGAACAGGTAGCACAACATTGGTGGTGGTGATTAGCGCGCCGGACAGCACAAACGCAAGGATCACATAGCGCACCTGGACTGCTTCGAGTCCTTCTGAAAGCCAGTACTTTTTCAACAGGAGGTATGCCGCCGCAGCCAAACCAACTACCGAGTAGGCGGCGAATAGCGGATGCAGGGGGCCATACGTGACCTGCAAGCCCTCATCCAGTGACCGAGCCGAGGAGACGATCCACGGCGAAAACGACGCTAGACAGAATACTGCTCCGATCGGAATGAGGCAGTAGCGCACAGCTATATGCGCGCGTTCCGTGGCCGAGGCGAAGCGATCTATGAAGAGCAAAAACGAAATGGCAAACAGACTTCCCGCGGCAAAGGCGAATCGGATGATGAGCGTAGTTTGAGCGAAGGTGGCGGGCTGAGGGGCAGCATGGTAGCCGACAGCGAGGGCGGCAGCCCAACCACTCGTGGCGAGAGCGAGGAGCCCAAAGGCTCTGTTGAGAGGGGATCTAGGCGCCCGCGTGAATACATAGATGCCGACGCAGAGATTTGCTACGGCGGTAGCCATCAGCAAGAACCAATTGACTGCAATCGTGGTCATTCGTCCGGATGTCTCGAGGTGCCGGCAGGAAGGTTGAGCGGCGAATCTTTGACCGCTGCGACCTGGAAGGTATCGATTCCACCATCGGCGGCTGGAAGCTCAACTATGACGATTGTCCCAGCTGGGCCGCGATTGTTCTCGGCTCGGATTGATCCCCGGTGCGCGTCGACGATGCTCCGACATATCGCTAGTCCAAGACCGGATCCAGTAGGTTTCGTGGTGAAGAAAGGTTCAAATATGTGACTTCTCACTGAATCGGACATCCCAGGGCCGGTATCAGCGACCTCGATTTGGATCGACGACGCCCCAGCGGAATGAGTTCGTCCGACTCGGACGCTGAGTTCACCTCCGTGGCCCATTGCCTCGAGCGAATTCTGGAAGATATTTAGGAAGAGTTGCTTCAGCTGCGATTCGTCAATCGTGACAAAGGGAGCGTCGTCCTCTGAAAGGAAATGAACCACGGTCCGACTTTGCTCAAGCTGGCCACGCAGGAGCTTGAGCGTATCGGATATGGGTTGGCGGACATCCACGCACCCCATTTGCGGCTGAGGAGCGCTTGCTATGCCCCGAAGACGCGCAACCAGGTTGTCAATTCGGTCAATTTCTCGCACTACGACTTTTGAGAAATCTTCTCGGAAGTCGACATCTGAGAAACGCTCCGGAAGAAGCTCGGCAAACGTTCTGATCGCTACCAGAGGATTCTTGATCTCATGCGCGACGCCAGATGCGAGCGAACCGAAGGAGGCGAGCCGTTCTGCTCGCTGTTTCTCGTGCTCAAGTTCCTTTAGACGGGTCAGGTCGCTGAAGACAATTAGCGCGCCGTGAGTGGCGCCGTCCTTGCCTTGCAGCGAAGCAGTCGAGCAAACAAGCGGCAGGGTCTGCTCGTCTCGAGTGTGCACAGAGATCTCGAGCTGCGAGTACGCCTTGTTCTCAAGAAGCGTAGCGCGTAAAGGTTCAGCCAGGGCGCTCGGCAGATCACCGTATGACAGATGGAACCGCCGGTTGAAGGTCATCCCCGTGAGCTGTTCGGCTGCGCGATTGAATAGGGAGACATTCCCCGAAGCGTCCACCGCAATTACCCCGCTCGCCATCGTCGAGAGAATGTTGTCGACGTACTCATTAACAAGCACGACCTCTCGGTACAGGTGTGCGTTCTTCATGGCAACCGCGGCCTGTCCGACAAGAGTTGAAAGAAGATCGATGTCCTCGTTGAAATATGGATCACCGGATTTCTTCGGACCAACTACTAACATTCCGGCGAGTAGGTGCTCGTCAAACAGAGGGAAGGCGGCGGCGCCACGAAGATGCTGCAATTCAACGGCCGCTTCGGTAAAGAGATCGTCGGGCTCGCGGGCGGCCTCCTCTTGAACGAGTGGGCGCCTCTCTCTTTGCATGAAGGTGACGACGGCGGAGTGTGCTGTGATCGAGGGCACAGGGTCGATCTGGCCCCATGGCGGCGCGGTTGGTTGCTGTTGTGCCACGTAGACCTGCTCGCGAGGTCCTCGGAGGTAGACCGTGACGAACTCAGCCTTGAAGGTCCCTTCGATGGTGACACTCAGATAGCGAAGGAGAGACTGAAGATCTAGGGTGCTGCTTAACTGACGACTTGCCTCGCGGATGGTGCGCTGAAAGTCATACTTTTCGCGGTAGACGTACCTATTAAACGATCGCTGAATCCAAGCCTTGAGAGGTTGAAAAACGATTGCAACTAGTGTGGCCAAGAGCAGGGCTTCGACAAGAGAGATGTTACTCGTGTCGAAACCGGAGGTAAGTTGATAGGCCTTCGCAATTGCCAGGAAGACGGTAAGAGAAGCGAGAATCGCGGATACGTAGACCACGCCCTGGCGAATAACAACACGAATGTCCATCAGCCGATGGCGGATGATCGCGTGAGCAGAGAACGATACAACCAAGAGGGAGAAGTACGGGCCGAGCCCGCTGTAGCGCGAGGTCTTCCAAACTAGGGGAACTACCAGATTGGTAGTAATGGCGCCGGCGCCGCCGAGAAGTATTCCAAGAAGGAGATAACGCAGCTGGAGTTTCCTAACTCCTGAAGCGGAACGGATAGTCTGCCCAAGAGTAAGGAGAGCGAGAAGGAAGCAGAATAGGAAGTATATGCCGAAAAACTTGTGCGCCGAGCCATACACGAAGCTCGCTCGTTCTGGTTGAAGTACACCACCCGCAACGATCCATGGCGAGAGGGAAAGTGAGACAAAGGCGATGCAAAAGCTAGCGGGCAGAAGAATCTTGAGCTTCAAACGCTGGCCGGTGTCAGCTGAGAACGCATCGAACATCCAGAGAAGGCAGAATGGTATCGCGCTGGCGAAGGCGAAAGCGAGCCGACCTAGGGGAATGACTGTGTCCAGTCGGTTGGAGGCGAGCGCGAAGGAAATGCAGAAGATCCAGCCGGCAATCGTGAGGGCAGCCAGAGCAAAACGCCGATTCTCGGCAGCGTGACGATTGTGGAGGAGTACGAACATGGCGAGGCCCACGAGGGTCGCGCAAAGAGCCAAGACACCGACAGTTTGCAGACTCATTGTGTCCGGTTGATTAGTCGCTGACTCGACCCAAGACTAGTGCGGCCACGCTACCGCCGAAGCTGTGGCCATTGATGACAACGTTCCGAATGCGAGCTGCTCGAGAGACGTTCGGTACGTAGTCAAGGTCGCACTGCGGATCAGGGACTTCGTGATTGATCGTCGGTGGGACCACTTGATCCCTGAGGGACAGGCAAGCCGCGGCCGCCTGAATTGTTCCCGCGGCTGAGATCGGCTGCCCGATCATCGACTTTATGGAGCTGATTGGGATCCGATACGCGTGGCTGCCGAAGGCTTCTTTAAAGGCGTTGGTATCGCAGATGTCATAGTCGGGTAGTGAACTACCGTGAGCATTCACATGATCGATGGCCTGAGGCGCGAGGCCTGCTTGCCGAATGGCAGCTGAGATAGCCGACGCCATTCGCCTACCCAATAGGTCTCCTTTTCGCATGCCTATGGCCTCGCTGGCTGAGCCATGCCCGAGGACCTCCGCATAGATCGGCGCACCGCGATCGCGAGCAAACTCGAGTTCCTCCAGTATGAGCGTGGCTGCTCCCTCGGAGATTACGATCCCGTCTCTCAGTTTGTCGTAGGGACGTGACGCTTTTCGGGGCGCGTCATTTCTTTTCGAAAGCGCCCCTAGTGCGCAGAAAGCACCAAAGGCGAGCGGGAATATTGGAGCATCGCAAGCCCCAACTACCGCTATCGTTGACGTACCTTCGCGAATACGAGAGAAGCCCTCATTGATCGCGTCGATGCCCGTGCAGCAGTTTGAAGAGACCGATAGCGCGGGCCCTGTAATGCCGAACTCGATCGCGACGTAGCTCGAGGTGGCATGCGGCGGATACTCCAGAGCCGCCCAGGGATTGATTGCGGACACCCCCTCCCTCCAGATGGTCTCGAGGGCCCCTGCCGCAACGTCGCCACCTCCGTTCACTGAAGTTCCGTAGAAGATGCTGGTCTCGGATGCCACGGCCGGAGTCATCTTGAAACGAGCATCGTCAAAGGCGAGCCGAGTGGCCGCCACCGCGAACTGAGTGAACCTCCCCATCATCTTTGCCTTGCGGGAAGTCGCGTACTCCGTCGGGTCGAAGTCGCGCACCTGCCCGGCGACGTGGCAGGTATAGGGCGTGGGGTCGAAGGCGGTAATGTAGTCGATGGCGGACTTGCCCGCGATCAGGTTCTGCCAGAAGGTTTCTTTGCCGATCCCGTTGGGGGCGACGACGCCCAACCCAGTAACAACTACGCGCCGGGAGTTCCTCATCAGAGCGTGCCCCCTAAGGGTGCGTCCGTAAAGGTGGGATAGAGCTACAAGTTAGCAGGAAATCAATCTAAAACCAAATCCCGCGACGCTGGCGTGTCGGGTAGAATGCGGCCATATGCACCACCGGTTTACGCGACGCCAGCTCCTGGCGGCTCTTCCGGCGGGCTTGCTGTTGGCTTGGAGCCGGGCCTCGGCCCTCGAGGACGGCCGGTCGGTCTACGGCTACCAACTCGATCTGTCCATTTTGTTTAACTTTTTGACGCTGTCTCTTTCTGGAAACGTGATCCAGGAGATCGACCGCAAGGCGGGCCGGTACCGAGTCACCATGGACGGCAAGGGCACCGCGATCAGCACCAAGACCGAGGCCACCGGGATCATCCAGGACGGCCGCTTCAAGCCCATCGAGACCCACAGCGTGCACCTCTTCCGGGGTCGGCAGAACACGGTCGCCACCAGCTACGACTACGAGCATCGGCGCCTCGAGCTGCACGCGGTGACCCACACCTTGCTGCTGGGGCGGCGGCGGCAGGTGGACGACGCCCTGACCCTGCCGCCCGGCCGCCACGTGGACGACCTCATCTCCGCCCAGCTCAACTTCGCGGCCAACACGCTCGACCGCGACGACGACGGGACCTACTCCACCTGGATCATGCGCCGCGCCCGCGCCGACAACGAGGGCCCCGACGACGTCGCGCCCGATGGGTACCGGGCCGAGCTGGTCCCGCTTCGCTTCCGTCCGAGCCCCGAGGGCTCGGCTGGCCGCCTCACCGCGCTCGTCGACATCACCCGCTTCTCCTCGTGGGCCAGGCCCGATGCGCCCGCCCGCGTCACGTTCGCTCCGGACCGGCAGCTCGAGTCGCTCAAGTCCGCTCTCATCCTGGGCACGACCCTCTCGGTACGCGTCACCGGCAACGCGTGAGCGAGCCCGCCGCCGCGCACGACCTGGTCGGCCTGGGAGAGGTGATGCTGCGGCTCGCGGCGCGACCGCCGCAGCGCCTCGAGCAGGCGTCCGCCCTCGACGTGCAGATCGGCGGCACCGAGGCCAACGTCGCGGCGGCCTGCGCGCGTCTCGGGCTCCGCACCGCGGTGATCTCCGCGCTGCCGTCCGATCACGCGTGGGGCGATCGCACCGTCCGCGAGCTGAACGGTCACGGGGTGGACTGCCGCGGAGTCCTCCGCCGTCCCGGCCAGCGGATGGGGCTCTACTTCATCGAGTACGGCGTGGCCCCGCGCCCGGTGCGGATCGTCTACGACCGGCGCGACTCCGCGTTCAGCCGGCTCGTGGCCGACGAGGTGGACTGGGCGCTGGTCCGGGGCGCGCGGCTCGTGCACCTGACCGGCGTGACCGCCGCGCTTGGCGACAATCTCCGCGAGGTGGTGCGCCGTGCGGTCACCGAAGCCTCCGGGGCCAACGTGCCGGTGTCGTTCGACGTGAATTATCGCTCGCGCCTGTGGAGCCCGAAGGAAGCGCGCGACTTCCTCACCGAGGTCCTCCCGCGGGTGCGCTACCTGTTCATCGGCGCGGACGACGCGGCCACCGTATTCGAGCTGGACGGCGCGCCCGAGCGCGTGCTGCAGGGCCTGCGCGCGCTCGCGCCCGCCGCCACCATCGCGCTGACGCTCGGCGAGGCCGGCTCGGCCGTGCTCACCGCGAGCGGGATCCACCGCCCGTCGCGGCGCTACACCGTCTCGGTGATCGACCGGGTGGGCGCGGGCGACGCATTCGCCGCCGGCTTCCTCTGGGCCACCCTGATCGGGCGCGACGACCAGCAGGCGGTGGACGCCGCCACCGCCCTGGCCGCGCTCAAGTGCACCATCTGGGGCGACGTGTCGATCGTGTCGCGTCCGGAGCTCGAGGAGCTGCTGGCCACGGATAGCACCGAGATCCGGCGCTAGCGGGGTCGTGGCGCGCACCGCGGTCCTCGTCTACAACCCGGGATCCGGCCAGCAGCGCGATCGATTCCACTCGATCACCCGGATGGTCGAGACCCTGCGCCAGCAGGGCCTCGCGGTCACGCCGCGCACCACCGCCGGTCCCGCCGACGCGACCCGCCTCACCGCGGAGGCGGTCGCGGGCGGCGTCGATCTCGTCATCGTCCACGGGGGTGACGGCACCGTCAACGAGGCGGTCCAGGCCCTGGTCGGCCGCTCCACGCCGCTCGCGGTGTGGCCGTCCGGGACGTCCAACGTGCTGGCCCGCGAGCTCGAGCTGCCGGGCAGCCCGGACCTGGTGGCGCGCGTCATCGCGGCCGGGGCGGTCCGTCGCGTGTCGGTGGGGCGCGCGGGCGAGCGCTACTTCCTGCTGATGGCGGGGGTGGGCCTCGACGCCGACGTGCTGCGCTCGGTGCACCCCGGGCTCAAGCGCCTGGCCGGCGAGGGCGCCTACTGGATGGCCGGGCTGCGCCAGCTCACCGACTGGAACCCGGTGTCCTTCGTGGTGGAGACCGAGTGGGGCCGGCACCCCGCCACCTTCGCGGTGGTGGCCAACGCGGCCTGGTACGGCGGCGGGCTCCGCTTCGCGCCCGAGGCGAGCATGGAGGACGATCAGCTCGACCTGTGCCTCTTCGACTCGACCGAGCGCCACCGGTTCGCCCGCTACCTGGCCGCCGCGCGGACCGGCTCCCACCTGGGCTTGCCGGGCGTCACCTACCTGAAGGCCCGCCGAGCCGTCGCCCACGGTCCGGACAACCGCCTCGTGCACGTCGACGGCGAGCTGCTGGGCCGGCTGCCGGTCAGCTTCGACTGCGTGCCGGATGCCCTCTCACTGGTGGTTCCCCGGAGGGTCGCTCCCTAGGGGTGGTATAGTTTGGCCTGATGGCGGAAGCGGCGCGGGGCGCCGAGCGGATCCTCGAGGGGCTTAATCTGCCCCAAGCGGCCGCGGTCACTCACGAGACGGGCCCGCTGCTCATCATCGCGGGCGCCGGCACCGGCAAGACCACCGTCATCACCCGCCGCATCGCCTATCTCATCGCCACCCGTCGCGCGCGCCCGTCCGAGATCCTCGCGCTCACGTTCACCGACAAGGCGGCGGCCGAGATGGAGGAGCGGGTCGATACGCTCGTACCCTACGGGTACGCCGACGTGCAGATCTCCACGTTCCACGCCTTCGGCGATCGGTTGATCAAGGAGAACGCGCTCGAGCTGGGCCTGACGCCCGACTTCCGGGTCCTCACGCGGGCCGAGCAGGTGATCTTCCTGCGTGATCATCTCTTCGAGTTCCCACTGCGGCACTACCGGCCCCTCGGCGATCCCACCCGCCACCTGCAGGCGATCCTCACCCAGTTCAGCCGGCTGAAGGACGAGGACGTGGGGCCCGACGAGTACCTGGCCCTCGCGGAGCGCGCGCTCGCCGCGGCGGGGGACGACGAGGCCCGCCTCCACGCCGAGCAACAGGTGGAGCTGGCCCGCACCTACGCCCAGTACCAGACCCTGATGGCCCGCCTCGGCCAGATCGATTTCGGAGACCAGATCGTGGAGGCGCTGCGCCTCTTCCGCACGCGACCGCACGTGCTGAGGCGGTACCAGGAGCGCTACCGGTACATCCTGGTCGACGAGTTCCAGGACACCAACTACGCGCAGTTCGAGCTGGTCAAGCTGCTCGCGGCCCGCCACCGCAACGTGGCCGTGGTGGGCGACGACGACCAGGCCATCTTCCGCTTCCGCGGCGCCTCCATGAGCAACATCCTCGCGTTCGACCGCGCCTACCCGGACGCGCGCCAGGTCGTGCTGCAGGAGAACCGCCGCTCGCCGCAGGCGGTGCTGGACGCGGCGTACCGGCTGATCCAGCACAACAACCCCGACCGCCTGGAGGTGGCCCAGAAGATCGACAAGCGCCTGATCTCGACCGTCGGGCGAGGGGAGGTGCCCGAGCACCTCGCCTTCGACACCGTCTCCACCGAGTCGGACCAGGTCGCGGAGATGATCCGGGAGGAGCACGAGCGCAGCCGGCCCTACCGCGATTTCGCGATCCTGGTGCGGGTGAACCACGACGCCGACCACTACCTGCGCGCGCTCAACATGCGCGGCATCCCGTGGACCTTCTCGGGTAACGCGGGCCTCTACGGCCGCCCCGAGGTCCGGCTGCTCATCGCCTTCCTGCGATCCGTGGCCCATCCGGACGACTCGGTGAGCCTGCACTACCTCGCCTCCTCGGACGTCTACCAGGTGCCGATCGTCGACCTCACCAAGTGCGCGACCTACGCGGACCGCAAGCACCGGTGGCTCTTCGACGTGCTGCGCGCGGTGCCCGCGGAGGTGGCCATCACCGAGGACGGCGCCGGGGCGGTGGCGCGGCTGGTGGCCGACCTGGAGCGCTACATGGAGCTGGCCCGCGAGCACCCCACCGGCGAGGTGCTCTACCAGTTCCTGGTCGACTCGGGGCTCATGACCCGCTACGCGAAGGCCCCCGCCGAGCTCGAGCAGGAGGTGCAGAACGTCAGCAAGTTCTTCACCCGGGTCAAGGACGCGGCGCGGGTGCTCAAGTACGACAACGTGCGCGAGTTCGTGAACCACCTGGACGCGCTGATCGACGCGGGCGACGACCCCGCGGTGGCCGAGGCGGACACCGAGACCCCGGCGGTGCACGTGCTCACCGTGCACAAGGCCAAGGGCCTCGAGTGGCCGGTCGTGTTCATGGTGGACTGCATGCAGAACCGGTTCCCGTCCACCCGCCGCTCCGATCCGGTGGAGATCCCGGCCGAGCTGATCAAGGACGTGCTGCCCACCGGCGACTTCCACGAGCAGGAGGAGCGCCGCCTCTTCTACGTCGGCATGACCCGCGCCAAGGAGCGGCTCTACCTGACGAGCGCGGAGGACCTCGGGGGCAAGCGCAAGTGGAAGGTGAGCCAGTTCGTGCTGGAGGCGCTCGACCTGCCGAAGGAAGCGGCGCGCCCGTTCCGGGCCCAGGCCATCGAGCAGCTGCGCCGCCTCGCCCCGCCGCCCGAGGCGATCGGCCTCGCGCTCACGCCCATGGGCGACGACGAGCCGCTCGCGATCAGCCACCGCCAGGTGGACGACTACGAGACGTGCCCGCTGAAGTACCAGTACATCCACATCCTCCGCATCCCGCTGCGCCAGCACCACTCGGTGGTGTACGGCAGCGCGCTCCACAACGCGGTGGAGTTCTACCTGCGCCGGCGCGCCGCCGGCAACTACACCTCGCTCGAGGACTTCCTGCGCGCCTTCGACGACGCGTGGCGGAACGAGGGCTTCCTCACCCGCGAGCACGAGGAGCAGCGCAAGCGGGCGGGCGTGGCCGCGCTGACCCGCTTCTATCACGAGGAGGAGGCGTCCGGGCAGAAGCCCACCGACGTGGAGCGCGAGTTCGGGTTCAACCTCGGGCTCAACCGGGTGCGCGGGCGCTTCGACCGGGTGGACGAGACCCCCGAGGGCCTCGTGATCATCGACTACAAGTCGAGCGACGTGACCGAGCAGAAGAAGGCGGACCAGCGCGCGAGGGAGAGCCTCCAGCTCAAGATCTACGCGCTGGCCCAGCACGAGATGACCGGCCGGCTGCCCGCGCGGGTGGAGCTGCGCTTCCTCGAGTCGGGCCTGACCGGCCGGCACAAGCCTACCGCGGAGGACCTGGTCGCCGCGCGGGCCGCCATCGAGGAGGCCGCGCGCGGCATCCGGCAGCGGGAGTTCGAGGCGACCCCCGAGTACCAGGCGTGCCGCTATTGCCCGTACAAACAGATCTGCCCCAGCACCGCCACCCAGGAGTGACCATGAAGCTCAGCGCGAACGGCATCGAGATCAACTACGAGATCGAGGGCGAGGGCCCGCTGGTGACCTTCAGCCACTCGCTGGCCTGCAACCTCTCCATGTGGGACGAGCAGGTGCAGGCCCTGCGGGGCCGCTATCGCGTCCTGCGCTACGACACGCGCGGGCACGGGCAGACCAGCGCCCCGGCGGGCGCCTACACCCTCGACCAGCTCGCGGACGACCTGAAGGGCCTGCTCGACGGCCTCCGCGTCGCGGCCACCCACTTCGTCGGGCTCTCCATGGGCGGCATGATCGGCCAGGTCTTCGCGCTCAAGCACCCGGCCATGGTCCAGAGCCTCGCGCTCTGCGACACCACCAGCCGGTACCCCTCCGGCGCGGCCGCGGTGTGGGAGGGGCGCATCAAGACGGTGAGCGCCGAGGGCATGGAGCCGATGGTGGCGCCCACGCTCGAGCGCTGGTTCACCCCGCCGTTCCGGGCGCGCCGGAAGGACCTGATGGAGACGATCGGTACCATGATTCGCCGCACCCCCGCCGCCGGCTACGTCGGCTGCTGCCACGCGCTGCCCAAGATCAACGTGACCGAGCGCCTCCGCGACGTCCGTTGCCCCGCCCTCGTGATCGTGGGAGAGGACGATCCGGGGACGCCGGTCGAGATGGCGCGCGACATCCACGCGGCCCTCCCGGTGGCGGAGCTGGCGGTGCTGTGCCGCGCGTCGCACCTGTCGAACGTCGAGCAGCCCGGCGAGTTCAACCGCGCGCTCGGCGGCTTCCTCGACAAGCTGAGCGGGCGCACGAGGCTGTAGCGACGCCGATCCGCTCCGTGCCCGCGGCCCGCTCGGGGGCGGCCGTCGTCCGGCAGACGCGCCTCTGGCTGGGCCTCGTGCTGTTCACCTACCTCACCACCCACTTCCTCAACCACGCGCTCGGCCTCGTCTCGATCGACGCGATGCTGGCCGGGCGCGGGTGGTTCGTCCTGCTCTGGCGCAGTCACCTCGGTACCTTCGCGCTCTACACCGCGCTCCTCGGCCATCTGTTCCTCGCCTACTGGTCGCTCTATCGCCGCCGGACCCTGCGCATGCCGGGCTGGGAGGCGCTGCAGCTCTCCCTCGGCCTGACCATCCCGCTGCTGCTGGTCTGGCACGTGGTGGGCACGCGTCTGGCCCACGAGGTCGCGGGCACACGCGACAGCTACACCCTGGTGGTGCTCTCCCTCTGGCAGCTCGATCCATGGGCCGGACTGCGACAGTCCATCGTGCTCGTGGTGGCGTGGCTGCACGGCTGCGTGGGCCTGCACTTCTGGCTCCGCCTCCGGCCGTGGTACGGACGACACGCGCGCCTGATCTATAGCGTCCTCCTGCTCGTGCCGGTGCTCGCGCTGCTGGGCTTCGCCGAGGCGGGCCGCGAGATCGGCCGGCGCGCCGAGGATCCCGCCTTCGTCCCGCGCGTGCTCGCGGAGGCGCGCCTGCCGAGCCCCGCCCAGCGCGTCGTGCTCGGGCGCGTCTCCCGGGGAATCTTCTGGGGCCATCTCGCGATGATCGGCCTGGTGCTGGCGGCGCGGGCCGCGCGCGAGCACCTGCGGCGTCGCCAGGGCGTGCGGGTGAGCTATCCCGATGGTCGCGAGGTGCTCGTGCCCGCCGGCTTCACCATTCTCGAGGCGAGCCGCTCGGCCGGCATCCCCCACGCCTCGGTCTGCGGCGGCCGCGGTCGCTGCTCGACCTGCCGGGTGCGGGTGATCCGGGGCGCGGATCAGCTTCCCCCCGCGACCGCCGACGAGTTGCGCGTGCTCGGACGGGTGGGGGCGCCCGCGCACGTGCGGCTGGCCTGCCAGGTGCGGCCCCGCCGGGACCTCACGGTGGTGCCGCTCGTCCCGGCGAGCGCCGGGCCCGGCGACGCGGTCGGCGCGGGCGGTCACCGCGAGGGCCGTGAGCTGACGATCGCGGTGCTCTTCGCCGACCTGCGCGGCTTCACCCGCCTGGCCGAGCGCAAGCTGCCCTACGATGTGGTGTTCATCCTCAACCGCTACTTCGAGGCGGTGGGCGGCGCCATCACCGACGTGGGCGGCATCGTCAACCAGTTCACCGGCGACGGGGTCATGGCCCTCTTCGGGGTCGACGACGGACCGGAGGAGGGGTGCCGGCAAGCCGTCCGCGCCGCCGCCGCGATGGTCGCGCGCGTGCGCGAGCTGAGCCGGACTCTCGCGGAGGATCTGGCGATCCCGCTCCAGCTCGGCATCGGGATCCACACCGGCCCCGCGGTGGTCGGGCGCATGGGCTACGCCACCACCACGTACCTCACCGCGGTCGGCGACACCGTCCACGTGGCGGCGCGGCTCGAGGCCCTCACCAAGGACTACGCCTGCGAGCTGGTGCTGTCCGAGGAGGTGGCCGCGCGCGCGGGGCTCGACGTGTCGGACCACGCGCGCCACGAGCTGACGGTGCGGAACCGTGAGGCCCCGCTCGCCGTCTTCGTGGTCCCGAGCGCGGGCCGCCTCGCCGAGCGCCTCCCCGCCGCCGGTGATAAAGTTCGCGCATGAGCTCTCACGGCCACGGAGGCCGGCCCGCCGGGCCGAGCGCGGCCGAGCCCACCTTCGCCGAGCAGGCGCGGACCCTGGTGCACCTCGCGCGCACCGGTACCCTCGGCACGCTCTCG
>Ga0070706_100003760_pt1 | contig 14816 bp, 16 predicted proteins | sample KBSK5501metaG_FD_65476 | JGI IMG/M metagenome (GOLD analysis project Ga0070706, IMG submission 65476) | Corn, switchgrass and miscanthus rhizosphere microbial communities from Kellogg Biological Station, Michigan, USA - KBS K5-50-1 metaG | ecosystem: Host-associated > Plants > Roots >...
CTTCAGTTATGGACCACGCGTGATCTTCTATGGACCGCTAACCCTCGTGCACCCTCAGCGCCGCACTTGCCAGCTCAGCCGGCTGTCGTGCCCAGGTCCCACGTCCCGTCCGCGCGCAGCAGCACGTTGTCGATCAGCCGCGCCGGCCCCATCCGCGCGGCAAGCGCCAGCAGCGCCGGCGCGCGCAGCATCTCTAGCGGCTCGAACGTGTCCGGATCGCAGACATCCGCATACTCCAGCATGGCAAGCGGCTCCTCGGCCACCGTCTCGGCCATCGCCCGGCAGACGGCGTCGGGTCCGCCCGCCGCCCGCGCATCGAAGGCAGCGCGCCCCGCCCGCAGCGCGCGAAAGAGCACCGCGGCGGCGGTCCGCTGCTGGCGGTCGAGATACGCGTTGCGGCTGCTCATCGCCAGGCCGTCCGCCTCGCGGACGGTCGGCAGCACACGCAGCCTCACTGGCAGGTTCAGGTCGGCGATCATGCGGCGCAGCACGGCAACCTGCTGCGCATCCTTCTGGCCGAAGTATGCGTCGGTAGGCCGCACGATCGCGAAGAGCTTGGCGACGACCGTCGCTACGCCGCGAAAGTGGCCAGGACGCGCCGCCGCCTCCAGGCGCGCCGCCAGCGTGCCCTCGGGGACGACGTACGTGGAGAAGCCTGCCGGATACATCTCTTCCGCGGTGGGAACGAATACGGCCTCCACCCCGGCGCTTTCGAGCTGGGCCAGATCGCGCGGGAGGTCGCGTGGGTAGCGCGCCAGGTCTTCGCCGGGGCCAAACTGCGCCGGGTTCACGAAGATGCTGGCCACCGTCGTGGCGCTCTCGGCGTGCGCACGCTGGGCAAGCGAAAGATGGCCGGCGTGCAGATAGCCCATGGTCGGCACGAAGCCAATACCGCCACGCTCCTGCCATCGCTGGCGCGCGTCCGCCATCTCGCCAATCGTCGTGAGCACGCGCACGTCGTCCCTCGCTTCTCGTCGCGCGGGCGGCTATGCCCCGGCCCGCATCCATGCAGGATTGTACCATCTCCGCCCCGCGTTACAGGCAGACGTTTGCTGGATGGCGGGCGACAGCGCGCGTGGTATCATGGACAAGGCGAGCGGTGTATATTAAGTATGGGCAATTGTGAGGCGCGATGAACCTGGAAACGCAGCAGCCCGCAGCGAGCGAGGGCGAGGTGAGCGGCCTGGGTCCGCGGCTCTCGCCGCGTGCTCGCCTGCGCCGGCTCATCATCAGCGTGGCGGTGGTGCTGCTCGCGCTGCTTGTCGCCGCCGCCGGTGTCCCTGCCCTCCGCCAGAACGCGCTCGCCCTGCTCAGCGCCCCAACACCGACGCCTCCCCCTAGGTCCACGGTGGCCGAGCCGACCTTCCTCACGACCCAGATCGCGGTGCTCGCGCCGGCCCCGGCTCATGCGGGCGATGCCGTGACGGTCGTTATCCGGCTGCAGGCAGCGTACGACGGACACGATATTCAGCGCTCCTACCCCATCAAAGCGACGAGCACGCTGTTTGGGCCGTTCGCCTCGCTGGCCGCACTACAGGGCGCGGTAACGAGTAGCACAAATGGGCCACCCACCGGGACCGGTCTGCCGCTCCTGGGAGACTTGAGCACCGCGATCACGGCCCACGACTCTGGGGTCGTGACCGCTACCTTCCACCTGCCGCGCCCCTTGTCGCCTGGCTTCTACGACTTCGTGGTCATCGCGACGCTGAGCGGCAGCCGGGCGGCGGCCAGGACCGATGTGCCGCTGCAGATCATGGCCGGCGGGTGATGCGCGGTGCCCCGAGGGCCCAACCATTCCGTGGACCCAAGTCGCCCCAGGCTGCATGAAAGCGCCGCTGGCACGGGGGGCAGCATCCTCGGTGCCACCACCGCTGGCTTCCTCTATGGGATCGACCCGGGCCTGCCATTCCTGGCGGCGGTGGGCCGCTTCCTCGTCACCGCCGGTGCGCTCTTCCTTCCTGCCCTCACCCGGCTGAATCCGGCCCGGCGCGCCCTCGAAGTGGCGGCGTCGCCGTGCCGCTTGCGGTGTGCTTTCGTCACATTCGTATCACGCCAGGAACCATGCCGGGTCCCCGTTCGTCCTAGCCAGTGGGACCAGCACGGGAGTACGATTGAGACAGACAAACGTTGATCGCCCCATGCTGCCTCAACCTGGTACATCTCTTGCGCCTATAGCGTGTGGTGGTGGTCGGCGTTGCCGCTCTGGCGCGCTGTTATGCGGAGAGTTGGAGAATATGGGCCTGATGCGCACCCTCCGGCGTAGCGTCACCCTCGCGAGCCTGGGCCTGGCCGGCGGCGCGGTGGTCGTGGCGACGCGCCACCTGCTGGAAACCCCACAACCACTCGAAAGTCTGCTCCCTGGCGAGGGTGCGATAGATCGCAAGCATGGCGGCGATATCTATTACAACGTGGCCGGCCCGGTCGAGGCAGAGCCACTCGTGCTGCTCCACGACTTTTATCCCGGCGCCTCGAACTTCGAGTACCGCCGCATCTTTGGCCAGCTCGCGGAGCGCTACCGCGTCTACGCGCCGGACTGGCTGGGCTTCGGCATGTCCGAACACCCGAACGTCGCCTACACGGGAGAGTTCTACGCCGGCGTGCTCGCCGGCTTTCTGCGCGATGTCGTCACCCGGCCCTCCGTGGTGCTCGCCCACGGCCACGCCGCCAATATCGCTGTGCGTGCCGCCTCGGACAATCCCGCGCTCTTCGACCGTCTCGTGCTCGCGTCGCCGGCAGTCTTCGCCGGCCTCAGAAGCGACCCGACATTCCCCCAGGCGCTCGTGCGCACGGCGCAGCGCCTCTCGCTCGGGCTGCTGCCCTACGCCCTGCTGGCCACGCGCCCCGCGCTGCGCCGCATCTGGAGCAGCCGGAGCGCCGGCGAGGAGAGCGTTCGCCCGGAGGCGGCCGAGGAGGATGTCTGGCATCTCTACGCCAGTGCACATCAATTCGGCGGCCAGCATGCCTCGTTGGCGCTGCTCACGGGGGAGCTGGACCTGCCGATGCAGAACGCGTTCGCGCTGCTGGAGCCGCCGGTGTTGCTCGTCGGCGGCGAGCGCGACCAGCGGCACTCGCGCGTGGACCTGGAAGACATCGCCGTGCTCAACCCGCACGCGGACCTCACGCTTGTGCCCGGCGCCGGCGACGCCGTCTTCGTAGACCAGCCGGAAGCGTTCGTGCGTGCCGTCACGGCGTGGCTCGCCATGCCGGCGAGCCGCCACACGCTGGACGAGAGCGCGTTCCTGGGGGCCGCGGACGAGGGTGACGCGGACGACCTGGACGCCGGCGCGAGCGCGAGCGCGAGCGCCCAGAATCGCATACAAGGGCAGATGGAGACCGGCGAGGCCGCCCAATCCGTCCTGCCGGAGACGCCGACGGAAGGCGGTACCGCGCCGCTGGACGTTGATGCCGCCGCGCCGGAGGAGGACGACGACGAGGGCGCCGTCGGCACCCCTGGCTACACCGTGCCCGGCGTCAGCGACATGGGGCTGGACGGCCCCTCCACGCCGGATGTTGGCGGCATCACGGCGCTGGGTGGGCCATCCGTGACGCTTGGTCCCGCTGATGTGCCCGGCGAGGATGCCGACGACGGCGAGCCCTCGGCGCTGTTGCCAGAGGCCGGCGAGGCAGAGCCCGAAGACAGCGCCGAGCATGCGGCGCGCCTGGGTCTCGATCCGCCGCTGGAGCCGGCGGACAACATCGGCGTTTCAGAAAGCGACGAGGCGCCGGAGCACGACACCAGGACCTCTGACAGCAGCGTCCAGACGCCGCCGGACGCGCTTGCCGCCGGAGACGACGCGGCGCGGACCGCACGCGCCGCGCTTGACACGGATGAGATGATCGCGCCAGGAAAGGAAGTCTCGGGTTCACGCGCGCAGCCGGCGCGCCCAACACAGCAGACCCGCCGCGCGCCCGGCGGATCGTCCGACTCACCGGCTCCGCGGGCACAGCCGCGCAGCCGTTCCAACGCGGAGAATCGCAAGCGCAGTCGCTCCGTACCTGCTGGGAAAGATCGCCCGCGGCCGAAGCGTCCAGGACCCCAGCCAGGGAGGTGAGCGCAGGTTTCATCAGGCGGGACTGGTGTATGCGTCTGGCATGTCCTACCGCGCTGTACAGCTAAACGCCTGGCTGGTACTCTGCTACTATCGATGACGTTATCGAGCAGTTATCTCATGGGGGAAACTGGCATGGCGGCTCACACGGAGGCGCCCGCCAAGCGTTGCAGGGAAGAGGTCATCGCAGATGGTTGCGAACGTTGTGTTGCTTCTGCTCGTCGCCTGGCTGGCCTACACGGCCGCCATGTCCATACACTCCGCGATGGAGCATTCAGAGAACGCCCCGCCGCTCCCGCACGAGCGCATCACCGGCGCGCCGTCGCCCACCCAGCCATTCACGAGCGTCGCCCACGATCATGCGGAATAGTGGGAGGACGAACACATGCGGCCACTGGTCGGCATCCCTTGCTTCGCCGCCGAGCGCGCGGGGACGCTCCGCCCCATCTATGGCAATAATCAGGCGTACGTCCGCGCCATCGAGCGGGCGGGCGGCGCGCCGCTGCTGATTCCTCCTCTCGAGGACGGCGCCAGCATGGCGGCTATCCGTGACCGGCTGGATGGCCTGCTGCTGACCGGCGGCGGCGATGTCAATCCCCGGCTTTATGGCGAGGAGCCGCTGCCCGAGTGCGGCGCACCGGAGCCCGAGCGCGACGAGGCGGAGATCGCGCTGACGCTCTGGGCGATCGAGGGTTCGGTGCCCGTGCTGGGCGTCTGCCGCGGTATGCAGGTGCTGAACATCGTGCGCGGGGGTTCGCTCTTTCAGGACCTGGGCACGCAGCGGCCCAGCGCCGCGCGCCACGACCACACGGACCAGCCGCGCAGCGTTCGCGTACACGAGATCAGATTTCACCCAGCCTCGCGCCTGGCCGAGATGCTGGGCAACCCGCGCCAGCACGTGAACAGCTTGCACCATCAGGCAGTGAACCGCCCCGGTGTGGGCCTCGAGATTGTCGCCTGGTCGGAGGACGGCGTCGCCGAGGCGCTGGAGCTAGCAGATCATCCTTTCGCGCTGGCGGTGCAATACCATCCCGAGGAGCTGGCCGTGCACGCGGACGACGAAGGCAGCCGGCGGCTCTTCGCCGCCTTCGTGCGTGCCTGCGCCGCGCGGAGTGCGTAACCCCCTCGTCCCCATGCCGCCATGGCAGGAACGCGGCGCTGCCGCGCGCCGCGCCGGAGCATTAGCACAATGTGACACAGTGTTCCCAGCGTTCCCGCGCCCGCTGGCCGCCCTGCCAAAGCGGCAACTCGCCTGTTGCGACACATTCGTGTGATACGATGCCGCGCACGGGATCGGGTACGTTGTGCACCGCGTCGCACACGTCAGCCCATGAGTGCCGCCCGTGCCGATGCTGGGGTGATGGTGAGGGGAATCGAGCGTGCAGCCAATCGTCGGGCACGAGCGCGAGACAGGCGTTCTTGCTGAGGTGATCGGCCGCGTCCACGAACGCGGCGCGGCGCTCGTGGTGCGCGGCGAGGCGGGCATCGGCAAGTCCGCCCTGCTGGCGTCGGCAAGCGTGCGCGCGCGGTCGCATGGCATGCTCGTCCTCACCACCACGGGAGTGCAAGCCGAGTCCCATCTGCCTTCGCCGGGCTGCATCAGCTCCTGCGACCACTCCTGGGCGAGATTGGCGAGCTGCCGGATCCGCAGCGTGATGCGCTCCTGACGGCCTTCGGCATGACGAGTGCCCCCGCGCCGGACCTCTTCCTCATCGCGCTGGCCGCGCTCGATCTGCTCGCCGGCGCGGCGGCCCGTGCCTCGCTCTTGCTGATCGCCGACGACGCGCAGTGGCTCGATCGCTCCGCCGGCGATGTGTTAGCCTTCGTCGCGTAGTCCGCTGGCTTTTAGGGTAGGCTGTGCGCCGGGGAGGAGGAAATTCAGCGCGCGACAAAAGCTAAGGCCAGTCCATCATCTGGTGAGCCTTCGCAACGACGGAAAACCACGACATGACCGCTCGCACAAAGGAGAATCGCATGACACCGCTGACGACCCACGAACAGGGACAAATCGACCGCGCCAACGCCTCAGGCTTGCAGCCGGTCGTCTTCGTGCACGGCCTATGGCTCCTCTCCAGCAGCTGGGACAACTGGCGCACGCTCTTTGAAGAGAAGGGCTATACGACGCTCGCGCCGGGCTGGCCCGATGACCCGGAGACCGTCGAGGAGGCCAAGCAGGATCCGGAGGCCTTCGCCCACAAGCACATCAAGCAGGTCACCGACCACTACGTCGACGCCATCCGCCAGCTCAAGACGAAGCCCGCCGTCATCGGCCATTCTTTCGGCGGCCTCATCGCGCAGCGGCTGGCTGGGGAGGGCGTGTCTGTCGTAACGGTCGCCATTGATCCCGCCCCGTTCCGCGGCGTGCTGCCGTTGCCGCTCTCGGCGCTGAAGTCGGCGTCGGCGGTCCTGGGCAACCCCCTCAACTACACCCGCGCCGTCCCGCTGACCTTCGAGCAGTTCCGCTTCGCCTTCGCCAACGCCGTGGACGAGAGCGAAGCCCACGAGCTGTTCGACACCTACGCGGTGCCCGCCCCTGGCGCTCCACTCTTCCAGTCCGCCACCGCCAACCTCAACCCCTGGACGGAGGCGCAGGTCGAAACGAAGAACCCAGAGCGTGGACCGCTGCTGCTGATCTCGGGCGAGCACGACAACACGGTGCCGTGGGCAATCACCCACGCCTCCTACAAGCAACAGGAGAAGAATCCCGGCGTCACCGAGATCAAGGAAATTCCCGACCGCGGGCACTCGCTCACCATCGACCATGGCTGGCGCGAAGTGGCCGAGGTTGCGCTAGCGTTCATCGCGCAGTACGCTCCGAAACACCAGTAGCCGCGCGATGCGGTGGGAGATGAGGCACGCGCCGCCATGACTGCCCGCTCGGCAAGGGCACGGCTGCTACCTCTCCTGCTGCTCTCCATAACACGCTTACCGATTACACGACCACCAACGATACGCTGCTGCGACGGCGCTGGACTGCCAGGACGCGGGCGCGTTGGGCGCGACGCGGCCAGGCAATCTCCAGAATAGGGTGACGACTCAATCAACCCACGTCGCAAGGAGGAGATATGGATCTCAAGCTCATCGATAAAGTTGCTGTCGTGACCGGGGCGAGCAAGGGTATCGGCCTGGCCGTCACCCGCGCGCTCGTCGCGGAGGGCGCCAATGTCGTCGCTGGCGCGCGCACAACCGAGGGCCTCGACAAGCTGGAGCGCGTCACCGCCGTGGCGATTGACCTGGCCACGCCGCGAGGCCCGGCGGCGCTGGTGCAGCGCGCGCTCGACGCGCACGGCACGATCGACATCCTCGTCAACAACGTCGGCGCCGCTCACCCACGGCTCGGTGGGTTCGTGTCGGTCACCGACGAGGACTGGACAGCTGCGCTGAACATCAACTTCCTTGCCGCCGTGCGCACGACCCGCGCGGCGCTGCCCCACCTGCTCGCACGCGGCGCGGGCAACATTGTGACCATCTGCTCGGTCAATTCCTTCCTCCCCGATCCGTTGGTGATCGATTACAGCGCCTCCAAAGCGGCACTCGCCAACTTCTCCAAGGCGCTGTCGAAGGAAGTTGGCCCGCATGGCATCCGCGTCAATTCGGTCAGCCCCGGACCCGTCTCCACGGCGCTATGGCTCGGCGCGGAGGGCGTGGCCCAGACCGTTGCCCACGCCGGCGGTGGCGACCCCGATGCGGTGGCCAAACAGGCCGCCGATGCCATGGTGACCGGTCGATTTACCCGTCCCGAGGAGGTCGCCGATCTGGTCGTCCTGCTGGCGAGCGACCGGGCAGGCAATGTTACTGGTGCCGACTTCGTCATCGACGGGGGCCTCATCACGACACTCTGAGCCCGAGCGGTCGCCTGGCCAACAACGCAACCAACACGTCCCACGAGACAAGTGACCCTCGATGCCGTCCATGCCCATCGCGCCGTACCTGGTTACGGGCCTCGTCGTCGCCGCTTGCCTGGCCCTGGTCGCGTTGGCCGTTCTGCCCGGCAGAATCGCCTCCGCCGACGCCGCTGCACCGCATGCCAAGGGCGCACCAGGATGCAGCAGCACAATGCACCTCTCCACACGGAAGCCCCGCCTTGCCGCAATGGCAAGGCGGGGCTTTATCTGACGCGAGCGACGCTCCGATTACCGCGTGTTGTGCATCGGCATGATGACGTAGGTGTAGCGGTCGCGCAGCTCGCCGCTGGCCTTCACGACGCCCGGCTGCTGCGACGAATTCAGTTCGAGCGCAACGTCGCCGCCCTCCAGCACAGCCAGCACGTCCGTCAAATACTTGACGTTGAAGATGATCTCCAGGCCAGGGCCGTCCACCGCCGCCTCCAGCTTGCTTGTAGAGTCGCCATAGTCTTCGGCCGTCGCCTCCAGCGTAAGCGAGCCAGGCGTCAGGCCGCCGCTCTCGCCCGCATCCACCTTCACGCGCACGATGTTGGCGCTGTCGCGCGCGAAGAGCGAGGCGGTCTTCGTCGCCTGTCTGAAGTCTTCGAGCGGCAGGGTGACGCGCGTGGCATGCGATTTCGGCAGGATGGCCTCGAAGTTGGGGAACTGCCCGGCAATGAGGTTGGAGACGAGGTTGAGGTCGCCGGAACGGAAGAGCACCTGATTGCGGTTGGGCGTGACGATCATCTGTACGCTGCCCTCCGGCGGCAGGATGCGCGCCAGCTCGGTCAGCGTCCGCGCCGGAATCAGCACGTCGCCGGCCGCCGCCTCTCCCCCCGCCAGCGGCGCCCGCATGACGGCGAGGCGGAAGCTATCCGCCGCGGCGAAGGTGAGCGTGTTGTCGCGCACGCGCGCGAGCACGCCGGTGAAGACGGGGCGCGCGTCGTCGGTGGCGGCGGCGAAGACCGTCATGCCGATCATCGAGCGCAGCTCCGCACAGTCCAGCGTGACGGCCGGCTCGCTGCCCTCCACGCCCGGGATGGTTGGGAACTCGCCGGGGTCCATGCCGCGAATCGTCGCCTGGCTGCGCTGTCCGCTGACCTTGAGGCTCTGCGTGCCGGATTGCAGCGCCAGCTCGACGCCGGCGGGCGGCAGATTGTTGATGAAGTCGGTGAAGAGGCGCGCCGGCACGGTCGTCGTGCCTTCCTCCTGGATGGCGGCGGGCACGCGGCACGTGATGCCGATCTCGAGGTTGGTGGCGGAGAGGCGGATGGCGTCGCCCTCCGTGGCCACCAAGATGTGCGAGAGAATCGGCAGCGTCGAGCGGGTAGAGACGGCATGGCTGACCGTCGACAGCCCTTTGGCCAGGTCTTGCTGCTTACACGTCAACTTCACAGGCGTGGCCTCCTCGGCGGGTGGTAGGGATGTCAGATGGGCGCGAGCTTGGCGCGGCGCCGCCATTGGCAGGAACTGGCAGCCGTATCTCCTAGTATACCGCGCGCACGGTTGGCACTCAAGCGACTGGCGCATGTGGGTGGCATGGGAGAACCTCACCCCTGGCCTCTCTCCGGCGCGGAGAGGGGTGCCTCCCGCCAGCGAAAGCGGGGAGGGATGCGCGACCAACCGCTCAAGGATTCCAGAAACTCACCACAGAGCACACAGAGCACACAGAGCACACAGAGCACACGGAGACCAGAGGAGAGGATGATTCAACTACCTCTTCCTCTCTGATCTGCTCTCTGCGTACTCTGTGTGCTCTGTGTGCTCTGTGTGCTCTGTGGTGAAATCTCTGCTCGCTGCCGTGAAATCGGCCATATTCCCCTGGCCTGCACGTGCGGACCGCGATTTACTGCGCCACCAGCGCCGCCACCTCCGCGGCGCAGCCCCAGGAGAGCGTGACGCCCGCGCCGCCGTGCCCATAGTTGTGGATAACGAGGTGCCCCGGCGCGACGCGCTCGGCCTCCAGCCGCACCATCGAGCGGACCGGCCGCAGCCCGCAGGCCTCGCTCACTATATCGTCCTCGGTGACGCCGGCAAAGGCGGGATCGAGCCGGGCGCAGCGCCGCAGGATGTCGCGCGTGGTGGCGGGGTCGATCGCGGTGCTTTCCTCGCCCTCGATGTCGGTGCCGCCCAGCACGATGTCGTCTACACGCGGCACGATGTAGGCGACGCTGTTCGGGCCGAGATCGTCCAGCACGACGCGCCGGAAGCCATTGTGGCGGATGCGCGCGACCTGCCCGCGCGAGGGGTGCAGGTCGTGGTCGCCGCAGAGCTCGCGGGCGCCCAGTCCCGTGCAGTTCACCACGATGGGGCAGGCGTCGAGCGCCGCGCCGAGGCTGGCAGCGCCGCGCTCTTCGATGGAGCCGCCGCGCTCGCGCAGCGTGCGCAGCAGATAGTCGAGGTAGCGCGACATCTCGATGACGGGCGCGTCGAACAGCCAGCCGTCCGCATAGCCGGGCGGCAGCTGGTCCGGCGTGGCACGGCGAAAGCCGGACACCGCCGCGACCCACCAGGGATCGGGCATCGCGGGCGGCAGCAGCTCCAGCACCTCCGAGAGCAGCACGCCGCTGCCCGCCACACTTGCCAGCCGCTCGAAGGCCTGATAGGCGGCGGCGCCCCAGGCAGCCACCTTGTCCTCGGGGTACGCTTTGTACGGGTACCAGACGGCGGCGGCGACATTCGAGGTGGTCGCGGGCGGCAGCGCCTTGGCCCACACGCGCACGCGGTGGCCGTCCTCGAGCAGCCGCAGGCCGGTCGTCAGGCCCGAGACGCCGGCGCCGAGCACGAGTATCTCCATGCGATGTCCTGCCTGCTACAGTCGTCAGCAGTGAAACGCTCTGCGTTGCTCTGCGGCTGCGACGTGACGTGCTCGTCCACCGCAAAGTAGAACACACGCCGGCGAGCGCGACCAGCGCAAACGGGCTCAGCGGCGCGCATTGAAGGCAGCGTTAATGCCGAGGAGCGTTACGCACACCAGGATCAACCCGATGAGGTCGGCGTGCACAATGGCAATCAGCGGGATGCCAAAAATCAGCGAGCAGATGGCCAGGGCGAGCCGCTGGTCGGAGGGCGGCCCCACGTCACGGTGCTGCGGTTGTGCGGCGCGCGCCTCGGCGCGCAGCTTCTCTACCAGCGCCTCGATGAAGTGCTCGTCGTAGGCGGTCGTGCCGAGCTCGCGGCGCGCCTGGAGCGTGGCCTGAAGCTCGCGGTTGATGTCGTCGCTCTGCGCCGGTGTCATGCGCAGCTCCCCTTCCTGGATTGGCGCCGCTGGATCGTCGTCTCGCGAACGCTGGCATGAGCGAATGCTACTGCGTCATGTACGTATGTATCGTCTACGTCGCTCCGCATGTGCGGGTTGCCGCGGGATCGGCCTCACTGGATGCAAGAATTCCGACCATGGTTCGTATGAGCGCACAAGAGGAGTCGTTCTTCCGGTACAAGCGAGGTCAGCGAGAACGTGAGCTAGAGACCTTACCTCACCACAACCTACAGGAGCCCATCAAGGCCCAATGGGTCTGAGCCGGTGATGGTGCCACAGCGGCTTGCCGGCACGGACGCAGCACTATCTACCATCTTCTTCCGAGGAGGCAACGATGAGCACGTCAGAGCCTACGCCGCGCAACCTGCTGACCGGCCTCGCATTCGGCGAGTCGCCGCGTTGGCATGACGACCGTCTGTGGTTCGCCAACTGGGGCATGCAGGAGGTTGTTGCCGCCGATCTAGCAGGCACCAGCGAGGTCATGGTCCGCGTGCCGACCACCTTGCCATTTTGCATCGACTGGCTGCCCGATGGGCGGCTGCTCGTCGTCTCGGGGCGCGAGGGGTTGCTCCTGCGCCGGGAGCCCGATGGGTCGCTGGTCACCCATGCCGATCTCACCGGCCTCTCGCGCCACCCATGGAACGACCTGGTCGTTGACGGTCGAGGCAACGCCTACGTCAACGGCATCGGCTTCGACTTCCCTGGAGGTGAGTTTGCGCCCGGAATTGTGGCTATGGCTACCCCCGACGGCGTGGCGCGGCAGGTCGCCGATGGGCTCGCCTTCCCGAACGGCATGGCCGTGACGCCCGACAACGCGACCTTGATCGTCGCCGAGTCCTATGGCGCGAGACTGACGGCCTTCGACATCGCTCAAGATGGCAGCCTGTCGAACCGGAGGGTGTGGGCTGAGCTTCCAGACGGCCACCCAGACGGCATCTGCCTCGACGCCGAGGGCGCCGTCTGGTACGGCGACGTGCCCGCCAAGCGCTGCGTGCGCGTGCGCGAGGGTGGTGAGGTGCTGCAGACGGTCGACCTGGACCGCGGCTGCTTCGCATGCACGCTCGGAGGCGCAGACGGGCGCACGCTGTTCCTGATGGCGGCGGATTTCTCGAACGCGGCCGCCATGGCGGGCGGCGCTCGCACGGGCCAGGTGCTCACCGTGGCGGCGCCCGCTGCTCGCGCCGGTTGGCCGTAGAAGAGGAGATGCGGCGACCACCCAAGCATGAGGAGGCGCTCACATGCGCAAACTGATCGTCTGCAATGTCATGTCACTGGATGGCTATTACACGGGGCCGGGAAACGATATCATGGCACTTGCCCCTGCTCTCGGTGGCGCCTTCGACGCCTACAATGCCGAACGGCTGCGCGCGGCCGATCTCCAGGTGCGAACAGGAAATAGCATGTAGTCCACAGGGGAGAACACACCGTGAAGAAAGTCATCTCCAAAGACGGCACGCCGATCGCATTCGATCAATCGGGCCAGGGGCCAGCAGTCATCCTGGTGGCCGGTGCGTCCGCTAGGCGAGTGGACGAGGCATCGCTAGCCGCGGCCCTCGCGTCAGATTTCACCGTGTTTGCCTACGACCGGCGCGGCCGAGGTGATAGCGGGGACACGGCTCCCCACGCGGTCGAGCGCGAAGTCGAAGATATCGATGCCCTGATCGACGAGGCAGGTGGTTCCGCGTTCATCTTTGGGCATTCGTCCGGCGCGGTTCTGGCCCTCGAGGCCGCGCGCCTGCTCCCCACCAAGATAACGAAGCTGGCCGTGTACGAGCCCCCATTTATCATCGACGACAGCCGTCCTCCTGCACCGGAGGATTTCGCGTCGCACCTCAACGAGCTGGTTTCCTCGGGTCGCCGGGGCGAAGCGGCCGAGTCGTTTATGACGTTCGTAGGAACTCCTGCCGAGATGATTGCCCAGATGCGGCTATCGCCCATGTGGCCGCAGTTGGAGGCATTGGCGCACACGTTTGTGTATGACGCCACTATTATGGAAGACACCGAGCGAGGCGACCCGTCATCGCTCAGAAAATGGAAATCGACCACGGTCCCGACACTCGTGATGGACGGCACGGTGTTCCTGGGTCGCACGGGACCCCATGCATTCATGCGTCACGGGGCCGATGAGCTCGCCAACGTGCTTCCCAACGCGCAACGTCGCATCCTCGAAGGGCAAGACCATCGCCCGGCTGACGACGTGCTCGCGGCTGCGTTGAAAGCGTTCTTCCTCGGCTGATGTGGAGCCGTCACAAGGGGCACACATCGGCAACGGCTGATGGACATTGAAGACCGGGAAACCGGCCGCGCGCTAGTCCAGCGGCGCCAGCGCCTGGGCGAGGTCGGCGATGACGTCGGCGGGGTCTTCGATGCCGGCGGAGAGGCGTACCAACCCCGTGCCGACTCCTAGCGTACGCAATACGTCCTCTGGCAGGCCATGGTGGCTGGTGACGTAGGGGTACGTGATGGTGGTAGTGACGTCGGCCAGGCTCGGCGCGAAGGCCACCAGCCGCAGCCGCGCGACCAGCTGGCGCACCGCATCCTCACCGCCACGCAGGTCGAACGCCAGCATGCCGCCGCAGCCGGCGGGATAGAGCGCGCGGGCCAGCGCGTGTTGGGGATGGCTCGCCAGGCCGGGATAGTACACGTGCTCGATGGCGGGATGCGCCGCCAGGAACTCGGCGACCGCCTGCCCGGTGCGCGAGTGGGCTGCCATGCGCAGCGGCAGCGTGGGCAACCCCAGAAGCGTGAGCCAGGCGTCCATCGCCCCCTGGCAGCCACCGAAGCGCACGATCTTCTCGTGCATCGCGCCCACCAGCGCCGCCTCCCCCGCCGCCAGGCCGCCCATCGCCGCGCTGTGCCCGCCAAGGTATTTGGCGACGGAGTGCCAGACGAGGCTAGCGCCATACGCCAGCGGACGCAGCAGGGCCGGCGAGGCAAAGGTGGCATCCACCAACACGGGGACGCCGTGGCGCCGGCCGAGCGCGCAGAGCGCCGGGACATCGGCGACGCGCAAGGTCGGATTGGTGAGCGCCTCGATCAGCAGCGCCTTGGGGCGCGGGGCGCGCGTGAGCGCCTGCTCCACCGCCGCCGCATCCGTCGCGTCCACCAGCAGCGGCTCGATGCCCAGCCGCGCCAGCTCGGCCGTCGCCAGCGTGTAGGTGCCGCCATACGCGTGCCGGTCGAGCACGATCGTGTCGCCCGCCGCGGCCAGCGCCAGCACCGCCGCGCTAATGACCGCCAGGCCAGATGCCGCGGCGACTGCCGCCTCTGCCCCTTCCAGCGCGCAGATTGCCGCCTCCAGCGCGGCGTGGGTCGGCGTGCCGTAGCGATAGTACGTGTAGCTCTGCGCCTCGGGGGTCAAGGTATCCAGATCATCCAGCCGCGCGAAGGCGTAGACGGTGCTCTGGTAGATCGGTGGCGTCAGTGGCCGCGAGAGCGACTCCGGCAGCGGCGCGCGCCCGGCATGCGCGGCGCGCGTGGCGAAGTTCTCCACAGGCTCGGTCATCATGTGCTCCTGTCTGTTGCGCCCGGCTCAGGGCAGTTTCACCAGCGAGCGGTCAATACTGGCGAGGGTGGGGCGACCCGCCAGCGCCAACGCCAGCTCCAGCTCCGCGCGCAGCAGCT
>Ga0070706_100003764_pt1 | contig 14807 bp, 12 predicted proteins | sample KBSK5501metaG_FD_65476 | JGI IMG/M metagenome (GOLD analysis project Ga0070706, IMG submission 65476) | Corn, switchgrass and miscanthus rhizosphere microbial communities from Kellogg Biological Station, Michigan, USA - KBS K5-50-1 metaG | ecosystem: Host-associated > Plants > Roots >...
TGGGGCGACGAGCGGCACGTTCCGCCGGACGACCCGCGGAGCAACTTCCGCATGGCGCGGGAGAGTTTGCTCTCCCGCGTGCCGCTCCCTCGCGAGAACGTCCACCGCGTGTTCGCCGAGCTGCCCGATCCTCGAGACGCGGCGTCGCGGTACGAGGCCACGCTCCGGGACTTCTTCGAAGTGGATGGCCGCGCGTTCCCCCGATTCGACCTCGTGCTTCTCGGGATGGGCCTGGACGGCCACACGGCATCGCTCTTTCCCGGCGACGGCGCGGTCGACGAGGATCGACGGTTGGCGGTCGCGGTCCCGGGCCCCGGCGACGGCGTCAGCGATTGGCGCATCACGTTGACGCTTCCGGTCCTCAATCACGCCGTGAGCGTCGTCGTGCTGGTCTCGGGCGCCGGCAAGGCCGCGATGCTCCACCGTGCTCTCGAAGGTCCGGAAGGCGAGCCGCTCCTCCCCATCCAGCGACTGCATCCCAAATCGGGCTCGCTCGTTTGGATGGTGGACCGGGAGGCCGCGCCGTGGGTTCGCTGAGGGGCGGCCCCTCCTTCTGATTTCCGCTTGACGGACCTCTTGGCCAGCCTTAATATATAAGCAATGACTTATGCGATCGCGATCACGGCCCTGGCCGACCCTACCCGGCGGCGGCTCTTCGAGCGCCTGCGCAGGCGTCCCCACGCGGTGGGCGAGCTGGTCGGCTACCTCCGGGTCAGCCAGCCGGCGGTGTCGCAACACCTGGCCGTGCTTCGGCGCGCGCGCCTCGTCCGAAGCCAGCGCGACGGACGTCGCCGCATCTATCAGCCCGATCCGGCCGGAATCGCCGCCCTGCGGGCGTACGTGGATCGCATGTGGACCGACGTGCTTCAGGCGTACGCGAACTCATTCGAGGAGCGAAACAAATGAATCCGACGAAGGAACCGCCCGTCATTCCGCCGCTCGTGAAGGTCGTCACCGTCAAGGCTCCCCCGGACCAGGCGTTCTACCGATTCACCGGCCAGATGGCGACCTGGTGGCCGCTCCGGTCCCATTCCCTGGGGCAGGCCGACGCGGAGACGGTGACGATGGAAGGGCGGGTCGGGGGCCGCATCGTCGAGCGGATTCGAGGCGGCGGCGAGGCGGTCTGGGGCACGCTCACGGCTTGGGATCCGCCGCGCCTCGTCGCGTTCACGTGGCACCCGGGCCAGGATCCGGCCACCGCGCAGGACGTCGAAGTCCGCTTCTCCTGGGACGGCGAGCGAACGCGGGTCGAATTGACGCATCGCGGCTTCGAGCGCCTTGGCGCGATGGCCCGGAAGGCGAGCCGCGGCTACTCGCTCGGTTGGAAGCACGTCCTCGGCCTCTACGCCGAACAGCGCGGCGTGTTCATGTTCGCGATGGGCGCGATCCTGGCCGTGATGATGGCCGTGCAGCGGAAGCCGCGAAAAGCCGCGTGAGCGGCCCCTACTTCGTTTGCCGCTGCAAGTTGGGCGATTCAATCAGCTTCAAATGTTCCTCAAGGACCCCCCTGATATTGCCGATTCCGAGTAGTGGCCAATTAGCCGTCCCTTCAGATGCCGCCGCTATACCCGGAGACAGGCAATGCACGTTGATCGATCCACGTCGGAACCACTCAGGCTGGCCTACGGCCTAGCCCTGGCGTTGGTTCTTTTCCTTTCTGGGCCCCGCGAGGCCGGCGCACAGGAAGAGCCCGAGTCCCCGGACCCCACCTCCTTGAAGAAGCTCAGCCTCGAGGAGCTGTTCAATCTCGAGGTCACGTCGGTCTCGAGCAAGGCGGAGCGGCAATCCGAGGCAGCGGCCGCGGTCCAGATCGTCACGGGAGAGGACATTCAAAAGATGGGCGCCCTCAGCATTCCCGAGGCGCTCCGGTACGTGCCGGGCGTGGAGGTCGCGCGCCTCGACTCTCGCCAGTACGCCATTACGGCCCGCGGCTTCAACGGCACCGTCGCCAACAAACTCCTGGTGCTGATCGACGGGCGCAGCGTGTACACGCCGCTCTTCTCCGGCGTGTTCTGGGACGCGCAGGACGCGTTCCTCGAGGATGTGGCGCAGATCGAGGTCATCCGCGGGCCCGGTGCGACCGTCTGGGGCGCGAACGCGGTGAACGGCGTCGTCAACGTCATCAGCAAGCCCGCCCGCGAAACCCGGGGGTTCCTGGTCACCGGGGGCGGCGGCAACGTGGAGCGGGGATTCGGCGGCGTGCGATACGGTGGCACGATCGGGCCGAACGCGTTCTTTCGCGTATACGGCAAGACGCTCGACCGCGACTCCTCGGTCCGGCCCAATGGGCAGGAGACCGGCGACGAATTCAAGATGAGCCAGGGTGGTTTTCGCGTCGATTGGGCGCCTCCGACAGCGGAGGCGATCACGCTGCAGGGCGACTTCTACGGCGGATCGGCCGAGCAACCGACGACCGATGACCAAGAGACCAGCGGCGGGAACGTCCTGGCCCGATGGACGCACCGCTTCTCGCCCCGATCCGACCTGCAACTCATCACCTATTACGACCGGACGAACCGGACGATCCCGAACCAGTTCGAAGAAGATCTCGACACGTTCGACGCGTCGCTGCGTCATCGCGTGGGCGTCGGCGAACGGCAGGAAATCGTGTGGGGTCTGGGCTATCGGCAGACGTTCGATGCGATCCGGAACAGTCCGGGGCTCGCGTTCCTACCGGACCGCCTGAAGCGCGAGGTGTTCAGCGGGTTCGTGCAGGACGAGATTACCCTGGCGAAGGACCGCCTCGTGTGGACGCTCGGCACCAAGGTGGACCACAACGACTACACCGGCGTCGAGTACCAGCCGAGCACCCGCCTGTCGTGGACGCCCACTTCGAAGCAGACGGTCTGGGCCTCGGTTTCACGAGCCGTTCGGGAGCCGTCTCGGATCGACCGGGATCTCTACTCCCCTGGGACTCCTCCGTACTTTCTCGCGGGCGGACCGAACTTCGAGTCGGAAGTTCTGCGCGCCTACGAGCTGGGCTTTCGGAGTCAGTTGAGCCACGCCCTGACCGTGTCCGTCGCGGGTTTCTACGACTCCTACGACAAGCTCCGCAGCATCGAGGCGGGACCTCCTTTCGTTCTGGCGAACGGCCTGGATGGAAATTCCCATGGAGTGGAGGCAAGCGCGAGCGTGCAGGCGCGGGAATGGTGGCGACTCTCCGGCGGCTACACGTATCTCGAGCTGGAGCTGGAGGCCAGCCCCGGAAGCAACGACGTGACGCAGGTGAGGCAGGCCGGCGACTCCCCCCGCAACCAGGGTTTCGTCCGCTCCTCGATGGCGCTTCCCCGCGACCTCTCGTTGGACGTGGGAGCCCGCTACGTCGACGTGCTCCCGAACCAGCGGGTCCCGAGCTACGTCGCCTGCGACGCCCGCCTGGGCTGGCAGCCGTCGAAGACCGTGGAGGTGGCCGTCGTCGGGTCGAACCTCTTCGATCCTCGGCATCCCGAATTCGGAACTCCGGCGTCGAGGAAGGAAGTCGAGCGGAGCTTCTACGGCAAGGTCACGTGCCGCTTCTAACCCGGCCCGTCGCCGCTCCTGGCCGATTCCGCCGGCGCTTGGCGCCGACCCTTGCCGTGCTCGGCATGTTCGTTCACGCCGGCGCGTTCGCGGCCGCTCCTCCCGAAGTGAGGCGCACTCCGGAGTACGACCTCAAGGCGATCTTCCTGTTCCAGTTCGCCCATTTCGTGGAATGGCCGGCGAACACCTTCCGGGACGAGCACACGCCGATCACGATCGGCGTCCTTGGCGACGACCCGTTCGGGGCCGGCCTCGACGAGATCGTGGCGAATGAAGCGATCGGCGGTCGGAAGCTGGTCGTCCGCCGTTACCAGAACGTGGAGCAGGTCGACACCTGCCAGGTCCTGTTCATCAGCGCGTCCGAGGCGAGTCGGATGGCCCCCATCCTGGCCCGCCTGAAGGGGCGCAGCGTGCTCACCGTGGGTGACACGAAGGACTTCGTGATACAGAACGGAATCGTGGGGTTCACCCTGGCGAAGAAGCGCTTGAAGCTGCGCATCAATCTCGCCGCCGCCGATACCGCCAAGCTGGTCATCAGCTCCAAGCTGCTCCGCCAGGCGGAAATCGTTCGCCCGAAGGGTGGCGTGGGATGAGGCCTCGGACAACCCTTCAAAGGAAACTGGTCATCGCGATCATGCTGACCAGCACCACCGCATTGGTGCTGGCGGGGGCCGCCCTCGTTGTCCGCGAGGCGGTCAGCTTGCGCCAACTGCTCGGGACGGAGCTTTCGACCCGTGCCGGAATCCTGGCCGGCAACTCGACCGCGGCGCTGGCGTTCCAGAACCCGGAGGATGCCACGCAGGTCCTCGCCGCGCTGAAGACCGACCCGTCCGTTGTCGCCGCCGCCTTGTACGACGACCGAAATCGCCTGTTCGCGACCTACCCGGAGGGTGCCGCGCCGCCGCTCGTCCCGGCCGCGCCGGGGTCGCCCGGAAACCACTTCGAGAAGCAGCACCTGTTCGTGAATCAGCCCGTGGTCGAGGGGGAGCGACGTCTCGGCACGCTCTACATCAAGACCGATCTGCGCGAGCTGAACCGAGGCGTGCGGGAGCATGCGCTGGTCGTTCTCTGTGCCGTGCTCGGCTCGATCGTGGTGGCCTTCGCGCTGTCGACGTGGCTGCAGCGGAAGATCACACGGCCAGTGCGGATCTTGGCCGAAGCGGCGCAGGCCGTCTCCGAGCACAAGGATTACTCCATTCGCGCCCAGACGGAGAGCGATGACGAACTGGGCTTGCTGGCCGGCTCCTTCAACGACATGTTGGCCGAGATTCAAGAGCGCGACACGGCGCTCCGCGCCAGCGAGGTGCGGCTCCGTCAGCTCAACACCGACCTTGAGCGCCGCGTGGCTGCACGGACCGCCGAGCTCGAGAACTCGAACCGGGAACTCGAAGCGTTTTCGTATTCCGTCTCGCACGATCTGCGCGCGCCGCTTCGGTCCATCGACGGCTTTAGCAAGGCACTCATGGAGGATTGCGGAGAAGCCCTGGGGCAGACCGGAATCGGTCACCTGGAGCGGGTACGGAACTCCGCGCGGCAGATGGGCGTCCTGATCGACGACCTCCTCAACCTGGCGCGCCTCTCGCGCGCCGAGATGCGGCGCGAGCCGGTCGACCTGGCAGCTATTGGGAAAGAGATCACAACGTCGCTCACGGAAGCGCAACCCGAGCGACAGGTGACCTTTGTCGTCGATCCGAATCTGAGGGCCGACGGAGACTCCCAATTGCTTCGCGTGGTCCTGGACAACTTGCTCCGGAACGCCTGGAAGTTCACTTCGAAGAAGCCGGCGGCACGGATCGAATTGGGGCGAACCGGGGAAAACGGAGGAACCACCTTCTTCGTGGCCGACGACGGGGCGGGCTTCGACATGGCCCACTCCGACCTGTTGTTCGCGCCCTTCCAGCGCTTGCACCGCCAGAGCGACTTCGAAGGCACGGGGGTTGGTCTCGCGACCGTACAGCGCATCATCCACAGACACGGCGGACGCCTCTGGGCCCAGGGAGCGGTGGGCAGCGGCGCGACGTTCTACTTCACGCTATGGGAGGCAGGCTCATGACGAGCAAGATCATTCTCATCGCCGAAGACAACCCAAACGACGAGGAGCTCACGCTCCGCGCGCTCAAGAAGAACAACATCTCGAATGACATCGTGGTGGTGCGGGACGGACAGGAAGCGCTCGATTATCTATTCGGATCCGGGCCGCATGCCGGCCGCGATCTGGGTCAGCGACCCCAGGTGATGCTCCTGGACATCAACCTCCCCAAGGTGAACGGGCTCGAGGTGTTGAAGCGGATCCGCGCCGATGAGCGCACGCGGACGATGCCGGTCGTCATCCTGACCTCTTCGGCGGAGGAGCGGGACCGCCTCGCGGCCTATGCGAGCTTCGCCAACAGCTACATCCGAAAGCCCGTGGACTTCGACCAATTCACCGAGGCCGTCCGCGAGCTTGGGCTCTACTGGCTCGTGCTGAACGAGCCGCCGCCGCGACCCCGATCGGTGGCCACGACCTGACATGGCGGCGAACCTCAACATTCTTGTCGTCGAGGACTCCGAGGACGACAGCCGCCTCACCCTTCGCGAGTTGGAGAAGGCGGGGTACGAGATTCAGCACCTTCGCACCGACACGGAGGCCGCGCTCCGGGCGGCGCTCGAGGTCCGCCGGTGGGACCTCGTCCTCTCCGACTACAACGTCCCCGGATTCGGGGGAATTGCCGCCCTCGAGATCGTTCGTGAGCAGTACCCCGAGCTGCCGTTCATCTTCGTGTCCGGAACGATCGGCGAGGAAACGGCCGTCGCGGCGATGCGAGCCGGCGCGAACGATTACGTGATGAAGAGCAACCTGAAGCGCCTGGCACCGGCCATCGAACGCGAGCTACGGGAAGTGGCGGTGCGCCACGAGCGTCAGGGCCTCGAGAGCCAGTTGCGCCAATCCCAGAAGATGGAAGCGGTCGGAAGGCTCGCGGGCGGGGTCGCCCACGACTTCAACAACCTTCTCACGGCGATCATGGGATACGGCCAGCTCATGGCCATGCGCATGAAGCCCGACGATCCGGCGCACCGGGACGCGGAGGAAATCCTCAAGGCGGCGACGCGGGCCTCCCTCCTCACGCGTCAGCTCCTTGCCTTCAGCCGCCGAGAGGTCATTCAGCCGCGGCTGCTCGATCTCAACGTGATCATGTCGGACATGGGCAAGATGCTTCGTCGCCTGATCGGAGAGAGCATCGATCTCGCGATCGTGCCGGGCGAGGAGCTCTGGGCGGTGAAGGCGGACGCGGGCCATATGGAGCAGGTCCTGATGAATCTGGCGGTAAACGCCCGGGACGCCATGCCCGAAGGCGGGAGGCTCACGATCGAGACCTCAAACATCGATCTCGGCGAGATCTACGTCGGCGAGCACGTGGCGGTGAAGCCGGGCGCCTACGTCCTGCTCGCGGTGAGCGACACCGGTACGGGTATGGACGAAGAGACCAGAGCCCGCATCTTCGAGCCCTTCTTCACGACCAAGGGTCCGGAAACGGGAACCGGACTCGGGCTCTCGACGGTATATGGAATCGTGCAGCAATGGGGGGGCGCCATCCAGGTCTACACCGAGCTGGGATGGGGTACCTCGTTCAAGGTCTACCTCCCGCGCGCCGCCGGGGCGGCCGAGACAGCGGCCGTGCGGGCCGAGAACATCACCGAGCTGCCGCGTGGGTCGGAGACAATACTCCTGGTGGAGGATCAGGACGCGGTCGCATCGGTCATTCGGGCAACGCTGCATCTGTGCGGATACCAGGTGCTCGAAGCGCACAACGGGGGCGAGGCGCTGACCGTGTTGGAGCGCCATGACGGGCCGGTGCATCTCCTGTTGTCGGATATCGTCATGCCGGTGATGGGCGGCTCCGAGCTTGCCGCGCGGTTGCGGGGTGTCCGCCCGGAGACGCGCGTCCTCTTCATCTCCGGGTTCAGCGAGCGGGCGCTCTCCGCGTACGGGGACCAGGAGGCCGGCTTCTCGTTCCTGCAGAAGCCGTTCATGCCGGAGTCCCTGGCCCGAAAGGTGCGGGACGTGTTGGATGCGACGGCGGCCCCCGCCGCCCAGAAGGCGGACTGACCCTCCTCCTCGGAGTCCCTCCGCCCGAATAGCCGTCCCCCCTCCCGCATCACAGGTTTCTCTCCTTGCACGGTCTCGGGACGGAGTACTATTTCCACGGTCCCGAGTACCTAGGAAGGGTACCCCTACGGGTTGAGATAGGAGCGAGCAAGGTGTACTGCGAAGTGGCGGGCCCGTGAGATGCCGGCCCGTGTGAAGTCATCGGGCACGGTGTCTCGCCCGGCTCGGAGCCGGGTCGACGCGCCGCGCCTGGAACCGCCGGTCCCCCTCCCCGCGCTCGATGCCGAGTGGCTCGAAGCCGACGGCTTCGGTGGATTCGCGTCGGGCACGGTCTCGGGAATCCGGACGCGGCGCTACCACGCGCTCCTCCTGGCCGCGACCACCCCTCCCACCGGACGGGTCGTGCTCGTGAACGGCCTCGACGCCCGCGTGACGACGTCCGCCGGCGTCTTCGACCTCACATCGCAGCGGTATTCCCCCGACGTGATCCACCCCGACGGCTTCAAGCGGATCGAATCTTTTACGTGCGACCCCTGGCCCCGGTGGGTCTATCGACTCGAGGACCGGGCTCAAACGCGGATCGAGCACGAAGTGTTCGCCGCCCCCGGCTCTCCCGCGATCGTCTGCACGTGGAGGGTTGCGGCGGGCTCGGCCGATGGGGTGCATCTCACGGTCCGGCCCCTCCTCTCCGGCCGCGACACGCACGCGCTCCATCACGAGAACCCCGACTTCCGCTTCAACGCCAAGGTCTCCGACGCCAAGGTCCGCTGGACGCCGTACCCGAGCATTCCGCCGATCGTGGCCCAGGCGAACGCCGTCTACCGCCATCATCCGCTCTGGTATCGGAACTTCCTCTATACGGAGGAACAGGCGCGCGGCCTGGAGCACATCGAGGACCTCGCTTCCCCGGGCACGTTCGAGTGGAACCTCGCGCGAGGAGAGGCCGTGCTGATCCTGGCGCCCGAGTTGGCCTGGGCGACGGACGCCATCGCCGCCTCGGGCGCAGCATCGGTGCGGCGTCCCGGCGGATTGCCCGACTTCGTGGCGGCGCGGAGCGCATGGACCGGTGGCGCGGACCTTCCGGCAGCCGCGGAATCGATTCGCGCCGAGCGCCGGGCCCGCGCGAAGGCGTTGCCGTCGCGCCTCGATCGCGCGGCGGACGCCTACCTGGTCCGGCGCGGCGACGGCATGACGATCGTGGCCGGCTATCCCTGGTTCACCGACTGGGGACGGGACACGTTCATCGCGCTTCGCGGACTCTGCCTCGCGACGGGACGACTCGACGACGCGCGCCGGATCCTGGTCGAGTGGGCCGGCGCCGTCTCGGAAGGAATGCTCCCGAATCGCTTTGCCGAAGCGGGCGACGCGCCCGAGTTCAACTCGGTCGACGCGTCGCTCTGGTACGTGATCGCGGTACACGACTACCTTCGCGCCGCGGCGGGCGCGAGACGGCGCGTCCCCACGGCCGAGCGAACGCGCTTGATCGCCGCGGTGAAGGCGATCGTCGCGGGATACGCCGCGGGCACGCGCTACCGGATTCGGATGGATTCCGACGGGCTCCTCTCGGCCGGCGAGCCGGGCGTGCAGCTCACGTGGATGGACGCGAAGGTCGGGGATCGGGTCGTGACGCCGCGGATCGGCAAACCGGTCGAGGTGCAGGCGCTCTGGCTGAACGCGCTTCGCATCGCGAGCCAGTTCTCGCCGGAGTGGGCGGAGGCTTGGGAACGAGGCTGTGCCGCGTTCGAGGCGCGCTTCTGGAACGAAGCGAGCGGATCGCTCTACGACGTCGTCGACGTGGACCACGTGCCGGGCACGGTCGATGCTTCGTTCCGGCCGAACCAGGTTTTTGCCGTAGGCCTACCCTACGCCGTCCTCTCCGGTGATCGCGCCCGCCGCGTCGTGGACGCCGTGGAAGCAAAGCTCCTGACCCCGCTCGGGCTCCGGTCGCTCGCGCCCGGCGAGCCGAACTACGCGCCCCACTATCAAGGCGACGCGTTGGAACGCGACGGCACGTATCATCAGGGCACGGTCTGGCCGTGGCTCATGGGCGCGTTCGTCGAAGCGTGGGTGCGCGTGCGCGGCAACACGCCCGAGGCCAAGGAAGGGGCACGCGAGCGCTTCCTCGCGCCGTTGCTCGATCACCTGGACTCCGTCGGACTCGGTCACATCTCCGAAATCGCGGACGCGGAACCTCCCCACACGCCGCGCGGGTGCCCGTTTCAGGCATGGTCGGTGGGCGAAGCCCTTCGCATCGAACGCGTGATCCTCGCGGACTGAGGGCGCCCAGCCGAAACCGGCCGAACCGGGCCCCATCCGCTCTCGAGAACCGCGGAACCCTCCGAAACTCCCTGGTGTATCCGAAGACGGGAGCGCACCGGCACTCCGCCGGTGCCCCCGGAGGAACCATGATCCGCATCCGCTGGGCTGTCTTCGCGATCGCGCTGGGTTGCCTTCTGTCCGTGGGGCGTCCGGTCGCCGCGAGTGCCTCCCTCTCCGCGGAGGCTACTTCCCTGTCGGCGCAAGGGCTTAGGGCCGCGAACGCACGGTCGGCCCACGCGGAGCGGACCGCTCCTCAAAATCGCACCCCGGCTCGTCGTCACCCCGCGACACCCGGGCACCGGTCCTCGCCGAGCCACACTCGAATCGCCCGGCACCGCGGCCGGACCCATCAACCGAATCCCATCGACTGGAACGACCGAAACTTCGCCACGCTCCCCAACGTTGAACGCATGAGCCCGGATCGTTTCCGCGCCCAGATGGGCGAGACGGAGCGGGCGCTGGGATCACGCGGCCCTCCGCGTGCGAGTCCGCCGGTGAAAATCGCGCGCGTCGAGTCACCTCCCTCCTCGGCCGTGCCCAGCGTCCTCTCGGTTTCGTCCGCACACTGCATTCGCGCCCCACCACCTCATTCGCTACACCCCTCCCCCGTTCCTGAACTCAATTGTTTCACTCACGCCGTCCGTATCGAGGGCACGGCGGTGGGATCTCTCTTGCCCTCCGGAGACTTCATCTCATGAAACGGATTCCCCTCTCCAAGCTCGCGTGGGTCGCGGCTGCGGCGATTCTTCTCCCGGCGATCACCTTCGCGAATCAAACGCCGAGCACCGCCGCCCGTCCGGCGGCGCTGGCGCAAAAGGCACATGCTTCGAAAGCGATGGGCGGTCACTGGGGCAAATCGACGGCGCATCGCATCGACGTGAACTCCGCGACGCGCGAGGAGCTGATGACGCTCCAGGGTGTCGACGGCGCCACGGCGGACAAGATCATCGAAGGGCGGCCCTGGAAGAACGCGCAGGCCCTCGTCGAAAAGAACGTTCTCACGAAGACCGATTTCGCGAAGGACAAGTCGCGGATCATGGCGAAGCGGCCCGCCGCTCCGGCCAAGACGAAGTAGGTCGAAAAAGCGCGTCCCGACGCGCGAAATGAGGCGCCGCCCCGGTCGATTTGACCGCGGGCGGCGCCGTGCTATTCTCCTCTGTCCTCGATTTGGTCCCGGTGAAACCGTCGTAAGGAGGAGAATCGCATGATTCGCTGCACGCTCTCGTTTTGCCGCAAATTCGTATGCGCCGTCCTCGGTTGCTGCCTCGTCGTGTCGGCCGGAACGGCCTTCGCCGATTCGAAGGCCGCGAAGAGCACGCCCGCGTCGAAGGCCGAGGCCAAGGCCAAGATCCCGACGCTGGAAGAGGCCATGATGGCCGAAATGATGAAGTTCGCGACCCCGGGGGAGCAGCACAAGGCTCTCGAGCCCTTGGTGGGAACGTGGAAGTCGTCCTCGAAGATGTTTATGGGGCCGGGCGAACCGCAGACCAGCGAAGGAACGTGCGAACGCTCGTGGATCATGGGCGGCCGCTTCATCATGGCGAAGCACACCGGTGTCATGGCCGGGGCGCCCTTCGAGGGCATGGAGATCGAGGGGTACGACATCCGCTCGGGTCAGTACGTGACCACGTGGCTCGACAACATGGGGACCGGCATCTACAACACGACGTCGGGCGCGATGGATCCCGCCACGAAAACGCTGACGATGACGATGCCGATGTTCGATCCCATGGCCGGTGCGATGGTGCCGTACAAGCTGGTCACGAAGATCATGGATCAGAACCACCACACGTTTTCCATTGTCGCGAATCGCGGCGGCAAGGAAATGACCGATATGGAGATCACCTACACGCGGGTGAAGTAAGACGGAATCCGGGGCGGCGCGCGTGCTTCCAAGGAACATGCGGCCGCCCCTTCTCGTTGCCATCGCGGTCACCCTGACCACGTGGGCGTCCGCGTTCGTGGCGATTCGCCACGCCGTGCGCGGCTTTCCCCCCGGATCCCTCGCGTTGATCCGCTTCGGGATCGCGTCGGTGGTCCTCGCGATCTACGTCTTCGGCATTCGGCGCAAGGCTCCCCCGAAGCTCGCCCGCCGCGATCTGGCCGGCTTCGCGTTGATCGGCGTGGTCGGGATCCTCATCTACCACGTGGCGCTGAACGCCGGCGAGCGAACCGTGAGCGCCGGCGCGGCAAGCCTCCTCATCAACACGGGGCCGATCTGGACAGCGCTCATCGCGATCGCGTTCTTGGGCGAGCGTCTCGGGGTCCGCGGGTGGATCGGAACGTCGATCGCGTTCGTGGGGGCGGTGCTGGTCTCGCTCGGCTCCGCGGGCGGGGTTCGCTTCGACGGGGACGTCGCGCTCGTCGTGATCGCGTCGGTGTCCCAGGCGGTCTACTTCGTGCTGCAGAAGCCGTATCTCAAGCGGTACGGCGCGCTCGACGCGGCCTGCTACGCGATCTGGATCGGGACGGTCTTCTTGCTGCCGTTCGCGCCAGAGGCGGTGCGCGCGCTGGGGACGGCGTCCCGGGCCGAGATCGCCTCCGCCGTCTATCTCGGCGTCGTGCCGGGGGCGATCGGGTACCTCACGTGGACCTACACGCTCGCGCACATGCCCGCCTCGCGCGCGGCGAGCCTCCTCTATCTCGTGCCGTTCCTCGTCTTCGTGATCGCGTGGTCGTTCCTCGGCGAATCGCCGGGATGGCTCTCGCTCGTGGGCGGCGTCCCGATCCTGATCGGCGTGTCGCTCGTGAATTCAGAACGCGCGCCGGCGGGCCGGGCTCAGGGCGCCGCCGCGCCCGCGGCGCGCACGTAGAGCCGCGCGCCGCCCGGGAGCGGGGTTGGACCCTGGAACCCGGCCAACGACTCCGAACGATCGAGGATCCCCACCCAGGCCGTGTCGCCGTCGGCCGCGTTTCGACCGCGCGCCCCAGGCGAGAGGAAGATCGCGGCGACGTCGTGGCCGCGGAGGAGCGGCCCGAGTGATCGGCGTAAAGGGAGCAGGATCGCGGGTCGATCGAGGTGCCACGCGGCCCAATCGGGCACGTCGGTGAGGAGGATCGCGTCCTTTGGCCACGTGGACGCCGGCGGCTCGAGCGCCGCGAGCGTTTCGCGCGGAATGGGTGTGGCGTGGCGCGCGGCGGCGCGCGTCTGGAAGGCCACGGTGGCGCCGCGCTCGAGGAGGAGGAGCGCGAGGATCGCGAAGATCATCCGCCGCCCGTTGAGGCGATCGAGCGCGGGCGCTGCCGCGACGCCGAGAAGCACGCACGCGAGGGGCGCCACGGGCACGAGATGCCGCGGCCCGCGCTCGATCGCGGCGAAGGTCGCTACGGCGAGAACGATGGCGACGACGAACGGAAGCATCGGGCGAAACGGCGCGTAGCGTTCCTTCGCGTCTCGGACGAGGAGCCCCGCGAGTCCGAGCCCCACCGCCACGGGCCCGAATCCGCTCGAGAGATCGAGCGCGAACCCCACGACGTCCTTCGCCCATCGAAACGCGAGCGACAGGGGATGCCGGAACGCGTACTCGAACGCGGTGGGCAGCGTTTCGCCGTAGAGGCGCCAGGCCGAATACCCGGGATACTCGGGCGTATAGAGGAGCATCAGACGGCCGAGCAACCCGGGCGCACCGCGGTCCGCGGAGAGGAGCGTCGGCACCCAGGGGGCGCACAGCGCGATGAATGCCATCGCGAAGATCGCGCCGCGCGCCCATCCGGCGCCGCCGCGAGACGCGGCCCAGATCCAGGCAGGCGCCAAGAGAAGCGCCTCCGCGCGGAGATACCATGCGGCCGCCGCGGGTATCGCGGCGAGCAGGGCCGTGCCGACTCCCCTCCCGCGTAGGAGAAGGAGCCACGCGACGAGGGAAACGGCGGCCACCGGCATCTGGCTCACGCCCGGGTTGTAGGGATCGAGGAAGAACGGCGAGGCCAACGCGCAGGCGGCCGCGATCGCCCCCGCGCGACGGGAATGGAAGTGAGCGCCCAGGAGAAAGACGAGCGCCGTGAGAATCGCGTGCGCCTGGACGCAGACCAGGAGAAAGACGTCCGGCGCCTTGAATCCCAAGCGCAGCGCGAGCGCGCCGCGCGCCGCGTAGAGCGGCATGCGCCAGCGCACCGGATAGGGCGGACGTTCGTCCGCACCGAGCAGAACCGGATACGTGTAGAGGGAGGTGAAGCCGTCGCCGCGCGCGAGCTGGCGCGCCTCCTGCGAGTCGTCCCAGAGATCGCTCGAGGGAGCGATGTGGGGACGCACGACCGCGGCGAAGAGGAGGGAGACCGCCAGCGCGGCGATGCCCCAGAGAATCGCATCGCGGAAGTGGAGTGGATTCGGCCTGTGGAGCGGAGTCGGCTTCACGCGGCCGGAGCATAGGGCTCGGCGGCGCGCGGGGAATAAAAAAACTCCCCGCCGTTGCATCCGACGGCGGGGAGTGCGTCTCTCCGCGGTCTTGCGGTCCGCGGGTTCTTCGGTTCCAGAGAGTCCCGGTCCGGCGCGGGTCAGCCGGAAGGAGGTGGCCGGTCTAACCCTTTAGGACAGTTGCGATTATCTCGCCAACTCTCTACATACTTAGACCGCTCGAGGTCCGAAAAAGTTTCCATTTTTATGGATTTGTAACCCATTTATTAACAATGGGTTAAGGAAATAGCGGTCGAGTTTTGGTGGTTTTCGTGCGACCCAGGGCCCAGATCAAGGCGCTCAGGAGGAGCCCCGGATAGATCGGTTCGACCCCCATCCAGTAAGCGCCGCCGCCGATCCGCGCGGACAAGAGCCACGCCAGAGACAGGGTCCCCCCGAGCACCATCGCCGCGACCGCGAACGCGGGTCGCGTTCGCCATCGCTCCCCGTACGAGGTCACGAGGGGAATCAAGAGGGCCGGCACGCCCACGG
>Ga0070706_100003766_pt1 | contig 14800 bp, 17 predicted proteins | sample KBSK5501metaG_FD_65476 | JGI IMG/M metagenome (GOLD analysis project Ga0070706, IMG submission 65476) | Corn, switchgrass and miscanthus rhizosphere microbial communities from Kellogg Biological Station, Michigan, USA - KBS K5-50-1 metaG | ecosystem: Host-associated > Plants > Roots >...
ACGATGGACGTCTCGGAACTCGAGATTCGGGTCCGCTACGCAGAGACCGACCAGATGGGCGTGGCACACCATGCCAGTTACCTGGTGTGGTTCGAAGCCGGGAGGACCGAGTTTATCCGGTCCCGGGGTCGTTCCTACGCCCAGATCGAGGCGGACGGGTGGCTCCTGGTGGTCGTGGAGGCGCGATGTCGTTACCTCCGCCCGGCGAGGTACGATGACGTGTTGATCGTCCGGACCCGGTTGGGCCCGGCCAGCCCGGCCACGCTGGCCTTCGAGTACGAGGTCGTCCGCAGGACCGACGGCGAGGTGCTCGCCAAGGGCACCACGGTCCACGCCGCGGTCGACCGGACGGGGCGGCCCCGCCGGATTCCCGAAGAGATCCGGCGTCTACTGGGAGTCCCCGATCGCGCCGAAAGGGACCGTCCGACGAGCCACCGGGGAGGAGAGCCACCGCACCCGGCGAACTAGAGGCTCGCGGCCGATCGGCTCTGCCGGATCGGGCGCCGGACAAGGGAAGGGTGAGCGAGTCATGCCCGATGACGATCGTCCAACGACGGGGGACCAGTCGACGCCGCGGCAGCCGGACGCCATGGATGTTACCGGGATGCCCACGCTCGAGGAGCGCCAGATCGTCCAGGGAACCGTCGTCCGCGTCGACAGCGAGGGGGTCCTCGTAGATGTCGGCGCCAAGTCGGAAGGCTTCATTCCCCTGAAGGAACTCTCGGCCAGCGGCGAGGCGGTCGAAGGGATTGCCGTCGGCGACCGGATCGACGTGTACGTGATGAAGGTCGAGGGGGAAGAGGGAAACATCCTGCTCAGCAAGAAGCGCGCGGACCTCGCGTTGGCCTGGGACCACATTCAGCGGGCGTTTCAAGCCGGCACCATCCTGCACGCGATGGTGGTCGACAAGGTCAAGGGTGGGCTCGTCGTAGATCTAGGCATGCGGGGGTTCGTCCCCGGGAGCCATGTGGACCTCTCCCAGGCCAAAGGCCGCCAGTTCGAGGCCCTGGTGGGCCAGAGCATTCCGCTGCGGGTGATCGAGGTCGATCGGGCCAAAGGGCGGGTCATCCTCTCGCACAAGAATGCGGTCGCCGAGGCGCGCGCCAAGGCGCGCGTGGAGATCTTGGGCTCCCTCCAGGAAGGACAGGTCCACGAGGGGATCGTCCGCCGCCTCACCGATTTCGGCGCGTTCGTCGACTTAGGGGGGATCGACGGCCTGCTGCCGATCAGCGAGATGTCCTGGACGTACATCAAACATCCCTCAGAAGTGGTCCGGCGCGGCCAGCGGGTTACGGTCGCCGTGCTCCGGGTCGATCGCGAAGCCGGCCGGATTTCGCTCGGCCTCAAGCACATCCTGCCCGATCCCTGGAAGCACGTCGGAGAGCGCTATCGGTCGGGACAGGCGGTGGAAGGCAAGGTCGTGCGGATCGTCACCTCGGGGGCGTTTGTCCGCCTGGACGAAGTCGACGCCTTCATCCCCATCTCAGAGATGGCCGAACGACGCGTCCAGAAGGTCGCCGACGTTCTCGAGGTTGGGCAGAGCGTCGAAGCCCTCGTGACCGAGATTCGCGCCGACGAACGTCGGATGATCCTCAGCCTTCGCCGGCTGGCGCGCGAGCGCGAGCGGACGCGCGTCAAGGATTACATCACCTCCCAGGCCGATGAAGGTCGCGTGACGATCGGTGATATCGCGGGCGAGCTGCTCCGTCAGGTTGTCACCACCCCGGCCGTGGCCGTGCCCGACCGTCCGCGCGACGGCGCGACTCCTCCGGCGGAGACGCCGGCCCGCCCAGCCCAAGACGAGCACACGACCACCGGCGGCCCTCCGGACTGAGCCCGAGCACTTCTCCGCTGCCCGGCACACAAGGTCCCCGACCACGTTCCTCCGCACGAGCGGCGAGGGGGCTCTCTCCGTGCGCGGCGAACGAGGGTGAGCCTGGAGGTGATCCATGATGGACGCATCGGAGATGCTCTTTGAGACCGCAGGCGGCGTGGCGTACCTGACCGTCAACCGTCCCGCGCAGCGCAACGCCATGACCTGGGCGATGTACCAGCGCCTCGTCGAGATCTGCGAGCAGGTGGACCGCGACGACGCGATCAAGGTGCTGGTGATCCGCGGGAGCGGCGAGCGGGCGTTCATCTCGGGGACCGATATCGGCCAGTTCCCGGCGTTTCGCGGAAATCCCGAGGCCGGGATCGACTATGAAGAACGGATCGACCAGGTCACGGGGCGGCTCGACGCGGTCGCCAAGCCCACGATCGCTTCCATGCGCGGCTTTGTGATCGGGGGTGGGTTGGGGGTCGCGATGGCCTGCGACCTCCGCCTGGCGTCGGCGGATGCCAAGTTTGGCGTTCCCGTGATTCGTCTGGGGAACTGTCTGTCGCTTCGCAACTACGCCCGTCTGGTCTCGCTCATCGGCCCGGCCCGGGCCAAGGAGATGATCTACACCGCCCGCCACGTGGAGGCCACGGATGCGTTGAGTTGGGGGCTCATCAACGAGGTCGTCCCGTCGGCATCCCTCGCCGTTCGCACCCAGGAACTCGCGGAAGCCATCGCGGAGGCGCCTCCGCTTACGCTGCGCGTGAGCAAAGAGGCGATTCGGCGCGTCGTCGACCGGCTGAACCCGGAGCATCCAGGTCACGACCTCATCGCGCTCTGCTACAACAGCGTCGATTTCCAAGAAGGCGTCGCCGCCTTCCTCGATAAGCGTCCCCCCCGCTGGACAGGACGGTAACCGCCGGCGGGCTGCCCGCGGCGCCCGAAGCGGGCCACTTTCCCCTCATTTTTGGGCATTTCATAACCAGTGGCCACACGAAGGACGCCTGTGCCGGCCAGACGTCGGAGATCAATGGGGGAACATCGCGGTGCGGCGTCGCTCGACCCCAGACAAGGATCCGAAGAGAAAGAAACCCAGGCTGGTAGCGCTTCCTGGGGGAATCCAAGACGCCGCTCCTCTCCTGCCGGCTGGCGCCGGTCATCCCCCGGCAACGGCTCAGCCCCCCGCGGACAAGTCGCTCACGTTCCTCTCCCGGCTCGCGACGGAATTCACCGCGGTCCTCAGCCTCTCCGATCTCTTGGAACACGTCATGCGGGTGCTTCGTGAAGAGACCGGCTTCGATTCGTGTTCGCTGGCCATCGTCGATGACCGCAACCCGGATTTCCTGGTCATTCGGGCGGCGTCGGGCATCCGCGAGAATTTCCTCGGGCTCGCCGTCCCGCGGCACACCGGGCTCCACGGTGTCGTGATGCAGTCGGGCGCGCCCTTCATGGTTCCCGATATGCACGGCGATCCCCGGGTCTTCAGGCGGGAAGACCGTATCAGGTCCGGCATCTATGCGCCGTTGACCGTGGGCCGGCGGCAGATCGGCGTGCTGAGCGCTCATCGCGAGCGCACCAACGCGTTCACCCAGGCCGACCTGGACTTGCTGACCGTCGTGGCCCGATACCTAACAGGGGCGATCGAAGTCGCCCGTCTCCACGAACAACTGAAGGAGCTCGCGGCCACCGACGCGCTGACGGGGCTCGCCAACCGGCGGTGCTTTCTCGACCGGCTGGTGGCCGAGATCGCGCGGACGCGCCGGTCGGGACGCACCGCGAGTGTCGTACTGATCGATCTCAATGGGTTCAAGGCCGTGAACGACGCCTGCGGTCACGCCAAGGGAGACGAAACGTTGATCCGCGTCGCGGAGATGCTGGCCCGGAGCGTCCGGGCCTCCGATCTTGCGGCCCGCTTCGGGGGCGACGAGTTCGTGATGATGCTCCCCGAGACGACGCCCGACCACGCGGAGGAGATTCTGAGCCGGTTTGAGCTCCTCGAGATTCCGATGCCGGATCAGGAAGGGGTCCCCGCCCGCCTGACCTTCTGCTACGGGATCGCCTCGTTCCCCAACGACGGCGACGATCCGGAGCGGTTACTCCAGGTCGCCGACAGCCGGCTGTATGCGATGAAAAAACAGCTGTACGCCGAGGACAAGCACGCTCGCCCATCCATGTCCTGATCACGGTTTCACGGGTGCCAGACCGTGTTGCGCGCGCATCGCCATGGGGCCTCCCCCTTTCCCATGCTATACTCTCACTGTACGCTTCCGGTGAGAGCCACTGGGGCGCGGGGGTGCGGGATGGAGCCGGTCCATATTGCGCGGGTGCGGGTATACCAGGACAAGCGCCCCAACCGCAGAGCGTTTCTCGGAGACTTTCCTGACCCGGTGCGGTACGGTGTGAACACAGGGGTCAAGGCGTTCTACAAAATAGAGCCCGAGGAGGAGTTGCCCAGCACGCTCGACCATCTGGTCGCGGCGGCGGCGGGCTGACTGACGGGGACCCTGGCGGGCGCGCTGGAGGCGCGCGGGATCCCCAGTCATCCCGACAAGTTGTGGACCGAGGCCGAGGGGACGGTGGAGGCGCCGGACCGCGTCATGCGCGTCACCGCGATTCGCGTCAAGTATCATCTGACGATTCCCCCCGGGAAGCGGGAAGACGCGGAACGGGCACTGGCCGTGTTCGAACGCGGGTGTCCGGTCGCGCAGACATTGAAGGGGTGTGTGGCGATCACGCATGAATGGGAGATCCATGAAACGTAGGGTGGAGGAGATGCCGTGACATACGTATTTCAGTGCCGGTCGTGCAAGCACGAGTTCGAGATCACCGCCACGGTGGCCGAGTATGAGGCGCGGCGTGCGCCGGCGTGTCCCGAGTGCGGAGACCCGCAGGCCCGGCGGGTGTTCACCCCGGTGCTCGTCATGACCGCGGGGGGAAAGGCCGGAGCCGCCGACGAGGGAGGGTGCTGCGGTGGGGGCACCTGCGGGTGCCGCCACTGACCGACCCGATCTCCTGAGACCTGCCGCCCCGCATCCGTTTGCGCTCGAAGTCTCCGCCGGCCGGGATCGCCCGGCCGGCTTTGTTGTGAGGTGACCCGGTGATGATGCAGGATCGCTTGCAAGCACGCGAGGACGCCGGCAGGCCCGTGCGCGTGGGGGTGATCGGGGCGGGGCGGTTCGGCACGATGGTGATCTGTTCCCTCGCCATGATGCGCGGGATGCGGCCCGCCGCCGTCGCGGACATCGATGGGGCGCGCGGCATGCAGGCGCTCGCCCACGCCGGATTTACAGCGGACTCGATCGCGCGCGCCGAGACCGCCGCCCAAGTGAACGCGGCGTGCGCCCGCGGCGTGCCCGCGCTCACCCAAGATCCTCAGGCGCTCCTCGAGAGCGGCGTCGAGGTGGTGGTCGAGGCGACCGGGGTTCCGGAGGTCGCCGTGCGCCACGCCACCGAGGCGTTCCGCTCCGCCAAGCACGTCGTGATGGTGAGCGTTGAGGCCGACGTGCTCGTGGGATCGGTCCTTCGACGGATGGCGGATCGGGCCGGCGTGGTGTACTCGGCGGCCTACGGAGATCAGCCCGCGTTGATTCACGAACTGGTGGTGTGGGCGCGGAGCCTCGGGTTCGACGTCGTCGCCGCGGGCAAAGGCACCAAGTATCTCCCCGCCTACCGCAAGGGCACGCCCGACGACATCTGGGAGCGTTACGGGGGGGATGCGGCTCACCGCGAGGGGCTCAATCCCCAAATGTACAACTCATTCACGGACGGGACGAAGTCGGCGATCGAGATGGCCGCGGTCGCGAACATGACCGGCCTCCGTCCGGACGTTCGGGGGATGCGCTTCCCCCCTGCCGCAATTGGACAGCTGCCCGAAGTGCTGAAGCCGACGGAGGATGGCGGCGTGTTGCGCCATTCGGGGGTAGTGGAAGTGGTCAGTTCGCTCGACCGCGACGGCCGCGAGCTGCCCAACGATCTGCGCTGGGGCGTGTACGTGGTGATCACCTCGGCCCGTCCGTATTTACGGAAGTGTTTCGCCGAGTACGGGATGCCCGTCGACCGCTCCGGCGCGTACGCGGCGATGTACCGGCCGTATCATCTCGTCGGGATGGAACTCCCCATCAGCGTGGCGCGCGCCGCCCTCGATCATGAGGCGACGGGCGCACCTCTGCCCGTGCCCGTCGCAGCGGTCGCCTGCGTGGCCAAACGTCCCCTCGCCGCCGGCGAGGTGCTGGATGGAGAGGGAGGATACACCGTGTACGGGATCATCGACGATGCGACGACGGCGGCCCGGGAACGGCTGCTGCCGATGGGCCTCTGCCGCGGAGCCAAGCTCATCCGGCCGGTCCCCGAGGACGCCCTCGTGGGGCTCGACGACGTCGCCGTCGAAATGTCGGGCCCGCTGTATTCGCTGTGGCAAGAACAGATGGGGCTGCTCCCGCCATGAGGCGGGAGCGGTACCCCTTTCCGACGCTGCCCGATTACCTCAAGCCGGGTCTCGACCTCGTCTTCGTGGGGATCAACCCCGGCCTCTATTCGGTCGAGCGCGGACGTTACTTTGCCAGGCCGACGAGCCGGTTCTGGCCGGCGTTCTCAGGATCGGTGCTCAGCGCCCGCATCCGAGCGTCCCTGCGGAAGCAGCGGCTGGGGCCGGAAGACGACGGCGCGTTGCTCCGGTTCGGGATCGGGTTCACCGATGTGGTGAAGGTGCCGAGCCGGAGCGCCGGCGACCTCCGGCCCCGGGACTACCATACGTGGGCCCCGAGGCTGCTGGCGCGCCTCGCAGCCTTCACGCCGCGGGTCGCGTGCTTCCACGGCCTCACGGGGTACCGGGCGTTCACCCGCTACGCCCTCGATCAGCCCAGCCGAGATTGGCGCCTCGGCGCGCAACCCCTCCGTCTGGGCCGCACCCGCCTCTTTGTGATCCCCAACCCCAGCCCCGCCAACGCCCACTTCCAGATGCCGGATTACATCGCCTGGTACAACCGGGTGGCCCGGTTCCTCGCTACGCCGGGGAGCGTTTGACTCCGCGCTCCACCAGGGAGAGAAAGGGCCGGAGCCGTGTAGCCAGTTCCCGCGCCGTGCGCTTGAAAGCCTGAAGGCGCTCTTCTTCCGTCCCCACCACAGCCCCCGGATCGGGGAAACTCCAATGGATTCGCTCAGGATCGCCGGGGAAGACGGGGCACAACTCCCGGGCGCTGTCGCAGAGGGTCACCACAACGTCGAACGGCTGGCCTGCGAATTCGTCCACGTGCTTCGAGCGCTGACTCGTAATGTCAATGTCCATGTCCCACAGCGCCCGCACCGCGAGGGGGTGCACGCCCGCCGGCTCGGCCCCGGCACTATGGGTGTCCACTGTGCCTCGGCTGAGATCGCGTAAGATGCCTTCCGCCATCTGTGACCGGGCGGCGTTATGCGTGCAGAGGAACAAGACCCGTGGCCTGCGTGTCATTTCCATCCCTCTAGGTTCACCCATTCGTCGCGGCGGGCTTTGTAGCGCGAACAAACGCGCTCATGAACTTCTCGGTGACGAGAGGGGCGACGCGGTCTACATCGATGCCGTGCCCTGAGAGAAACTCGCGCGCATCGTTGACGTCGTAGATGCGCGTCGGCTCCAACGTCACCGCTTCAAACCCCGCCTTCGACAGCTTCGAGATGTATTCACGCTCCTCCAGCGCTCCCGCCACGCACCCCACCCAGAGCTCCATGCTGCGTCGAATCTCCGCCGGGACCTCTCCGCGCACGACCACATCGGAGACGGCGAAGCGACCGCCGGGTTTGAGAACGCGAAGCGCTTCGGCGAATACACGGTCCTTGTCGCCGGAGAGGTTGATCACGCAGTTCGAGATAATCACGTCCACGAAGTCGTCGGGAAGCGGGATGTTCTCGATCTCCCCTTTGAGGAACTCTACGTTTTGTACGCCGGCTTTTCGCTGGTTCTCTCGCGCCAGGGCCAGCATCTCATCGGTCATATCGAGCCCGTAGGCTTTCCCGGTGGGACCCACTCGCCTGGCCGAGAGCAGCACATCGATCCCGCCGCCCGCTCCCAGATCCAGAACCGTGTCCCCCGGGCTCAACTGCGCCAGAGCGGTGGGATTGCCACATCCCAATGAGGCTTGGATGGCTTCCGTGGGGATGTCCGCTACCTGTCGCGTGTCGTAGAGGTTCGATGTGATGGGATTGCCCGAATCGCCGTTTCCGCAGCACGCGCTTGAGCAACATGCGCGGTCGCCCACCGTGACGCGGATCGCCGCCTGTGCATACTTTTCTCTCACCACATCTTTGATGTCCATTGTGTCCTCCCTAGTTATCGGTCCCTTCGAAACGACTTACCCACCCAAGTGATCTCGCGGGGATTCACTGCTTGGTTTCGCGTACAGCACTCAGCGTACAGGAAGCCGAGAAGCTCACTGAGCGTCTCGGTGTTGGCTGCATACCACAGGTAGGTACCCTCACGTCGCACGGTCACCAAACCTTCATGGCGCAGCTTCTCCAGGTGGTGGGAGAGGGTGGAGTTGGGAATATCGAGTTCGGCTTGGATATCGCCGACCACCATGCCGTTCGGGTGGGCCGACAACAGCAAGCGCATGATTCGAAGGCGCGCGTCTGTTCCGATCGCGGAGAACATGTCCGCGTAGCGGTTGATATCCTCACTGATCATCTTCTTCTTCCCGTCTTCCTTCATCACACCCGCTACCCCCTGATTACTGTTATTCGATAATAGCAGAAATATGGAATATTCTGAATGCCAAAAGCAGATCGGAGTGACAGGCGGCGGCCATGCGATAAGGACAACCCGTATGGGGACAGATGCCATGCCCTCGGGCGCTGAGTCCTGCCGAACAGGGACACACAGCGTGGCAAGCGAAGCCCTGAATAGGAAGTCTAGTAAAATGCGCTTTGGCACCGTAGACGGGGTGTCTTGTATGACGCAGAACCATGGTGAGGAGAACGAGAAACAAATCACTCCGGGCGGTGACGAACGCCCCGAACCACCCAGTGGCCCAAAGCGTGAGCCGAATCGTCTTCCGTCCTTACCGCGTCGGCCCGGTAATCATCGATCAACAACGACGCCTGCTCGCGCCAAACCGCCCACACGTAGAATCACGAGAACCGCTCGGCGGCGATACACGCGCTGAGGTAAGACGCGAGGCTGGCCTCGACGGCTGCTCAGGCCACTGTAGAGGTCCAGAACACACGCGCCAACAGGCTAGAATCCTAGCACTGCACGGATAACCCCCCATCCCGCCTTTGCTTCTCGATCGGGGAAAGGGTACGCTGAAGGTACTTCTCATTCTTTAAGTCCACGACCATCCCCCACGGCAACAGGTCGGCTCCTCGGAGGCGGACGCGCGCCCGGCACCAATACGCCGATTCGCGTCCCACGGGGGCCAACCAGAGGTCATCTGCGGGCGCCGTGGCGGCAAAGCACGAGTCCCCCGCATGGACCCGGAGCAACTTCGCGAGGGCTCCCGCCACATGGTCGCGGTCCGCGAGGAGAAGCGAAAGGCGAAGAAATGCCAGGAGGGAACGTCATGACACCTACAAACAAGATTCTGTTAGCGCTTGTGGCGATCGTTGGCACATCGCTATTGTTCTCAGCGGCCGTTTTTGTCAGCACGGTCAGAATGGAACTCCAACTGCTGATTGGTTGGTGAGATTTGATTGGAAAATTGCGGACAAACGCCAAGGGGCATATCGCTTGATGTGACTTGGCCTGAGTGAAAGGAATTGTAAGGGAGGGACAACCGATCTTGATTCACGACGATAAAGAGCGGAACCGCGAAGAAGAGTAATATCGGCTTGAAGTGCGGAGCCGCATGTGGCCGAGAACGTCCGGCGAGAAAACGGGAACCGTTATTCAGCTGGACGTTCTTCTGGCTGATCCATGCGCCGTGGTCGATCGGTAAGGAAGGCCGCAAACGTTTAAAAGGAATTTGACAAACCAGGAGATACTGAATCTGGTCGAATGCCTGAAGTCACTGTAGCCGGGGGAGCAGCCTGAAGAGTCCAGACTCCGGCGATGACCAACCTGTTCTGGACATTCGCCGTGGTGTGGATCGGAATCTTATGCGCGCTGATCCGGCGGAGCCAGGCGCTGCCCCGAGGTGGAGGCGCTACACGGGTTCGCGGGAGGCCGCGCAGTTTCCACCTCAAGAAAACAGCGGCGTTAGGGCGATTCCAGACTTTAACCCGGGCGTCGCGGGGCCGAGTCGTAGGACCACACGTCCAAGTCGAAGTTTATCCAGTGCTGTCCAGTTTGCGTCATCAGTTCAACCCGGAATCCATAATTTGCATTGAGTATAGCAATATCGCTTATAATATAATTGAAAACTATATTGACAAATATGTTGACAATACTACTGGCATGTGGAATGATTAGCTTGAGGTGATAGATGGATGGTCACTTCCCGGCCAACGCTCCAAGCGGGGCGCCGGGCGGTCGTTGAGAAGGAGGACAGTGCAATGCTAAACAATCGATGGTCACCGTTCGCGGATCTAGTTGGGTTGAATCGTGAACTGATGAACAGGCTGTATAGCGGCGAGGCCATGAGCCGTACGACGACATGGGCTCCGCCTGTCGAGTCATTCTATCAGGGCAACAATTTGATGGTGAGGGTGTGGGTCCCAGGTGTCGACCCCGCCACCGTGGACATCAAGGTCAGCGGCAACCTGTTGTCGATCAAGGGGGAGCGCAAGTTCACCTTTGACGTACGCGAGAACCAGTATCTGTTTACCGAAGTCGCATATGGGCCATTCGAACGAACGATCACGCTGCCGGACGGGCTTGCCTTTGAACAGGTAAAGGCGAAGTATACTCACGGCGTGCTTGACATCACGCTCCCGATTCACGAGGGCGTGCTGCCGAAAAAGGTTCCGATCGAGATCGAGCAATCTCCGCAGCCCACACTAGTAGGCACCAGATAAAGCAACACACCTGCGATGGGAACCGCGGGGCCCAGGTCCCGCGGTTCCGTCTTTTTAGGCGCTGCTATCCATGACTGTTTTGAATCTCAAGCATGAGGCGGCTGATCGCGCTTTATGAACTACTCGGCCTGCGCAAACCAAGGTCGCACGCGGTCATGAGAGCATGGCGAGTCCCGCTGCATGTTTGCTTCTAAGGGTTTTCCGCGTTGCTCTTCCGGGCGAGGGTCGCTTCCACGGTCAGGAGCCCACTCTCGCCCGCGCGCCGCACGACGCTCAGCAGTGTCTCCATGCTGGACACTTCTTCCAGCTGTTCGGTGACAAACCACTGGAGGAAGTTCTGGGTGGTGTGATCGCTCTCGTGAAGCGCCAGATCCACTAAGGTGTTGATATGCTTGGTGACGGTCAATTCCCACTCGAGCGAGTTTCTCACGGCTTCCTCGGCGCTCTTAAAAGCGCTCTTGGGGGCGGGAATGGCCGGGATAGCCACTCTGCCTCCCGCGTCCACCACGTACTTCACGAAGCGCATCGCGTGGTCGCGCTCCTCTTCGGCTTGGCGGTAGAAGTGTTTGGCCAGTTCAGTGAGACCCTCGCAGGCAAAGCACGACGCGATGGAGACGTACTCGAGCGAGGCCGCGAACTCGCGACCGATCTGTTCGTTTATCGCCGCGTTCATCTTTTCACTGAACAGCATAGGGATCTCCTTGGAGTGTCATCGGCAGCCGACCTGGCGGATGTCCCTGTAGGTTTCAAAAGCGATGGGCAAATGGCGCGGTACACGCGCCGCCGTCGCTCCACAGTCACACGAGGCACGGGGCCCCGGATAACGTCCCGGGGCCCTCGTGGTGTCTCTGCAGCGGCCGTCGGGGCGGCTACGGCGTCCTCTGCGGCGGAGTCCCACGCACGCCATCCACGAACGGCTGGAGCAGCCGGGTGAACTCCATCGGGAACACGAACTTCGTAGCGGGGCCCGCCCCGAGGGCTTTCAGGGCCTCCAGGTACTGGAGGCTCATCGTGTTAGTGTCCACGGTCCTGGCGACCTCGAAGATCTTGCCCAAGGCCAGCGAAAACCCTTCCGCACGGAGGATCGCGGCCTGGCGGTCCCCCTCCGCCTTCAGGATCGCCGACTGCTTTTCTCCTTCGGCGATGGTGATGGCGGCCTGTTTCTTTCCGTCCGCCTCCGTGACGAGCGCCCGCCGGCTCCGTTCGGCGGACATCTGCCGCGTCATCGCGTCCTGAACATCCTTCGGCGGGGTGATCTCACGGATCTCAACCGTGGTCACCTTGACCCCCCACCGTTCGGTGACTTCATCGAGCTTGGCGCGCATGACCTGGTTGATCTGGTCCCGCTTCGTCAGGGCTTCGTCGAGGCTGAGGTCGCCGATCACCGCGCGCAGCCCGGTCGTGGCGATCCCCTGCGCCGCGCCAGCGAAGTTGCCCACCTTGATCACGCTGAGCTGCGGGTCGAACACCTTCCAGTAGATCAGGAAATCGATGGAGATCGGCGCGTTATCCTTGGTGATGCACGTCTGGGCGGGGATCTCGAGGAACGCCTCCCGCAGGTCCACCCAGACCGCCTTATCGACGATCGGAATCAAGTAGACGATCCCGGGACCCCTCGGGCCGAAGCTGCGACCTACGCGGAACACTACCAAGCGCTGGTACTCGCGGACAATCTTGACTCCGTTCCATGCCAGGAGCAAGGCGACGATAACCACTGCGATCACGAATCCGTATCCCATGGTGACCCCCTCGCTTCGGCATCCTCTTCGCTTCCACGCGACCGGCGCCCTCCTCCCTTGGGGCCATTCGCTTCTGCCGGAATGCTACTTTCCCCGGCATCTTCCAGGGCGGTGTCCAATGGGTTCTTCATCAGGTCGCGCGAAAGGAGTCACGTACCCTAGGAGTGGGAGAGGAAATGAAAGCCGCTGTAGGAAATTTCGAGCGAAGCGTTGAATCTCGGAATGTAGAGATATTGATGTACCGGAACCCAGGCCCCAGCGACCAGCGCGTATTCCTGCACGCTGGTGACTTCCCCCGACGCATACCGGACCGTCCCATCGGTCACGAGCCCCCGGTCATAGTCCACCCATCCGATCATCCACTGCGGGTCGGTCGCGCTCGTCAGCGCCCGCCCGACCACCAGATAGTGAGGCCGGCCATCGACCAACTTCGCCCCGATCACTTCGAATCGAAACTGAGTAAGAAGGGAGTCCGCGCGGTCATGATCCTCGAATAAGCGCCCAAGCCCGAAGCGCTCAATCACCCAGCAAAGCGGCCTCGGTGTCCATTGGTCCACCGCCAACGCTAAATGGTCTGGCGAAATATGAAGCACTCCCTGGAATACGCATTCCGGCGCCTCGGTCACGGGCTTCCCGATGCGGAACTTGATCACCATGTCCACGGAGGTCAGGTCCGTGTGACGGACGGTCGTGAGTACTCGGTCGATTACCTCCTGCGCGGTTGGAAACGACAGCGCGCCTGACGGCGTTGCGGACACCAGGACAACCATCAAAGCCATACCTAGCCCGTCCATCAAAACCCTACACCGCGCCGGCGGGCTCATCGACCAAGAAATCTCTTCGCCATGCGATCTACGAGCGTTGGCATGTCATCTCAACGTTTAGGCTTTCCATACGATCATCCTCACCAACTCCCATGATATTTGGGACGCGATGCACTGGCGCAATTCGGATCTGTACCCGTGTGCCTCTGCCTTGCTGTCGTCTCCCCAGGGCCTATCGCCGGACTCGCACGCGGGTCCTATCCCGGGCTTTCGACAGATGGTAAAGTCCACCGTCACGGCGACACACTGCCCCGCCCCGGCGTTCTCCTGGCAAGGCGCCGTTTTCGAATCTCGGGATAAAACCACTCCTCACGGCTCACCCGTCAGTCGGACAGGCGGCGCCGATGCTATCGCGAGGCGGTAGCCGGTGTTTGCTGGAACGGTCCTGGCTGCAAGCTTTGCTCTCGGTTGATCCCTGGGGAGCCGCTCAGGGTAAACTTGGGTTTATCAAAGGTCCCCCTTAGAGAGAACGCCGCCCGGACCTCTGTGGGGCCCGTCACGCCTCTCACCGCCTTGCCGACCAGGTTCCCGAGCGCATCGAAGAAGCCGCTCGACGGCGGCGTCTTCGATGCCACGGCCTGCACCACAGCCATCCCCGTGTAATCCAGCGTCTTGTTGAAGCCAAAGCTACCCCGGGCCGTACCTTCCAGACCTTCACCGTGCAACCGAAGATCATTGCTATACCCGCGCAGCTGAGTGAAACGAAGGTCCCCGCCGCAGTAGCTGAATCGAGTGTCGCCCGAGGGAACATGATATTGCAGGACTTTCGCAATCCCCACCATGGTGCCCTTGAGATCCATCCCCGGAAATGATCCATCGCGAATCACGAAGGTGCCGCCGCCCCGAAGCGCCGCCTTCGGATCCCGCCCCAGCTCGGTCACCAGCTTGAGATCGGCGTCCAGCGCGCCCGTGATCTTCTGCGTCTCGGGAGAGAGTGTACTCACCACTCGTTCTACATTGATCCCGCGCATTTTTGTGGTGACGGTGACGGGGAGGTTGGCGGCGGAGTAGTCCAGCATGGCAGCGCCCTGAATGGTGCCGTCATAGGCAGAGAGCGCATAAGAGTCCAGTTGGATCGTGTTCGTGTACACGCTCAGCCGGCCACTCATTTGAGTCGTCTCGAGCGGGGAAATGACGAGCCTGGCAATCTTGACCTCTCCGCGCGCCAGCAGGCGCCGCATCGTCGAGGTCGGAATGTAAATTGCGAGGCGCTTCATCCTGCCGACATCGAGTTCAGGAATGGCGACCGTGAACGTGATGACGGATAACGGGTCGAGGCTGGCTATCGCAACAGTCCCCGTGAGACGCATGTTGTCCAACGTTGCAGAAAACGTTCCCCGCCCTCCACCTTCCTTGACGAGGAGTTCGCCAGTGAGGAACTGCACCGGTGTGGCCAGCAAAGGCGACACGATCTTCACGCCCCGCAGAACTGAGGCAATTTCGAGTCTCTTCTGCCAATCGGGTGTGGTCAGGTTGAAGGAGCGGATCCTGGC
>Ga0070706_100003767_pt1 | contig 14799 bp, 19 predicted proteins | sample KBSK5501metaG_FD_65476 | JGI IMG/M metagenome (GOLD analysis project Ga0070706, IMG submission 65476) | Corn, switchgrass and miscanthus rhizosphere microbial communities from Kellogg Biological Station, Michigan, USA - KBS K5-50-1 metaG | ecosystem: Host-associated > Plants > Roots >...
GGCGCCGCAGCCCGAGTTCGATGCATTGAAGTCTCTCGGCTGCGGCTTCGAACGCGTCAGCCAGAGGCTCGTTGCCCTTGACGTTCCCGCCGATGCCGATGCAGATGCTGTGTACGGACTTCTAGAGGACGGAATGGCAGGCGGCCGCTGGTGGTTCGACGAGCTGCACGCTGGCCACCCTCTCTCGGAAGGCAAATGACCGGGTGACATTAACGAAGGCTGGGTGACGCGACCGTTCCATCTCACCAGCGGCGATGTCATCATCCGCAGATGAAGCGGCTCGTTGCGGCGCTGATCGACCTTGCACCCGCGTGGCTGTGGAAGCCCGCGAACCTACGCTTTGTCGGGACGCACACAGTTCATTTCTGCGTGGGGCACGAGGGACGACGGACCGTCGAGTGGGACGGCCGCGAGATCGCCGTCGGCCGACGCGACGATCTGGTGACATAGCTGCCCGCCGACTCACCACTGCAACGCGATCCGCATGTAGAGCGCAATCATTGCCTCTTGGGTGTCATTGGCAGACAGATTGGGACTACGCAGTCTTGGGTCGGGCCGCTCAGCGACCTTCGGACTTCGCGATGAGGCGTGCGAGCCCGGTCGGGAGATAGCCTCGAATGGTGCGCCCGAACAGGAACCCAAAGAGAGGCGAGGCCGGGCCTTCGATCGTGTGGCCAAGCGTCACCCGGGTTCGACCGGTGTCCAGTTGCTCCACCATCTGAACGAACCGCTGTCGCGCTCCTGGGATGGCCCCGCCGTAGGCGAAGAACGCGCCAGGCACCACCTCGAGGACGCTGAACGGGCGTTTCAAGCCGTTGGCTAGCGTCACTGAACCCGCGGCGCCTGGCACGAGCGGACCGTCGAGGCTGGCCGCGCGGTATCCCGGGTTCCATGACGGCCAAGCCGCTACGTCAGTCAGGACCGCCCACACGGCATCTGGCGAGGCCGCCGTTTCAGCCGAGAACTCCGACTTCCACATCAAAAGGCTCCTCTCTTCGAAGCCTACGTTTGATCGTCCCCGGGCGTCTCGATTGTGGCAGGGCCGGCCGCCCGGAGCAGCCGGCGCCGCCGGTGGGCCAGCCCCGGCTCGGTTCCGGTCGGCCCACCGCCTCGCTCGTCAGAACGACGGCGACCGTGGGCCTGTTTGTCGGGACTCGATCCATTCCCATCCGGCATCCCAGTAGGTCCCGTCGTGCTCTAGGTTCCGACCATCGGCCTCCGTCTCCCATGCGACGATCAGCCTCTCGGCGCGGTCCGGGAGCTCGCCTGCGAGTATGAGTCGGCGAAGGGTCCCCTCACGGCGCGCGGCGTGAAGGCGTTCGGGAGTGGATCGACGGGACACGGCGAGTACCTCGATGGGACGCCTGGAGCGGCCAGCGTCCGGTACTCGTGCCGCGAGAGGCCATCATAGGTCGCTGAGACGGCGGCGAGATGGTTGTGCGCCACCGTCGCGTCGTGTCGGATCTCTTCAAGGCGATCGCCGGGCTCTGTGCAGCGATCGTCGCTGTCGTCGGCCTCATCAACGTCCTGAATGGGCAACCGGCAGGCTCACACCCAGCGGCCACGGCCACAGCGAGGGTGGTCGAGGCTGGCACCTGCCTCCAGGGTTTCGTCTGGCGGGAGGCATTTGCTGGCGACAAGGTCTGCGTCACGACCGACGAGCGCGCTCGAGTCGCCGCGGACAACGCCGCCGCGCCGTCGCGAGTAGATCCAAACGGCCCGTATGGGCCCGACACGTGCGTTCAGGGTTTCGTGTGGCGTGGAGCACGCTCATCGGATCACGTCTGCGTGACCAATGAGGAACACGATCGCGTCGCCGCCGACAACGCGGCCGCAGCGAGCCGCGTCCAGCAATAACCGGAGGATCTCGGGGGCTCGACCGGTTGTGCCCGAGACTCGCACACAGGCCTTAGGTTCGGATGGCGGTTGGTCTCGACCCGCTGGTCTCGACATTGATTGCCGAGGCCGAACGCGCCACGTCCAGTCTGCGGGAAGCGCGGTAACCAGCAGCTAAGCCGCGCGTGCGATCCTCGCCCTGGCCCGCCGCTCCGCGCGCCGACGACGATCCCGGCCCCGGCCGGCCAGTCGATCGGCGGCGTCGGCGGGCCGCCTCCGTGCCTAGTCCGGCGGCGTAGATGTGACAGTTTCGTCATGGACGGAGCGGGGTCGCGCCGGCCTTTAGGCTGGTGGGTCGATGGCGCCGAACGGCTTGCCATCGCGATAGGCGTACCAGACGTCGTCATCGAAGACGCGGGCCAGCTCGGTCTGTCGATGGATCTCGACCTTGGGGTAGGCGGAACGAAGCAGCTCCGCGAGCGCAGGGCCAACGCGCTCAGGGTTGAGCTTGCCATCGATGCGGGCGAGCGCGGTCGCGGCAACGTCCGAAAACGCGGTGTCGGTGGACGGAATGCAGCTGACCCGGCGGGACATGCTCGTTTCCCATCGCCAGAGGAGGCCCCGACGGCAGCGTACACGGGTTCGGGGGCGCCAGCGGGCCGTCCTCGCCCGGGTGTTCGGCCCGGGGTCCGCTGCAGATGCCCCGGTCGCCGGCCCTGCTCTGACCGTCGAAACGGGATCGAGCGAGACGCGCGGAGCCGGGACGCAGGGTAGGGTAGCGGCGGCCGCTGCACTGGCACTTACGTGGGGGAGGAGCCGAACGCGTGGATCCAGCGGTGTTCGTCGTGATCGTCGCCATCGTCGTGATCGTGACTGCGCTGGCGACGCGACCAGCACCACCGGCCCGCGGGACGGATGACCTTCCGGTTCAGGGAACCGCAGGCCAGACGATCACGCGGACGTACAAGGGCAATCCCCAGGAGGCGGCGGCCGCCGCTCAGCAGGACGCTGCCGAGCTCGCCGCCCGCGGCTACTACCCGACCGGACAGAGCTACAGCCCAGGCTCGTGGGGTTGCGGCGCGTTCCTGGTGGCTCTCCTGCTCGCCATCGTCCTCATCGGGATCCTGATCTTCATCTACCTCATCATCGTGAAACCGGCTGGGACGCTCGTCGTCACCTACGAGTACCGCGATCGCGCACCTGTGGCTGCTGCGCCGGCCTCTCCGGCTGTGATCCCGGATCCCGCCACGGCGCTGGCCAGCCTGGCCGACATGCGCGATCGCGGCCTGATCACGGCCGAGGAGTACGAAGCAAAGAAGACGGAACTGCTCAAGCGGATGTGAGAGTGAAGACGCCCGCCGCTCTGCGCGTCGATCCTCGATCCCTCCGGCTGGCCAGTCGATCGGCGGCGACGGCGGGCCGCTACGCTTGCGGAACGCAGGTCCTGGGAGGGCGGCGCGAATGGCTGAGGAGTTCTGCCCTCGGTGCGGAACCGCTCGCGTCGGTTCGTTTAGATACTGTCGTTCCTGCGGCTTCGACTTCGATGCCGAGGGTTCGTCGGCCCCCGACGCGACGGCGCCACCGACGGGGAAGGCCGCGAGCCCGCTTCAGCCGATGGGCTTGGGCCAGCTCACCGTGCTATCGCAAGCCCAGAGCTGCCTGACGCCAGCGGCGGCATTCTTAGGGTTTCTCTTAGGCGCCGGAGGTTGGGCGATCGTGATCCGTGGCAATGACCTCGGATGGGCCTTCGGTGCGATCGTGGCGGGCCTGGTGGTCGCGTGGGCGCTCGGGACATGGGTCCAGGTCTACTTCGGAAACAAGATCCTCCGCGGCCTCCAGGGCAGGAAGGATCCGCCTCGGCGTCGTTAACCCTCGACGCTAGACCGACGGCGACGGCAGGCCGATACGATGCCATCGTGAATAGCAAGGACCTCGGCCGGATCCTCGCCGCGCAGGACGCGTGGGACGCGGCTTGCGCGAGGTCGCTCGAAGCAACGCTGAAGATGGCGGGCGCACAGCTTGTTACGGCGTACTCGCCAAACAACGGATTCTCGATATCGGGCAGCAAACGCGACTACTGGCTCGCGACGGACATCGGCCTTGCGATGCTCGTGGTGCGTGAGTCCGAGCAGCAGATCAAAGCGATCGCCGACTGGGTCGCATGGCACGATGTTGTCGATCCCGAGGTAAGGACCGATTTCCTGCTTTTCGAGGAAGGGAGCCACGAGACAATGCGGCTCACGATCCAGCGGCCGGCCATGACGCTCCACACCGCCTCGAACCTCGAGCCGCTTGCAGAATTAGCTAGGGCAGTGATGGAGCACGCCGGGCGCTGAGACGCCGCTCCGGGAAGGTCCTCGGTCCTGCGGCCATGCTGGGCTCAGCAATCATTGGCGCCCTGTCGCTGCCGTGTTGGACTTATTTGGAGGGTCGAAACCCGATCGGTCGAGGTTCCGGTTCGTCAGGCAGCGCGGACGGGTCGATGATCTCGATCGCGACGATTTCGGGGAGGGCGATTGACCAGCTGCTGCCGCCGCGGATGCTGAGGACCAGGTGGCCGAAGCGGTTGTCCATGAAACCGACGCCAAATACCGAATTGAGCGCAGCGCGAAGATGCGTGCGCTCCTTGAGCAGGGCCGGAGTTGGTGTCCATTGCAGCTCACTCTCGACTTGCTTAGACAACTTGAGCGCCCAGTCTCGCGCCGTACTGGCCGCCACTGTGCCTTCGGCCGTCCTGCCGGTTGAGAGATGAGCGCGGATCAGGAAGTCCGGTTCAGCCATCCGTTGAGCCTATTTCAATGAATGGCCGGCGCCGCGGGCACGTCTCCGGGGCCCGGTGGCCCGCGCTCACATCCAACGGCTCGCCGAGCTCAGGAACGGGCTCGAGGACCGCCAGTACGCCGGCCCGCTGCGCGCCCACGAGCTCGGACAGCGCCTCGCTGCCTTCGGCATCACAGCCGAGGCCGTCGTTCGACGATGCCTTCCGACGCTCCGAGGCTAGGACGTAACGCCAGTAACGGCGGGCGGGCAGGAAGAATCAGCGACAAGGCGCGATCTGACGGCAGCCGCGCACCCGGCGTAGGGCCGATCTCCCGGCATGACGATCAGGGGATCGACGCAGCTAGGCGGACAGGGACGATGGCGGTGCGCCGAGGGCCCTTAGCCTGGTTCGGCGCGATTTACATAGGCGCGCCCACATGGACCTGATCGCCGTCGCACCAGTCCTCCTGGTCTGGGGGACCATCCTCGCAGTGATTGCCCACGACCTCCGCGGGTCCGTCCTCCGGCGAGTCGCGTTCGTTGTCGTGTACAGCGTCACCGGGATCGTGGCCGTTGGCCTGCTCCTGGCCCTGCTGCGGCGCCTGTCGTTCGACCGCAACCCGCGCGAGGCAATCGCCCTCGGCAGGCTGCCCGACCGAGCCTGACAGATCGCTAGGTAAGGGACCGGGAGAGACTTGGCCCCCAGGCGACGCTCCGCGCCCGGAGGCTCCGAACTGGGCCAGACTGATGTCAGAAGTGGATTTGCATGACGGCTCGCTCGCGCCGCGTTAGGCAAGCCCTCGGCCTGGGAAGACGGCTTGAAGCGGAAGCTCGTCCAGCATTCGGTGCGGCGGGATTGGTCATCGAAGGAGGGGGTTTTGGTTGGTTTCCGCTCTATCCCGGCGGCCCTCAGCAACCATGCGAGCGATGGAGGGTCCTCGGAACGCCTTGCGAAGTCGCGATTGCCTTCTGGCTCGTCGATGATCACTGGAGAGCGCACCTGACGATTGTGAAGCGGACGGCGTGGACCCGAGATGTCAAGAACGGGATTGAACTAGCGCAGTTTGTAGTGCCGATTGTCCGAAGAAATTGCCCTTAGGGATGCAGTCCGACTAGCCCAACCGTTTGGCCCTGCGCGGCCCGTCAAGTCATGGCTGGGCATCAGCTCGAGCCTGCGTGCGCAGGTTGGAAAGCCACCGGCTCAAGGTTGTGTTCGGCAAAGCATCTTGCGGCCAGCCAACGATGGAATAGCCGGGCAGGGTCGACCTGAAGTTAGGGAGCAACTGCGCGACGCGTCGACGTGCTCCGATCTGAATTCGAGGCCGAGGCGCCGTGCCCAGTCCGGTTGCGACGCCGTCCAACTGCTGCTCGATCTTGATCCAGTCATCGACGGCCCCGCCCACATGGTCAGGAAGCCAGAGGGCCGGCGAATACCTCGCTACTGACGTCAAGAGCATGTCCCGCGCCCCGACCGACCGTAGCGACGGCACCGCGCGTGGCATGAACGGCCACCCCTCCTCGAATGCGGTCGCGTAGGTGTCGTGGAATCTGTGCGCGTCCGAAGTTAGGGTATCAACGATGACCTCATTCGGGCAGCCAACGGCGCGATCTGGACGTGCCTGGAGGAACTTGACATATCGCTGGAGTACGATCTCGTAGCCCCAGCTGTACACCTCGCCATCGCTGATGCGACGACGTCCACGCCGCGGATCAGACACGACGCCGACCACGAGCGTCGCCTCAGGCTTCGGGCGCGTCACTAGGCATTTGAGTACCTCGTTCTTTGCGTCGTGGGCCGCGAGTCCGTGCGCGGCACACCAGCTCGCCTGGGCCGACATGGCATCCGGCACGTACTTTAGCTGCTCGGATTCGTCGCCCGCGAACGCACGTGCCGCGGCGCGAAGCTCATCGCGAATGACCGGAAGGTCGTTTGTCCGCACAATGATTCCGGTAAAGACGAACCGATCACCCGCGGCTGATCGGCGCTCGTCCATAAGCATGCTGTACACGTGCAAAGTATGACTTGACTGTTCCATCCGATCGGTATGCTGGCCACGATGCGGTGTCCCAAAAAGCGAGGCGCTGCTTTGTCCGAATCAAACGGAGGGGGACGATGGCTACGTGGCGGGACGACATCGTCCACGCGCTGAATAGCCTCGGGGGCTCCGCGGCACTCGCGGACATCTACGCCGAGGTTCGTCGCATTCGACCGCTGCCGCACCCGCAAAGCTTTGAGGAGGTTATTCGGCGGACGATCGAACAGGCGTCGTCGGACACCCAGTCATACACAGGTCCTGACCTTTTCCGCTCGATCAACGGAGTCGGTGGCGGCGTCTGGGGGCTGCGTTCCCGCGATCGGAACGCGCGCGAGCGAGTGCGAACCGAAAGCGGCATGACCCTCGACGCTGAGTTCTCCGTGGCCCCGGAGTCCGACGGGTTCGCGATCGTAATTGAGAGCCGGGGCGGAGGTCACGGATCGGCGGCCAAGCGACACCCCGACTACCAGGACTCGATGCGGTTCCTGCTGTCTCGCCTCGCAGCGGCCGGGGCGACGCTGGCGGACGCCACCGTCGAGTCGCGCGAGACGGCCGCTCTGCCGCATCAGGAGAAGGTTCTCGAGATCGCCCCGCCATTTCCCGTGAGCCTCGCCTCCGAGGACCCTGAGGAGATCCGGCTCCGGCTCGGTCGGGCGCAGGCGTTGATCGGCAGAGCTAGGGGAGCGCCACGCGGCGGTAACTCGACGAAGCGCATACGACTATTCGTCCGCTTTCCGGGCTCTGGTTGGACAGTCGGTCGCGCCCGCGAACTTCTCGCGTATGGGACGTCCGATATTGCTATGGACGAAGTAGCGAATATCGAGGCGATTGTGGACCCGCAGAAGGGACAAAGGTACGCGAGCGACGTGCGCACGAAGATCGCGGTTGAGCGTCGAGCAATGGACTTGGCAAAGGCCTGGCTCTCAGACGACGGCTGGACAGTCAGGGACGTTTCCAAGAGTCGGAGTTACGACCTCCACTGCGCGAAACAGGGACAGGAACTTCGCGTTGAAGTCAAGGGCACTCGCGGCGGCGGTGACACGATCTTGATAACGAGGAACGAGTTAAACCATGCCCGCGATCACGCGAATGTCCATCTGGCGATCGTGTCCCGGATCGTCATCGATCGAGACTCAAAGGGCGCGCCGAGCGCCTCGGGCGGTGTTCTCCGCTGGTATCAGCCTTGGGTAATCAAGGACTCCGATCTGGAGGCGATCGCCTTCGAATGGACGAGCGCACGTTCGGCGTTAGCGACAACGCGTACCCGGGCGGTCCGCTCCCGATAACCACCCATCGGCCCGCGCCGCGCGGCGAGGTCGTCGCCCATGTCGACCAATTTGTTCGCGAGCGCGTCGACAAGAAAAGGACCGCGGCTCGCGCCGTGAGGCCGTGCGAGCGGTTGACTCGGTCCGCAACCTACACCCGGGGCGAGGCGGAGCCGTTCCGAGAAGGATTCTCAGGATATTGAATGCGGCGAATTAGAGCCTCGACATGACGAGCGATCCAGGCACGTACGCCCGAGGACACATTGCGAGCGTTCAACCCGAGGACGTAGTCAAGAAGCAGAAGTGTGGCGACGATCCCGGCGGTCAGAGCCCCTTCCGGTAGCCGTCCGCCGGTCGCTGGCTGAATCAGGAAAGCCGCTATGAGCGCCGAGACCAAAACCATCCCAAAAACGTACCCGGCGCGTCCCCCGCGGTTTGCCCAACGCGCCCGAAACTCCGCGCGTCGTCGGTCGAGGTCCGCAGCCTTTTCGCGTTCGGCATCCAGTTCCGCCTCGGCCTCCCGGGCGACATCCCTGGGCCCCCTTCGAGCCGGAAAAGCGCTCTCTTGCACGGCAAGGAAATCGGCGATCTCTGCGACCCCCCGGTAATCCTTGATCGAGTCATCCACGTTCCGGACCCATGCGTTGTTGGGTCCGCCGGTTCCACCCGCAAACACAACGAATGAGCTGTCGAGCAATCGGTACAGCTTTCGAAGAGCTATCTCGTCGAGGTCATAGGGAGGGCCGCTGAAGTCGTCCCGGCCGATGGTGGGAGCTCCTTCCTGACTCGCATAGCGGCGATACGCGAGTTGGACCGCGGCAACGAAATTCTCGAGGTCCTTCCGTGCTCCGGCATGCCGCGCATACCCCCGAACTGTGAGCGTGGCCGTTGGGAATGTCGACATGCCACCCAGGTTAATGTCGATCCATTGGATCGCGGTGCGCACGTCCAAGTACTCGCCTCGACGCTCGAGGTCGCGCTGCAGGGCGTGGATGTCAGGCCATTCGCCGGTCAGACAGAACTGTTCTCCGATCAAGTCGATGACCTGTTGCGTCACAGCCTCAGAGCGATAGTTGAACTTCGAGGTCGCATTCACGTCTGAGTTCGAGACCACGGTTGGTGTTCGCCTGTTTCGCCCTAGCGGGCTCCACACTTGGAACTCGCTGCCAAACTCTCCTCAAGCATAGACGGCGCATTTGACTCAAGGTCAATACAGAAGAGACGCGTGCCTCGCATGATGGAACCCACCGCATGGAGGGAGGCATCGCATGGTCAGGCGAACGCGAAGCTGGAAGCAGTCATACCGGAGCCTTCCAGCCCATGTCAGGGCCCAACTTTCGGACTTGCCGCCCAACGAGCATCTGGTCGTCGGCTGCGCTCGCGAGGTAACCGTCAGCGCGGTCAGGGCTGGCGACTGGAGTCACGCTGGCATTACGGCCTCGGGCGGGAAGCTGGTCGTTCCAGAAGGATTCCTCCCGCCCCGCGAGATGGGCCGATTCTCTCGCTGGAATATCGACGGTCGCAAGGTTGCGCTCAGGGACCGCCCGAAGGTCACCGTGTCGTTTTGTCACGACAGCCCTAACTTCGGCGACTATGCGAAGGGCACGCACCAGGTCTGCTGGGACCGCGAGGTCTGGCAGAAGGAGACGCGGTTCGGCAAGTCGCTCGAAGTCTCGATGACGACGGTCGACGACCAAGTGGCCTTCCGCATCGACGAGCGCCTCGATCCAGTAGCGGCGAACTTCGAGCGTGACCTGCTGGAAGCCGTGAACATCCTGCAGGAGAACGTCGGGTGTGCAGGCGTTCACGCCGCTGCCGCCGATCCTGCAACCTTCGTCGGCTCGGTCCGAGTGACGTGGGAGCTGCTTCCGGTCGGCACCCGCGATGAGATGGTGCGTGCAGTCGTGGCGAAGCTCGGGCACGGCGGGCGGCCGGTGCCCGATACCGTCCGCGAGCGCATCGAGGCATTTCACGCGCTCGGGCCGACCGACATCATCACGGGGTCGAGCGGCTTCTCGCGGTACATCGGCGCGAAGATCCAGGACGATCTGGTGGTCTTGGAGAACCCGATCCACGGCAACGCTGTGTACATCCTCGGCTCCGATTGGGAGGAGGTCAGTCAGCGGACGCGGATCGACCTGCTACGCGACGAGACCGCACACTACGACCGAGTCGTTCACCGAGACGGGTGGCAGCGCCGCATGACGGACATCGTCGACTCCCGGCGCAGGCCGTAGGTCAAGGCGTAAGTCCCCGATAAGCCGGGCGCGGTACCGTCGGCGGGGCCGCGGCTCCGCGCCCGGAGGCGCGATCTCGGCAGCGCCGACCAGCGCGGCTCCGGGGCGTCGCGGCCCGGTACAGTGGGTCGTGATGTCAGACCCAGTGGAGCCCATAGTCGCGCCCGATCCGATGGTCGCGGCGCGGGACGCCGCCACTGACGCGGTCGTCAACTCGCCTCATCACCGTCGAGTCATCGTCGCCGGGCCGGGGACAGGCAAGAGCACGACTTTCAAGAAGGCGTTGAAGCAAAGGGGCGGGCGAGGCCTGGCGCTCACCTTCCTTCGCCTCCTCGCGGACGACCTCCGGAATTCGCTGGTTGACCATGCCGACGGGTACACGTTCCACGGGTTCGCGAAGCGCCAGATGAAGGTGCACACGCCGGCCGGTCTGTCCACCCGGTTCGAAATCTACCCGCCGCTCGTGACCCTAGAGATGTGGGACTTCCATGCGCTGGGTATTCAGAAGATCGCCAGGAACCCGGGCGCAATCACACTTGCCCGGAAGAAGGCCGCGATTGAGAACCCGGTGCAGAAGCTCGACTTTGCCAGCGGCGTGCCGCAGCGCGTACTCGACCTAGGCACCTACTACGACGCGGCCGGGTTCCCAGACCTCACCCTCCGCATGTACCTCGACCAGCGAGACTATCCGGAGCACATTCCGGCGTTCCCGCTAATCGTCGTTGACGAGTATCAAGACTTCAGCCCTCTCGAGACGGCGATCATCGACCAGCTCGGCACCGAGTCGGACCTCCTGATTGCTGGTGACGACGATCAAGCGCTGTACGACTGGCGCGCGGCGACGGCCGACGCCATCCGAGTACTTGCCGATGACCCTGGGTCGGACCGGCACCCGCTCCCGTACTGCTCCCGCTGTACCTCGGTCATCGTGGAAGCCGTGCTGGCCACCATTCGCGAGGCGACCGCTATCGGGAAGCTATCTGGGCGACTTGACAAGCCCTTCGAGTGCTACATGCCTTCGAAGGGTCCAGATAGCGAAGCTCACCCGAAGATCTTCGACGTACGCTGCACGCACTCGACATACATCAAGCGGTATGTGGCCGCGCGCATCGCCGAGATCCCTCAGGAGGACATCAAGGAGGCGGCGAAGGAGGGATACCCGACGGTTCTTGTGATCGGCCCGAGACAGTTCCTTGATGACGTCGTTGACCACCTGCGCGAGGCCTACCCGGATGCTCACCGAAAGCCGAGTGACGCCCTTCCGGTTCTGCCGGTCCATGGCTACCGGTACCTCGCGCGTAACGGGGGATCGAACCTCGGCTGGCGGATCGTCGTCGAGGTCGAGCGCCCCGGAGGGTGGGAGGCCGCCGTGCGGGGTGCCCTCGAGACAGGCGAGGCTCTGGTCAGCCATCTCGACCCGGCATTCCGCGACGAGCACCTCGCGGTCGCGGCGCTACTCGCCCGGGGTTTGAAAGGCGAGCTAGTCGGCGAGGAGCGCCAGGAGCTCGCGGCTCGTCTTCGCGTCCCCGTCGAGGACCTCGACAAGACACTTGAGTTGGCACAGGAGACAGAGCCGACCGAGGAGGAGGAGGGTGTCCAGGAGCAGGTTGACACTATTGGACCGGATGTCGAGCCCGACGAAATGGCGGACGCGACGCCGCTCCAGCCGACGATAACCTTCACGTCACTCGTCGGCGCGAAGGGGCTGTCAGCGGCCTACGTCTTCGTGGTCGGCTGCTCCAACGGTCACTTTCCGAGACGCTTACCCCCCTCAGATGTCGAGATCTGCGAGTTCATCGTCGCCTTGAGTCGTACCCGCAAGGCGTGCCATCTGGTCTCCTGTGCGTACTTGGGGCAGGAGGCTCTTGCCCCAAGCGACTTCCTTACTTGGGTGAGAGGGCAGACAATCATTCGTCCGATCAACAAGCGGAATGTGCCGGGTTGATGCGGACGTGTTCGTAGTCCTCGACACCAACATCTTCTACAGGGACTTCCTGCTTCGCGGCAACGCGTTCCGCATCCTGCTGGAGTCAATCCACTTCGTCCCGGCGCGGCTATGCGTCCCCGAAGTCGTGCTGGACGAGACTCTGGCGAAGTACCGGGAGGCCTTGACCGAGCGCGTCTCGGCGGACGCGAAAGCCCAACGCCGACTTCGCGACATCCTCGTGCGGTCGCCAGCCACCCAACCAACCCCACTTGACGAGGAGGAGGTTGTCGGTGCGTACGAGGCCCATCTCAAGGCCCGCCTAACTGAGGCCGGGACGAAGTTCTTGCCGTACCCGAAGGACCTTCACGAGGATGTCGTGAAGCGAGAGCTTCTACGATCGAAGCCTTTTGATGGCCAAGGGCGGGGATACCGCGACTACTTGATCTGGGCGAGCCTGAGAACGGAGATGTACTACGCGCCCGAGGAAGCCGTGGTGCTAGTGACCGCGAACACGCGCGACTTCTGTGACGGAGACGCCCTCGCGGCAAGTCTGCGCGACGAGCTCGACAGGTACCACCACCCCGGCGCACAAGTAGCAGTTGTGGCCTCGCTTGAGGCATTCAACGACGCCTACGTGCTTCCCAAGCTTGAGCGGCGAGAGACCCTGCGAACCGCGCTCCAGGCTGGAGGGGGAAGCACTCTCGACCTACATGCGTGGACCGTGAGCCGGCTTCCAGCGCTCTTACGCGATGAGGACTACCTGATCTACGTCACCCATGGACTGGAGCCCGAGCAAGCGAGCGTCCATGTCAGTGCGGTCGACGCCATCGATGACCTCTCTGTGATCGACGCAAAGGCACTCTCTCCGACACAACAACTGGTCATCGCCAGTGCCCGCGTGAGTGCCGTGCTATCGGTCGAGGTCGACGGCGACCAGTACGAGAGGTTTGAGGAGTCACGTCGCCTCCTCGGTGACTCCTTGGAACCGTCCGGATCCGCGTCGTGGTACGAACGCGTTGAACTGGACGTTCGCTTCAGTCTTGTACTCGACGCGAATGGCAAGGACGTTGTCTCGGCGGAGATCGATGCGCTCGAAGGTCCGGCCGGGAGTCTGCGGGTAGGCGACTAGAGACGACGCTCGTCCGACGTGCACGTCGCGTGCTGGGCCATAGGTAGCACGTACGACCAAGTGGACGCAAAACCCAGGACTGTCTCTACCCAGACGTCGCGGCGATCCTCTTGCGGTCGCCTACTGGCGCGTGTGTCCGCCTACTGGCGCGCTGACCCATGACAGCGTAGGGGGACGCGGTCGGCTGAGCGTGCGACACGGCTGCTGCGCGCGTCCGCCTCGTCCGGCCGACTGGAGCGGGCGGGCCCGAATCTGAGACACGTACGGCCGGCGTCGGACTCCTGACGTGCGATGTTGCGACGAGAAAATGAACCGGCGAAGGGCCGACCGCCCCGCCGCCCGTTTCGTCTTGTGCTGGTTCGCTTGGGCGGCGGGGCGGTCGGCCCTTCGCCGGTTGTTTCGAGCGTAGGACCCCCTGTCAACAGGCACAGACGACGCTACGTCGCAACGCTAAGTCCGTTTCGCCCCTTAGTACTATTGACACTTTTGACACTTTCACGTGTAACATGTCCACAAAACACCCAGCCGCGAGGAAACCACCAATGAGGACCGCACGCCAGTTCGCAGGAGCAATTGGCCGAGTCGCTGGCCGTCTTGACGAGACCGATCCCGATCGGGTGACCCTAGAGGAACTGAGAGAACTGTTGGCGTCAACCACACTAACCACCGGTGACGCGACAGACCTCTTCGGCGTCAGTTCCAAGAACACAGTGAAGCGGCTACTGGAGTCCGGAGCCGTTGAAGGAGCCGTCAAGACGCCGGGCGGGCATTGGCGCATTCCCCCGGACGCGATCGTCGCTTACAGGCAGCGCCAGGTTCACCTGCGCGCTTCGGGGAGTCTTAAGCCGACCTCAGCACGCCGGCAGAAGTCAAGTCTTGCGGGGTCCACCGCCTAGACGCGGGGCTTCCGCATCACGAGCCACCACTCGTCGTCGTCACGTCGGCGTCCGTCTGCGTCGTAGTCGAAACCGACGCGCCTATACAGGCTCCGTGCCCGGCAGTTACCTTCGCGGACGACTAGTGTGGTCCCAACCGCCTCGGTCTCAGCAAGGATAAGTTCGTCGATCGCCCGCATTACTTCCGCAGCGAAGGAGTTTCCGGACGTTGGTTCAGGCTGTCCCTGGAAGTTCGCCAACACGCACAGGTTTCGGACGTAGAGGTATAGAGCCACTTCGCCACTCTCGTGCGAGGGGTGCGGGAGATCTGTCTCCTCTATGACCGCGAAGCCGATGGTCTCTCCGCTCGCCGCGGCAAATCGATAGAGGACCGTTCCATCGATGAGCGCCCACCAGCGACTGGCAAACATCGTCGCAAGTGACGATCCGTCTTCGCTCGCGCCCAGATCGAGGTTGTCCAACTCCGGGTTCTCGGGATCGTCGATTTCGACCGAGGTCGAAGAGTTGCGAAGTCGGATGAGCATCCGCCGAAGGTAACCGCTGCGCCTCCTAAGGGTCAACTTTTGTCAACTCGATAAACCTTGGTATTGCACTGGTACTCGGCCTTCTCCTTGCCCTGGCCGATGTACTCGTTAGTGGCGATGCTGAACTGGGTCACGGCCTTGCCGCTCGCGAGGCTGCGCATCTCCGGGTCGCGGGTGAGGCGCCCGGTC
>Ga0070706_100003768_pt1 | contig 14797 bp, 14 predicted proteins | sample KBSK5501metaG_FD_65476 | JGI IMG/M metagenome (GOLD analysis project Ga0070706, IMG submission 65476) | Corn, switchgrass and miscanthus rhizosphere microbial communities from Kellogg Biological Station, Michigan, USA - KBS K5-50-1 metaG | ecosystem: Host-associated > Plants > Roots >...
CTGCTGCCCAGCATACCGGCTGCCAATTCGGCGACAGCCTCGGGCTCAAGGCGCACGAGAGTCTCCTCCGAAGCCAGACCAGACCGGCGCAGCGACGTCAAAAGCTGGCGCAGGCCACGGGCCGCGTTGATCTCTTCAGGCCGATACGTCCCCAGCACAAACACCGCCTGGTCAGCTATGCCCCGGATGAGATAGTGCAGCAGTTCGATAGAGGCAGGGTCGGCCCAGTGAAGATCGTCCAGGAAGAGAAACACCGGCGTCTCCCGAGTAAGTCGCTCAAGCAATCGTGCGACTGCCTCAAAGAGGCGCGTCTTCTCCAGAGCGGGATCGCCCAGCGGCAAAGGCGCAGGCAAACGGAGGTCGGTGAAGAGTTGGCCCAGATCCGGCAGGCCACTCACCAACCGGGCCTGGTGAGGAGAGTCGAGGCGGCGCAGGAATGGCCCGAAGGCAGCAAGGATGGGAGCGTAGGCCAGGCGGCCTTCCAGCGCATAGGCGGAGCCCTCCAGCACAAGGAAGTCCCGTTCACGCGCCAGGACGAGCGCCTCGTGGGCCAGGCGAGTCTTCCCGATGCCAGCATCACCAACGAGAAACATGGCGCAGCCCTGCCCACGAGCAGCACGTGAAAGCTGTGCTACCAGCCGGTCCATCTCAGCACTACGGCCAACGAGCGGAGGTTGTGCCAGCATTAAGTTTGACGTCCCTGCCTGGAGGCGATGTTGAGGGCTTGCCTCCCCCTGGTCTCGCTGCATCGGTACTCATTTCTGAAGAAAAACAGGAAACTCTCCGGTTTAGATTCCTGTGCGTCTAATAGCCATTGGTAACATTGCTAAGGAAGCTGACTTTAGATAGTCGCGGACTGGAGCGTCTCTAGACAAGGACACTCCGGTCCGCGGCCTTGTTGTCTGGACCCACAACATTATTGCACGTGGACGCAAAAGGTATCAAGCAACGGCATGACTTTGTTTACCGGAGAACAACTTTATTTGCCGTCTACACCCGTTTCTCCTCTAATGGTGTTTTTTCGTGCGTCTACTCCTGCAGGGAGGTATACCACTTGGCCAGCGCCTCGCCGATCTCGTCAGGCGAATCTTCCTGGATGAAGTGCAGACCGCGCACGCTCACCTCGGTCTGATTGGGTAAGCTGCGGTAGAACTCACGCTCCTCCACCGAAATGGTCCCCGGCTCCGCGTTGACGAAGAGCTTGGGGACTGGACTGGAGGCAAGCCAGGCGGCGCACGACTTCACAATCTCCACCACATCGGCAGGCTCGCCTGCGATGGGCAGTTGTCGCGGCCAACTGAGGGTAGGGCGCCGCCCTTCGCCCGTTTCTCGGTACGGGCGGCGATACTCTTCCATCTCGGCAGCGGTGAGCTGACGCAGAACCCTGTGCGGGAGCAGAGACTCGACGAAGAGATTGTCTTGCAGGATCATCTGCTCGCCTTCGGCCCCGCGCAATCGCTCAAAAAAGGAACGGGTCTCTTTAGACCACTGGTCCCAGGTGACTGGCTGCACCAGCGCCTCCATATAGGCGATGCTCTTGACCGCGTTGGGGTGACGCCTCGCCCAGTCACAGCCCAGCACCGAGCCCCAATCGTGGATGACGAAGCTAACATTGCGTTCGACGCCAAGTTGGGCCAGCAGGGCATCGAGATAGCGCCGGTGCTCCATGAAGGTATAGGAGTCCGGCCCACTGGCAGACAACTTCTCCGAGTCTCCCATGCCGATCAGATCGGGAGCGAGACAGCGGCCTTTCTCTTGCAAATGCGGAAGGACGTTGCGCCAAAGATACGAGGAGGTCGGGTTCCCGTGAAGAAAGACGATGGGGTCTCCCTGCCCGATATCCACGTACGCCATAGCGTAGCCAAACACTTTCAGAAACTGCTTCTCGTAGGGCATAACTTCACTGATCATAGAAACCTGCCTTTTTCCTTCCTGGTAAAGGGAAGAGCGAATCAGACAAGAAGTGAACCTCTCCAATTAACCATCTAAACGTATTTAGAGATGGAAAGCTGTGCTACATCTTCTGGACTGAAAACTTCGCTCTTATCATGGAGTGAGGAAAGCAAAGGGAAATCGTGTCGAACCTTCACTCCCTCTCCTTTTGGGCTTACTGTTCGGACAAGGGGCCTCGCCCCAGCATTTGCGCCCGAACATTGAGCCAATTTACCAACACATTATGGTGCTTGGCGCTCACATCACAGCGCGTCAAACCACCAGCCCTGCAGGTGCCGGATCGTGGTGATCTCACAGGTGTGGTAACTATTGTGGGCGATCATGCTATAGAGGAGATGCCGGCGAGTATTCCACACCTCACCTACGGTGACAGGCTGATCCAACTCCGTATCTGCCAGGGTTTTCACATACTGGACCAGGGCCGCATTCGCCTCCAGGGCACGTCTACGCGCTTCCTGCCAGGCGGCTTCATCCGTCGGATCACCGATTGGGGGCCATCCGCTTCCATCCTCTGACCCGAGGGCTTCCCCATCGACCGGAAGGTGTTGGAGTTGGAGCAACGCCACTTCCTGCCAATAGCGCACGTGGTTGACCACGGCCCAGACACTGTTAAAGCGCGGCGCTGGAACAGTTGCTGCCTGTTCGGCCGTCAAGCCATCGGTCGCCGTCGCGAAAGGGGAGAACCAGCCAGGGGTAGCGCTTGTAAACAGCAGTTCGAGCGCCTCAGCTATAGAGAGTGCTTCAGACATAGAACCTTCTTTCTCGCTTTCTCTCATGTCTTGGAGAGGGAAGCAGGAAGACGAATCGTCAGCGCTGCTTATCCCTCTCAGGAGATACTCTCCTGATAAGGAAAGGATAGTGCACGAATATTGTCAGCTGTCTGTCATATTTCAGGAGACTTTCTCAGGGCTCTTGACAAGACGTGTACTTTGCTAGTAGGTTTCCTACTGGATGCTGACTACCTGAGACTTGGTCTGTCATCTCTTTGTCATATTTTTGCGAAAGGACCTATCAAGCAGATGCAACGCTTCGACCGCATCTTAGGGATTCTCCTCTTCTTGCGGAGTAACCATTCGGTCTCAGCCGCACAGTTGGCGCGCCAGTTTGAAGCTTCCACGCGAACCATTTATCGTGATCTGGAGACGCTCAGCGCCCTCGGGGTGCCGCTGTATGCTGAACGTGGACGACAAGGGGGGGTGCGGCTGTTGCCAGGGTACTTTCTGCCACCTCTGATGTTCACGCAGCAGGAGGCGATTGTTCTGCTGCTCGGGCTGACCCTGCAAAAGAGCTTACGAGCGACTCCCTTTCCAGCCGAGCGAGAAATGGCCGAGAAAAAGCTGCTGGCGGCTCTTCCCGACACGCTACGCTCCCTGCTGGCAAAAGCAGAACAATTCGTTGGCTTTGAGCAGACCCCCGGCGATATCTTTCACCCCGAACCTGCAAAGCCTGAGCCAGAGGTCCCCACCATGCATCCAGCCAAACAAACGGACCTGCTGCAAAGCCAGACGGTCAGCACATTTTTTCAAGCCGTGCTTGACGGCAAACTCGTGCTCATGCACTATGTCTCTCCCTATCAAGGGCATGAGAGTGTGGTCCTGGTGGCACCCCTCGGGCTCCTTTGGGATCGTGATCGCTGGTATCTGGCTGGGAGGTTAGCAAAACGGGGAGGTGAGGTTCGGCTCTGGCGAGCGGACCGCGTCGTCCAGATCACACCCCGCCAGCCAGTAGTCCGGGTTCAGCCTGTGTTTGATGTGCGCGAACTCTTAGGGCGCAACTGGCTGGCATCAGCCATGGAAGAGTGGAGGGATCTCGCGCCGGTCAAAATTCGTCTCTCATGCGCACAAGCTAAACGGCTGCAACAGGATTGGTATTATCGGCATGCCCATTTTGAGCCGGTCGCACAGGATCAGACGATCATGACTTTTGGGGAGCAGAACCCCACGCTCGTCCTGGAATTGGTGCGCTGGTTAGGGCCGGGGGCAGAATTGCTGGAGCCAGTTGCATGGAGAGAAAGGATGAAGGAAGAGTTGGGGCAGATGTTGGCCTCTTATCCCTCCCAATGACCTCACTTGACACCTTGCTCCAGCGAATGTGCGCTTCTCTGATGTGTCGTGCGGCTGCAAGCCTATTGGGATAGGCTCTTAGGCGGGAGGCTGATCGAGAGCGCAGGGACTTCAGATAGGAAAAACAGGTGAGAAACCGCCTTCGCAGCTCTTTTCCTCTCATCAGAAGCACGAGAGACTGCTCGTGCTGAACAGAACCGCGCCGCCCGCTGCCTGAGTGCCTAACGCTTCTGGAAGGATTCCCGAACCTGTGCTATACTGTTCGGGAATCCTTGTTCGGGTGCAGACGGCAGTCAAGGGAGGCAGCGATGGCTCAGGTCTCTCCGATCATCCAGGATGGCATCCTCACCGACCTGCGGGACGGATCTCCCGTGCAGATCGTGGTGGACTCCTCCGACTGGTATGCCTGGCTCCAGACGGCCTCGGCCTTCACCTTTCGCAGTGAGCATGCCAGTTTCACCGCGCACAAAGAGCGGGCAGGCCACCGGCGCGGCAGAGCATACTGGCGCGCCTATCGCACGTGGCAGGGCAAGCTGCATCGGGCCTACCTGGGTCAGTCGGAGGAGCTGACGCTCGAGCGACTGCAGTCGGGGGCAGTGGTGCTGGCGAACAAGGGAGCAAGGGATGGTTTGCTCGACGTGCCTGGCCTGGGAGCAGGTACAGGCCGCCCTGCGCGAGCGGCACCTCCTCCTGCTGCTGGATAACTTCGAGCAGGTGGTCCAGGCGGCCCCTCAGCTCGCCTCCCTGCTCGCCTCCTGTCCTCGCCTGCGCCTACTCGTCACCAGCCGGGCTGCCCTTCACCTCTCCGGAGAGTACGAGTTTCCAGTCTCTCTGCTCGCGGTGCCCGATCTCACACAGCAGCTCTCGCCTGAGACGCTCGTGCAGCAGGCCGCGGTGCGTCTGTTTGTGCTGCGCACGCAGGCCATCCAGCCCGCCTTTCAGCTGACCCCGGCCAATGCCCGCGTCATCGCCGAGATCTGTGTGCATCTGGACGGGCTGCCGCTGGCCATCGAACTGGCCGCTGGCCGCAGCAAGCTCCTGCCGCCCCAGGCGCTGCTCAAGCGACTCTCCCATCGGCTCGAGGTCCTGACGGGGGGAGCACAGGACCTGCCTTCTCGCCAGCAGACGCTGCGCAACACGCTGCAGTGGAGCTACGACCTCCTGAGTCAGGAGGAACAGCGCCTCTTCCGCTGGCTCTCGATCTTCGTTGGTGGCTGCACGCTCGAAGCTGCCGAAGCAGTGTGTCAGGCGGGCGGCGAACAGGCCTCCTCAATGTTTGAGGGCGTCGCGTCCCTGCTTGACAAGAACCTGGTACAGCAAACGGAGCGGGAAGGTGGCGAACCCCGGTTCGTCATGCTTGAGACGCTCCGTGAGTTCGGGTTGGCATGTCTCGAGCGCCAGGGAGAACTGGAAGCCGCACAGCGAGTGCATGCGCACTACTACCTGGAATTCGTGGAGCAAGCCGAGCCGCACTTCCTGAGTCCCGAACAACTGCTGTGGTTCGATCGGTTGGAACAAGAACTGGACAACCTGCGAGCCATCCTCCAGGCGGCCACAGCTGGGGAAGCGGAGGAGCGGGAGGTGGCTCTGCGTCTGGTGGCTGCTTCGCTGAATTTCTGGGTTGGACGAGGGCATCTGCGTGAGGTGCGCAACGTACTCGAGTGTCTCCTGGCAGGCGCCGAGGCGATCAGGGCCCCGGTTCGCCTCAAGGCGCTCAACACTCTGGGAGTGATCCTATGGTCCCAGAACGACACGCGCGGCTTAGAGCCGGTCACTGACGAAGCCCTGGTGCTCGCGCGGAAGCAGGGAGACCACTTGAACCTGCCCCTCGCCCTGATCCTGCGTGGAGAAGCCCTGATGCAGGAAAGGCGTGACTACGCCCAGGCGCAGGCGTGCCTGGAGGAGGCCCTGCCCAAGGTCCGTGTACTCGGGGATCGCCCGACCCTCGCTTGGGCGCTCCTGAGCCTAGGCCGCCTGGCGTTGTACCAGCAAGACGCTCCGCGGGCGATTACCTGGTTTGAGGAGAGCCTGATCCAGTGCAGAGCCATGGGCGAGAAGATAATGACGAGTGTGGTCCTTACCCTGCTTGCTCAAGCCGAGTCGAGTGCGGGCCATGCCGCCCGCGCACGCACGCTGCTGGAAGAAAGCCTGGCCCTCTTTCAAGCCCTCGGCCACAACTTGGGGATCGCCCAGACCTTTAGCCTGCTAGGACGGCTGGCCATCCAGGAAGGGGAACTCAGTCAGGCGGAGGCCTTCTTGACCGACAGTACCCGGCTTGCTTCCGAAGTGGGAGATCGACGCAACGTGGCGCGGTCGCGCTTGCTGCTGGCAGGACTGGACGCGCTACGGGGGGAGTATGCGGCGGCCCGCTTGCGCTATGAGGAGGGTCTCGCTACCGCCCTGGAACTCGGGCACACGAACTACACCGCCTCCGGGCTGAAAGGGCTGGGCTGCGTGGCCGCTGCGCATGGGTTACTTACCTGGGCAGCCATGCTCTGGGGAGCAGCCGAGCCCCTACACGAGTCCCGCAGCGTCGCTATCCCACAGGCGCTCTATGAACGCATGGTGGCCGTGGTGCGCAGCCAGCTGGGCGAGCCAGCCTTCGAAGAGGCCAGGGCCAAGGGGCGCACCATGACCGCCGCACAGGCGCTCGCCTCGCCTGAGGCCTTCGCGCCGCAAGTCCCCCAGCAAGCTCAGGCAGGGTTGGGGGCCACTCCGACCGTTCCTACACGTCATCCCCCCTCTCCAGCAGGACTGACCGCCCGTGAGGTGGAGGTGCTGCGCCTGGTCGCACAAGGCAAGACCGATGCCCAGATAGCCGAGCAACTCGTCATCAGCCCACGCACGGTTAACTGGCACCTGACTTCGATCTACAGCAAGCTTGGGGTCTCCTCTCGAGCTGCCGCCACCCGCTACGCTCTCGAGAATCATCTGGTGTAACACTCCCTTACTGTTGTTCTGCTGGTCCCCTGAGCCATCTCTATACGTTTGAGCTAAAAGCTCAGCCGCCTTGACGTGTAAGCACCACCCGGGTAATGCGACGGGTATCCTTCGCCATCCTCCGCTTTCGACCCGTCAAAGACCGGTAGTGACAACAGGTGATTCTACAGGTGTGCTTTTGCCTTCTACACAGTAGACTTGGAGCAGAAGGGCTTCCTCGTGAAGTGATAGGAAGTTGCTCACAGAGAGACGATCCTGGCTTGGTAGATGTGTCTTGCGCGTACAAAAGGGAAGGAGGCACAAGATGTATTATCGTGTCGCAATCCAGGTGGATGCAGCGCCAACCTGGCAGTGGAAATCGACGGTCCTCAGTGAGCTTTCGACGCTGTTTCACTTCCTGCGGCTCTTTCATGCCCTTCCGCCCGATCAGCTGCGGGTCTTCTCCTCCTCCTCACAGGAAGGCCTGGTGGAGCAGCTCGAGCAAGAGAACCAGGGGCTGGCATCCACTTCGGTGACAGCAGCACAATTTCTCCAGCAGCGAATGCTCCGCCCACCGACGGTGGTGCGGAGCATATCCGAACCTGAGGGAGGAACGGAGCGAGAGAGGGGAGCCATTGCCGTGATCAGCCAACCAGCAGTGAACGAGCGTGGCGGGGAAGGAAGCGTCCTGGCGAGCAGGGGCATGGGTGCTCTCGAGCGGCGACGGGAAGAGCTAGAAAGCGGACCTGGTGGTGATCACGATCTCCCCCACAGCTTCAGCTTGCCACTCTCTCTGCCGCAAGTCCTCGCCTGGATGAGCCTGCTGGCGAGGGTGCAGCGGGGCGAACTGCACCCCTAGATCGTACTCGAGAGGAACCGCAACAGTCACGCAAAGATGGCATTATAGTACGCAACGCGCGTATGAGAAGAGTGTCAGACCAGGAGGGATTTGCTCAGGCAGACACCCTCCCAACACAGCAAGGCGAACAGAAAAGAATCTGTGCAAGCATGCTCGATGGCTTCTCAGGCGTCTACGCAAAAGAAATCGAGGGTCAAAGACTATGGCTGCTATTTTCGTCGCTATCGGTTCGGGGTCCGTAATCACTGCACTCGTCGTCACGCTCATAAGAGCGCGGTCACGGGATCATTTTGGTAGGTTCATCTTTATCGTGCTAGTTCTCATGTGCATACTCGTCGGCCTTGCTGCCTGTGCTGAGTATCCACCACCGGATATACCACCGGGTGGTGGTGATGTTAACCCTCTACCGACGCCGACGATAAGCGGGCCGAATCCGTTACGGACCGGGACACCCTGCCCCTGGCGCGTAATCGGCCAAAATTGTGGTCAATGACGTGAAAAGTCAGCAGCTTTTACAGGTGGTAATGAAGGCGAGGGTCATTTACCACCTTTGCTCGCAGCCCTCGGAGGGATACACACGTTCCAGCAGGATGCATTTCCTTGCTGGTTGTGCTGCTAAACACATCTGATGTTCCTCTGGCGAAGCTCGGGAAAATGGGTCTGAAAAATGTTATGGCCCCAAGTCACGCTGGAGCCTTGAGAAGCCAGCAGCAACAGGAGGAAAACAAGATGAAGAGAATAGTGATCCGGCAGGCCGTCGTGGTAAGCATCCTTGGAGTTCTCCTGGGTGTTGTCCTTCTGCTGGGTGTTCTCCTGTTGCTCGCTAGCATCGCTGGGACGCATCCCTCGCAGACCGGAATCATGCTTATCGCTTCTCCTTCCCATCTTGCCTGATCCGGCAAGCGCTGGGAAGAGGAGAGCATGAGCACATGAGCAAGAAAGGAACAGCTCTATGTCACCCGAAGAGAACAAGGCGCTCGTTCGTCGTCTCATTGAGAAGGTCTGGAATCAGGGCAATCTTGCCGTCTTTGATGAGCTCTATGCCCCCGACTTCCTCTTCCATGATCCTGGCCTGCCCCAGGTTCGCACCCGCGAAGAAGATAAACAATGGATCGCCGGGATCCTCCATGCCTTCCCTGACTTTCATCTCACGATTGATGACTTGATCGCGGAAGGAGACCAGGTGGTGGTGCGCTTGACAGCTCGTGGCACCAACACCGGTGATATCGGGGCACCGGCGCCTCACCCCGCGACCGGCAGGCAAGTAACTATCACAGGAATCGCCATCGCCCGCGTAGCCAACGGCCAGTTCGTGGAAATCTGGCACCAGGTGGATTGGCTCGGCTTGTTCCAACAGCTCGGCTTGATCCCTGTACCAGAGCGAGCCATGTAGAATCGTGCCCTGGCAAGTGGTAGCTGAAAAATGGAGTCCCACATCGTGTGTAGAGTGGATGGAGTTGCGACTTCGTGCGACCAGGAGAAGACAGGCTGCTGGGGCGTGACTAGCGAAAGAAAGGAGAGAGCTATGAGTAGGTATGTCCTCGTCCATGGTGCATGGCATGGCAGTTGGTGCTGGGACAAGGTTGTCCCTCTGCTTGAGCAAGCAGGACATCATGTGGAAGCCCTTGACCTGCCAGGACACGGTCAGGACAAGACTCCTCTCCGTGAGATCACCCTGGCGGCCTATACGAAACGCGTGTGCGAGACCCTCGATGCTCACGCTGAGCCAGTCATTCTGGTGGGTCACAGCATGGGTGGCATAGTCATCACGCAGGTTGCCGAGGAGCGGCCCGCGAAGAATCAAACCTTGGTGTACCTGACGGCTCTTCTCCCGCAGAATGGCGAATCGTTACTCCAGATCACCCAAACGGAGAGTGAATTCCAGGTTTTGCCAAACCTGGTGGTGCATGAGGAACAAGGGTACGTGACGTTCAAAGAAGGGGCTCCTCTCGAGGAAATCTTCTTTGGTGATTGTCCCGATGAGGATGTAGCGCGAGCCAGGTCGCTCCTGGTTCCCCAGGCTATCGCTCCCATGGTGACTTCTGTGAGGATCACTGCCGGACACTTTGGTCGAGTAACAAGGGTCTACATTGCGTGTCTGCGTGATCGGGCGATCCCTCCGCCTACTCAGCAAAGGATGTACACGACAATGCTGTGTCACACCATCCTGTCGATGGAGACCAGCCACTCGCCTTTCTTCTCAGCACCCCAGCAGTTGGTCGGACATCTCACTTCCCTTGAGTGCGTGAGCTAAAGAGCCCACGCTGCCAGGACGGAGGCGAGGAGTCAGGTGGCATTCTGTTGCTAGATTCCTTCCACGTGCGTTTCCCATTGTCTCTCTTAGTACAACAAGGTAAGCAAGTAACAACAAAAAGAAAGGAGCAAGCGATATATATAGCTATCCGTCGGATGAAAGTAAAACCTGGTGAACTCGATGAGGGGATGAGGCGCATGAAAATGGGTTTGTGCCTATTATCAGTAATGTGCCGGGTTTTGTCGAGTATGTCGGGGTGCAAGTTGGGGAGGACGAGGGTTTAACCATCAGTTTCTTTGAGACGCAAGAGCAGGCAGAAGAGTCGACCAGAAGAGCTGCCGAGTGGGTCAAAGACTACTTGGCGCCACTGGCTGCCGGGCCACATGAGATCGTGGCGGTAGGCGAGGTGCGCTTCCGCAAGACCAAGTAAGCTCAGGGAGAAGCCGCTCTCTCCGAACCATGTGTGTCGTTTTTCTGTCAACTCCCGTCGTCTCTGCCAGTTTTGTACATCCACCACATCTAGAAAGCAACACACGGAAAGGAACGAAAACTATGTCAACCGAAGAGAACAAGGCAACCGTACGCCGTACCATTGAAGAGGGTTGGAATCAGGGGCATGCAGCTGTCTTTGATGAGCTAAACGCCCCCACCTTCATCAATCACGATCCTGGCGCACCCGGCGTTCACACCAACGCAGATTACAAACGGTGGGTCACTGAGCGCCTCAGCGCTTTCCCCAACCTTCATATTACGATTGAAGACCTGGTCGCTGAAGGAGACCAGGTGGCGATGCGCTGGACATTTCGTGGTACCCACACCGGTGATCTCGTAGCGCCAATGACTCTCCCTGCGACTGGCAAACAGGTGACGGTGACGGGCATCACCATCGTCCGCTTAGCTGGAGGGAGGGCCGTCGAAGTCTGGAGCCAGGGGGATACCCTGGGTTTCCTGCAACAACTCGGTGTAATCCCTGCACCAGAGCAGGTCAGCTAGTACCCTTTGTCAACCTCTTCACGTTATAGACAAGGAGCTTGATCGTATGATGCTATCAAGTTCCTGGGGCAGATGTCCCCTGAAAAGGTTCAAGATGCAAGGAGACCATCGCATTTCAACCGAAGAGACCATGAATCGATCATAGGAGGTGAGAGATGTCTGATCACAAACTTCTGATCGGTGGCGTTGAAATTGTGCGTATCGTTGACGCCATCATTGACTACCCCTTTCCGCTCGAGGAACTCTATCCTGAGGTGCCAGTCGAAGCCTGGGATCCGTGGCGCAAGCAGTATCTCACCACCTTTGCGACCGAGAAGACCCATCGGCTCGTCTATACCTGCTACGTGCTTCGGTCAGCAGGAAGGACCATTCTCGTTGACACAGGTTTGGGACCAACCTGGGCCCCCATGGCAGTCCTGTGGCAGCAGACCCATGCCGTCCGACAAGCATTTGGCCTTCTCCACGAACTGCAGGCAGTGGGGATTCATCCGCAAGACGTGGAGATGGTCTTTCTCACCCATCTGCACCCTGACCATGTCGGCTGGAATCTGCTGCAAGCGAATGGTCAGTACCAGCTCACCTTCCCGCGCGCCCATTATGTCGTGCATCAGGCCGACTGGGTGGTTTTCCACACACCCGAGATGCAGGCACTCTTTCCTTTTGACTACATTGGGGTCCACGTCACCCCTTTAGAGCGTCTTGGAGCTCTCGAACTACTTACCAAAGATAGCGACCTGGCTTCAGGGATTACGGTGATCCATACGCCTGGTCATACGCCTGGGCATATGAGCGTGGTCATCTCCAGCCAAGGACAGCATGCCATCCTGGTAGGCGACGCCTTCGTCCACCCGGCCCAGATCACTGAGCCCACCTGGGACAGCATGTTTGATGTCGACAAGGAGATGGCCCACCGGACACGACTCGGCCTCCTTGAACGCATCACGGCCGATGACGCGATCGTCTATGCCAGTCACTTCCCTGCACCAGGCATTGGCCGCATCGTTCGTCGCGATCAGCTCTATTACTGGCAAGCACGAGAAGAGTAAGCCCTCCCATTCAAGAGCAGGGAATCAATCAGGTCATGCTACAGGTGTGATTTCGCTTTCTGCCAGTTACCTTGTGAGCAGGAAGGAGTGAGCTGAAACAGATAGTCTTGCAGTGCTTGTAGTGTGGATGGAGTTGAGCACGACCCACTGCACCATGCAAGCAACACGTGTACTGCGTGCAGACGCACAGAAAGGAGTATGTACTATGTCAACCGAAGAGAACAAGGCACTCATGCGTCGTGCGTATGAAGAGGTCTATAATCAGAGGAACCTGGCAGTCCTCGATGAGTTGTGTGTTGCTGACTTTGCCTTTCAGAGTGCCTCCATGACGATCACGGGTCTGGAAGCCTATAAACACTTCGTCCCCCTCATCTTCGCAGCCTTCCCCGATGGGCGTTTCAGCATTGAGGATATGATCGCTGAGGGAGATCGAGTCGTGCTGCGCCACACGTTTCGTGGCACACATCAAGGCGACTTCAGAGGTCTTGCACCGACAGGCAAACAGGTTACCACCACAGCGATCGTCATCTCCCATATTGCCAACGGGAAGGCCATCGAAGCCTGGTTCAATGGTGACGACTTAGGCAGGATGCAACAACTTGGCGTGATCCCTGCACTAGTGCAGGCCGGGTAGTACCTTGCCCTGACAATTCGGAGCTGAAAAATGGAATCTCATCTCGTCTTCAGTGTGGATGGAGTCGAGCATTGGCTCCACTATCCAAGGACGTTACACCTCCCTGATTTGAATGTTTACAGAAAGGAGAACCATATGAGAACATCAGTAGGAGAGCGACTTCAAGCCGCGACAGGCCTGGTCTTTGTGCTGCTGAGTCTCATCGCACTGTTCGCGATGCCTCCCCGTCCGGCACCGGGTGCGCCTGCCAACGAGATTGCGTTGTATTATACCGCCCAAAGTGGTGTGGCCAAAGCCGCAGACTACCTCTTTCTGCTTGGACTCCTGTTCGCCTTGTGGTTCATTGGTTACCTCCGTACGGTTTTTGCTCAAGCCGAGGGGGAGCTCCACCACCTCTCGACACTCTTCTTTGGCTCAGGGGTGGCAGTCGTAGCGGTCGGGATGGTCTTCTGGGGAATGGGTCTGGCACTTCCTGGACAAGCAGCAGACCTCGGGGTCATCAAAGCGTTGTCTGAAGTGGTGACCTTTGGGATCAGCATCACGTTCCTTCTAGATTTTCTGCATGTCGGTACGGCCTCGGTTCTGGTACTGCGGACAGGTATGCTGCCACGCTGGGTCGGGGTGTTCGGAGTGGTGGTTGCCGTGGTGCAAGTGCTGGGAAGTCTCAGCCTGGTGACAAGCTCCAGCTTTTTCGCAGTGGGGGGACCGTTCGCCCTCTTGGCTTTTGTAGTATTCCTGCTTGACATCCTGGTGGTGAGCATCATCCTGATCGTGAAAGCCGGCTCTGGAAAGGCGGTCGGGACCAGTTCTGCGACCGCCTGAACTCCATGACCAATGATCCGTTACCATGATCCATTCATGGTGGGTCCAAGTCATAGATCAGGTATGTAGGCAGATCATCGTAGGCAAGTAAAAGAGTGTTTCTGTCAACTCCCGTTGTCTTTTTCAGTTCATTGCTCCGAGCGGAGAGAAAGGGGAGAGAGGCATGTCACCGCAGACTCCGCCGCGACGGACCCTGGAGGACATCGAACGCCTCGAACGGGTTCTGCTCGCCACGCGGCTGGCTGCTAGCAGTACCTTCGCGTTGCTGCACAAGGCAGTGGCGAGCAGTCCAGAGCAGCCTGTTCACTGCTTCCTGCCGCTTGGGGATGAGCCCCAGCCAGGGGAAGCGCTCACCGCTCGTGCCTTCCTAGGGAAGGTGCATCAGGCCGCTAATTTGCTGGCTGATCTGGGAATGGGCTCACAGGATGTCATGGCCCTGCTGCTGCCCGACCTGCTTGAGACCCAGATGCTGCTCTGGGGAGGGCAGGCGGCCGGGATCGTCTGTCCGATTACTCCCTGGTTGCCCGCCGGGCAGGTTGTCGAGCTGCTGCAAGCGGCACAGGCGAAGATCCTCGTGGCACCATCACCGTCGGCGGGTCACGAGCTGTGGCAGAAGACGGAACAGGTTCGCAGGCAGGTGAAGAGCATTGCCATGGTCCTGCAAGTGCGGGGACCGGGCAACGAACGAGATGCCACGTATGCCTTCAATGCACTCGTCGAGGATTACCCGGCTGACCGCCTCCACACAGGGCGCGAGATCGCCCTCGACGATCTCGCTGTCTCCCTCCCTATTAGAGATACAACCGGCACACCTGGCCTGGTGCCTCTGACCCATGGGAATCTGCTCTACACCGCCTGGGCGCTCAGCCTCGTGACAAGGCTCACGCCGGAGGAAGTACTCCTGCGCGGTCTCTCGCACTTTTTCCAGGGGTGGTGGTGGCCAGCGGCTGGTTCATAGGCCATGTGGGTTCATCCCCCGAAGAAATGCGTGCGAAGATCGATTCACGCCTGCTTTCTTAAGTAATGTTTGCGAAATGAGCAAGCGATTCTGGAGAACCTCTGCAAGAAAAGCTGAAATGAATCTTCTATGAAGAAGAAAGGTAGAGTTTTGTGAAACGAGGCAGGAGTCTCAACAAACCACCGTTATCTGACGTTTTCATGCTGGTTTCCTGTTTATTTTGCCGCTCGGTTGCTAGGTTTCAACACATTGCCGTTGTCTCCTTCGCAAATAACTGAGGTTTTATGAGATGCCGA
>Ga0070706_100003770_pt1 | contig 14792 bp, 14 predicted proteins | sample KBSK5501metaG_FD_65476 | JGI IMG/M metagenome (GOLD analysis project Ga0070706, IMG submission 65476) | Corn, switchgrass and miscanthus rhizosphere microbial communities from Kellogg Biological Station, Michigan, USA - KBS K5-50-1 metaG | ecosystem: Host-associated > Plants > Roots >...
GCCCGGCAAGCGTTCCTCAACGAGCATTTCCTATTCTCCCGACCTGCGCCACTGGGGCAGACATAGGCTTATGTTGGAAGCACGCCGCGGGGCTTGGTGGGACGCGAACAAAATTGGTCTCTCCCCGCCGCCGATCGAGACTTCCAGAGGCTGGCTCGTGCTCTACCACGGAGTGCGGCACACGCCTTCGGGCTGTCTGTATCGATTGGGGTTGGCCCTGTTCGACCTTGAGAATCCGGAAAAGTGCCTGCTGCGAGGGGATTCGTGGATCTTTGGGCCGGAGGCGGACTGCGAACGTAACGGCGACGTCAACGACGTGGTGTTCCCGTGTGGGTACACAAGTGATCCAGATGGCGACACCATCAATGTCTACTACGGAGCTGCTGACTGCTCAATTGCCCTGGCTCGCGCCAGCGTGCGCTCAATGCTGGAGTGGTTGGACTCCAATGGAAGTTGCGAACGCCGACGAGCGCAGGACGTATGAACTCTTTGTTGCGGATTTTTCGGTTTGTCTTTGGGTGTGGTCACAGGCAAATGAGCCGCGTGTTCACGATCAAGAAACGAACGTATCGGGTCTGCTTCAAATGTGGCCGGGAATTTGACCTTCCTGGGCCTTGAGGCATCCCGCCGGTTTCAGCGCGAACCAGCGACACTTACCGCACCCGAATAGCTCGGGACAAGCTGAAGCTCCCGCGCTTGAATCCTGCCACCTGGGCAATCAAACCCTGATCCTCCATTTGCCTGTCACCGGCTTGATTCGTTTCTGACCAGAGCATTTCTCGAAGTCTTGCTTGGCACCACCGCTCCCTGCCATGCTTCTATCCGCACTCTTCGTGGGGCGCTGTGCCCGGTGCAAGTTGGGGTTCGATTTAAAGACAAGGTCCGTCACCAACTGTGACGGACCTGGATTGCCGGTTGCTGCTATCTAACGTCAACCGTCCACGGTCGCTTTTCAACCGCGACCAAACCGGCGGTTTTCCGACTAATCAGGGTTTGGCCGTTCGCCGGCCGGTACACCCGAAATCTGCACTAAATTAAATTACTTACGTGATTGCGCCAACGGGCCACGGAGACCCGGTTGTCCTATGCGGATGGCGGCAAGGGAAACGGCCGAGCAAGAAAAATCGAAAAAAGACTTGCATGTGAGATGCTGTTATAGTTAACTATATCACCATGGGTTGATCAAAGGCGGAGCGAACCCTGACCCGAAAGTAAAGAAGCTTAAGGAGAATGAACATGAAATCTCTTCGTCTTGTGCTCTGATGTCGCTCTACCGTGGCTTTCGCCCAGTCCGACGCGCAAAAGTCCTTCGACAAACTGAAAACTCTGACCTGTTCCCGGGAAGGCACCATGGAAGGCAAGCCTCCGCAAGTCTCGCTTGGCGTGACTTCCATGGGTTCCGCGCTCATGGATGAGATGACGGGGGTGGAAGGCCCGACGATCAGATAACTATGTTTCATCTCGACGGCGGTCGCTTGCTCATGACCCATTATTGTGACGCAGGAAATCAGCCTGGCATGGTCGGAACGATTTCGCCCGACGGCAAGACCATCACTTTTGATTTTCTCGACGCCACCAACCTTCTGAGTTCGCAGGTGGGACACCTGCAGCACGTTGTTCTTCAACCTCACCGACTCCGATCATCACACCGAAATCTCGGAGTTCGCGATGGCGGAGGGCAAACAGATGGGTGGATTGTTGGACCTGAAGCGCACCGAGTGATGCCGCTTCTGCGGCCATGTATCGTGAGGAATCCGAGGAGGTGCAGCGGTCGATCGCAACGATCACTCGCAACCTCTCTCGGGAGGGCTGTCTGGAACCCATAATGGATCGTGAGTGGAACGACAATCAGCCGATTTACCGCCAGCTTCGCGACCGCGTGGTCGCCATGATACTCGACGGCGTGCTCAAAGAAGGCGATCCGCTGCCGTCCGTGCGCAATGTCGCGGCCGAATATCGAGTCAATCACCTCACGGTACTGAAGGGCTATCAACAACTGGTGGACGAGCAACTGGTCGAAAGTAAGCGAGGTCGCGGCATGTTCATCAACGCGGGCGCGCGCAATCTGCTGCTGCGAGGCGAACGCCAGAAGTTTCTTGCGGAAGAATGGCCCAGGGTCTACGCAACCATTCGGCGGCTCGGACTGAAGGCGGAAGAACTGCTCGATGCGGCCGCAAACCGCCGGTCGTCGCCGGATGCCGCACTGTCGAAAACCGAAGAGGAGGAGCGCTGAAGCCATGGCATGCATAGAAGCACGCGGTCTCCGCAAGGCCTTCGGCACAACCGTCGCGCTCGACGGCATCGATCTGCGGGTCGAAGAGGGCCGCATCCTCGGACTCATCGGTCCTAACGGCGCAGGCAAGACCACCGCGCTCAACGCGATTCTCGGCCTCACCCCTTATCGGGGGGAACTGAAGGTTCTCGGCCGCGACCCCTGGACCGAGCGCGATCAGCTCATGCGCGATGTCTGCTTCATTGCCGATGTCGCCGTGTTGCCGCGCTGGCTACGGGTTTCGCAGGCGCTCGACTACGTTGCCGGGGTGCATCCGCGATTCGATCGTGCGAAGGCGGAAGGTTTTCTCGCCAAGACCACCATCCGGCACGCCAGCAGGGTCAGGGAACTGTCGAAGGGCATGGTGGTCCAGCTGCATCTCGCGCTGGTCATGGCCATCGACGCGAAATTGCTTGTGCTCGACGAGCCGACGCTTGGTCTCGACATCCTGTATCGCAAGCAGTTCTACGATTCGCTGCTGAACGACTACTACGATCGCAGCCGCACCATCGTCGTGACCACACATCAGGTTGAAGAGATCCAGAACGTCCTCACCGATGTCATGTTCATCAACCGCGGTCGAATCGTACTCAATTGCAGCATGGAAGAATTCGAGTCGCGTTACCTGGAAGTGATGGTGAATCCCGAGCACGTCGCCGCAGCACGGGCGCTCAAGCCGATTCACGAGCGCCAGGTGCTCGGTCGCAGCCTCCTGCTGTTCGATCATGTCGATCGTCAGCAACTCGCCGCGTTGGGCGACGTGCGCACACCCAGCATCGCCGACTTGTTCGTTGCCGTGCTGGGCAATCAAGCCGGCGCAGCACAAGGAGCGGCTATATGAATACTCAATCGAACGCCGTGCCCGAGTCTCCCCTCGACTCGCAGGTAATCGCGCCTGCGGCCATCTCGGCGACTCGGCGCATGTACTGGTCGGTGCAACGCGAATTGTGGGAGAGCCGTTCGATCTATATCGCGCCGTTGGCCGTCGCCGCCCTAACTCTGTTCGGCTTCTTGATCAGCACGATTCATCTGCCGGACAAGATGCGTGCCGCGTTGGCACTCGACCCGGTGCAGCAGCACGAGGTCATCGAGCAGCCCTACAGCTTCGCTGCGCTTCTGATCATGGGGACGGCTTTTATCGTCGGGGTGTTCTACTGTCTCGACGCGCTGCACGCCGAACGTCGCGATCGCAGCATTCTGTTCTGGAAGTCGCTGCCGGTTTCCGATCTCACGACCGTGCTCTCGAAGGCGAGCATCCCGCTCGTGGTTCTCCCGCTGCTCTCCTTCGCGATCATCGTTGCCACGCAGTTAATCATGCTGCTGCTTAGCACCGCAGTACTGCTGGGGAGCGGTCTGAGTGTCGCGAAGCTCTGGACACAGTTGCCGTTGTTCCAGATGTCGCTGATGCTGCTCTACCACCTGCTGGCCGTGCATGCGCTCTGGTACGCGCCCATCTACGGCTGGCTGCTGCTGGTCTCAGGCTGGGCGCGGCGCGCGGCATTTCTATGGGCCGGCTTACCGCTGCTCGCAATCGGCGTGGTCGAGAAGATTGCCTTCAACACTTCCCATTTCGCGGCCATGCTGGAGTCCCGCTTGAGTGGCGGCGCGGCAGGCGCGTCCACAGCGTCTGGGAGCGTCCTGATGCCTCCGATGACACAACTCACTCCGGGTCAATTCCTAATCAGCCCTGGTCTCTGGATCGGGCTGGGAGTCGCCGCGGCATTCCTCGCCGCAGCGGTCCGGCTGCGCCGCTATCAAGGACCGATCTGAGTCGCATCACCCTTAGATTGCAATTCCCCGCATAAGGAGAAGCGATTATGAGCACCGCCGTCATGATGAAACGGATTGCAGAAGCGTCGCCGCAGTTCAAGGCCAGGATTGCCGGTGTTTTGTATTTGCTCATCATGCTGACGCCAACCTCTAAGCAGCAAGGGTTTAATTCGATGTTCAGGAGGACGCATGCAACCCCTTATTGGTCTTAACTGCTCAACGATTGAATGTACTTCTCTCTCACCCAGTGCTCTGATTTGGCAGGACGTCCTGGCACAGGCGATGACCGGCGAACTAGTCGCCGCGATGAACTACACCTCCTTGTCGGAGATGTGTGACGATCCCGAAGAAATAGCCGATGCATTAGAGCATGCGGAGGGCGAACGGGGGCATGCTGCTGCGTTCGCTGCCGAGGGGCGCAAGATTGGAGTGGACGTCCCCAATAACGTCGACGCCAAGCATTGGAAGCGGCTCCGCGACGCATTCATGCGCTGCATCACAGAGCGTGACTTTATTGGCTGCCTGATCGTCCAGGAGATCATGCTGGAATCATTCGCCGTCGCAAGCTATGCACGCGTCGCGAAGGTCGCGCCAGGGAGTCTTGGCAAGACCTTTGCCTCCATCGCAGCCGAGGAAGAAGAGCACGTCGATCACGCGATGTCGATACTCAGAACGGAGCGAGCCCTGGACGCGCAACGCTTCGACGATAAGGTGTACCGGCTGCATCTTGATGTGATGACCACTCTGGCGCAGATGCTGGCGAAGGAATGCAAGGATGGACACTGCGAAGTGTGCCACAGCAGCTGTGTGAAGCCATCACTGTCCGAGGTCAGCTTGAGTGCAGCCGAGCTTCGCGGAGCGTCGCTGCAACAGTATTTGAAGACGCTAGACCTGCTGGGGATACCCGGGGAGGTAACACTTGCATGGGTGGCTCAGTTGCCAGTGTAGCTGGGCGAGAGCCGACTCTCGAGGTCGATTTCGCTCTGGTCGGGCATCAGGAGAGTTGGAGAGCGGCCGCGGACGTACTCGCTGTCCTGCGCGGACCGGAGCGTACGCCTCTGCCGGACGATGAGATCAAGGACATCCTTCCATGGATTCCACCCAGAGCAGTCTGCCATGTCGACGTCGGATCGATCGTCAGTACGAAGATCGGCGGCGCGAAGGCGCGCGGCCTCTACATCGACTCCTTCATTCCTCCCGACCGTCTGGAAGCCGCCTACGTGCACGAGAACATCGCCCGGGTTCGAGGGGCGGCGGCCTGCGCGATCAAGGCAGGAGCGAAGATCGTCAGTCTCGGCGGATTCAGCTCCATTCTGATCGAGGGCAACTTCGATCAGCTTCCGGAAAGACACGATACGGTCTTCACCACCGGCAATACGTTGACAGTTGGTTTCATCGTTCAGGGCATCAAGAAGATGTGCGCGCTGGAGGGGCGGGACATCCACCGATCAACCCTGCTCATCGTTGGAGCAACAGGAGATGTGGGCTCCGGCTGCGCCCGTTGTTTGGCGCCTATCGTAAGGCGCGTGCTGCTTAGCGCACGCAACATGGAGCGACTACGCAGCCTCGCGGCGGAGTTGCAAGCTGATGGAGCTCAGGTGGAGATCTCGGCGGATCTCGAGCGCTTCTCCGCAGAGGCTGACGTCGTAATCTGCGCGGCCAGTTTGGCGTCCCCTTCGCTTCTGTTGGGCCGGATTACGCCCCACGCCCTCGTTTGCGATGCTGGCTACCCGAAGAACCTGTCTCCACGGGCGGAGATGCTTGGCGCCAAAGTCTTCTTCGGAGGTCTGGGACAGATCACTGGCGGATTGAAGTTCGCGCCGGATTTTCACGGAATTCTGAATCGGCATCCGTTCCCCGATGTGGTCCACGGATGTCTACTCGAAGGCATGGCTCTGGCTCTGGAGGGCCGCTTCGAACCCTTCTCTCAGGGAAGAGGGTCCATCACTCAGGAGCGGGTCGAGGAGATTGAGACAATTGCTGCACGGCATGGGATCTATCTCGCACCGCTTTACAACGCCGATGGACCAGTGGAGGACCGACTTCATTGCCAGACGGAATGGTCGAGAGGATGAGTGCGTGGGCGGAGGACCAGGTCGAACTGCGGATCGGGTCACTTCGTGGATTCGAAGCCACCGCTGCTTGCGCTCTGAGCAAGCAGGATCCGTTCTCGTCGGCATCATTCGAAGCCCGGTCCGCGCCATTGCCTTACCCGACAAGAAGTCAGTAGGGGCGAAAGTTCGAAAACGTCTGCTATGGCCGAGCATCATTATCCTGAGGTCGGCGGACCATCAAGTGACGATGACTCAGTCGAAAACCGCGGCTTTGCCGGGTTTCTGGGCAACCCGGTGTGCCAGATGTAGGGATTCACTCGGTCCGCGAGCGCGCCTGTTGCACCATTTCGACTAAGACTCCCCGAGTCTCTGCTGGATTGTTCACCTCGCGCACGAATGCGATGCGGGCGCCGCGGATGCCATCCCCGGTCTTCATGCGCACCTGAAAGCCGAGGCGATCGACCGCTGTCATGGTTGCTTCCTGTGACTCAATGCGAGCAAACTTCTGGGCCAGCAGGATGAGCGCATCCTTGTGGTCGGTGTTCATGTGCTGAATGATCTCGGCCATTGAGTCGGCAAGAGGGTCGGGTTGGCTGCGCTCATAGTCGGAGGCCCATACCCAGCCCATCACTCCGAAGCCGCCCACGTAATAAACATCCATCACGTTCATGAGGTAAAAGGAAAAATCTTCAAAATCTACCCAATACTTGCTGTTAGCATAACGCGCTAAGTAGAGCTTGCGAGCCTCGGCCACCTCTGCGTCCGGTAGAGGCAGAACATTTCCTACTAGCGTGACCCTCGATGCTCCGAGCGGATCACCGGCGTCCTCCTGGGTTAACAAGCAAGCTGGCGCGAGGGTCGGCCTGCAAATTCTGCGTGTGCATGGCCATTGTGCTGATAAGGAAGATGGGACGCCCGTGATCGTCCAACCCGTAGGGCATCACGGACCCGAACGGGAACCCCGGCTGTTTTCGCGACAGGGTCGAGAGGCTACCTGTGCGGCCCAAATACACCAAGGTGCGCGCACGCTCGGCGAACGCGGGCTCGGGGACCGGAGGCTGGTCAGTCACTGCCCCGGGCCCCGCATGTTTTCTTCGGGATGAGGTGGTCATCGCGGTCTTCTCTCCTATGGTTCTTCGTCGGGCGGACCCGCGGCGCCGGCAAGATCCTGAGGCTTGATCTTCTCGATGTTGAACTTCGCTACACGCTCGCGCATCGTCTTCAGAACATCTTCGAGAGGCGGGACGTCGCCCTTGATCCATCGCAACGGGTTGATGCGCGCCACGACAAACGAACGCAGGTACGGACTCGCCAGTCCGCGTTCCTTTAGCTTTTTGACCACGGCGGCGACCTTTTCCTCGAGGTCCAGCACCATAGAGGCCCGCTTCTCATGATGCTTAAGGGCGGAGCGCAATGGGTCATCACTGAAGTCCTCAAGGCGTCGCAGGATCGGATGGTAAGCACCGCCACCGAAGCGCGCGACTCGTTCGTAGCACACCCCCAGAGTGACAAGTGCGGCCTGATCGAGATAAAAGGCAAACCCGGATTCGGGTCGCGAGCCATCTTCGTCGACCAGGCCACGGTAGATCCGTATGACTTCCAGTGAACGTTCCTTGAGGTTATGCGCCTTCTCCGTGTTCAGAGCCAGGATCTGCCACGCAACTTCGCGTTCCGCGACCACCAGAGCGGTGATGGACTTAGCCCCAAGGCGGCGCATTGCCTCGAGGCGATGGCGGCCGTTGGGAGTCCAGAAACCACCGCCTGGCGCCACAACCGTGATGACGGGGTCGAGAAAACGCCCGGTCTTACTAATAACGTCGGCGAGCCGTTTGTGGTGAGCGTCGGAGAGATCGCGTTGAAACGGCGTTGGCTCGATCTTGTCGAGGGGGAGAATCGAGAGCAGAGTTTGATGACCGCCAAGAGGTTCCTTATAGAGGCCCACCACGCAGCCCCCGGCCTTCCCGACAGCTTCCGCGGCTTCTGCGGCAGATCCTTCTGATTGTTCTAATCGGCATTCTGCCGGGGTGAGACCCCGGGTGCCGGGCTTGGCTTTGCCAGGACGTCGTCGGGCAGGTACGCGCTTTGCCATGTAAAGACTGTACCTTATCTGCGGCGAGGCTACCGAAGGTTAGGGAGCTGCCTTTGAGAACGCGATAGACGCGGTTCCTCATCTCCCTCCAACGGTTTAGAGTTGTCCCGTCAGGGATGCCAACATTCCAAGCCCTTAGGGAGGCAGCTCAGTTCTTTTGGGGTAGAATGAGCCGCGAGCCACTCAGGAACTCACAGCAAGCACTCGTTGAACGCTGGTGGGGGGCGGTCCGGTGCTTCTCTCTCTGCTTGAGTTTGCTTAGAGCACAAGATCCACAAGTGGGAAGGAGAGGCCATGCGGAGCCAATGGCACACCTCAACGTCGGAAGTCAGATCCTCCACAAACGTCAGCCGCGCCAACAACAGCAACGGTTCCGACGACTGCCGGAATTTCTTCCCCACGCTGTGGGGTCTTGGTTTGGTTGTTTTCACCCTTCTATCGTCAGGCGGATGTGGAAACAAGAACGTGTCGGCAGCAGCCGCTCCCCCGCCAATCGTCCAGATTGTCGAGGTGATGCAACGAGATGTCCCCGTTTATCACGAATATCTCGCGACTCTGGATGGCTATGTGAACGCGCAAATCCAGCCGCAGGTTTCAGGCTACCTTATCAAACAGAATTATTTGGAAGGCGCCGTGGTTGGCAAGAACCAGGTACTTTTCAAGATCGATCCCCGCCCGTTTCAAGCAATCGTGGATCAAGCCAAGGCGCAGGTCGCCCAAGCCGAGGCGCAGCTTGGGAAGACGCAGTTGGACGTGCAACGCGACACTCCGCTGGCAAAAGAAAAAGCAATTGCGCAGAGCCAACTCGACAACGATATTCAAGCCAATTTAGCTGCCAAAGCGACCGTTCAAGCCGATAAAGCTGCGGTTGAACAGGCGGAACTGAATTTGGAGTTCACCAATGTTCGTTCGCTCGTCGACGGTGTGGCCGGAATCGCCAGCGGCCAAGTGGGAAATCTCGTGGGCCCGCAAATCATCCTCACCACAGTTTCTCAGCTGGAACCGATTAAGGCTTACTTTACGGTGAGCGAACAGCAATACCTCGCTTTCGTCAAACGTAACCCGACGGAAGCATCTCGAGAGGCGCGTGAGAGACAGTTTGAGTTGGAGCTGATCCTTTCCGATGGATCTATCTATCCCCGAAAAGGAAGATTCTTCGCCGCCGATCGTCACGTGGATATCCAGACGGGAGCGATTCGTCTGGCTGGTCTGTTTCCTAATCCAGGCAATGTTCTTCGTCCTGGCCAGTTTGGCCGCGTCCGTTTCATAAGCTATACGCGGATAGGGGCGCTGCTGGTGCCACAGAAGGCGATCACCGAGCTTCAGGGAAGTTACCAGGTGGCGGTGGTCGGCCACGATGACAAAGTCACTCTGAGGACGGTGAAGGTCGGAGAACGAACCGGCGGAATGTGGATTGTTGACGAAGGTATCAAACCAGGGGAGCGGGTGGTGGTTGAGGGTGTGCAAAAGGTCAGGGACAGCATGCTGGTCAAACCCACTCTGGTGGCCGCCCAAGGAGAAGGCAACTGAGCCATGTCCAAGTTTTTCATCAATCGTCCAATCGTCGCCATGGTGATTGCGATCGTCACAGTCATTGTCGGTGCCGTAACCATCACCGGCCTTCCCGTCGCTCAGTTTCCCAACATCGCGCCCCCGGAAATTCAGGTACTCGCCACCTATGTTGGCGCGGACGCGCAGACACTCGAACAGTCGGTTGCCACTCCCATCGAGCAGCAAATGAGCGGAGTGGACAACATGAATTACATGTACTCGTTGAATGCGACGGGAAACTCGCAAACCACTCTGATCATAAATTTCGATGTGAAAACGGACCCCAACACCGATCTGATCCTCGCCCAGTCAAGGGAGACCCAGGCAGCATCTCAGCTTCCCATCGACGTTACCAACTATGGAATCACCGTCAGAAAATCAGTGACCGCCCCGCTGATGCTGGTCGCGGTGTATTCCCCGCATGGTACCTATGACGCGAGGTTCCTCGCGAATTATGCGTTTATCAACCTCCTTGATCCCATCACTCGCTCGCCGGGGATAGGCCAGGTTCAGGTATTTGGAGCAGGCCAGTACGCCATGCGGTTGTGGGTCAAGCCCGATCAGTTGGCTAAGCTGGGCATCACCGTCACCGAGATCGTCAGCGCGGTCCAGTCGCAAAACACGGTCAATCCTGCTGGAAGAGTTGGGGGCGAGCCTATTCCTCCGGGCCAGCAGTTCGCCTATGCGGTTCGGGCGCAAGGCCGGCTAGTGTCACCGGAAGAATTCGGAGAGATCGTGATCCGCGAGTCGCAGGGCGGTGTGGTGCGCGTCAAAGATGTGGCCCGCGTCGAGCTCGGGGCCCAGGACTACTCCGTGGCCGGACGCTTGAACGGTAAACCCAGCGCCATTGTTGCCGTCTACCAATTGCCTGGATCAAACGCAGTTGACGCAGCAGCCGGCGTTAAGAAACTGATGGCGGAGGTGAAAAGCCGCTTCCCGTCGGACATGGATTACACCTTGTCGCTGGATTCGACTCGATCCGTCGTCCAGGGAATGAAGGAAATCGTCATAACGTTGCTGATCGCGATTGGCCTGGTGATCCTGGTCGTGTATCTGTTTCTTCAAGGATGGCGCGCGACTTTGATTCCCCTGCTGGCTGTGCCTGTCTCTTTGGTCGGCACGTTCGTGTTCTTTCCTTTGTTCGGCTTCTCGGTGAACACACTCTCTCTATTTGGTTTGGTGCTGGCGATTGGCCTGGTGGTGGACGACGCCATTGTGGTGGTGGAAGCAGTAGAGCGTCACATCGAAGAGGGGATGGCTCCGAAAGATGCGGCCTTGAAAGCCATGGAAGAAATCTCAGGCCCGGTCGTCGGAATCGCCCTGGTGCTGTCGGCCGTATTTATACCCACCGCTTTCATCCCGGGCATTACCGGAAGACTCTACCAGCAATTCGCAGTTACTATTGCGATCTCCGTGCTGCTCTCGGCGTTCAACGCATTGACCCTCAGCCCGGCGCTGGCTGCACTGCTGCTGCGGCCCAAAAAAATCAGCAGAGGACTTCTGAGAAGGTTCTTCGACCAATTCAATCGGCTGTTCGAACGCGCTACCAACGGCTACGTTCGGGTTTGTGCGGCCCTGATTCGCAAAAGCGCCGTGGCCTTGATCATGCTCGTGGGGTTCGGCGCCGCCGCCTGGTTCTTCGGCAGCAAAGTTCCATCGAGCTTTCTTCCTGACGAGGATCAGGGATACCTGTACATCAACTTGCAGTTGCCGAGCGCGGCTTCCACCGAGCGCACCGACCTTGTGACAAGAAAGATTGAGGACCTTCTGGCCCACACTCCGGGAGTGGCAACCACCACGAGTGTCATCGGCTTCAGCCTGCTCAGCTACACCCGATCCACATACAACGCGTTCATTTGGGTCACCTTGAAACCGTGGGACGAACGAGCCGACCGGGAAACCCAGTTTCAAGTGATAAAGGCGCGATTGAATCGAGCCCTCAGCCAGTTGCCGGAGGGGATTGCTTTTGATTTTTCGCCTCCCGCCATTCCCGGTGTGGGCACCTCCGGCGGATTCACGTTCGTCCTTGAAGATCGCGCCGGCAAGGATGTGCAATTCCTCTCCAGCAATTTGAATGCATTCCTGACGGCTGCCCGCAAGCGCCCGGAGATTGCGGGCGTGACTACCACGTTTCTCGGCAGCGTGCCCCAGCAGTTCATCGACGTGGACCGCGACAAGGTAATCAGGCAGGGAGTGTCCATCAGCGATGTCTACCGGACGATTCAGGCGTTTATGGGCGGATTGTTCATCAACTACTTCAACCGCTTCGGCCGGCAGTGGCAAGTTTACATTGAGGCGGAGGGCGACTACCGAACGCAAGCAGAGAACGTGGGGCAATTTTATGTCAGGAATCAAAATGGCCGGATGGTCCCGCTTTCCGCACTAACCAGATTTGAACCGCGTTCCGGTCCCGAATTCACCATGCGTTACAACCTCTATCGCTCGGCGCAGATCAACGGCAGCGCCGCTCCGGGCTACAGCTCAGATCAAGCGACGGCTGCTCTGGAAGAAGTCTTTGCGCAAACCATGCCACCCGAGATGGGCTACGACTATATAGGCATGTCATTTCAGGAAAAAAAGGCCCAGCAAGGTGTACCTCCGGCCGCGATCTTCGGGTTATCGTTGCTGTTTGTTTTTCTCATCCTCTCAGCTTTGTATGAGAGTTGGACCTTGCCATTCAGCGTCCTGCTGAGCACGCCGGTTGCGGTGTTTGGCGCTTTCGCAATTCTGTGGCTGCGCCGCGTCTTGCTGGGCGCTTTCTATCCCCCCTACATGGTCCAGATTGAGACCGATGTGTACTCGCAGATCGGGCTGGTCATGCTGATCGGCCTGGCTGCGAAAAATGCCATCCTGATTGTGGAATTCGCAAAGGACGAATACGAAAAAGGTACGCCTCTTGTGGAAGCAGCCCTCACGGGAGCCAGGCTTCGCCTCCGGCCCATCTTGATGACCTCCCTGGCCTTCATTTTCGGATGTATCCCGCTGTGGACGGCATCGGGAGCCGGGGCGGTGGCCCGCCAGATCATGGGCACGACGGTCATCGGCGGCATGTTGGCGGCGAGTGCCCTCGGTATTTTCTTTGTCCCGGCCGTGTTTTGCGTAGTGGAGAAATTCTCCGGTGCTGAGCGCAAGAAGCCATCTCCTGCGAGCGCAATACCTCTTCCCGCGCAAAATCCGGGAGCAGGAGACGACTAAGGTGAGGACGCTGACTGCCCTTCGCATCCTGGGGTTAGTAATTCTGGGTCTAATTCTGGGATTCGCCTGCGGTTGCGCCGTGGGGCCGAACTACAAGAGGCCGACGGTCAACGTTCCTCCTGTCTATCGCGGTCTCACGCCGGAGGAAGTAGCCAAGGGCGAAGCCCGATCGTTGGCCGACGAGAAGTGGTGGGAGGTTTTTCAGGATGAACAACTAAGGGAGCTGGTCAAGACTGCGCTGCAACAGAATTATGACGTGCGTATCGCGGCCGCACGGATGCTGCAAGCCCAGGCCCAGTTGGGCATCACGCGGGCCGATCAGTTTCCCACCATCGCAGGCGGTGTGGCAGCCGCGAATCAGCGCAGCCCGCAATCAAAGTTCTTACCGGCGTTCGAAACCAGCGCTAACCAGGTAAGCGGGAACCTCGCCTGGGATTTGGATTTCTGGGGCCGGTACCGCCGCGCAACTGAAGCGGCCCGGGCCGACCTGATGGCCAGCGAGTGGGCTCGGCGGGAGGTCATCACCGCCTTGATTGCGAACCTCACCGGTGCTTACTTCCAGCTTCGCGCGCTTGACTTGCAGCTCGAGATCTCCCAGCGGACACTGGCATCCCGCCAGGATTCCCTGCGACTGACCCGTCTGCTGGCCGACGGCGGCTCAACCTCCATGCTCGATGTTCGGCAAGCGGAACAGCTCGTTTTTACCGCAGCTTCTGAAGTCCCCAGCCTGGAACAACAGATTGAGCAGGAAGAGAATTTGATCAGCATTCTTCTCGGGAACAATCCCGCGCCGGTTCCACGAGGACGAAAACTGACGGAGCAGGAACATCCCCCCACAGTGCCCGCGGGGCTCCCCTCTTCTTTGCTGGAGCGGCGGCCTGACATCCGCCAGGTCGAAGAACAGTTGATCTCCGCCAACGCTCGAATCGGAGTCGCGCGAGCGGCGTACTTCCCCCAGATCTCACTCACCGCGACCGCCGGATATCAAAGTTCCGCGTTGACCGGTTTATTCAGTGGACCCGCGGGATTGTGGAACTTTGGCGGAGCGCTCACCCAACCGATCTTCACCGCAGGGAAGTTGCGATCGAACGTCCGCCTGACAGAAGCCCGGCAGCAAGAGTTCCTGCTCCGCTATGAACAGTCGATCCAGGGAGCGTTCCAGGAGGTTTCTGATTCTCTGGTCGCATACCGCAGAACCCAGGAGTTTCGTCAGCAACAGGAACTCCTGGTTGCTTCGGCACAGGACGCGACTCGCCTCTCGCAGATGCGGTACAGCGGCGGTGTTGCCAGTTATCTCGAAGTCCTCACCAACGACACCAACTATTTCTCTGCCCAACTCAGCCTGGTACAGGCTCAACTCAACGAACGATTGGCCCTGGTACAGCTCTACAAGAGTTTGGGCGGAGGATGGGAACCGTGAGTTCATGTTGTATTTTGGCGGCTCTCCTAACAACTGGAAAGCGGCGAAACTGAAGACCTAGCCAAGCTAGGGATGATTCGGATCAACGCTAAGGTAAGCAAACAGGAGAGACTCACCGCTAGGCCTGTGGCTGCCTCCATTTGGTTCCACCGTTACAAAGACGGCGTCGATTTGATCCAATGTCTTGGGGTCGTCGCACTTAAAGATCCAACGCTTCTTGGCGGCATTATCCTCGTAGAAAACGCCGAGGTTGAGCGCCTGTTGCTGATTCGCTCCCCACCGACCCCAGGCCTGAAACGTGCTTGCGTTCTTTACGGCGGTCTGCCGATCGAGGTCGTAGGCGTATAAGATCAACGATTTTCCTCGTGTGTAGAATACGCGGCCGTACGGTTTCTGAGTCTCGCCGGTGCGGGCGACGTCGTACACTTCCGCAATATAAAG
>Ga0070706_100003773_pt1 | contig 14788 bp, 14 predicted proteins | sample KBSK5501metaG_FD_65476 | JGI IMG/M metagenome (GOLD analysis project Ga0070706, IMG submission 65476) | Corn, switchgrass and miscanthus rhizosphere microbial communities from Kellogg Biological Station, Michigan, USA - KBS K5-50-1 metaG | ecosystem: Host-associated > Plants > Roots >...
GGGGGGGGGGGGGGGGGGGGGGGGGGTGGGGGGGGGGGGGGCATGGGGCTGCCGGGGAGGGGGGTGAGTGGCAGGCACAGAACTCTATCTCCCGTCCGGACCGTAATAACATCTAAAGAAGAGTCTTCTGGGCGCCACTTCCCTAGTCGTGCGGGGCCCCGAAGCAAAGGTGATAAAAGGGGGCGATTGAGTGCGTAGATTAGTGTTTCTTCTAGCCGGCCTGGCCGTGCTCGGCCTGGCAGTGATGAGTCCTGGAAGCGGAGGGCTGCAGCCAGTAAACGCGGCTGCGGGCAAGGTGGTCAAGATCGGCGTAGACTTGCCGATGTCTGGCGGAGAAGCGCCCAACGGCGCGCCCACGAACAACGGCATCCTGCTGGCGATCGACGAGGCCAACAAGGCCGGCGGTATGTACCAGTTCGAGGAAGTGTTGAAGGACGATGCCGTGAATGGCGTCCACGATCCCGCCCAGGGCGCCAAGAACGCGCAGGAGCTGATCGCCGATCCCGCCGTCGTTGGGATGGTGGGGAATTTCAACAGCAACGTCGGGAAGGCGTCGATCCCGATCACGAACGATGCCGGGCTCGTCCAGATCAGCCCGTCGCAGACGAACCCCACGCTCACCAAGGGGCCGGATGCGGCAGCGCTGCGCAAGAAGGCGAACAACTATTTCCGGGTCTGCACGACCGATGATCTGCAGGGCCCGGTCGCGGCAGACTACACGTTCAAGTTTCTGAAGGCGAAGAAGATCGCGATCCTCGACGATCAGGAGACGTACGGCAAAGGGATCGCCGACGAGTTCGAGAAGGAGTTCAAGAGACTCGGCGGCACCGTCGTGAGCCACGACGGAATCCCCAAGGGCACGCAGGACTTTCATGCGATCCTCACCGCGATCAAGGCCAAAAGCCCCGACGCCCTGTTCTTCGGCGGGGTCACCACGACGGGCGGGGGCCTGGTGCGCAAGCAGATGGCGGACGTGGGCCTGAAGCTCCCCTACGTGGGCGGCGATGGGATCGTTGAAGACGAGTTCCTCAAGGTGGCGGGGGATTCGGCGGAGGGTAGCTACGGCACCGTGGCGTCCGTGAACGCCGAAAAGTTGCCGGACGCCCAAGGCTTTATCAAGGCCTACAAGGCGAAGTACAATAGCGATACCGGGGCGTACAGCGCGAACGCGTATGTCGCGGCGAAGATTATCATCGACGCGGTCAAGGCCGTGGGCCCCGACCGGGCGAAGGTCCGCACGTGGGTCGCCAACTTGAAGAACTACAAGAGCATCATTGGCACCTTCGCATTCGACAAGAACGGCGACACGACGAACAAGATCATCAGCGTCCACGCGGTCAAGAACGGCAAGTGGGAGTGGCTCAATCAGATCAGCTTTAACGGGTAGCGTTGGGAAGCGGGTGCAGGGGGGACGGCCGCGGGTCGTCCCCCCCTTCTTGTGAGCGGCGGAGCCGGGTAGACATGACGCGGACCGGTCCGCCCCGGCCTCTCCCGCCGTGAACTGGGTTCTCTTCGCCCAGCAGCTGGTGAACGGTCTGTCCCTCGGGGCGATCTACGCCGTGATCGCCCTCGGGTACACGATGGTCTACGGGATCATCGAGCTCATCAACTTCGCCCACGGGGACGTCTACACGGCGGGATCGTTTGTCGCCCTCGCCACCCTGACGCTGCTTGGGGCGAGCCGGCATATGGCTGCGGCGGGCCTGGTGTTCGCGCTGATCGTGACGTTTCTGGTGGCGATGCTCGTCATGGGAGGCACCGGCGTCGTCATCGAGCGGTTCGCGTACCGGCCGTTGCGTGGGCGGCCGCGGCTGGCGCCCCTGCTCACCGCGATCGGCGTTTCGTTTAGCCTCGAAAACCTGCTCCAACTTTGGATGGGACCCTCGCCTGTGCCGTTCCCCCAGTTGATCCCAAACCCGTTCTTCGCCCTCGGCCCGGTGAGCGTGAGCCAGATGCAGCTCTTCGTAATCTTCTCCTCGGTCGTGATGATGGTCGCCCTACACTTCTTCGTCGTGCACACGAAGTTGGGCAAGGCGATGCGGGCCACCGCCCAGGACTGGATGGCGGCCGAGATCATGGGCATCGACATCAACAAGACGATCGCCCTGACCTTCTTTATCGGCTCGCTGCTGGCGGGAGCCGCCGGCGTCATCACCGGCCTGTTCTACGGGAACATCTGGTTCATCAACGGGTTCCGGGCCGGGCTGATCGCCTTCACCGCCGCGGTGCTGGGCGGCATCGGCAACACGACGGGGGCGGCCCTCGGGGGGTTCGTGATCGGCTTCATCGAGGTGATGACCGCGCAGTACGTCGGCTTCCAGTGGGCGGAGGTGACGATCTTCTCCGTGTTGATCCTCGTTCTCATATTTCGGCCCACCGGCTTGCTGGGCCAGCAACTGCCGGAGCGGACCTAGCGGTGCGCATCCTCCGCCGGCTTACGCCCTACCGGACGCCGGTGATCATCCTGGTTCTCTTCCTGTGCTTTCCGCTGATCGATCACAACGCCGGCCACGTGAACGCCGCGGCCGACGCGGCGGTGTTTGTCCTGCTCGCCCTGGGCTTGAACATCGTGGTCGGGTTCGCCGGCCTGCTGGACCTGGGCTACGCGGCCTTCTTTGCGATCGGGTCGTATACGTACGCCCTTGCGGCGTCGCCGTTCTACGGTCTGCACCTGCCGTTCTGGCCGATGCTCCTCGTCGCCGCGATCGTCGCCGGGGTGTTCGGCGCCCTCCTCGGCGCGCCGACCCTCCGGCTGCGGGGGGACTACCTCGCGATCGTGACCCTGGGCTTCGGCGAGATCGTGCCGACGGTCTTCCTCAACCTGCCGAAGTACACGGGGGGCACGAACGGCGTCGTGGGGATCGACAAGCCGACGGTGTTCGGCTACCAGTTCGGGTTCAATCCCACACCTTACTACTACACCCTGATCGTCATTATCGTGCTCTCCGTGATCGGGATCCTCCGCCTGCGGGATTCGCGGCTCGGCCGAGCCTGGCTCGCTGTGCGGGAGGATGAGATCGCGGCGGCGTCGATGGGCATCGATCTGACCGCCACCAAACTGCTCGCGTTTTCGTTCGGGGCGTTCTTCTCCGGGTTCGGGGGGGCGCTCTACGTGGCCAAGCTCGGCATCGTGAGCCCCGACCAGTTCAACTTCACGGTCTCGTTTACCATCCTCGCGATGGTCGTGTTGGGCGGGATGGGCAACGTCTTCGGGGTCATTGCGGGCGCGGCGATCTTGTACGAGTTTCAAACCCTCTTTCTCAACGATCTCACGCAATGGTCGCACAGCCTCGGACAGTCCTTGGGCATCCGCGTGCTCACGACGATCAACTTCGTCGACCTCAAGTTCCTCCTCTACGGCCTCGGGCTGGTGCTCCTGATGCTGCTGCGGCCTGAGGGGTTGTTCCCGGAGCGGCGGATTCGGGCGATCGTCACGGAAACCGTCGCGGCGGAGGTTCCCGTGGTGGGGACGGCGGCGGTGGCCGATAGCCACGGCGCCGATACCACGCCGCCGGGGGCGGCCTAAGGAGGCGGGGAAGATGTCGACCGGCACGGTCGTCTCGCCTGGAGGGCTGCTGCTCGACGCCCGGGGTATCACCAAGGCGTTCGGGGGCTTGGTGGCGGTGAACCGCGTGGATTTCACGGTCCCCTCGGAGGGCATCGTCAGCCTGATCGGGCCCAACGGGGCCGGCAAGACGACGTTCTTCAACGTGATCGCGGGCTTGTACCGGCCGAGCGCCGGCAGGATCACGTTCGGAGGGCGGGACATCACCGGATTGAAACCGCACACGATCGCCCGATTGGGGATCGCCCGGACGTTTCAGAGCATCCGGGTCTTCGCCAACATGAGCGTCCTGGAGAACGTCCTCATCGGGATGCACGGGCATCTCACCGCCGATCCTCTCCGGATCGTCCTGGGGTCCCCCGCCGTGGCCGCGGAAGAAACCCAAGCCCACAAGGAGGCTCGGGAGCTTCTGATCTTCGTGGGACTCAAGGACCGGGACGGCGAGATGGCTAAGAACTTGGCCTACGGCGATCAGCGCCGCCTGGAGATCGCGCGCGCGCTCGCGGTCCGGCCCCGCCTGTTGCTGCTGGACGAGCCGGCGGCGGGGATGAACCCCGAGGAAGCGCGGCGATTGATGGAGTTCATCCGGCGCCTTCGGAAAGAGCTCCGCCTGACCGTGCTCTTGATCGAGCATCAGATGCGGGTGGTGATGGGCGTGGCCGATTGGGTCACCGTGCTCGATCACGGGGAGAAGATCGCCGAGGGGGCCCCGGAGGAGATCGTCCGGAACCCCCGCGTGGTCGAAGCGTACCTCGGCAAGGAAGCCCTGGCGTAACCGGCGCATGGCCAGCCTCGCCGTCGAGAGCGTCCACGCGTACTACGGGCATATCCACGCTCTGCACGGGATCTCGCTGACGGTCGAAGAAGGCGAGATCGTCACCCTAATTGGGGCGAACGGCGCGGGGAAGAGCACGACCCTCAAGACCATCTCCGGGTTCCTCCGGCCACGTCCCGGGAAGGTGCTCCTCGATGGCGCATCGATCAGCGGTCTCGCGCCGCACGACATCACCCGGCGCGGTATCTGTATGGTGCCCGAGGGCCGCCGGATTTTTCCCCGGATGACGGTCCTCGAGAACCTCGAGATGGGCGCTTTCACCCGCCACGATCGTCAGGGGATTCAGGACGATCTCGACCGAGTGAACACGCTGTTCCCACGGCTCAAGGAACGGATCGCGCAGGTAGCCGGGACCCTGTCCGGAGGCGAGCAGCAAATGCTCGCCATCGGCCGCGGCTTGATGGCCCGGCCGAAGATCCTGCTGCTGGACGAGCCATCAATGGGGCTGGCCCCGGTTCTGGTTGAGCTGATTTTCCAGACGATCCGAAACATCAACGCCCAGGGGGTCACGATTCTGCTCGTGGAGCAGAACGCGCTGATGGCCCTCAGGATCGCGCGACGCGGGTACGTCCTGGAGACCGGACGGATCGTCCTTACCGACCAGGCGGAGCGCCTCCGGCAGAACGATCTGGTGCGGAAAAGCTACCTCGGCGAGGTCTAGGCTCCAGGGGGTGTCTGGTGGCAGAGCCCAGGATTCTCTACGACCATGGCGTCGGCACGGCGCTCGAGGCGGACCACGAGTTCTACGGTCGCCTGGCCAGGGACGTGGAGGAGCGAACCCTGGTGGAGCGGTTCGTCGTGCCTCCGCGTTCGGGGGCGGCCTGGACCGTGGCCGCCGGTCAGCTGTGCCGGATCGTCATCATCGACGGTCCCCAGGTGGCCGACTTCAACGTCTGGAGCCGCCAGAACCCCCGCGAGCGGTTTTGGGCGGCGCGCACCCGGCAGTTGTACCGCACGCACGTCACGACCTACGACCGGCTGTGGTCGTGCCTCCCGTATCTCCGGCCGATGTTGACGATCACCAACGACACCATTCACTACGGCATCGATGAGGACGGCGCCGGGTGCCATGATCTCCTGGGAACGCGCTGCGATCCGTACGTGCACAAACTGCTCAATGGGGAAGACTTCGACTACTGTTGCCACTCCAATCTCGTGCGCGCCGTGATGCCCTACCGGCTCACCGAGTTCGACGTCCATGATGTGCTCAACATCTTCATGGTCACGGGGCTGACGCGAGATGGCCGCTACTTTGTGAAACCGAGTCCGGCGAAGCTGGGGGACTTTTTTGAGTTCTTCGCGGAAATGGACGTGCTTTGTGCACTCTCCACGTGCCCGCACGGGGATCTGTCCGTGCAAATGTGGGGGCCCGCCCGCGACAACCCGCTCGGCACATGCCGGCCGCTCGGCGTGGAAGTCTATCAACCGGCGCCTCGGCTTCTGGCGGGCTGGGAGCCCACCTTGCCGATGGACTACCAGGGGATGCACGGGTTGCGCGATGGATCCTGACACCCCGCGGCAGATCATCGCCGCCGTGGAAGAGCGGCGAGGCGAGATCGTGGCATTTCTGCAGCGTCTCGTTCAATTTGACAGCGTCACGGGAAACGAAACGGAAATTCAGGCCTTCATCGCGGACCACCTCAATGGATTGGGCCTGCGGGTCGATCGGTTCGATACCGACCCCGACGTCCTGCGGCAGTATCCTGGATTCCTCGAGCCGGAGAAACCGCTGGCCGGGAGGCCGAACGTGGTCGGCGTGTGGAAGGGACGGGGCGCCGGGCGCTCGCTGTTATTGAACGGCCACGTGGACACCGTGCCGTTGGAGCCGTTGGGCGAGTGGGCGCGCGGGCCCCTGTCGGGGTCCCTCGCCGATGGCAAGGTCTGGGGACGTGGCGCATCCGACATGAAAGGCGGCGTGGCGGCGATGACGATGGCCGTCGCCATCTTGAAAGACATGGGGCTCAGGCCTCGTGGCGACGTCACCCTCGAGTACGTAGTGGACGAGGAGCGGACCGGTCTCGGGACGCTCGGGTGTGTCCACCGGGGCTACCGGGCGGATGCCGGCATCTGTTGCGAGACCAGCGATCTCGAGGTGATGCCGGCGTGCATCGGCCGGATGTGGTTCACGATCCGCGTCCGAGGGAAGCCGACCGGCATCTCCGCGAGATGGGAAGGGGTAAGCGCGATCGACAAAGCCATGAAGTTCGTCGAGGCCGTGGAGGCGCTGGAGGCCATGCGGATTCAGGACCTCCGGCATCCCCTCTTTCCCGATAACCGGGGCGCGCTCCCCTGCGCCGTCACCATGTTCCAGTCGGGGACGTTCCCCAGCATTACGCCCGAGGAAGCGACCCTGCGGGGCAGCATGGGGTTGATGCCCTACGAAGACCCCGCGCAGGCCGAGGCGCAACTGAGGGCGCAGATCATGCGCGTCTGCGAGGCGGACCCTTGGCTGCGGCACAACCCCGCTGAACTCACGACGAAGGGCGGGTACGTGGCGGCCGGAGCGGAAATCCCGACCGACCACCCTATCGTGGACGCGGTCACGCGGTCGTTCCGGCAGGTGACGGGGAGGGAACCGGTGCTGAGCGCCCGCATGGGGGCCTCGGACACCCGCTTTCTGATCCGGCAGGGGCACACACCGACGGTGATCTTCGGCCCGGGACCGACGAGCCAGATGCATGCGATGAACGAGCACGTCCCCGTCGAAAACGTGGTCATCGCCGCCCAGGTACTGGCGCTGGCCATCCATGATTGGTGTAATCGAGAGCCGTCGTCAGCCTAGGAACAGCCGGTCCGGATCGAGCAACCGGAGGAACCGCAACTCCTCCTCGCTGGGGACCGCCAACTCGCCGACCTGCGGGGCCATCGGGAGGTCGAACCCCGTTTGCTCGCGCACGTGATCGACCGTTACCCCGGCCTGGACGGCATCGAGCCGCATCCGTCTCGTCTCCGAGTCGAAGCGCATCAGGGCCAGATTGGTGATCACCGTGGTGATCTCCCCGAACAGCAGCCCGGCCCGGCGGCGGGCATCGTGGCCGCCGAGGTAGCCGGGGCTCGTGATGAAGTCGACCTGCTCGACGAACCGCCGGCGCTCGTGCATGGTGACGATGAAGATCTCCCGACAGTGGGTGATGATGTCGCAGGCGCCCCCGCTGCCGGGGAGGCGAACCCGGGGGTGGTCAGGCGGCCCGATCACGCTGGTGTTGATGTTGCCGTGCGGATCGATCTGGGCGCCCCCCAAGAAGCCGTAGTCGAAGAATCCGCGCTGCGCGTAGAGGAACGTCTGCGTGATCGACGGCAGCATCACCGCTCGGCGACCGGCCCGCATCTCATTGGTAGAGATCGGCAGGCGCCCGGGCAGGACCTCGAGGCCGACGACGCCGCCCTCCACGACGATCGTGAGGTGGGGCGCGTGGGTGGACTTCGCCAGCGCGGACGCGAGGAGCGGGGTGCCGACGCCGGCAAACACGATTTTGTGGTCGCCGAGCAGCCGGCTGGCGGTCACGGCCAGGAGCTCAGAGGCGGTCGCGGGCACGCTAGCGCGTGAGCTCCTGCGCGGCCTGCTGTTGACGGCGGAGGCGGCCGGCGCCGAAACGCTCCAGGTACGCGTCGAACGTGTCGAGACCGTAGACGTACTCATCCAGATACGCCTGAACGGCGGCGGCGCCTCCGGCCGCCACGCCGCGCGCGTACGCGCCGATGTGGTCGAGGTCTGCCTCGTAGCGGCCATAACACTCGTGGGGGTAGGCGCCAAACGGGGCCTCCACGACCGCGTCCACGGTGAAGAACGGGATGACTGTGCGGTCCGCGGTGCGCCGGATCTCGTCGGTGGAGACGATCTCCTCGGCGCTGAGAATCACCGTGGCGGCGGCCGCGGCCAGGTCGGGGTCCATGTGCGGGTATCCATCGATCTGGGCGTTGCCGAAGCAGTCGGCCCGGTGGACGTGGATCACCGCCACGTCCGGAAAGAGCGCGGGGACCAGGCACAACGTCTCCCCCGTGAACGGACAGGTCATGGTGCGGGCGCTCGTGCGACCGAGCAGGTCCGAGCCGAGCATCGAGAGCGTGGGGAGGAACGGTACACCCATCGCCGCGGCTCGGTACCGCAGGCCGAGCGCAAGGTGGCTCCATTCCTCGAGGCGCGCCTGCCCGCCCTCGACAAACTCTCGAGTGATCCGCGAGAGGCCCCACGGGAGTCCGATCCCGATCCACGACGTGACGAGCGATCGGGTCGCCCCCGCGACTAAGAACAGCTCTCCCTCGTAGCACATCAGGTTGCGCGAGAGGGTGAGGTCGACGCGCCGCAACCGAAGGATTTCCCGGAGCGTGACGAGAGGCGTCCGCGAATACAGACACCCACCGATCGCGACGTGGTGTCCGTCGTGCACGAGCCGCGCCGCGTCCCCGGCCGGCATGCGCTTGTCGCGGAGGGCGCGGTCCTTCCCTTCCATGCGCCGCCGGGCCTCGACGAACGTCATCGCGCCGTCCGGCCGCACGGTGGCGGTCACGCCCGCACCCCCGCGATCCGCCCGCGGAGACGCGGCAGGATCTCCCGACCGATGACCTCCAACTGGTCCAGGCGGTAGTCGTAAGGCACCAGCACGATGTGCTCGACGCCGGCGGCGATATGGGCGGCGAGTTGCTCGGCGCACTGGTCCGGCGTCCCGCGAATCGCGCTGTCCGCCGTGGATTCGCTCCAAGGGGCGACGTCGAAGTATCGCGCGATGAAGTCCCGCACGCCCCGGTCCGCCTCTTCGAAGGATGGGGCTACATAGATCGGCAGCTGGCTGACGTTCCGGAGGGTGGCGGGATCGCGGCCGGCCTCTTCGGTGAGCGATCGGATTTTGGCCCACGTCTTGCGAAAGCTCTCCGGCGTGTAGAAGTAGGTCAGCCACCCGTCACCGTGCCGGGCCATGCGCCGGAGCACCACGTCGACGTAGCCCCCGAAGAGGATCGGCGGCCCCGGCCGCTGGAAGGGCTTGGGCAGCATTACCGACCGGTTGAAGACATAGCCGTCCGCCGCGCCGTTCACCTGATCCTCGGTCCAGAACCGCTTCAGGACTTCCAGGTTCCGGAGGAAGATCTTGCCCCGGTCCTTGAAGGGGACGCCACACGCCTCGAACTCCCGCTCGTACCAGCCCGCGGCCACCCCCAGGATCAGCCGCCCCTTGGAGATGTGGTCCAGGCTTGTGAGGACTTTCGCGAGGACCACGGGGTTGCGCAGGGGCAGCACGAGGACCCCCGTGCCCAATTGGAGGTGCTGCGTCTTCATGGCCAGCGCCGTGAGGGTGGCGAGCGACTCGAGATACGGGAAGGGGCGCTTCGAGCCCAACAGGATGTGATCCCACACCCACGCCGATGCGAACCCGAGCGCCTCCGCCCGAGCCGTGAACGTCACGATCTCGTCGATGCTCGGCTCATCCGGATAGGGGGTAAAGTTCTTGAGCGCGACCCCGAACAGGACCTCTCGTCCCGTCACCGGGTCACCTCCGGAGTCTCGCTCCCGGCCCCGGTTCGTTGAGCTTCGAGGGCGTCGAATACCCGTTCAGGCGCGATAGGCAGTTCGAGCGGCCGGACGCCGATCGCATCCCACACCGCGCTCGCGATCGCTGCCGGCGGCGGCCCCGTAGGCGGCTCGCCGATTCCCCTCGCATTGAACGGCCCTTTGCCCTCGCCGGACTCCAGCACGATCGGCCGGATGTCGGGGACGTCTAGAGAAGTCGGGATGAGGTAGTTGGCGAACAGCGTGGTCAGGTTGTTGCCGTCCTCGAGCGCGATCTCCTCCAGGAGCGCCTGGCCGATCCCCATGACGGCGCCGCCTTGGATCTGGCCCGCGACGCTTTGCGGATTGATCGCGCGTCCCACGTCGTGGCACGCCACGTGCTTGAGCAAGGTGATGGTCCCCGTCTCCGTGTCGACCTCGACCTCGACGGCGTGGCACCCGAACGTGTAGTCCGGAAAGGTCTTTCCCTGGCCAGACTCCCTGTCCACGGGCGGCGCCTGATCTCCTCGGAACACCGACAGGTGCGCGACCGGCACGCCGGCGCGGGCGCACTCGGCAACCACCCGGGCGAGTGCGATCCTTCGTTCCGGGCTCCCGGCGACGCGCACCTCGTTGTCCGCGAACTGCAGGTCCGGTCCCGACGCCTCCAGCAGCCCGGCGGCGACCGGGACGACGAGCGCGCGGAGTTCCCGCGCCGCTTTCCACGCCGCGTTTCCCGACATGTAGAGCTGGCGGGTCGCGAACGTGCCGCCGGTGAGGGGGGTGAGGGCGCTGTCGCCAATGTGGACGGCGATGCGGTCGGGCGAGACCCCGAGCACCTCGGAAGCGATCTGCGCCAGCACTGCCGCCTGGCCCCCTCCGAGGTCGGTCACGCCTGCGCGGACGACCAGCGATCCATCCGCCTCGAACCCGATCCACGCACTGGCCTGATCCCGAAACCAGACGGTCCGGCCGTACGGCTGGATGTTGCAGGCGAACCCGCGACCTACCTTTGCTGACGCGCTCGACGGGCGGCTCCGGTCGCCCAGCGCGTCGAGCGCGCACCGGCTGGCCTCGGGCAGCGCGACGTGCGTCTCGATTTTCTCGCCCGTGGGGAGCCGGTCTCCTTTCCGAAGAAAGTTTCGGGCACGAAGCTCGAGCGGAGGAATCCCCAGGCGCTCGGCCAAGAGGTCCATCTGGGATTCATAGGCGAACGTGACCTGCATCGCGCCGAACCCGCGCATCGCGCTCGTCGGCACATTGTTGGTGAACACCGCTTTGGCGTCGACCTTGACGTGGGGCACGCGGTACGGTCCCGCGCCCACGACCAGCGCGGCGAAGAGCACGCGCGGGCTGAGGAGCGGGATGGGCCCGGCGTCGCCCAGCAGCGTGATCTCCTGGGCCATCAGGCGTCCATTCCGGTCCGCCCCCGTCCGGCAGCGCATGATGAAGGGATGGCGCTTGGGGCGGGCTAGGAGCGATTCCTGCCGGCTCCAAACCATGCGGACCGGTTGCCGCGTTCTCCACGCCAGAAGCGCCAGATACGGTTCGACCGTCATGTCTTCCTTTCCGCCGAACCCTCCGCCGAGGAACGGCGCGATGACCCGCACGCGATTGTGGGGGAGGCCGAGGACCTCGGCGATCTCGCGGAAATGCTCGATCACCTGCGTCGACGACCGGATGGTGACGATGCCATCGCCGTCGATCCACGCCACGCCCGCTTCCGGCTCGAGGTAGGCGTGGTCCACCCGTTGGGTGCGATAGGTACGCTCGACGATGACGTCGGCCCGCCGGAACCCCTCATCGACGCTGCCCTGCCGGAGCCGCCAGTGGATGAGGACGTTCTCCCGATCCGGATGAACGCGGGGAGCACCGGGCGCGAGCGCCGCCTCGACGTCGAACACACCCGGCAGGGGCTCGTAGTCGACGTCGATCGCATCGCACGCCGCCCGGGCCACCACCTCGGAGACGGCCGCCACAAGTGCCAGAGGCTGCCCCTGATAGCACACCCGGCCTGCCGCCAGCACCGGGGTGTCGAACGGGGCCCGGTTTGCCCCGGTGGCGTCTTCACGGATGGCGTTCTGGGGGACATCGTCCGCAGTGAGCACCGCGGCCACGCCGGGCAGGGCGCGCGCCCGTGTGACGTCGATCCGCCGGATTCGGGCGACCGGATAAATGGAGCGGAGGAGGCGACCGGCCAGCATCCCGGGAAGGCTCCAGTCGGCGGCATACAAGGTGGCCCCTTCGACCTTGTCGGCGACGTCGAAGCGCGGAAGCGCCTTGCCCACGATGCCCATGCTACGTCGCCTCCCGGCTCGCGCGGTGGGTCGCCGCGCACGCTTCCACCGCATCGACGATGCGCGTGTACCCGGTGCACCGGCAGAGGTTGCCCGCCAGCGCGGCCCGGATCTGCTGGCGCGTCGGCGCCGGATGGTCTCGCAGGAACACATACGCCACCAGGAGCATGCCGGGGGTGCAGAACCCGCACTGGGCCGACTCGTGATCCACGAATGCCTGCTGGAGAGGATGGAGTCCCCCCGCGCCGCGCAGCCCCCGGACCGTCGTGACCGCACGACCCTGCGCCTGGAGGCCGAGGAGCAGGCACGCGTTGATCGGCGCGCCGTCGAGGAGCGTCGTACAGGTGCCGCACACGCCCTCGCCGCAGCCGTACTTCACCTCGGTTGCCCCCAGGGCGTCGTGGAGGACCGCGAGCAGCGTCTCGTGGGGCGACACCCAGACCTCGACCGGGCGTCCGTTGAGGACGAACTCCAGGCGTCGCCGTCCGCCGGTGTCCTCGGCCCGCACCGTCATCATAGCCGCGCGCCCGCCCGCGCCGCCGCGGCCGCCAGGGCGCGCCGCGCCATCACCCGCGCCATCGCCCGACGGTAGGCCGCCGACGCGTGCACATCCGACTCGGGATCGAGTTCACCGGGCACGATGCCGGCGGCGTCCTCAATACGCCGGTCGGTCAGTGCGTGCCCGACCAGCAGTGCCTCGGCGCTGCGGATCCTGACCGGGTGGGAGCCGACCCCCCCCAGGGCCAGCGCCGCGCGGGTGCACCGGCCCGCGTCGTCGAGCGACACCACGGCGCACGCCGCGACGATGGCAAAGTCGCCTGCTCGCCGGACGAGTTCGGCCAATCCGCAGCCGGTCCCAGCGTCCACCACAGGGACCCGAATGCCTGTGACCATCTCGATCGGCGCGAGATCCGTCTCTAGATACCCTAAGAAGAACTTCTCCGCGGCGACCTCTCGCGACCCCCGAGGCCCCCGGATCTCGAGCGTCGCCCCCATGGCCGTCGCCACGAGCGGGAGTTCCGCGGCGGGGTCGGCGTGCGCGAGACTTCCGCCGATCGTGCCTCGGTGGCGGACCCGAATGTTGCCGATCACAGAGGCGGCCTCGGCGAGGACGGGGCAGCACCGCCGGACGCCCGGATCCGTTTCGAGGGTCCGATGCCGCACGAGCGCGCCGATCCGCAAGGAGCCGCCGTCCTCGACGACGCCCTCGAGCCCGGGCAGGTTGTTGACGTCGATCAGCGCGCTCGGCTGGGCCAGCCCCAACCCCATGAGCGGGATGAGGCTCTGGCCCCCCGCCAGGATTTTCCCGTCCGGGTGAGCCTGGAGAAGACCGAGCGCCTCGTCCACGGTCGTGGGCGCGCAATACGTGAAGGGATACAGGTACACTAGGCCCGTCCTTTACACGGTCGCGGAGGAGAATCCTGTTGCAAGCAGGGTGCGTGTCTCCCGCTGCGAAACCGTACGGGTATGGATTGGGACCGTCGCCGCCGTCCCGCGGAAGGCATCCTGGACACCGTTGGCCTGACCCCGTTAATCCGGCTTCGCCGTGTGGTGGGCGATCTGCCCGCCGCGGTATTCGCCAAGCTCGAGTATTTCGGTCCAAGCGGGAGTGTGAAGGACCGTATTCTGCCCTTTCTCGTGGAAGAGGCCGAGCGCCGCGGCGAGTTACGCTCGGGCATGACGATCATCGAAGGCACGACCGGCAACACCGGAATCGCCACGGCCATGGTGGGCGCAGCAAAGGGTTACCGGGTCATCATCGTGATGCCGGAAGGGATGAGCCGCGAGCGCCAGCAGACGATCCTGGCGTACGGCGCGAAACTGGTGCTGACGCCCGGCGGCGAAAGCGACGTCGATCTGGTGCTGGAGAAGGTGCGCGATCTCAAGGCGGAGTACTCGGGGGGCATTTGGGAGGTCGGCCAGTTCTCGAACCAGGACAATGTCCGTGCCCACCGCAGGTCGACCGGGCCTGAGATCTGGGAGCAGACGGAGGGTCACGTGGACGCGTTCGTGGCGTCGCAGGGAACGGGGGGGACGCTCACCGGGGTGAGCGCGTACCTCAAGGAGCAGAGGCCGGCGGTCCGCAGTTTCGCGGTCGAGCCTGCGGAGTGCGCGATCCTGTCCGGCAGGGGATGGGGGCCGCATAAGATCGAAGGCATCGGGGACGGCTTTATCCCCGATGTGCTGGATCTCCAATGGGTCGACGGGGTGGTCACGGTCTCCTCCGATGCGGCGATCGCGATGGCGCGGCGGCTTGCGCGCGAAGAAGGGATCTTTTGCGGCATCTCGTCGGGGTGCAACGTCGCCGCGTGCGTTAAGGTCGGGCGCGCGTTTCCCGAGTTTCGCACGATCGTGACGATGATCAACGACAACGGGTTGCGCTACCTCTCGACGGAGCTTGTCGGCGCACGGTCGACCGTGGAGGCCCCGCCGCGGGGGCACGACCCTCGGCCGGAGGACGCCCGCCGGCTCTCCGCCCGGCGGCTCGTCGTGATCGATTGACCTCCCCGCGGCAAGGAACTTTATGCCTCGTCGAGAACGTAGGAATGCCAGGAGTCACGTGAGCCGGGGTGAAGCCGCCCGCAAGCCGTCGGGCTCAAGGGGGGTGA
>Ga0070706_100003774_pt1 | contig 14786 bp, 19 predicted proteins | sample KBSK5501metaG_FD_65476 | JGI IMG/M metagenome (GOLD analysis project Ga0070706, IMG submission 65476) | Corn, switchgrass and miscanthus rhizosphere microbial communities from Kellogg Biological Station, Michigan, USA - KBS K5-50-1 metaG | ecosystem: Host-associated > Plants > Roots >...
TACCACTGGCTTGCAGGTGACCTATACCAGTCGAAGGGCGGTGTCGAGCAACGGCTTCCTGACCCAACGAGTCCGTATCCGAAGGACCCGTTTGTGCCCTAGCGTGGGCCATGAAGGCGTGACGGGGCAGCGTCACGGCTGACCCCGACGCTCACGCCGGGTCAGTCGTGTAATCCTGTATTTCCCGGGGGGAATCCTCGCTCGGCCAGTCCGGCAGCTTCGTCAGAGGCGAGTTTGGTTCCCGATCGCGCGAGCGTTTGAAACGAAATACAGGAATGCACGATTGACCCCAAAACCCCACTCAGGACGATCTGGTCCCGCCTGGCCCCGTTTTGGCGCGCTATCAGGAGCAAGTCGTCGATCGGCCTTCTGGGTGCGATCGTGCTAATCAGTAGCCCTCTGGGCTCCCTTGCGCTCTCGGCACTCGGCGCGGTAGCCGTGAAACACGAGGACCAGGCGATCTATGACGCCGTGCGATACGGGCTCGAAATCACCGCCGTGACGTTCTGCGGGTTTAGCTATCTTGTCTATATGGTTATGCTGTCGTCGCAAAGCTGCTTTGGTGTAGACAGTATGTTGTGGAGCCACAACTTGCAAACGAGTGCCGAGCATACTCCTGAAGGACACAGCCGCGTCGCTCATGTGACCTTGGGTGATCCTGACTCGACGACGGATCGAGAGGAGCCTGTTCCTGGTGTGTTGCGCCACAGCCGCGTGTACGACAACCCGGAGGTTCATCGGGTGATCGCCGACTGGCTACGTAGCAGGAGTGCACGGCCGACGTAGGTGAACTCCGCTGCAGACGCGCGACCGGCAACCGAAGCGGGTTACCGGCATGCAACGCTGCTACGCTGTTGACGCTGAGCGTAGCGGTTAGACAGCTTGCCCTCGGTGGCGCCGACGAGCTTCATGCCTTCTCCCCGGAAGGTGATCGTCGGAGGGTTCTCGACTTCGAGAGTCCGCGCTTCGCAGGTGCTCGTCGCGCGCGGGCTCCCCGGACCAGAGACCCTTGGCGTCGATCGCCACGTCGACCGACGTCGTCGTAGGATTCTCGGGATCGAAGTCGAGCGTGCCGTGGACGTTCTTGAAGTGCCCGCGGATGCAGGTCACCATCACGTGCCGCGCGCAGAACTCCGCCGCCGTGTGCCCGGGCTCCGCGCGCCTGGACCTTTCAGCGCCGTTGCGACGATTGAGGTTCCAGATTCCGGGGAGCGTCTGAAGTGGGCGGACGAGGAGTACTCCGTTCCTGAGAATGCCACCCTCCGCCTCAGGATCGATAAACCCTATCCGCGCGTGATTGTCGAGCTGCGCCTCGACGGCACTCTCGTCTACCGGAACGAGCTGAAGACTCCCGATGCGAGTCAGCCTGTCTGAGTCTGCTACGATCGCGCTCCAGAGTGTCGCCGCCGAAACTAGACAATCTTGAAAGGCGCGTGGGGATGGCCGTCGGTCACTACTGGCGGACTTTAGATGATCAAGCCACGAAGCAGAAGGAGCGCGGCGGAGACGACGTTGATACAGGTCATCGCGGAGCGGTCACGGGTGGCAAGCAGATGTGGGGGTTCTGCAAGCTCGTATCGGAACTGCTGCAGGAGAACGGGCTAGCGGCGAGCCATATTCATCTCGACACGAAGCTCGACCTCCCCGGCTACTACCGAGCATCTAAGACATGGGACATGCTGGTGGTGCACGACGGCGAGCTCGTCGCTGCCGTCGAATTCAAGTCTCAACGCGGACCGTCGTTTGGCAACAACTTCAACAATCGAAGCGAGGAGGCAATCGGCACGGGGGTAGATCTCTGGACAGCGTATCGCGAGGAGGCGTTTGGAAAGAAAGCTCCTAGACCGTTCCTCGGATGGTTGATGCTTCTGGAGAATTGTCCGAAGTCCCGCAGTCCGGTTAGGCCGAAGGCATCCCACTTCGACGTCTTCCCGGAGTTTCGAGGAGCTTCGTACGCAAAACGCTACGAGTTACTCCTCCGCCGACTGGTGCTTGAGCGACTCTATGACGGGGCAGCCTTCCTAATGGCGACCGAGAGGGAGGGACCCCGAGGGCGATTCACCGAGCCCGCAGAGGACCTCACCGTTCGAGGACTCCTAGCCGGGATCATCGGCCACGTCGGCGCTCAGGTCGCGAGACGACGTTAGCCGCTCTGTCGCTTCTGTTCCTCGGTAGTGTCGATTTCGATAACGGGGCGAAATCCGAACAGTTGAGATTGCGAAGCCTCTTCCCGGATCTTCGTCTCCGCTAGGCGGAAGTAGGAAAGGTCCAGCTCGTTGCCGATGCTGTTTCGGCCGGCCCGCATAGCTGCGACGATGGTTGAGCCGGTCCCGAGGAAGGGATCAAGCACCGTGTCGTCCACGAACGAGAACATTCGCACGAGGCGATACGCTAGCTCGACCGGAAACGGCGCGGGGTGCTCCTTGGTCGACGCTCCCGGTACATCGGTCCAAATCGACCGGAACCATTTTGCGTGTTCTTCCTTCGTCATCTTTGACCGAACCCGCTGGTCGTCGGTCGGCTTCCGGTAGCCGCCCGGCTTTCGGAGCATCAGGACGTATTCGATGTCGTTCTTGATGATCGCATTCGGCTCGAAGGGCTTGCCGAGAAAAGACGAGCCGTTCTCAACCTCGTAGGAGGCATTCGCGATTTTGTTCCAGAAGATCGGTGTGAGGTAGTCGAACCCTATCCTTCTCGTCCGCACCGAGATGTCGGCGTGAAGCGGCATCACGAGATGCCGGCCCTTGTTGTTTCTCCTTGCGATGCAGACATCCCCAATCACGCACACGACTCGCCCACCGGGGACGAGGACGCGATAGGCGTGCTTCCAGACTCGATCAAGCTCGTCGTGAAAGTGCTCGTAGTCCTGTAAGGCTCCGAGCTGCCCGGGGTGGTCGTTGTATTTCTTGAGGGTCCAGTAGGGCGGAGACGTGACGACCAAATGGACGGATCCATCGGAGACCCAGTCCAACTCTCTGCCGTCGCCGTGGTGAAGACGGTGCACGGTTGGCGCGATAAGTGTGGCTTCCTTCTTCGCCATAGCTTTCCTAGATCCTCGACTCCAATAATCCGAAGGAGGGTCGGACAGATGGTGTCCGCTCCCGTCTCCGATCCGCTCGACTAGTCTAACTCTGGAAGCTGCTCGTGCGCGGACTGCCCGCTGCGTGGCGATGGCGGTCCAGTTCTTGACGCTGGATGTCTCTGAACAGAGCGAGGGACGCGGTATCTGTGAGCGAGGCCGCCCAACCTTTCTCGGTTAGGGTCCAGATGCCCCTGCGAGACGAATCGAGCAACCCTGCGCGTGCAAGATAAAGCCGTGCCCACGCTACTTGATTATCGAATCGAGAGGAGCCGCTTGAGAGCCGCTCGTTTAGCTCAGCCTCCGTCATGGCGAGTCGTTTTGCGATCCCCGACCTCACCTGACCGGCGCTTGCCGACCCCTTGTTGGCCTTCAGTACTTCGATGATGGGGCCGAAGTAGCGGACGAAACGTGATCCCTTCGATTCCGATTTCATTGGCTGCCTCATAGCTTATCGTCATTCGTTGGGTCGGCTTCCCGATCTACCGACGGGCGGGGCTGCGCGGACGGTAGCTACGAGACCTTCTGAATGAGCCAGCTCACAAACCCGGCGTCAATCACCATCGGAGGAAGCTCATCAGGGCCGATAATCCGCACGCGGTCGTCCTGCTCCTCGGCCACAGCTTCGCCGGAGTGGAAGACGTAGAACGTGAAGTTGTAGGAGCCGTCCTTCATTCGGTCGATGTAGTCCGCCAGCTCGGCCGACGTGGTCTTCGACTTCACTTGCACGAACGCGCGTTGCTTCGTCGTCGGAAGAAGCCAGATCGAGGTCGACCGTCTTTTGCGTTCGGCCGACGGGTCCCTGCCGTTGCCAGCCGCTTGCCGCGAAGATCAAGTCGACGAGCGTCTCGAAGTCATAGTCAATCAGCATCCGAATCAGGGTGAGTACTTCGTCCTGAAGACGCCTAACCGTGTTTAGGGCGTTCTCGACCTCGGGCATCTTCTCCCCGTTGATCCGTCGAATGACGCATTTATCCGAGTCTACCGAGCACGAGGTCCCCCGATAGCCCGTGAGTTTGGTGAGACCCCCGGACAGCGTTGATTTCGTCAGGTCCTCGCCGGCAATATCGGTGCATCTCCAGCTCCCGGCGATCGGCCTGAAGACACCGCGCCCGTCGGCATGTCGCTCAGGCGGAGAAGGCTCCGCCAACCCCCAATAGAGGAGACCCTCGCGGAAAGTAATCCAGAGCGTCTTGCCGTCGTCCTCGAAGAATGCCTTCAGCTCATTCGCGAAGCGGCGTGCGGTCCCGCGAGTCTTGCCCTCGGCGACGAGCGAGTCGGCGAGCCGCTCGGCACGCTCCCACTCGGCAGAGGCTGAGTCGGTCGCCTCGGGCGCTACCAAACCCGATGCGGATGGTCCCTTTTTCGATGCACTCGTCTTCCCACCTCCCGAGCCTTCGGGAGATCGTCGTGATTTGCGCTGAGCCCTCTCACCGAGGTCAGGTCGCGTGCGTTGGCTGTTGAGTGGGGCTTGCAATTTGAGAGGCGATCTGCGCCAGCACGGCCGCCCTGTAATCCTGTTTTCCGATTCGATGACTGTAATGGGTAAGCCTGATTAGACTGGCGTACTCCCCAGCTAGCAAGCTCGCGGCAAGGAGACTATGAGCATCTGCACCAAACGCCAGGATCGTCGGCCGCTGACACCGAAGATCGCGCAGTTCCTCTCGAAACGTGGAAATGTTTGAGTGGGCGAGTTCAGGATGCTTTCGAAGGTGATTCCGCAGGTTCGACGACTTCCCCATGGCGGTGTTCTTGATGACGTCGGTCATGTAGGCGCCGTAGTACGGAGTCCCAGCGAAGGCATGCCTGATCTTGAAATCCTGCGCGTTGGGATTGGAGTCATGGAAGTTTCGAAACGGCTCCGTGAAGGGAGTGAAGGGCCTTGAAATGTTCAAGCCCACCATGACCACGTTGTTATTCAAGGTCTCCAGCGTTGTCGGGTTCGCCGCCAGGTCGAAAATGCGTAGATCGCCGACATCAGATTTCGGGCCTCGGGTGGGGGATGCCCACACCGCCCAGCTCGCGTAGCCTCCGTGCTTGTGCTTTACCAGGTTGAAAGTCTCGAGGTCAATCACGGGCGTATTCTCGGACCTGTTCTGACTAGTCAGCATATTTCCTCTCGGAGCCCTACTCCCCCTCCCCACCAAAAACAAATGCGACGCCATCCGCCGCACCGCGTACGCGTAGCTCTTCCCGTCTCCGGTGAACGCGGCCTGGACGATCTGGACGCCGCCGGTCAGCTCGCCGGGGCGGAGGATCATGACGTCCTCGCGGCGGCCGGTGGCGAGGTCGAGCTTCTGGATCTGGAGGCGCACATCCCACCAGCCGCCCGACCTTGATCTCGAGCAGCAAAATCAATGGGTTGCATCATGTCGGAGGTGGTTTGACACCTGTATTACAGATTTGTAATATATTGAGCCATGACGGGCCATCAACTGAAAGCCGGCCGTCTCAAAGCGGGGCTGACCCAGGTCAGTGCCGCCGCCAAACTCGGTCTTTCTCAGGCCTACCTTTCGCTACTCGAAAGCGGTGCCCGGAGAGTAACGGCCGGGGTGGCGCACGCCGCAGCGAACCTGTACGACCTCGAACCGCCTCTGCTTGCGACTCCGGAACCGCCGAGGCTCCGTGATGTACAGCGAAGGCTGCCGCATCAACTAGCTGCTCTCGGATACCCCGGCTACAGCCATCTCAGAAAGAGTCCGCCGCCGAACCCGGCATTGGTCGCCCTCGAAGCGGTCACCGATCGCAACCTCGATGGGCGAGTCGCCGAGGCCTTGCCCTGGGTCCTCGAGCGCCACCCGCGACTGGACTGGAAGGGGCTGGTGTCCTACGCCAAGCTTCAGAATGCGCAGAACCGTCTCGGCTTCTTCGTCACGCTCGCCCGAGAGCTCGCGGAAGCCCGTTCGAACGCCGAGGCTTCAGCGAAGCTGAAGGACGTCGAGAAGGAGCTGGAGCTGTCGAAGCTTGCGGCGGAGACGACCCTCGGACGGGATTCCATGCCGGAGTCGGAGAAGGAGTGGCTTCGCAAACACCGCCCGCAGCAGGCGGAACGCTGGAATGTGCTCACCGGAATGAGGACCCGTGATCTCCCGTACGCCAGCGGGACGGGAGATGCCCCATGAGGGGACGCATAGCCACGCGGACCTGCGTCTAGTCTTCGCTCGAGATCCTCTGCCGGAACCAGATCCCCAAGCTCTCCGCATCGACTTCGCCTCGTGCGGTGGCGAGCGCAATTCGTTCGAATTCCTCGTCGCTCGCAAGGAGACGGCGTCGGTTCGCTTCGAGGAAGAGCTCGGCCGGCATCGCGCCGAGGCGCTTGTTGCCGTCGACGAAAGGGTGGTTCATGACCAGTGAATGCATCAGGGCGCCTACTTTGCTGGCGATGTCGGGATAGAGATCCTCGCCGGCGAAGGTTGCAGCAGGGCGGGCCACCGCCGACTCGAGGCCCGCTCGATCACGCAAACCACGGCTGCCGCCGAAGGTCTTGATTTGGTATTCGTGAATCCGCAGGACTTGATCTACCGAGAGATACTCAATCACTCGGCGAGTTTCCGGTAGAGCTTCGCCCGGCGCTTCAGAAGGCCTCCGGCAAGCGCCTCGAATCTCTTGGACACCTTGCCGTTCTCGAACTCCTTGACTCCCAGGCGGACGGTCACGGCTCCGGTGGTCGGGTGAACGGAGACCTCGACCTCCTGACCCTTTTTGAGCTTGAGCTCCTTCACGACCTCTGAGGGAAGCGTCACCGCGAGCGAGCTGCCGATCTGGACGAGCTTGCGTTTCATATAAGTATTAAATACTAATGCGTTAGGCGAGTCAAGCGGGTCCGAGGCGTCGGCGCAGGGCGAAGCGGATGCATGCTGCGCCGAGTAGCCTCCACGCTCCCATTCGGTGATTTGGTGAGCTGGTGTGTTGGTGCTAGACTCTCCTGGTCGGAGGCCACGACCGCATGCCTCGACTCACGATTACGCTGCCGCCGGAGAAGCACCGAGCCTTGAAGGAAGCCGCGGTGCGCAGGGGAAAAACCATCCGCAGTCTCGTCGAGGAGAGCCTGGACGCTTACGGAATCAAGACCACGAGTCAGGCGAAGTCCCTGGTCGCCCGCGCGCGAGAGCGGTCCGGGATGACAGAAGAAGCGGCGGCGAAGCTCGCCGTGAAGGAGACGAGAGCCCAGCGGCGTCGTCGATGATCTCGGGTCCCGCGGTGATCGATACGAACGTCGTCGTCAGCGGTGTTCTGACCCGACTCTCCGTTTCACCTACGGCACGAATCCTGGACGGGATGCTCGCCGGGAGGTTCCGCTACCTGCTGTCGGTCGAGCTGCTCGCGGAGTATCGCGAGGTCCTGCTGCGCCCCAAGATCGTCCGGAGGCATGGTCTCTCGGAAGCAGAGGTCGACACGATACTGACCGAAATCGCGGCGAACGGGATTGCGCTCGAACTGGAGCCGCCGAGGAAGTCGCGCCGAGAGCGAGGCGATGCGCATCTCTGGGAGCTTCTCGCCGCGGGTCCTTCCGCGTTTCTCGTCACGGGCGACCAGAAGTTGATCGACGAGCCGGCAGGAGACACGCGGGTCATGACTGCGCGCGCGTTCGCCGAGATGCTCGGGGAGTGAGGATTCGCTGAGGTTTTTGGCGAGGCGAGTCTGGGATCCTCCCCCTCGCTGCGCTCGGGATCAGGATGACCGCCTAGGCAATGGAGCTCCGTAGGCGACGCGATCGCGCTGTCCAGGTCCCGCAAGAAGGCTCCCCGGGGCGCCGGTATCTCAGGCGGCATAGGGCAGCTGGTCTGCCCGAAGGTCGCTGAGGAGATTCCAGCGCCTCGCCTGCTCCGGGCGGTTCTCGCGAAGCCATTCTCGCTCGACCCGCGACATGGATTCGTGGCCAAGGGTGTCCTCCCGAGCGAGGAGCGAGCGCCCGAGGGCGCTCTCCTGAGCGCCGAGCTTCGCAGCGGCATCGACGCGACCGCCACGCTCGAGGACCTCGCGCGCGAGCGTGACGACGTATCCCAGCCGGTTTTGAAGGTTTCGGCACCGCGCGTGATCAGACAGCCAGAGCCAGTTCAAGTCCGGATAGGTGAGCGCCACCCAGGGAAGAGCTTCGGTGAGTCGGGCATCGAGGTCGTCTTGGCTCAGCGCGGCAAGGAGGACTCGCTCCGGGCTCGGTTTCGCGCGGCTCCTCAAGTATGCAAAAGGGGCATATCCGAGAGCGGCAAGATCTCGAGCGAGATCGTCCTGGCTCGCCTTTGGCAGCTCGCGATCGACGGCTCCCCGATGCAGACGATAGGCGCGTTCGAGTGACCGCTTGAGCTTCCCCGAAGGGTTTCGCCGGCCGTTCTCGAGAAGCGAGACATAGCCTTGCGATACGCCCAGGCGGACGGCAGCTTTGGCCTGCGTCAAGCCCGCGCGGCGACGTGCGCGAAAGAGAGGGTGGAGAGCTACAGATGCCTCGTTCACGGAGTCAATATTACACCACCTTTGTAATAATTAATAAAATATGTTATTCCAATGGCTTAAACGCTTGTCAGCCGAACCCCAGATCCTTCGCTGCGCTCGGGATGACGCTTAGGAAGATGGAGCGCCCTTACCCCAACCCTCTTCCGCGGGGAGAGGGGGAAGACGGGCGGCGTGAGTCGGCAGCGGCGCTCGTCGAGTCCGGATCCCTCGCTGCGCTCGGGATGACTAGCTTAACGAGAGCGCCCGTCACCCCCTCCCTCTCCCGCCGGGAGAGGGGGAGGAAGAGTCCCCGCGCCGATCGGCGCAAGGATCTCGTAGGGGCCCAGGCGCGTGCCGGCGGAAAGGGTCATGAGAGTTGGCGCGATTCTAAGCGCGAAACAGGTCGGCTGGGTCCGTTCAGGGTTGCGGGCGCCTCACCGAAGCCCCTCCGCGACGTAGAGGTCGGCTATCCGGTGGCCGTATCCGAAGAGCATCGTCTTGCCGTCCCTGGAAACCGCCATGGCGCCGAGGCGGGTGATGCCGGTGGGATCGCCGGGCATGAACTCCTTCCACAGCTCCCGGCCGCCTGTTTCGAGCTCGACGCGGAAGATCCGCGCGGGCAGGACACGGTCGGTGCCGACGAAGACGGAGCGGCCGTCGGCGGTCCAACCCACGGCGTGGTCGGTCGGGTCGAACCCGCGCGCCGGGGTCGAGGGACCGCCGCCGATGGGAGCCAGGGCGAATCCGTGTCCCTCCGCCTGGGTCAGGAGGAATTTGCCGTCGGGCGAGAGCAGCCTGGCGACGACGCCCTCCGGGGTGACAGGCCGTGCGGCGCCCCCCTCGAGATCCTGCAGAAAGGCGCGCATCGGCTTTCCGCGTTCATGCGCGCTGTACGCGATGGTCTTGCCGTCGGGAAGGAACGCGCCGAAGTCGATGTCACGGTCGATCGAATCCTTCGGGAACGTCCTGGGCTGCCCGGCGCCCGTCGGCAGGAGCACGAGCGTCGTGGGCGATGTCCGGACCCGTCCGGCCAGGACCCACTTGCCGTCGGGGGAGATGGCGAGTCCCGCGCCCTCGCCGAGGCGCACCGCCGCCGATCCGTCGAGGGGGCGCTGATACACGGAATAGCCTGGCCCGCCTGCTTCTCCCTGCTCCGTGAAGACGACGGTCTTCGCGTCGTCCGACAGCCGCGCTCCCCACGACCATTCGAAGTTCGAGAGATCTCTCTCTTTCGTCTCGGCGGGACTCAGGCCGAAGAAACCGAGCCGCATGTTGGTCTCCGCGAGCAGAACTCGGCCATCGCGTGAGATGTCCTGGAGCGTCACCGATCCCGGAGCCACGAGGACGGGCCGTTCGCGCCCCGCCGGCGTCACGGCGTAGAGACCACGGGAGGTGCCCGAGCGGCTCGCCGTGAACCAGATCTCCTTGCCGGAGGGAGACCAGGCGAGGCCCTGCGCGCTCTCCCAACCCGCGGACAGAATCGTCTTCTTTCCCGCGAGGTCCATGACCGCGACCGAGCCGCGGTCGTCTCCGAAGACGGAATGGTCGAAAAATGCGATGGCGTCTCCCTTCGGAGAAACGCGCGGGTAGCTGATCCAGCCGGCCGTTTCATAGAGGACTTTTCCGACGGGGAACTCCAACCGGTAGCGTCCCTGCGGCGCGTGCACGACGGCGATGCTCGCGCCGTCGGGGGACCAGTCGGCGGCTCCGACGTCCTCGAGCAAAACCCGCGAGGCGGTGCCCGAGAGCGGCGCCTGCGACAGATTGCCGATGATGCAGTACCCGCTCAGGTAGTTGTCCGGCTGGACCACGAGCATCTCTCCCGAGCGTGAGATCCCCGTCAGCCATTTGTTCGCGAGACTCAACTGCAGGGACTCGGGGCTCTCGAGGCGCGTCGAGAAGAGCTCCGGCTTCTGAGCGCCGTCCCACGAAGCCGAGTAGATGATGGAGCCCCCGTCGGGGGAGAAGCGCGCGTTCCAGACGGGGCCCCGGCGGAAGGTGAGCCTGTGGAATGTCGGACTCGATTCGGAGTGCGGCCTCCAGATCAGCCAGCCGGCGAGGAGGCCGGCGGCGACGCAGCCCGCCGCGACTAGGCTCGAGGGAATGCGGGCCCGGAGGCGCATCCTGGGCGGCTGGAGCCGGGGTGCGGAAGAGCCGGACAGCGCCTCGAGGTCGAAGGCGACGTCGTGCGCCGAGTGGAAGCGCTGCTGCGGATTCTTCTCGAGGCAGTGGCGGACGATTCGCTCGAGGCCGGGTGAGACGCTCTGGTTCGTCAGCGAGAGATCGGGCGGGTCCTCCCTGAGGATCGAGGACATCGTGTCCGCGGCCGAGTCGCCCTGGAAGGGGCGCTTGCCGGAGAGCATCTCGTAGAGGATCGCGCCGAACGAGAAGATGTCGCTGCGCGCGTCGGCGGGCTTGCCGCGCACCTGTTCGGGCGACATGTAGCCGAGCGTGCCCATGACGACGCCGGGCTCGGTGCCCCTGGTCTCGGTCGGAAGGTTGGTCCCGCTCGAGGCGGATCCTTCCGCCTGCATCAGCTTGGCCAGGCCGAAGTCCAGGATCTTCACGCGGCCGTCGTTCGTGACGAAGATGTTCTCGGGCTTCAGGTCGCGATGCACGATGCCCTTTTCGTGCGCCGCCGCGAGGCCGCGGACGATCTGGAGCGAGTAGTCGACCGTCTTGCGCGCCGGGAGCTTGCCGTCGGCGAGGACCGATCGGAGCGTCTCGCCCTCGAGCAGCTCCTGGACCACGTAGGGGAAGCCTTCGCTCGGGTCAGTCCCGATGTCGTAGACCGCGGTGACGTTGGGATGGTTCAGGACCCCCGCGGCCTTGGCCTCCTGCTCGAACCGGCGCAGCCGCTCCGCGTCCTCGGAGAAGGATGCCGGGAGAACCTTGATCGCGACGTCGCGCCCGAGGCGCGAATCCTTCGCGCGGTAGACCTCGCCCATCCCGCCGGCGCCGATCGCCGCGACGATCTCGTAGGGACCGAGACGGGTGCCGGGTATGAGAGTCATGGAATGCGCCCGATGATAGCGAAACGGGGTTGCGTAAGCGGGAGGAGACCCTCACCCCGAACGCCGTCCCGTCGCGTCACCGGGAGAAGGGGATTGCTCTATGACGTTTCTTGCCGCGTCAGGCAATGCAGCGTCCCCAGACCCCACACGAGATCCCCTGCGTAGATGCCGACGACCTTGCGGGCTTAATCCAGGGAGACCGATTTCACTTGGATCTCGTTCCCCTTCTTCTCGCCTTCGACGCTCACTCGCAGGTGGTCCCTCTTCTTCGTCTCCTTCAGGGCTTCTTCCACTTTTGTGTTTCCGGCCTCGTCGAACGCCAGAAAGGCGCCGTCCTGCGTCAGGATCCCGTAGCCGCTGGGCTGGCAGTTGATCAGGCACTTGGTGGTGTGCGAATCGGGGTTGGCCTTCACCGACGCCTTTCCCGCGCAGGCAAAGTCCATCAGGGTAACGTTCTTCCAGATCTCGGCTCGGAGGACGAGCGGAACGGCCACCGCGACGAGCTTCAGGACGAGTACCCTCTTCATCTCGAGTCTCCTTTTCGTCGGGTTGCGATTTTACCGACATCCCGCGTCGCCTTCGCTTGCTCGGGCCTGGCTGTCGCCATCGGCTCGTGGCTCGGCCGGATGCGGCCTCGAGCACGAGCCTGGCCCGCTCGCCGCACTGCGGCTCCCGCATCGCGAACCTCCTCCGCCCTTCGTCGGGAGACTATTCGCGATGCGACCGGGCGGAGGCGGCAACGAGCCCGCCGAACAAAGGGGAGGGATACTCAGGCGGTCGCCGCGGTGACGCGCAATTTCACGCGAGTCTTTTTCTGAAGAACTCTGACGATGGTGAAGAAGTTATCGGTACTCGGGTTTCCGCGCGGAGCGAGCATCCGATGCAAGCTCTTACTCGGTTTCTGGATCTCGTCCGCAAGCGTCTCAAAGCCGATGGTCGCGTTGACGAGGTCTCGCAGTATTGCCTTCCCCTCGGCCGTATCGCCCGCGAGATAGGCGTTCATTGCCTCCGTGAAGAGCGCCTCTCGGAAGCGCGGGTCGCGACGAGCACGGGCCGCAATCGTTTGCTTGAAGGTTCGTGTGAGTGCCATATGTCCTCGTTTAGCTATTGCGCCTTCTTGCGCCGCTTGTAATCGGTTGCCACCCTCGAGCCGATACAACGCAGCGGCAACCTTGGCGGCTGCGTTGGCGTTCAGATCGTTGAACCATGATGCGTACGGCGATCGGCCGCGTACGTCGAGATACTCGAGAACCTGAACCGCCATGGATTATGGTAACACAAAAGTTACCATTGGAATCTGTGCCGGAATGTATCGTTTAACGGGTAACGGGAAACGGTACAACCGATCAGCGCACGTATCGCGGCTTCTCGCCTTTGCTCCACGGATCGTACTCGGCGGCGAAGCGGAGCCGCTCGGCCAACGGCGGGTGGTCGTAGAGCCAGAAGCGGATGAAGGGGCTGGGGTCGGGGTCGGCGAGGTTGGTCTCGCCGAGGATCTGGAACGCCTCGGCGGCGGCGCGCTGGGAATCTGGGACGATGCCGTGAATCGCCTCGAGGCCGAAGACGTCCGCTTGATGCTCCTGGGAGCGGCTGTAGCTGCTGATGAGGGGCGTGGCGAGCTCGCCAGCGACGGTCAGGCCGAGAAGGAGGACGGGCAGGGAGGCCCAGTCGGGGAGGCCGCGGATGCCCCACCGTCCCGGACGCCCGAGGACCCGTCGGAGAATCGCTGCTCCCAGCGTGAGCAGCACGAAGAGGAGCGCCCAGAGAAACGCGATCGTCTTGGGGATGTGCCGCAGGACGTAGTGGCCCAACTCGTGGCCGAAGACCTCTAGGGTCTGCGGGGTCGTCGATTTCGCGATCGTCGTGTCCCAGACGACGACGCGCTTGGAGGCGCCGAGGCCGGTGACGTATGCGTTGATGGAGTTGTACTTCTCGCTCGCGTTCATCGTGAACATCCGGTCCGGCGGGACGTGCTCGCCGGCGCGCGCCGTCACCTGCTCGATCGCTCGCGCGAGCTCCGGATGCTCGGGCGCGAGCGGCTCGAATCGGAAGAAGAGCGGATCGATCACGAGCGGCGCCACGAAGATCAGGAACACCAGGATCGGCAGGAGCGCGAGCCAGAACCACAGCCACCAGCGCCGCGGGCTCTTGCGCAGGATGGCGTAAAGCAGCCAGACGAGCGGGATCGCGATCACGACGGCGACGAGGAGGCCCTTGGCCTGGTCCCAGAGCCACGAGCCCCAGCCCTGGATCGACTGCTCGTAGAGGAGCGAGAGGTGATGGCCGTACGCGGCGGTCGGAAGCTCGATGACCGCCTGCGAGATGAGGAGCAGCGGCACGAAGACGGCGGCCTGACCGAAGCGGCGCTTCGAGACGGCTTCCGCGCGGTCGCGAAAGCGTGGGGCGATCCTCAGCGCGATGATCGCGCTGAGGACGAGGACGCTCCAAAAGAAGGAGACGAAGTGGAGGCCGTAGCGAGAGCGCGCGTAGGCGAGGGCCTTCTCGCGTTTCTCGGGCGAGAGGGTGTAGGCGGCGGGGGCGGAGGGGGCGGACGCGATGGACGGCGTCGGCAGGGGTGCTGAAGCTGGCTGCGGCGTCTGAGCCGGAAGCGTCTGTGCGAGCACTCCCGCGGCGAGTAAGCCGGCCAGGATGCGCGTGTTCACCCTGAGGCAAGAACGAGTCAATAGCCGCTGAACGACTCGAACCGGACGTTGTCGCGGCTGACGCCGCGGTCGAGAAGCAGCTTCTTCAGGGCCTCGACCATGGCGGGCGGGCCGGCGAGGTAGTGGACCGGCATTTGCCGCGATTGGGCGTAATCGAAGATCTCCTGGTCGGAGTGGCCACGGAGACCGATATCGCGCACGTCGCCTGCCTCGTGCGCCGGCCGCAGGACACGCGCCAGCGATCGGGGCAGATCTTCGTCGACGAGGAAACGCGTCGGCTCTACCTCACCGCCCGGATTTGTTCATCGCTGATTGCCTGCGCTGCGTAGGAAAGGGCGGCGAGAACGTCGTCCCGCTTTAGTTCGTACTCTGCCATAACCTGTTCGACTGTCATTCCGCCTGCAAGCTTGCCGATTACAAGGTCGACAGGCACACGTGTCCCGGCGATTACGGGTTTACCGAACCGCACGTCTTTGTCGACCTCGATCCGTGGGGCGATGACAGTCTTTTGCATACGTTTACAAGTGTAACTCGCTCCCCCTCACCCTGCCCTCTCCCCCGGTGCGGGGGAGAGGGGAATTGCGGTGTCGTCCCGAGGCG
>Ga0070706_100003775_pt1 | contig 14784 bp, 11 predicted proteins | sample KBSK5501metaG_FD_65476 | JGI IMG/M metagenome (GOLD analysis project Ga0070706, IMG submission 65476) | Corn, switchgrass and miscanthus rhizosphere microbial communities from Kellogg Biological Station, Michigan, USA - KBS K5-50-1 metaG | ecosystem: Host-associated > Plants > Roots >...
GCCGCTCGCCCGCGTCGGTGGCGTCCCGGGCCAGTTCAGAGTCGATCTCGGGCGGCCCCGCGGCGCCCCGGCTGACCAGCCGGTGCAGCAGCCGCCAGCGTAGCTCGGTATCCACGGCCAGGCCGTCCAGCGCTACGGACCCGTCGAGCAGACCCCGTAGCAGGGCCAGGTCGCCGGGCTCGGTCGTTACGCTCGTGAGCGCCTGCAGGTAGGCGAGCTGCTGATCCGAGCCTGGCTCGGCGTGCTGCAGCAGGCCGCGCAGGGTGGTCGCCATGAGGGCGAGCCCGGTGCCGCGCCAGGCCGGGTCGGTGTACCGGTGGGTCGCGGCCCACGCCTGGCGCAGCAGGGTCTGCGCGACGGAAATGTCGCTCACGGAATCCAGGCCCGACATCACCAGGCGGACGTAGTCACGGGCCGCCATTTCGGCGTCGCGGCACATGTCCCACGCCGCGGACCAGCACAGGGCCGCGGGGAGTGAGTGCTGGAACTCCCCGATGCCAATGATGAGCGTGCGCAGGGAATGGTCATCCAGCCGGACCTTGGCGTAGGTGAGGTCGTCATCGTTGATGAGCACCAGGTCGGGGCGGCTCTCACCGGCGAGATCGGCGACAACGCTGCGATCACCGCTCACGTCGGCCTCCACCCGGCGGCGCCTGATGAGGCCGGCGTCTGTCCGGTCGTAAAGCCCGATCGCGATGCGGTGCGGCCGCAGCACGGGGTGGGCCGCGGGCGCCTCCTGGAGAACGGCGAATTCGGCGATGGTGCCGTCGCCACCGACCTGGATCTGCGGCCGAAGCGTATTGACCCCCGCCGTTTCCAGCCATTGCTTGGACCAGGTGGACAGATCCCGCCCCGAGGTCTCTTCCAGGGCGGTCAGCAGGTCGGCCAGCGTCGCGTTGCCGAAGGCATGCCGGTCGAAATAGCGCCGGACGCCGGCCAGGAAGTTGTCGCGGCCGACGTAGGCGACGAGCTGCTTGAGGACGGCGGCGCCCTTGGCGTAGGTGATCCCATCGAAGTTGACCTCGACCGCCGTGATGTCCGGGATGTCGGCCGCGATGGGATGCGTGGAGGGCAGCTGATCCTGCTGGTAGGCCCAGGCCTTGTGCAACTGCGCGAAGGTCGTCCAGGCTGCTCGCCAGCGGGTCGACTCGACCTGAGCGAGCGTGCCTGCCCAGGTGGCGAACGACTCGTTCAGCCACAGATCGTCCCACCAGCGCATGGTGACCAGGTCGCCGAACCACATGTGCGCCATCTCGTGCAGGATCGTCTCGGCCCTCATCTCGCGGGCGAAGTCGGTGACCCTGGAGCGGAACACGTAGTCCTCGAGGAACGTCACGCAACCCGCGTTCTCCATCGCGCCGGCCTTGAATTCAGGCACGAAGAGCTGGTCATATTTACCGAACGGGTAGCGCACGCCGAACGCGCCGTGGAAGAAGTCGAACCCCTGCCGGGTGACTTCGAAGATCTCCTCAGGATCGAGGTACCGCGCGAGGGACTCCCGGCAGTAGATGCCGAGCGGGATACCGTCATGCTCCGCGGTGACCACATGAAACGGACCCGCCGCGATGGCGGTGATGTAGGTGGACATGACGGGCGTCGGCGGGAACTTCCAGGAGGCAGTGGTGCCCGCCGCTGGCGAAGTGGTACCCGGCGCTGGCGCGGCGCTGCCCGCCCACGTCTGCGCGGTCATGTCCGGCGCCATGTTCGAGATGACCCGCCAGCCCACGGGGACGGTGACCGACCACTCGAAGGTCGCCTTGAGGTCGGGCTGGTCGAAACAGGCGTAAACGCGGTGCGCGTCGAAGGTCTCCAGGTCCGAATAGAGGTAGACGCCGCCGTCCGCGGGATCGGTGAACCTGTGCAGGCCCTCACCGCTGCGTGAGTAGGCGCACTCCGACACGACCCGGAGTTCGTTGTCAGCCTGGAGACGCTCCAGCGTGACCCGGTTGCCGTCGAAGGCGTCCGGGCTTACCGGCGCCGCGTTGAGAGTGATTGCGCCGACCGCCGGCGCGGTCAGATCGATGAATGTCGTGGCTCCGGGGCGGGCACAGCGGAACCTGACCGTGCTTACCGAGGTGAAGGTGGTCTCCCCGCCGGTCAGGTCGAGTTCCACGCGATAGGAGCCGACATCGAGCAGCCGTGCCCGGTCGCGTGCCTCGTCGCGGGTCAGATTGCTAGCCACCTGCTGATCCTTTCGTGCTCGGCTGTCCCGGGTTCTTCCGGGCTTTGCCGTTCCGGCATCTTCCCATGGTCCCGGCGGAATGCCGGTGCGGCCGGCCCGGTTAACGCCTCTGGCGCCCAGGGACGCTGCGGTGCCACCAGCGCGCGGAATCGGCGGCGCGCGGTACCCCCGAAAAGGAGCGCTATGGCCGAGCAGAAGCCAACCGTTGTTGATTTCTGGTTTGACCCGCTGTGCCCGTGGGCGTGGATCGCCTCCCGATGGATGCTCGAAGTGGAGAAAGTGCGCCCGGTCGAAGTCCGCTGGCATGTCATGAGCCTGGCGCTGCTCAACGAGGGCAAGCCGGACCTGCCGGAGAACTACAAGGAACTCATGGCGAAGGCCATTGGTCCGGTCCGGGTGTGCATCGCGGCCGAGCAGAAACTCGGCCCGGGAGTTCTGGGCGGCCTCTATACCGCGCTGGGCACGCGGCTGCATCATGACAAGGCGCCCAAGGAGCGTTCGACCATCGAGGCGGCCCTCACCGAGGTCGGGTTGCCTGCGGAACTGGCTGACGCCATGGACTCCAGTGACTACGACGAAGCGCTCCGGGCTTCCCACCACGACGGCATGGACCGGGTGGGTTATGAGGTCGGCACGCCGGTGATCTCGATCGGCGGTGTCGCGATCTTCGGGCCGGTCCTGTCCCCGATCCCGCGCGGCGAGGCCGCGGCCAAGCTCTGGGACGGCGTGCTGCTCGTGATGGGCACCGACGGGTTCTTCGAGCTCAAGCGGAGCCGTACCCGCGATCCGATCTTCGACTGAGCAGGATCGCCTGAGCAGGACCGGCTGACAGCAACCGCTGAGCGCCAAACGGCTGAGCGTCAAACGGCTGATCAGGACCGGCTGAGCGTCAACGGCTGAGCATACGTTCTGGCAGACTGACGTCCGTGCGCGTATACCTGGGTTCCGATCACGCCGGATTTGAGCTGAAGGCAGCCTTGGTCGAGTGGCTGGCGACCGCGGGTCACGAAGCAGTGGACTGCGGCCCGGCCGGCTACGCCGGGCAGGACGATTACCCGCCCTACGTGATGCGCGCGGCCAGTGCGGTCGCGGGGGATCCGGGCAGCCTCGGCATCGTGATCGGCGGATCCGGTAACGGTGAGCAGATCGCCGCCAACAAGATCCCCGGGATCCGGGCGGCGGTCGCCTGGAGCGACGAGACCGCGCGGCTGGCTCGGCTGCACAACGACGCGAACGTGCTCAGCCTCGGCGCCCGGATGTACCAGACGCAGGACGCCCTGGGCTTCGCGCGGGTGTTCCTGGAGACGGCGTTCTCCGGGGAACCGCGGCATGTCAGGCGGCTGGAGATGATCACGGAATACGAGAAGACCGGCGTACTGCCTCCGCTGCCCGAGGCGGACTAGGGCGAGGCGCCCCCAGCGGACACGCAGTGGGTCCGCCTTCATGACCTCGGTACTTTCTCAGGCGTGGTGAACTGAAAAGGTACCGTGATCACGAACCGGCGATGATCAGCGCGGGAAGCGTCTGCGTGAGCGATGCTTCTTCCCCCTGGTGCCGCGCGTGTTTCCCCCGGTGCCGCGCGTGCCCGCGTCGCTGGTGGTGTCTCGGTTCCCCGTCCCAGGCGTGTCCGTGCCCGGGGGACTCGCGGCTGGAGAACCGCGGCGCCCGCGCCCGGCTGGCCCGGCCGGTGTGGCCGGGGCCGGGGGGGACGCGGCGGGGGACCGACCGCCGGCTGGTGCGCCCAGCCCACGCTGAGCCGCTGCTGGGCGAGTCCTGTCCGCCCGGGCCGGGGCCGGCTGGGCCGTAGGGGCCGGCTGGGCTGTAGGGGCCGGCTGGGCCGTAGCCAACGTCGGCTGGGCTGGGGCCGACTCCGACTGGGCCTGGGCCGCGGCCTCGTGATCTGGCCTCGGCCGCGACACGTCCCTGACCCGCATCGCGGCATCCAGCGTGATCTTCATCCCGGCCATCGCGCCCTCCACGACCAGTCTTCCACGACCACCAGGGTGAGCGCGTGTCTCGCAGATCTCAGCCTGCTGCACGGTGGGGCGGCATAGTCGCCGGAGGGCGCCTCGCGGCGCTGTCGCCGTCGCCCTGGCGTCACCGGAGTGCCCGGGCCGAGAATGTGCCAGATCCTCGGTGTGCCGATACAGTGCGGCCATCATGATTTCCCCGCCACTGACCCGTGTTGGCCGTGCCCTGCGCTCGGCTGCGGCAGGCATTCGCGATCAGACCAGGCGCCAGTTCATCACGAGGAACCGCCGGGTGGCCTTCGGGCTGGCGATCGCCACCGTGACAATCGGGATCGCGGCTGTCCACGTGTCGGTCTCGTGGTTCTCGCCCGGCCTGATGATCCTTCCGGTGTTGGCAGGCGGCCTGCTGCTCTGGCCCCGTGCGCTGCGGATCCTGTTCTGCCTGATCACGATCATGCTGGTGTATGACGTGCTGAAGGACCGGGCGGGCCCGGGCATCATCGCGACAATCGCGGTGACCGCCCTGTTCGCCGATGTGCTCGCCCGTACCAGGCAGAAGCTCGGCATGCGCGGGCTGCGCGGGGACCAGATGCTCATCGACCTCCGGGACCGGATCCAGGCGCAGGGCAAGCTGCCGGTCCTCCCCGCGAACTGGGGATCCACGTCGGTGCTCAGACCGGCCGGAGGAGCATCGTTCGGCGGCGATTTTGTGGTGTCGTCTTGTGATGGCAAGACGCTGGAGGTGGCGCTGGTCGATGTGTCAGGCAAGGGCGTGGACGCGGGCACCCGCGCGCTGCTGCTCTCCGGCGCGTTCGGGGGACTGCTCGGCTCGGTACCGCAAGGGGAATTCCTCGCCGCGTGCAATGCCTACCTCCGCCGCGGTCCGGCGGTGGAAGGCTTCGTCACTGCGGTGCACCTCGCCCTTGACCTCGCGACCGGCGATTTTGTGGTGTCTTCGGCGGGACACCCGCCGCCGGCTCACTTCGATGCGGGCAGCGGCCGGTGGCGTGAAACCCAGGCCCGCGGCATCGTGCTCGGCGTCGTCCCTGACTTGCGCTGCGTCCCGGCCAAGGGGGCGTTGCGGCCAGGCGACGCGCTGATGCTCTACACCGACGGCCTGGTCGAGGCGCCAGGCCGGGATATCGATGTCGGCACGGACCGGTTGCTGGGCGAGGCGGACCGGCTGATGGCATCCGGCTTCCAGGCCGGAGCGGGCGAATTGGTCCGGGTTGTGCGGGCTAGCACGGGCGGCTCCGACGACTGTGCGCTGGTCCTGATCTGGCGCTCGTGAGCCCGGCCAGCCCGGGGCAACCCTGGACCCCGAGTAAGGGTCAGCGCCGGGGGACGACCCAGGGCCGGGGCGTGGGACGTTGATGTCCTGGTGTTAGCGGGAGGGGAGGCCTGCCGTCGCGCGGTCGGGCGGGCCGCTCATCAACTGGAGTGCGTGCTCCACGAGCACGACAAGCACATCCCGCCCGGAGGACGCGTACCGGGCGTCGCACATGATGATCGGGATTTCTGGCTCCAGATCGAGCGCCTTGCGGACGCTGTCAGGGCGGTAACGCCTCGCCCCCTCGAAGCAGTTGACCGCGACGACAAAGGGAATGTGGCGTTGTTCGAAGTAGTCCACGGACGGGAAGCAGTCGGCCAGCCGCCGGGTATCCGCCAGGACGACGGCGCCGAGGGCGCCGCGAGCCAGCTCGTCCCACATGAACCAGAAACGTTCCTGGCCCGGCGTGCCGAACAGGTACAGCGACAGGTTGTCACGAATCGTGATCCGGCCGAAGTCCAGGGCGACGGTGGTAGTGGTCTTGCGCTCCACGCCCTGCAGGTTGTCAACCTGGGTGCTCGGCTCGCTCAGGGGTTCCTCGGTACGCAGTGGCCGGATCTCGGTTACCGAGCCCACTAGCGTGGTCTTGCCCGCTCCGAATCCCCCCGCGATGAGGATCTTAATGGTGACTGGCACGCCTGCCGGACGACCGCTGCGGTCAGAGCCGGCGTAGGCCATCAGCAACCTCCCTAAGGATGCGCGGATCAGGCAGCCGCGCGGGCGGAATGGGATGATGAATGGAGATGAGAGAGCGCTCCCGCAGATCTGCGAGGAGAATCCGGACCACCCCGAGCGGCAGGTTGAGGTCGGCCGCGAGTTCGGCCACCGATGTGGGCAGCCGGCACAACCGCAGCACCGCGAAGTGCTCCGGATCAAGCTCCACCGGATCGCCCCGCACGCCGCGGACCGCGGTGATGATCGCGATCAAGTCCAGGCTCTCGCCGCTGGGCCGGGTCCTGCCGCGGATGAGCGCATACGGGCGGACCACTGGGCCCGCCTCTTCATCGAGCCACCGGTCGCGGGGGGTGGGCATACCGGCTCAGTCCGCCGTATCCTCGGCCGATGTCGGCCGGGGATCCACCGCTAGGTGCGGGCCGACCCGCTTGACCAGGATCGCCATCTCGTAGGCGATGAGCCCGGCGTCCGCGGCGGCCGGGCTGAGCACAGCCAGGCAGCTGCCCTCACCGGCGGCGGTCACGAACAGGAACGCGGTGTCCATTTCGACGATGGTTTGCCGGACACGGCCACCACCGAAGTGCCGCCCGGCTCCTCTCGCCAGGCTCTGGAAGCCGGCCGCCACGGCGGAGAGGTGTTCCGCGTCCTCGCGGGCGAGTCCTTGCGAAGCCCCGATGGCGAGGCCATCGCGGGAGAGGATCACGGCCTTGTCGATCTGCGCCACGCGAGCGACCAGGTCGTCGAGGAGCCAGTTCAGGTCGCCAGCCGCCCTCGCGTTCAGTGTCTTCTGCTGCTCAGCGCCACCCATGTGACATCCCCCCTGCCATTGCTCGTTACCTTTCGGCCGCTAGTCATCTCGGTGCGGCAAGCCGTCGTCTCCGGTCGGATCGGGGCCGGTCACCGCGCCCTTGTCCGCCGGGTCGAAGAGCGACCTGCCGCGCTGCGAGCCTTGCTGGATCGCCGATATGGTGGCGCGAGTCTCCTCCGGAGATCGGGCGTCGGCCGGGTCGCCGTCCTGCCCCGTGTCGATACCCCCGCTGCTGTCGCGCAACTGAGGGGCCAGGCTGGCCTGGCGGATGCGCTGTGGCAGCCCCGGCTCGCCCATGTCATCGGGGCTCGCCGGAGCTGACGTCACCGGGATACGGGCCGGTGACCAGTCGTCGGCTTCCTCGGGGTAGGCCAGCGATCCGGTTTCCTCGGCGTACGTAAGCGGCTCGGCCTCTTCCGGGTAGGCCAGCGATCCGCCGTCCTCGGCGTAGGCCAGCGATCCGCTGTCATGCGGCAAGACCAGCCCGGAAGCGGCTCCCGTGCGGCCGTTCCGGCCCGGATCGGTGGCCTGGGTGAACAAGCGGGTGACCGGTGCACTGGTGTCCTGCGCCTGGTCCTCATCCCGGACCGCGTGCCGGCCCGTCAGCTGGATCGCGCGCTCATCCACCGTGTCCGCCGAGGGATCCTGCTCGTAGGCGCCCTCCGGCACCACCAGGTTGACCGGTATCAGGACGATCGCGGTTGTCCCCCCGTAGGGGGAGGGGCGCAGCGAGATGCGGATATCGTGCCGCTTGGCGAGCTGGCTCGCCACGAAGAGCCCCAGCTGATCGCTGCCGGACAGGTCAAACGCGGGCGGGTGCTCTAGGCGGTGGTTGATCTCGGCGAGCTTTTCGTCACTCAGCCCCAGCCCGCGGTCCTCGATTTCCACGGCAAAGCCGCGACCCACGATGTCGCCGCTGATCAGCACCGGCGTGTTCGGCGGCGAGAAGATCGCGGCATTCTCCGCCAGCTCTGCGATCATGTGGATGACGTCAGCCACCGCGGGCCCGGTCAGTGCCGCCTGCGTGGTCGCGGATACCTTGATCCGCGTGTAGTCCTCGACCTCAGCCACGGCGGCCCGGAGCACGTCGACCAGCGGCACAGGATTGCGCCAGCCGCGAGCGGGCGCGTCGCCGGACAGGATGATCAGGCTCTCGGCGTGCCGGCGCATGCGCGTCGTCAGATGGTCGATGCGGAAAAGGTCCGCGAGCTGGTCCGGCTCGCTGGCCCTGCGTTCCATCGCGTCGAGCAGCGTCAGCTGCCGATGCAGCAGTGACTGGCTGCGACGGGCCAGATTACGGAAGATGTCGCTGATACCACGCCGCAGCCTGGCCTGGCCCACGGCCGCCTCCACGGCGGTCTGCTGTACGGTGGCGAAGGCCTGCCTGACCTGGCCAATCTCATCAGAGCTGGCGGCGATCTCAGGGGCCTCGGCGGCCACATCGACATCCTCGCCGTCGGCGAGCCGTTGCACGACGCCCGGCAGCTGCTCGTTCGCGAGTTGCAGCGCCGACCTCCGGAGCGCGGCCAGTTCCCGGATCAGGCCACGGCCGATCCAGACCGACACGACAATCGACAAGATCACGGCCAGGAGGCCGAGCACACCAGCCAGGATGAGCCTCAGGTCGGTGTTGTGGGCGGTGGCGCTAGCCCGGGAGGTGATGAGGGTAGACGCCTGCGTCCCGGCGTGCGAGAGCCCGACCGAGACCCCGCCCACCGCCTGCTGCAAGGCAACGGGATCGACCGGGGGCGGGCCTACCGGGGCGGTGTCGCTGGCCACCCTGTCCTCGAGCGACGTGAGGGCCGCGGAGACCTGCGGGTTGATATCTTTCTGGTAGAACGCGCGGTATACCGGGTCGAGGTCGGGCAGGGTTTCGCTGTACAGGGTCCTGCGTCCTCCCACCAGTTCAGTGAATTGCCGCCGGTCACTCTGGGGGAAGGACCGTGCGGCCAGGTCACCGGTCAGGAGCGCGTCCTCCCGCAGGAGCATCTCCTCGGATCTCCCCATTCGCACGAAGGCCAGGCCCTGGCTGACCACCGAAGCAGTGGTCTCCTGGAGGACCGTCTCGTTCAAGACGCGGTAACCGTCATCGATGATGGTGTTGTACTGGTTGAACGCCCGCGACCTGGTGATGATCTGCGAGGCGACTTGCGCGCGGAGAGCAGGCAGGGCGGCGAGATCCTTGAGGAACGCGCCAATGGCGCCTTTTTGCGCCGTGGACGCATTGCCCATGGTGTCGCCAGAGTTCAGGGCGACCCGCAGGGCGGCGACGGTACCGTCGGTCTTCGCCTCCTGCAACTTCAGCCCGGCCAGAGTCACCCCGGAGGGGGCGGACAGGTAGACCATCATCAGCGGCCGCTCGGTGTCGAGCGCGGTGAGGAAGTTGCCGGTAGGCAGACCGGTGGCGTTCTTGAGGGTGTCAGTCCGGGCCAGGTTGATGGCATTCCGGGCGGTGATGCTCGTCGCGAATATATACAGCCCGATAAGGGACAGTACGGGGACGAGAATGAGAAGGAAGATCCTCTGGCGTATGGACCGGAGACGGAAACCCATGGCTGCTCTGGCCTCAAATGTGTGAGTTTAACGGATTGTAACCAGAGTGCTACGAAAGAACTTCGTACCCCCCCGGGGGGATGGACACTAGCAGGGCTGCCACGCCGCCCGGACGTAAATCCGGGAATCTTTCGGTGACGTTATCACGATTTGTCCGGTATGTGAGTTAATGAGATTATTACTCCTGGTCACTCCCGGCCCGCCCCGGCGCCGCGCGGACACGCTGCGGCGCCGGAGGTTTACAGCGAGTTCCACCTGCGGCAGGGCCGGCTCCCGCGGGCGCCTAGCAGCAACCCGGCCGAATCCGGTTCGGTCCCAGTCGCGAATCCGGCGGCGGCTCAGCCGCAATTCGGCGGCCGCCCGGCCCGGAATCCCGGCGGCATTCCGGCCTGGAATCCCGGCGGCCGCCCGGCCTGGAATCCCGGCGGTAGCCCGGCCTGGAATCCCGGCGGTAGCCCGGCCTGGAATCCGGGCGGTAGCCCGGCCTGGAATCCCGGCGGTAGCCCGGCCTGGAATCCCGGCGGTAGCCCGGCCCGGAATCCCGGCGGCCGCCCGGCCACTGCCCGGCCGCAATCGGGCGGCAGTCCCGCCCCCGGAGTCCGACGGCAATCAGGCGGCCATCCGGCCGAGCCCCGCGAGAAGCGCCGACCCGCGCCGGTTCGCCCGGGCCGGTTGGCCATCGACCATGCTGAGGAGCTGAATATGACATAAACGTCAGCAAGCGCCGGTTAGCCAGGGCCGGTGTCCGTCGACCAGTGCCGAGAAGCCGGATATGACATTAGCGTCAGCAATTGATGGCTCGCTGAACCAGCACCTGCATCACATAGCAGCACCTCACGGAGACGCTTCCCGGGCGTCAAGGCTTTGCTTCCACGGCGTCATCAGGCGCATCGTGACCGGGCGACTGCGCGCCGCATCGTATATCGCCCGCCGGAGCCCGGACGTAACACCGCTGAAACATCAGCAGGCGCTGGCAAAACCTTGGCTTCGGCCACTTGACCTGGGAAGATAGTTCGCCCGTGGCTTCAGGATGGAGCACGTAATGCCCCCGCAATAGATACAGTGTCCGTGCGTTGCAAATGGTCACCAGAACGTGATATGAGACATCGGCAGGCGGGTCGCCGAGCTATGGCGGCGAGCCGTCAGGCATAATGTGCAGGGCTCGTTGCGGCCGAAGGCGGCGGCGCCCAGGCGGCGAAGAACGACGCTCGTGTCAGGTGACGCCGATGTCCGTGTCAGGTGACGCCGATGTCATTGTTTGCATTTATTTGGCAACTGTGAAGGGATAGGGCCTGTGACCCGGGAGGCAACGCCAGCAAGCAGTGCGGGCGTCTGCCAACCGGCCAGCGCATCGGCAGCGCTGATCGAGGCCGCGGCGGCCCAGCAGGCCGCGGCGGAAAACTTCCCGGTGGCACTGCGCCTGCTGCCGCGGCGGCACCGGCAGCACCTGGCCGCGGTCTACGGCTTCGCGCGGACGGCCGATGATATGGGCGACGAGGCGGCCGCAACGGAGCGGCTCGGCCTGCTCAGCGAGCTTGAGGCCGATCTCGGCAGGCTCTACGGCGGCGGTGAGCCGCCACGGCTGGCAGTGGTCCGCGCGCTGGCCCCGGCCGTGGCCGAGTGCGCGATCCCCGAGCAGCCGTTCCGCGACCTGATCGAGGCGAACCGCCAGGACCAGGCGATCGCCCGCTACGAGTCTTTCGACGCTCTGCTGTCGTACTGCACGCTGTCCGCGAATCCCGTCGGCAGGATCGTGCTCCATGTCTTCGGGGTGGCCACCCCCCAGCGGGAGATCCTCTCGGACCGGGTGTGCACCGCGCTCCAGCTGGCCGAGCACTGGCAGGACGTGGCCGAGGACCTGCGGGCCGGCCGGGTGTACCTGCCGCAGGAGGACCTGGCGCGGTTCGGCTGCACCGAGCGCGATCTGGCCGCACCGCGCGCGGCGCCGCAGGTGCGCGCGCTCATGTCCTTCGAGGAGAAGCGGGCGCGGGCGCTGCTGGACAAGGGCGCTCCGCTGGTCGGGACGCTGCGCGGCGCGGCGCGCGCGGCCGTGGCCGGCTACGTGGCGGGCGGGCGCGCGGCGCTGGCCGCCATCGCGGCCGCCGATCACGACGTGCTGCACGCCACTCACCGGCCGCGCAGGCGACGCGTGGCCGCCGAGATGCTGAGGGCCTATGCGACCGGGAGGTGACGTCATGGATCACCGCGCCGCATACCGGCACTGCGAGGAGATCACCTGGTCCCAGGCGAGGAACTTCTCTTACGGCATCCGGCTGCTGCCCCCGGCCAAGCGCCGGGCGCTGGCCGCGGTCTACGCATTCGCGCGCCGGATCGACGATATCGGCGACGGCACGCTGCCCCCGCCGGACAAACTCGCCGCCCTGGCCGCCGCCAGGGCCAGCGTGGCCGCGCTCGCCGCCGGCGCGGACCCGCCCCTGCCCTCGGACCCGGCCCCGCTCTGCGACCCCGGCCCGGAGCCAGCGGCTAACGCGGGGGAGTCCGCCCCGGCCGGCGACCTGGTGCTCATCGCATTGGCCGACGCCGCGCGCCGGTTCGCCATCCCGCTGGACGCATTCGGGGAACTGATAGACGGCTGCGAGGCCGATGTGCGCGGCACCACCTACCTGACCTTCGATGACCTGCTGCACTACTGCCGGTGCGTAGCGGGCTCGGTCGGGCGGCTCTCGCTGGGCGTGTTCGGCACGCCGGATGCCGCCGCGGCCTCGCCACTGGCCGACGCGCTCGGCGTGGCCCTGCAGCTCACCAACATCCTGCGCGACATCCGCGAGGACTACCGCAGCGGGCGCGTCTACCTGCCGGCTGAGGACCTTGAGCGTTTCGGCTGCACCCTGGAGCCGGGCGGGCCGGGCGAGCCCGCCGATGACGAGAAGCTCGCCGCACTGGTGGGCTTCGAGGCGGAACGGGCCCGCGGCTGGTACGCGACCGGCCTGCGGCTCATGCCGCTGCTGGACCGGCGCAGCGCGGCGTCGGCCGGTGCCATGGCCGGGATCTACTTCCGCCTGCTCGAGCACATCGCGGCGGCCCCGGCCAGCGTGCTGCGCCGCCGGGTGTCGCTGTCCACCGGGGAGAAGGCCATGGTGGCGGCCCGGTCCCTGGCGGGCATGGCCCGGCTCACTGTGGCGGGAGCGGCCCGATGAGACAGCGACTGTCAATCTGGGGCTACACCGGAGCGCCGCAGGCGCCGGGCCGAACGCCGCATAGTGCTGGTCTGCGTGCCTCCGTGCGTCATGCCGGAGGCATGCCAGAAGGCACCGTGCACCTCCAGAGGCCGTTGCGGTGTCCCGGCGCCGAGGACCGGCCTTCCGCTCCGGCCGTTTGCGCGCCTCCGGCGCGACCAAGCGAAGCGCCCGCGAGAAAGGCCAACAAGTGAGCGCGGGCCGTCACGTCGTCGTGGTGGGCGGCGGGCTGGCCGGGATCACCGCGGCGATCGCCTTGCGCGAGGCCGGCGCGAGCGTCACGCTGCTGGAGGCCCGGCCCAGGCTCGGCGGCGCGACCTGCTCGTTCACCCGGGACGGGCTGGTCATCGACAACGGCCAGCATGTGTTCCTGCGCTGCTGCAGCGCCTACCGGGGCCTGCTGGCCAGGCTGGGCATGACCGGGGCGGTGTCCCTGCAGGACCGGTTCGACGTCACCGTGCTCGGGCCGGGCGGCCGGGCCAGGCTGCGCCGGAACCGGCTGCCCGGCCCGCTCCACATGGGCCAGGCGCTGGCCGGCTACTCGTTCCTTTCCCTGGCCGAGCGGCTGCGGGTGACCCGCGCCGCACTGGCCATGATGCGGCTGGATCCTGCGGCGCCCGGACTGGACAGCGAGCGGCTCGGTGACTGGCTCGCCGCCCGAGGGCAGGGCGAGCGGGCCCGCCGGGTGCTGTGGGACCTGTTCACGGTCTCCTCGCTCAACGTGGCCGGCGACGACGCCAGCATGGCGCTCGCGGCCACCGTGGTGCAGACCGCGCTGCTCGGGGCGAGGGACGCGGCGGACATCGGGGTGCCCGCCGTCCCCTTGGGCGACCTGCATGGCAAGGCCGGGGCGCTGCTGCTGAAGCGGCTCGGCGCGGAGGTCCGGCTGAGTGCGAAGGTAGCGGCGGTGCAGGCCGTGGCGGGCGGCGGGTTCCTGGTGCGCCTCACCGACCGCGGCGCTGGTACCGGTGCTAAGCACATGGTCAACGGGGACAGCGCCCCCGCCACACCCTTGATACCAAACGGAAACCACGGCGCTGCTCGCCTTTCTCCGCCCGGCGGCCGGGTGGGCGGCCCGCAGATCCACGCCGGTGCCCTCCCCTCGGATGGCGGCGGGGCCGGCGGCCCGCAGATCCACGCCGACGGCCCGGTGGTCCACGCTGATGGAATAGTGCTGGCCGTGCCGCCGGATGCCGCGGCCCGCCTGACCCCGGCGGCCGCGGCGGCAGGCGCCAGCCCCGGGCCAGAGCGCTGGCTGGAACTCGGCGCGTCACCCATCGTCAACGTGCATGTGATCTATGACCGGCGGGTCACCCGGCTGCCGTTCGCCGCGGCCGTGGACTCGCCCGTGCAGTGGGTCTTCGACCGGACCAGGTCCTCCGGCCTGCGGGCCGGGCAGTACCTGGCCGTGTCGCTGTCCGCCGCGGACGATCTGGTGGATGTCCCCGCCGCCGGGCTGCGGGAGCGGTTCGTGCCCGCGCTTGAAGACCTGTTCCCCGCCGCGCGTGACGCGCGGATCACCGATTTCTTCGTCACCAGGGAGCGCCGGGCCACATTCCGGCAGGTGCCCGGGTGCGCGGGAATGCGGCCCGGGGCCGCGACCGCGCTGCCCGGCCTGGTGCTGGCGGGCGCGTGGACCGATACCGGCTGGCCGGACACTATGGAGGGAGCCGTGCGGAGCGGATTGAACGCAGCACGAGAGCTACGACGGGGGCTGGCGGCGGCGCCACCCCCGTCCGGCAGGCGCGCAGGCCTGGTGGCGGGAGCGACAGCGTGACGGCCGTGATACCGGCGGGCGTGGCCACCGCACGCGACCTGGTCGGCCCGGCGATTGCCGCGGCGGTGGACCGGCTCAGTCCCGACGTGCGGGTAGTGGCCGCCTATCACCTCGGCCTGGATGGCGGGGGCGCGGGGAAGGCGCTGCGGCCGGCGCTCGCGCTGCTGTCCGCGCGAGCCGCCCGGGCCGCGCCCGAGCGTGGGGTGCCCGCGGCCGTGGCGGTGGAACTGGTGCACAACTTCTCGCTGCTGCACGACGACATCATGGACGGCGACACCGAGCGCAGGCACCG
>Ga0070706_100003776_pt1 | contig 14782 bp, 9 predicted proteins | sample KBSK5501metaG_FD_65476 | JGI IMG/M metagenome (GOLD analysis project Ga0070706, IMG submission 65476) | Corn, switchgrass and miscanthus rhizosphere microbial communities from Kellogg Biological Station, Michigan, USA - KBS K5-50-1 metaG | ecosystem: Host-associated > Plants > Roots >...
GTGAATCCTGACGGCTCCGTCATCGAGCTGCGGAAGGGACCAAATTTCGCCATCCTCACGCCAGCCGAGGCGGCGCGCTTCGGGCTGCCTACGGTGAGCGTGACTGCGGGCGCGCTGACGGAATCGCTCGCCCCGGACGGGACCGTTACCTCGGCGTCCCTGCAAGGTAACGTCCTGGTGGACATCTGCGCCGCGTTGAGGTAACCGAAGTTCCCCCGGGGCGGGCAGGCCGGCACCGTCCCGGTATAGGCCGCCCGCGCGGGACTCGGTGTAACTGATCACGCGAACCGCTCTGATCACCACGGCCCCGTCCCCCTGCCAGACGCGGACCGGCTGGCCCGTCGGCAGCCCGCACCAGCACCGCCGCGCACGCGGGGCGGAGCGGCTTTGCGGGCGGCGCAGGCGCGCGTGACACACTAATGCCCGCTGCTGCCGGGGGCGACGAGCGGGGGAGGCCCAGATGCTGCTGAACGGGGTCAACCACGTGGCCATCTTGACCCATGACACCGACCGGCTCGTGGCGTTCTACCGGGAGGTCTTCGACGCCGAGATCGGCGCGCACCTGGAAGAGTTCGACGGCGCCGTCCAGCTCACCTTCATCCGCATCGGCCCGACCGCCGAACTGAACGTCTTCCAGATCGAGGGGAACACCGAAGCCGGCCGGCAGGCCCCGATGTTTGGCCGGGGCCGGATCGACCACCTCGGGCTGCAAGCCGCCTCGCTCGACGCGTTCGACCAGATCCGGGACCGGCTGATCGCCCGGGGCGCCAGCGACCGCTTCGTCACCGACTTCGGCCCCGTCCTCAGCGTCTTTTTCCGCGACCCCGACGGCCTCGAGGGCGAGGTGTGCATCCAGAACCCCGACGCCGTGCCCGGAGTGCACAACCCGCCCGGCACGCCCGCCGCCCGGTACGCCACGCGCTAGCCCGCCGCACAGCCCGAGCCCGGAGCCTAGCCGGCTGGAGGGCCCTATGAACGCGCAGAAGTGGCCGATCTGGGTGCGGACATACCCCGCGGTCACCACAGTGCTGAGACGCGCCGAGTCGTTCCGCGCGAACTCGGCGCCCGCTGGGCCGACCGAGTCAATCACGCTCCGTGATAGCCGCCATGGAAGCGGCGTCTGGCTGTCGGCGGCCACTCACTGACGGCGTCCTGCACACATACGGCCTCGGCTGTCTTCGTGATCCTGAAAGCCGGGCGGCGGCCCGGGGTAGGCCGTCACCAAAGAGCGTTGCCGTTGATCATCGATCGGCGGCCAGATAAATAGGCCGATAACACCCCCGTGTCGTCGCTTTCGGTATATATCTGTCCATCTTATGGAAGTGACCAAAAGGATCTTCACTGCATGATGTTCTTATCTGGTGACCATGAGCAACGTGGTGCCATCGGATCGTTGCGGGCTGGATGAGCTGTTCCTGGCTTACGGGATCGGCGAGGCGGAGCGCGGGCGCCTGGCGCTCGACCCGGGGTGGCCGCGGCGGTGGACGTGCACGTGGCGGACTGCGGGCGGCGAGGTGGCGTGCGCGGTCCGGGATCTGGGATCGGTGCCGGCAGCCGGGTGCGAGCCTGTCCGCCGGTTCTCCTGGCGTCGGCGCCAGCGTCACCGGCCGGGGATGCAGTTCATGGTGTCGACCGGGCGGCTGCACGGGTTCGAGTCGCTGGAGGAGCGGTCGCTGCTGCTGGCGCTGGACTTCACCGGGGCCGTGGAGGAGATCCTGCCGCAGCCGTTCCGGCTCCGGTTCGAGACCGCCGACGGCGGGTTCCGCGAGCATGTCCCGGACTTCCTGGCGGTGTTCCGCGATGGTTCCCGGCGGCTGTTCGACGTTCGCCCCGCAGAGCTGGTCAAGGAGCAGGACGCGACGTGCTTCGCCGCAGCCGGGGAGGCGGCACTGGAGGCGGGGTGGCGGTACTGGGTCGTGGCCGGCTGGCGCCCGCACGTGCTGACGGGGATTGACGCGCTGTCCGCCCAGCGGCGGGACCTTGATGACCGGCTGGGCCTGCAGGACCACCTGCTGCGGGCCGTGTCGGCGGGGCCGGCCGCGTTCGGGGACCTGGCGGCGGCGACGCCGCTGCCGGCGGTCGCCCGCGCGCACGCGCTGCACCTGCTCTGGCACCACCGGCTGGGAACCGACTTGGCCCGCCCGCTCGGCGACACGTCACTGGTCTGGCTCGCTGCGGGGACCGGCTGATGGGCGGCCAGGCCGGGCTCCTGGAACTGTCGCTGGGGTCGGTGCTGCGGCTGGACGGCACGCAGTGGACGGTGGAGGTCATTGAGGCTCAGCACGGCCGGGTGCTGCTCAGCGCGGGCGAGGAAGAAGCATGGCGGAGCATCCGGTGGCTGGCGCACCACCCCGATTGCCAGACCGTTCCGGACGGGGACGCGGGACCGGCAAGGCCGGCTGGGCAGCCGCCGGGCCTGGATGACCTGACCGACTACCAGCGGGAAGTGGTACGGCTGCGGGCCGCCCACCTCCTGGAGGCCGAGACCGGGTTCTGCGGCGGGAACCCCCTGCACCCGGGGCCCGGGGAGCCCCGTCCCGCCTATGACCCGCAGACGACGACGCTGGGGCAGCGGCGGCGGGCCAAGGCCGCCGAGCTGAAGGCCCTCGGCGCCGATGAGGCGGCGCTGTTGGGGCTGGGGCAGGTGAGCGAGCGGACGCTCGAGCGGATGGCGTCCGCCTGGCGGGACAGCGGCCCGGCCGGCTGCATCGACAGGCGGTGGCTGCGGGCGGTGACCGGGCATCCCAGCATCACCGAGGAAGTCCGGGAGGCGATCTTCGCGGTCCGGGCCGAGACCCGGAACCGGTCCAGGATGGGCATGAAGGCCAAGTGCGTCCTGATCGCCCAGTACGTCGCCGAGAACTTCGGGACGCAGGTCCACGTCCCGTGCTACTGGACGCTGCGGCAGGTCTGGCTGGAGTGGTTCGGGCCGGGCGGGGCCCGTCCGCGCTATGACCGGACGGCGGCTGCCGTTGAGCCCTCGGGGGTTCACGTGGTGGTGCACAGGCCCGGCCAGGTTGTCGCCCTGGACACCACGCCCCTGCCGGTGAAGGTCCGCGACGGGGTGTTCGGCGACCCGGTATCGGTGCACCTGACCCTCGCGCTGGACCTGTTCACGCACTCGGCGGTGGCGTTCCGGCTCACGCTGGTGTCGGACACCTCGGTCGACATCGCGATGCTGCTGCGCGATGTGATGATGCCGCTGCCGGTGCGGGACGGCTGGGGACCGGAGATGGAATGGCCATACCCGGGAGTGCCGGCCAGCGTCGTGGCGGACTTCGCCGGGCACCGGGTCGCCGGGCTGCCGTTCTTCGCGCCCGAAACTGTGACCACTGATCACGGCGGCCCATATAAGAGCCACGCCGTCGTGGACGCTCAGCGCGTGCTGGGCTGCAACATTCTCCCCGCCCGGACGCTGCGCCCGCAGGACAAGGCTGCCTGCGAGCGGGCGTTCGGGGCGCTGCGGAGCCTGCTGTTCGAGCAGCTGCCCGGCTACACCGGCGTGGACGTCGCCGACCGCGGCGCCGATCCCGAGGCCGACGCGGTGCTGACCATGGACGAGATGGAACGCCTGATCTCGGAATGGATCGTCCAGGTGTGGCAAAATCGTGCCCTCGGCGAGCACGCCCCGGCGTGGGGTCCGGGCGAGGAGCACAGCCCCAATACCCTGTTCGCCGCCGCGATGAACCAGGGCGGGTTCGCCCTGCAGATCCCCAGGCCGGAACTCTATTACGAGCTCCTGCCCGCGCATTACGTGAAGATCCATGCCCAGCGCGGGGTGAAGATCGGCGGGCTCTGGTACGGCAAGTCCGACCCGGTGCTGAAGCCCTACCAGGGGAAACTGTCGAACCGGGGCGGCCAGCACAAGGGCAAATGGGTGATCCGCAGCGACCGCCGCGACCGGCGGGCGGTGTTCTTCCAGGACCCCGCCGACCCGGCGAAATGGCACGTCCTGCGCTGGAACGGGCTGCCGCCCGAGGGCGAGATCCCCGCCTTCTCCGACAAGACCGCGGAGGAACTGCTGCGCGAGGCCCGCGCCAGCGGGCTGTCACCCCAGTCCGACGCCGACCTGCTGCCCGTGCTGCTGAAGCTGCTCGGCGGGCTGGTTCCCTCCGGGCAGTGGCCCACCCAGCTAGGCAAGAAGGAGAAGAAGGGCCGCGCTCGCGAGACTGCCCAGGGCGACCAGGCAGCCAGCGACCGGCACGGCCCTGCGGCCGCGGCGGTCGGCGGCCGGGAAACCGGTGACAGCCACGGAGAAGTGGTGCCCTTGCGCTGGCCGGAGCAGGCGGCCCAGGCCAGTGATGCCCTCGACGCCGAGCGCCGGCGGAGACGCGAGCAGGCGGTCCCGCGGCGTCCCGCCGCGCCCGGGTCACTGGGCGACCGGCTGCGCTCCACCAGCATGCTGGCGCTTCCCGACGAGGATGAGAAGTGACCGCGGACGCCCCGGATCCCGGGCCGGGATCCGGCCGCCCGGCTGCCCATCCTGCGTCGTTCCTGCCCGGGCCGGTGCCCGACCGGACCATCTGGGAGGGCTGGAACCGGTGGCGGCTGACCCGGCGGGACTTCGTCCCGGCCCCGGTGATCACCGCCGGGGAGCACGCACAGATGACACCGCGGCAGCGGCGCCTGCACGACCTGCACCGGATCGCGACCCACTCCAACCTGGCGATCCAGGAAACCCCGATGAGCGCCTACGTGTCCCGGAAGATGAGGTCCCTGATCGAGTCCAACGCCTTCTGCCACGGCCCGGACACCCGGCCCGGCCTGATGGTCAACGGCGGCGGCTGCCAGGGCAAGACCGAGACCGCCTGCGAGGCCCTGGCCTGCTTCGAGGACGAATGGCTCGCCCTCTACGACCAGAATCCGTCCGCGGTCGCGGGGACGCTGGACCTGCACGCGCCGGCCGCCTACGTCCGCAGCCCGGTCAAAGCCACCCCGATCTCGGCCTGCCAGCGGATCCTGGACTTCTACGGCGAGCCCTACAAGGGCATGCGGCAGGAAGACCTCATCCGCACCGTCAAGAACGCGGTCTACGACCACGGCACCAAGGCGCTCGTGATCGACGACGTGACGCGGCTCAAGCTCCACCGCGAGGCGGACCAGGACGTGCTCGACCTCATCCGGGAGCTGATGAGCCTGCCCGTCACCCTCATCCTGGTCGGCGTCGGGATCCCCAAGTCCGGGCTGCTGCGCGACGGCCGCAAGGACCCGCGGACCGGCCAGTGGCTGTTCCCCCCGGTCAGGGACCGCGGCAAGAGCCGCAACGACGACGCCCCCGGCCAGACCGACCTGCGGTTCGACCTTATCGACCTCGACCGGTTCAGCTACGGCACCCCGGCCGGCATCGCCGCCTGGACCGCCCACCTGGTCGGCATCGAGCAGCAGCTCCGGCTGCTGCGCGGCCACGATGGCATGCTCAGCGGCGGCGACATGCCCGAGTACCTGTTCCGCCGCACCGGCGGCATCGTCGGCCTGGTCAGGAAGCTCATCCAGGAAGGATGCCGCCACGCCATCGAGACCGGCAGCGAGCAGATCACCACCGGGCTCCTCGACACCCTGGCCCTCAGCCCCGCCGATCTGCCCGGACTCGACCCCGACGCGGGCGAGATCCCCGACATCCCGGCGGCACCCGCCCCGGCTTCCCGCAAGCCGCGCAAGCCGCGCAACACCGTGTTCGACGACCGGGGCGTCCCCGCCGCCGGGACCGCGAGCTAACCGGCGATGCCCGTTCCGCAGCCGCTCGGCAGGAGCCTGGTCCCGATTCCCGGCGAGTCTCTGCCCGGATTCCTCCTGCGACTCTCTTTCCGGCTGAACCTGGCCCCCGCACAGCTCGCCGAGCTGACCGGACTCACGGCGGGCAGCGGCACCGCGAGCCGCCTGCATGCTGCCCTGCTGACCGGGATCCCGGAGCCAGGCCGGCGCCTCTTCGCGCACATGACCCGGCTCACCGACGGCCAGGTCGCCGGACTCGGCATGGCCGCCTGGCAGGAGCGCTACCCGCTGCCTGCCTGCACGCCCGGGAAACGCCCCAGCCTGCCGACGGACAGGTGGTCGCTGTTCGCCCCGGCGACACGCTACTGCCCGGAATGCCTGGCTGGCGGCGGGTCCGCCGTCCAGGAGTCATTCGGCGGCCCCTGGCTCAAGTCGTGGCATCTGCCCGTCGTCTTCGCCTGTCCCGCCCACCAGCGGCTCCTGGAGCACCGCTGCCCCGAATGCGGCTACGCCGTCGGTGCCGGCTCCGGTGACCGGGCCTCCCCTGCACTCCTGCCCGTCATGCGGCTGGGCGGGCTGCACCCCGCCCAGTGCCGGGCAGTCCTCGTCCCTGGTGGCAGATCACGCTGGACCCTTCCCGGATGCTGCGGCGCCAGGCTCGACCAGACCAGGCCCCGGCGGCACGCCAGTCCCGGGCTGCTCGCTCTCCAGGACAAGATCCTCCGTCTCCTGAACCCGGACGGCCCCGCCAGCACGGTGAGCGCGGGCATGCCGGCATCCCCGGCCAGCTACTTCGCCGACCTTCGGGCACTCGGCCTGCTGGCCTACTCGACCTGGCCGGAGACCCGGCACCTGAGCCCTTCCAGCGAAATAGCTGCAGCCATCGACCAGCACGTCGCCTCGTTCCGGCAGCAGGAAGCCGAACGTCAGGCGAACTCCCCCGAGTCGGTGGCCCGCACAACCCCTCCTCCGCTGGACGCCGCCGTCAGCGCCGGCCTGGCGCACATCGCGAACAGCATCCTTAACGGCACCCCCGACGAGACCCGACGCCATATGAGGCCGCTCCTCCCGTCAAGCACCGCGAAAGCAGGCCGGTCCAACTGGGCCCGCTGGGTCACCGTGTCGGCCGTCCCGTGCTCTGAGGGCCTGCAAGCCGCCTACGATCCCCTCCTGCGGAGATTCACCAGCCCGTTCGGCCAGCCGCGGGGCCGGAGCAGGGCCGTTCGCGCTGCCCGGTGGGGGCCGGAGAACGTTCCCGCGCTCATCCCCGAAGACTGGTACGAACGCCACTTCACGCCGCTCGCCGATGTCAGCCCCATACTCGCCCGCCGCACGGCAGCACTCCGGCTGGTCCAGATGGTCGCCGGAGGATCACTCGCCGAAGCCGCGCACTTCCTGGGACTCTCATCCGGAGACGGCTCCTGGCCCAGGCAGGGCGGGCGGGTCTACTCATCGGCCGGCATCGTCCACTCCGGGACCAGGCAGCAGCCCGACCCTTCCGGCTTCGAGGCCAGTCTCAGGAGCCTCGCCCGCGAACTCAGCGACCCTGACATGCCCCTGGTCAACTATCAGCAACGCCGCCGGGCACTGCAGAACTGGAGCATCGACGAGTGGACCTGGGACAGTCTCGTCGCCAGGATGCCGCCCATCTCACGCACGCATATGCCAGATCTCGGGGACCGCAAGCGCCAGCTCGCGTCCGTCTACGTCTGGGTCCGCGTCACTGTCGGCGAGCCAACCTTCGCCCCCCGGCCCATCGAGGCCGCCCAGCCCCCGGATGTCCAGGAAGACTGGCGACGATCCTGGAACGGCATCTGGTGGGCCCTTCTGACCGCCACCAAGCCCCGCGCCGCATACACCAGCCTCAGGGCCGAACTTGACGATCTCGCGTCCACCCTCGCCATGACCATCGACCCGTCACCTCATGGTGACAGTTCGCTCGGCACGGTGGCACTCTACGTGTCCAGACGCCCACGACGCCCGCGACGACAGCGCACGCCTGGCGGTTACTTCGAAGACGATTACATCGAATAAGCCCCAGCAGTAGTGTGACGCCCATCGATATCTGTCACTGACAGCGTTATGTGACTTGGGCTTCCGTTCCAGGTTCCCAGCGATAGTTGTCACAGATTCCCAGGTCTTGTTGGCGTCCCGGGTGGTACCCAGTGATGGTTGTCACCGGGAGGGTTGTTGGCGGTCGTCTCGTCTTCTGGGTCTGACGGCCAGGCGATTTTCGGTCAGTTGTCAGTTGATCTCCGGATTGATGGCCATCGGGTTCCGGGTAGGTGGCCAGGGATGTCTTGATCGGGGTGGCCCGGAGCGCTGGATGTGGTCGACTCATCCGGTGAGCGCTGTATATGCGAGCTTGATCGCCGTCTCCGGGACTCTGCTGGGGTCTCTCAGCACCTATCTCTTCTCTCTTCCAGCAGCGGACCGCTGTCCGGGCGGAAGTATCCGCACGTGAGGAGCGGCTGCGCCAGGAGCGGCTGGCCGCCTACGGCGCGTTCGCCACGGCGGTGACCGAGCTCAAACGCGGAGTCGTGGCCGCGTGGCTCCGACGATCGGATCCTGACGAACATCGCCTCGCGCTCGCCGGGGCTGACCGCCTGGGGCGTTTGCCGAAGCGGCGCGATTCCGGCTGCTGTTGGTGTCCGGTCGCCCGGAGCCGCTCGCCGACGCTGCATTCGCGCACATGGACACGCTCGGAAGCGCGGCCGGCCTGGCAGAACTCAAGGCCGCTGAGGCGGATTTCGAGGCAGCCGTCTCAGCGTTCATCTTGGATGCTTCAGAGCGACTCGCCACATAGCCGCTCAGGACTATCAGCTTCCGGCTCCAGCCCACGGAGATCTGCTGTCGCCCACCAGGAGGTTCGATGGCCATCTAGCTGGACTTCCGGGGCCGCCTACCCCCGGAAACGATGGCCGTTTGCAGAGCGGTGATGTGCGGACACGCCGTGTGGCCAGGGTTAATGACCGGTAACGTCCGGATGATCACCAAGAGTTGTATCTGTGGAGGTATGGCGCTATCGAATCGGTTCGTCGGTACCGGATCGTTGATGTCGGCCTCCTGTGGTTTGGCGGACTTGGTTGAGGATGGTCAGCTAATCTCGGCGTCGGCGGGTGAGGCCCTGGACACCGGTGCCGGGTGGGTGGATCGGTGGACGACGGCATGGAAGGTGCCGGGCGGGAAGGTTGTCTGCCCGGTCCGGGATCTGGCCTTGTTTCCGATCAGTGGATGCGAGCCGGTGCGGCGGTTTTCCTGGCGGCGGGGCCAGCACCACCGTCCTGGCTTGCAGTTCATGGTGAGTACGGGACAGCATCACGGGTTCGAGAGCCTGGAGGAGGCCAGGCTGCTGCTGGCGGTGGATTTCATGGGCGCGGCGCAGGTGGTGTGTCAGCCGTTCCGGTTGCGGTTCACGACCGTGGACGGCCCGGTCGAGCACGTCCCGGATGTTTTGGCGGTGACCAGGGGCGACGTGTGGTTGATCGATGTGCGTCCGCGGGGGCGGATCGGCGTGGAGGACCGGGTGAAGTTCGCGGCTGCGGCTGAGGCGGCACTGGCTGCGGGGTGGCGGTATCTGGTGGCCTCGGGCTGGCGGCCACATGTGATGGAGACTCTGGACACCTTGTCTTCCCAGCGCAGGCCGTTGACCGATCCTCTCGGTCTGGCCGATCGCGTGCTGGCCGGGGTGGCGTCGGGGCCGGCGAGTTTCGGAGAGTTGGCGGTTTCAACTATCGCGCCACCGATCGCCCGGGCTCATCTGCTCCACCTGCTCTGGCACCGCCGGCTGAGCATCGACCTTGCCCGGCCGCTCACCGACGCCACCCCGGTCCACCCGGTGGCCGGCAGGTGAGGATGAGCGCGCCCGTCCTGGATCTGGAGGTTGGTTCCGGGTTGGTGCTCGATGGCGCGGAATGGGCCGTTGAGCAGCTGGAACCCCATTGCGGCATGGTCATGCTGACCGGTCTGGACGGGGAACGGATGCGGGTCAGCTTCCGTTTCCTGGCCAACCATCCCAGGTGCCTGGCCTCGTCCCGATCCGCAGCGGAACCGGCGGCGAATCGAGGACGCCAGCCCAAGACGCTGCGGGATCTGTCGCTGCATCAGCGCGAGCTGGCGGCTCTTCGCATGGCGCATCTGCTGGAAGTCGCCACCGGGTACCGCAGCGGCGATCCCATGCGGCCGGCCGCGGGCGAGGCCAGACCGCAGTACGACCCGGCCACCACGACGCTGACCCAGCGCCGTCACGCCAAGGTCGCCGAGCTGCGGGCGCTGGGCGCCGACCAGGCCGTGCTGCTGGGGCTGGACCGGGTCGGCTGCCGGACCTTGATCCGATGGGAGCTGGAGCGTCGCCGGTCGGGGCTGCTGGGATGTGTGGATGACCGGTGGCTGCGGCCTTCCGGCGGGCATCCGAGCGTCAGCGAACCGGTGCGGGAGGCGATCTTCGCGGTCCGGAAGGAAACCTTGCACCGCTCGAGGCTGAGCGTGCGCGACCGTGAGGTCCTGATCCGCCAGTACGTGCGCGAAGAGTACGGCGACCAGGTCACGATCCCGTGCTCGGAGACGCTGCGGCTGGTCTGGCTGGAATGGTTCGGCCCGGGCGGTGGACGGCAGCGTTACCAGCGGTCGGTGGCACCGGAGGCCAGCGGGCAGCACGTCGTGGTGCACCGGCCAGGCCAGGTTGTCGCGCTGGACACCACGATTCTGCCGGTGAAGGTCCGGGAGAGCGTGTTCGGCGAGGCGGTGTCGGTGCACTTGAGCCTGGCCCTGGACACCTACACGCACTCGCTGGTCGCGTTCCGGCTGACCATGGTGCCGGATTCGGCGGTCGATATCGCGATGCTGCTGCGGGACATGATGATGCCGCTGCCGATGCGCGATGACTGGGGCGAGGAGATGGAGTGGCCCTACCCGGGGATCCCCGCCACACTGGTCGCCCAGTTCGCTGGGCACAAGGTGGCAGGGTTGCCGTTCTTCACCCCCGAGACGGTCACCGCCGACCACGGATCGCCCTACAAGAACCATCAGATGGTCCAGGTTCAGCGGACGATCGGCTGCAACATCCTTCCCGCCAGGGTCTTGCGCCCAACGGATAAGCAGGCCTGCGAGAGGGCATTTGGCGCCATACGCGCTCTGCTGTTCGAGAAGCTGCCCGGCTACACCGGCGTGGACGTCGCCGACCGCGGAGCCGACCCTGAAGGCGACGCGGTGCTGACCATCGCCGAGATGGAGCACCTGATCGCGACCTGGATCGTTCAGATCTGGCAGAACAGGAAATTGGGCGAGCACGCCCCCGTCTGGGGGCCCGGTGGTGACCACAGTCCCAACACGCTGTTCGCCGCCGCCATGGGCCAGGGCGGCTTCGCGATGCAGATCCCCGCACCGGAGCTGTTCTACCAGTTGCTGCCCGTCCACTACGTCAAGATCCATGACCGTCGCGGGGTGAAGATCCGCGGACTTTGGTACGACGGCCCGGCCCTGGACGACTACCGCAAGGGGCCGTCCACGCGGGGCGGGCAGCGCAAGGGCCAGTGGGTGATCCGACGTGATCCACGAGACCGCCGGTTCGTCTTCTTCCAGGACCCCAAGACCCACGAGTGGCACACCCTGAGATGGACCGGGCTGCCGCCCGAGGGTCAGGTGCCCTCCTTCGGCGACGCCCGGGTCACCGAACTGCTGCACGCCGCCAGGCAGGCCGGGCTCACCCCCAAATCCGATCCCGAACTTCTGCCGCTGCTACTGGAGCTGATCGGCGGCTCGATCCCCGTCGCGTCCTGGCCCACCCAGATCCCCAAGGCCAAACGCACCGGGCACGCCCGCGAGGTCGCTCAAGCCGACGCGGCCCGGGCCGACCGGCCAACGTTGCCGACCGCCGACGCAACAGGAGGGGTTTTGGACGCCCGGGATCGCGCGAACGTGACCCCACTGCGCTGGCCTCAGCGGGCACACCAGACCCATGACAGCATCGATGCCGAACGTCGTCGCAGACGAGAGGCGGCCGTTCCCGTCACCCCGAAGCCGCCTCCTCCGCTGGGGTCCAGTTTCCGGGAACGCAACGTGTTCCTCCTTCCCGGCGAAGATGAGGAGGACCAGGATCGTGGACCAGCCTCCAAGGGATGACAGCCCGCTGGTTCCGTTCCTTCGGGTCGGCCCGCCGCCGGACCGGACCACCTGTGAGGGATGGCAGCAGTGGCGGCTGACCCGGAATTCCTTCATCCCGGCGCCCCGCCTGTCGCTGCGTGAGTATCAGGCACTGACGCCCAGAGGCCGGGCCCTCAACGACCTGCACCGCACCGCGACGCACGTGAACCTGCGGCTGCAGGAGACGCCGATGAGCGTGAAGGTCTCCGACCTGATGCGCGGCCGCCTGCAGAACAACGCGGTGAAATTCATGCCCGGCACCCGCGACGGCCTGATGATCAACGGCGGCGGGTTCCAGGGCAAGACCGAGACCGCCTGCTCGGCCGCGGCCTCCTTCGAAGACCTCTGGCGCGATATCTACCAGCAGCTCCTGCCCGGCCGCATCCCGGGCACCCGGGACCTGTTCGTGCCCGTCGCCTACTGCCGTCTCCCGGTCCGGGCGACACCCAAGGCCCTCTGCAAGACCATCCTGGACGTCTACGGCGACCCCCACCCCAGCACGCTGGACGAGCTGATCCGCTCGGTCCGCGATGCGGTCCGCGACCACAACACCACCGCCGTGCTCATCGACGACATCACCCGGCTCCGCCTGCACCGCGGCGATGACCAGGACACCCTGGACCTGATCCGCGAGCTGATGGACCTCAACGTCACTCTCGTGCTCATCGGCGCCGGCATCCCCGGCTCGGGACTGCTGCGCGGCGCCTACGTCGACCCGCGCACCAGCCAGTGGGTCTTCCCCGACATCAAACGCGGCAAGAGCCACAACCCCGCGGCCGCCACCCAGACCGAGCGGCGCTTCGACCTGGCCGACCTCGACCCGTTCGACTACACCACCCCGGCCGGAATCACCGCCTTCCTGCAGCATCTGGCCGGGATCGAAGACCAGCTACGGCTGCTGCGCTCCTTCGACGGCATGCTCACCACCGGCGGCATGCCCGAATACCTGTTCCGCCGCAGCCACGGCATCGTCGGGCTGCTGCGCCGCCTCATCGAGGACGGCTGCGCGAAAGCGATCGCCACCGGCGAAGAACGGCTGACCGCCGAACTACTGGCGAGCACCGCCATCCGCCTGGGCAACCTCGCAGACCTCGACCCGGAAGCCGGCGAGGTCCCTCAGATTCCTCACGACGTCCAGCCCCCGCCACCAGCGCGGAAGAACAGTGGCAAGAAGCCTCGGAACACCGTGTTCGACGACCGCGGCGACCAGGCGGCAGCCGATGGGTGACGCTGCCAGCAAGGGCAAGCCCCGGCCTCTCACGCGAAGCCTGGAACCGCTCACGGGCGAGTCCCTGGCCGGATATCTCCTCAGGTTGTCCTGCCGGCTGCGCATCACGCCCCTTCAACTCGCCCGGCTGACCGGATGCGCCAGCGGCACTTCCGCACTCATCAGCCGTCGGCTCCTGCTCGACCTCGACCTCGACAACTTCGCCCGGGCCACGAGACTGACCACCGGCGAAGCCGCCGCCCTGACGCTCGTTCCCTGGGCGGACCGCTACCCTCCCATCGCGCGTTCACGATCCGGGACTTCCCGGCCGACGTCGTTCGACGACTGGCTGTTCAGCAACAGCCTTCGCTACTGCCCAGGCTGCCTGGCAGGCGACGGCAGCCCCATTCAGCAGCGATACGGCGGCCCCTGGAAGAAAATCTGGCATTTGCCCATCGCCTTCGCATGCCCCGAACATCACCTGTTCCTGCAAGAAGGCTGTCCTCGGCCTCACCCGCCCGACCCCGGGACCTGGCGTCTGATCGCCTACACCTCCGGCAGCAGCCTGCACCCGGCCCAGTGCCGCCGACCCGAACACCCCGGAAAAACCGGCCGCCACCGACCATCCTGCGGCACCCGGCTGGACCTAGCCGCCGAAGAAGCACGCCTTCGCCCCGACGCGAACACGCTGGCGACTCAGCAGCGACTGCTCAACCTGTTCGACCCCGAGTGCCCCGCCAAAGACGCTGTCCAGAGCTTCACCGACATCCGGATAGCCACCGCCTTGCTCTGCAAGTCCTGGCCCCACGGACAGAACCTGATCGACCCCGCCAAGGTCACCGCAGTCGCCGAGCACATCCATCACCTCGGCGCAGGCACCCGCCAAGCCCTGGACACACCACCCAGGAACCCCGTCGCGGCAGCGGCCCTTCTGACCGCGGCCACCGCGATCCTGGAGACGGCCGACCTCCCAGCGGTCCTGTCCCAGCATCTCCAAGCCTCCTGGCCAGGACGCCCCAGCAGAGCACCCTGGGCCCGGGTCCTCACCCGGCATCAGTCCACGTGCTCGCCAGCACTGCTCCAGGCCGCCGAACCCGTCACCCGCAGCTACCGGCGACACGGCGGATCCCACGGGCCCAAAGCGCCAACCAGGACGGGTGGCTACCGCCCCGAGCACATCCCAGCGTTCCTGGAGCAGAGCTGGTATCAGCAGCATCTCGCCCCACTCGAATGCGGGTCTTCCACCTCCATGCGCCGGACCGGAGCGGTCCTGCTCGTTCAGTGGGCAGCGGGCGGGTCCATGGGCGATGCCGCAGACTTCCTCGGAATCAATCCCACCGGCGGCCAGCACGCACCGTCAACCGGGCTCTACCAGTGGGTCCGCGACCACGGTTCAGGACGGTTCACCACCGCCCTTGAAAATCTCGCACGGACTCTGGACGCCGCCTTTGGGCTGATCGACTACCGCCACCGCCGCCAAGTCCTTCAGGAATGGAGCCTTGGCCTCGACACCTGGCAGAAGATCACCGGCCGCCTGCCCCCCGTCCCCGGCCCCTTCCAGCCCCACCTCGATGACCGCAAGCGGCAAGAAGCATCAGCCGTCATCTGGGCCCACATCACCCAAGGCGAACCCCGCTTCGCCCCCCGGCCGATCGAAGCCGGGCAACCAGAACACATCCGCCGGGTCTGGCTCCGCCAGCGCAGCAGCACCTGGTCAAAGCT
>Ga0070706_100003777_pt1 | contig 14782 bp, 14 predicted proteins | sample KBSK5501metaG_FD_65476 | JGI IMG/M metagenome (GOLD analysis project Ga0070706, IMG submission 65476) | Corn, switchgrass and miscanthus rhizosphere microbial communities from Kellogg Biological Station, Michigan, USA - KBS K5-50-1 metaG | ecosystem: Host-associated > Plants > Roots >...
CCGGCCAATGACGGGATAATCATCCGGGTCGTCTTTCCGGAACTCTCCGAGGAACGGCGCCGGGAATACATCAAGGTCGCCCGCCACAAGGCCGAGGACAGCCGGGTCTCGATCCGCAACATCCGCAGGCACGCAAAAGACTCGCTCGACAAGCTTGTCAAGGGCGGCGAAGCGGGCGAAGACGAGGTACGCCGGGCGGAGCGGGAGCTGGAAGACCTGACGCACACCTACGTCGCCCAGGTGGACGAGCTGCTCAAGCATAAGGAAGCCGAACTGCTTGAAGTCTGACTTGCCTGCTGACATCCCGGGGGAGTCGGCGCCAGGGAAGCCAGAGCGACGCACCGGGCGGAACCTGCCTGCCGCGGTGGGCGTGGGCTTGGGCTTGGGCGGGCTCGCCATCCTCACGCTGTTCACGGTGAAGGCCACCTTCCTCCTCTACATGGCCGTGGTCGTGGGGATCGCGCTGTGGGAGCTGTCTCGCGCCGTGGCCGTACGGCAGATCCGGCTGCCCGTCCCGCCGGTGGCAGCCGGCGGCGCGCTGGCGCTGGCGCTGGCGTACTGGAAGGGCGAGCGTCCGCTGGTGGCGTGTTTCGCGATCACCGTGATGGTGATCGTTGCCTGGCGGCTCGCCGGCGGGGTGGACGGTTACCTGCGCGACGTGACGACCGGGGTCTTTGCCCTCGCCTACCTGCCGCTGCCGGCCTGTTTCGTCGCGCTCATGCTCGCTGCTCCCGACGGATCCCGGCGCACGCTGGTGCTACTCATCCTGACCGTGTGCAGCGACGTCGGCGGCTACGTCGCCGGCATCACGATCGGGCGCCATCTGATGGCCCCGGCGATCAGCCCGAAGAAGACCTGGGAAGGTTTCGGCGGCTCGGCGTTCGCCTGCATGCTGGGCGGCGCGATCTCGCTGCCATTGCTGCTGCACGGTGCCATCTGGCAGGGAATCCTGCTCGGCGCCGCGGCGCTCGTCGCGGCCACGCTCGGCGACCTGGCCGAGTCCATGATCAAGCGGGACCTGCAGATCAAGGACATGGGCACTGTGCTGCCCGGCCACGGCGGAATCCTGGACCGGATCGATTCCCTGCTCATCGCGGCGCCGGTCCTTTGGCTGCTGCTGCTGGTCTTCATCCCCGTGCCCCAACACTGACGTCGATAGCCCGCTCGCCCTGCCCCTCCCGCGCCGTAACCCATGTTTGCTTCCCGATTACCGGGGGAGTTGGGGGTGCATCTCGGACTCATCCACCAGTGGACGGGAGCGGAGCGGCAATGTTGAAGCGACCGATCGGCATTATCTTTCTCGTTTACCTGATTATTGGCGTGATCGTTGCATGGTCCCGCGGGTACCTGCACCTCAGCCTGCTCAAGGCCATGGGTTCTGCCATTCTCGCAATTCTCCTGTGGTGGCTGCCGCTGCTGGGGATCAGCCTGCACATCCACTAAAAGAATCGGCTAGACCTTTTTTAGCCGGAGACCGTCGCGAGCGTATAGGCCCCTACCTGCAACTGTCCGGTACCATGCGACGTCGTCGTCGTGGTGGAGGCGGGTCCCGTGACGAGCGTCATGACCGACGGCGCGGTGGTCTGGACCGCCGTGAACCCCGCAGGGAAGAGCCCGGACAGGCTGAGTGTCACCGGCCGTGACGACGTGTTCACCAGGACGAGCTTCGGGCCGGCCGGTGTCGTGACCGACTCCCCTAGGAGCGCCGGGGCGCCTGTGGTGCCGAGCGTCGGACCGCCGGGGAAGGCGAGCGCCTGGGACTTCGAGGCGCCGTGGAAGACCGCCTGGATCTGCGACAGGGTGGTCCCGGCCGCAGTGAGTGCCAGCGGCACGGTGGGCGGGCCCGTAGGCCCAAGCCCCTGCGGGCCGTCGAAGATCGCTCCGCCGTGGGCGGTGCCCACCGACCCGCTCAGCCCGATGCGACCGAACACCGGGTTGGCCAGGAACAGCAGCGCCTCTTCGGCGACATACAGCCCATGCAGCCAGGTGCCCTCGACCGCCTGCGTCGGCGTCTGGTCTTCCATGTTGAACGCCGTGATCCAGATCGGGAGCTTGCGCGCGGTGAACAGCGGAAGCTGGTTCGCCTTGAAGGTCTTGTACCGGATGTACGGCTGCGCGAGCAGGGTCGACGCAGGCCCGGACTGGTACACGCGCTGGATCTCGTGCACCGTCATCACGTCTTCTCCTCGCAGGGCGGGCAGCACCTTGGGGTCCCAGGTCAGGCGGCGCTGCGAGACACCGGGGATGAAGTTGGGGTCGTCCCCGATGGCCGCGACCAGCGACCCCGGAAAGGCCTTGTGGATGGCGGCGATCCAGGGGTTCATCTGGTCGGCGTAGTCCACGGCCGTCGGGAACCTGGTGGCGTAGTCCTGCCCGTGTGGGCCGGTGTTGATGGCCCCGGTAAGGTACATCTCGTTGCCGAGTTCCACGTACTTCACCGGCATCCCGGCCGCGGCCGCGGCGTGCAGGAACTTTAGCTGGTCGGCAAGCATGGCAGCGTTCGCGGCGTTCGTGCCGATGGCGCCCTGGTAGGTCAGCACGTTCAGAAGGAACATGGGCGCCGACCCCGCGGCGTTGAGCGCCACGCCGAACACCGGAATCTTGTCGTCTACCGGTGTCGGGGTCTCGGCCGGCCATTTCTTGCCCGGCTGGAACCAGCCCTGCCGCCAGTCCCAGTAGTTAGCGCTCGTGCCGCCGGGGTACCGCAGCACTCCCGGCGCGAAGTTCTTGAGCACCGCGTCGAGCTTGCTGTTGTCCCAGCGTGGCCCCGTGGTGTTCTCCGCGTTGAGGCCGAGCAGCGTGGGCGTCACGGTGCGCACCGGGCCCATCGGCGACGGCGTTATGGCCTGGGTGGCGGCCGCCGTCCCGCCGATGCTCGCGACGCTGACGGACACCGCCGCCGCGACGGCCAGCGACACGGCGAAGCCCCGCCGCGCCACCAGGACGCCGAATCGCACCATCTGGCCAACGCTCAGGCCGGACGGCGGCGTGCGTGGCTGGCTCCTGCTCCCATGTCGTGGGGCCACCGCCATGTGTGCGTCCTCGTCTGCCTGCAGACCGGGCAATGAGCCGATGCTATCGGTGCCGGGTGAACCGCACATACGGTTCGAAAGGGACTCTAGGTAATAGAAAGGGCAAGTCCACCCCCAGGGGCGTCCAAGCGGCCAGCGCAGCGGCCCATCCCGTGGGACAACCTGAGCCCCTATGTAACTCCCACCATTAATGATCTTTAGAGGCTGGTTACCCAGCTATGGCGCTGCGCGGCGAGCTGGGTAACCAGGCTGGCCGCTCCGCGTTCCTTGGCCATCAGGCGCTCCCGCTCGTTGATCGGGATGATCCACAGCCACCGGGCCGGGTCGCCGCCGACCGAGAAGCCGGTCAGATCGGGGACCTCCGGGCCGAGCAGCGCGGACGGGTCGTCGAGCAGCAGCACCGCCTCCTTGCCTCCGCCGAGAGGGAAGGTGGCCGGCTCGTGATACCAGCGCACCGTGTGCCCGGTGCCGAACCAGGTCACCGTCCGCCATGGGTACTGGGCAAGCCACAGGAACACGCGGGCGGCGTCGCGGCTGGGCATGGTCGTGGCGATCGCCAGCTCGATCCGCGCGCAGGCGCCCGGGTCCTCCATCGCCTGCTCCACCACGGGCATCCGCTGGCAGCTCATGCCGATCGTGGACAGCACCGTATAGGGCCGCTGCGGGGTCGCTGGCCGCTCCGAGACGCCGACCAGCGGCTGCTTGCCGCCACTGACGTCCCAGTACCTGGCACCGGGCCCGAGCCGGGCCAGCAGGTGGCCGAGCATGGACCGCTGGAACGAGGCCCAGGAGTCGTCCCGCTGCCGCCACCGCCAGAACGCCGTCGCCCGGTCGGCCCGGGGACCGAGGCCTTCCATCGCGTCGTCCAGTGACCAGCCAAAAGGTGTCTGCCCGATCACGTCCCTGCTGTAGCCGGGCATGCCCCGGGCCATGTCAGACCAGCCGGGGATGACCGCGAGCAACTGCCCGCCCTCGATGATCGCGACCCCGTCGCCTTCTTCGAACCACAGCGCGCGCAGCGTCCTGGCGTCCAGGGGCGGCCTGCCCCCCGGGTGCTTGGTGTGCGCGGCGGGCATCAGCGGCGCCTGGCCCGCGTTCAGCCGGGACAGGTCCGCGTTCTGCGGTGCCTGCTCGTGGTTGGCGATCCACGCTGCGCCCAGCACCGCGCCGGCGTCATGCAGGTACGCGGCGGTGGTCGCGCCGTCGTACTCGACGACAAGCCGACGGCTGCCGTACGGGCTCTCGCTTTGGAGCACCGTTCCCGGCTGGCCGGCGAACGCGGCGGACCGGGGGGCCCGTGGCCCCCTGCGCATCGAAGACATGCCAGAAACCTACTGAATCGGCGCAGGTCATGATGGCAGGCCGAGACAACTGGGACACTGGGAAAGCTATGTCTTCGCTGCCGCTCGTGTTCTCCGCCCCCCGCCGTGGCCAGCCGCCGCGGCACCTGGCCGACCTGTCGGCCGAACAGCGTACCGAGGCGGTGGCCGCGCTCGGCGAAAAACCGCTCCGGGCCAAGCAGCTGTCCCGGCATTACTTCGCCAGGCTGAGTGTGGACGCGCCCACGATGACCGACATCCCGCAGTCGGCCCGGGCCGCCCTGGTGACCGAGCTGCTGCCCCCGCTGTTGACCGAGGTACGGGCCGTGAGCTGCGACAACGGTGCCACTAGCAAGTCATTGTGGCGCGCTCACGACGGCACCCTGGTGGAGAGCGTGGTCATGCGTTACGACGACCGCGCGACGGTCTGCGTGTCCAGCCAGGCAGGCTGCGGGATGGCTTGCCCGTTCTGTGCCACCGGCCAGGGCGGCCTGCGGCGCAACCTGTCCACGGCGGAGATCACCGAGCAGGTCCGGGCGGCGGCGGCGATGGTCAGGGACGGCGGCCTCGGGCCGCCCGGCCGGCTGTCCAACGTGGTGTTCATGGGCATGGGCGAGCCGCTGGCGAACTACCGGCGGACGGTGGACGCGGTGCGCCGGATCTGCGACCCCGTTCCCCGCGGATTCGGCATCTCGCAGCGTTCGGTCACCGTTTCTACGGTGGGGCTGGTTCCGGCAATACGCCGGCTGGCGGGTGAAGGTCTTTCCGTGACGCTGGCCGTGTCCCTGCATGCACCCGACGATGAGCTGCGCGATGAGCTGGTGCCGGTGAACACCCGGTGGAAGGTGGCCGAGGTGCTCGACGCCGCCCGCCACTACGCCGACCGGACCGGGCGGCGGGTGTCGATCGAGTACGCGCTGATCCGGGACATCAACGACCAGCCGTGGAGGGCGGACCTGCTCGGCAACCTGCTGCACCGGGCACTGGGCCCGCTGGTGCACGTGAACGCGATCCCGCTGAACCCGACGCCGGGCAGCAAGTGGGACGCCTCGCCCAAGCAGGCCGAGCGGGAGTTCGTCCGCCGGGTCATCGCGGCGGGGGTGTCGTGCACCGTGCGCGACACCCGGGGGCGCGAGATCGCGGCAGCCTGCGGGCAGCTCGCCGCGGCGGACCGGTAGCGTTCTCGATCATGTCTGCTGCGGTGAGCGCGTTCCACCGGTACCGGCGCCGGGTGGCCTGGGCTGCCGTGCACGGGCTGTGGCGAGCGGTACAGCGGGCCGGGGCGATCAGTCCCGGCACACCGGGCGCCCAGAAGTTCGCCGCGTTCGGGGCGGGGTCCATCATCGGGTTCCCCACCGGCGCGCTCTACGGCGAGCGGTGGATCGAGATCGGGGCGGGGACGATGATCGGGACCCAGGTCAGCCTGAGCGCCGGCATGGTCCCGGGGCAGGACCTGGGCGAGGTGGCGCTGCTGCGCATCGGTGACCGCTGCCTCATCGGCCGGGGCAGCCATATCGTGGCCCATCACTCGATCGTGCTCGGCGATGACGTCTACACCGGCCCGTACGTGTACATCACCGACCAGAACCATGGCTACGCCGACCCGGAAATCCCGATCGGGCGGCAGTGGCCGAGCAACGCGGCCGTGTCCATCGGCTCCGGTAGCTGGCTGGGAGCCGGGGTGATCGTCTTGCCGGGCGCGGTGATCGGCCGCAATGTGGTGGTGGCGGCCGGTTCCGTGGTGCGCGGCGTGGTGCCCGACTGCTGCGTGATTGCCGGGGTTCCCGCCCGGGTGGTGCGCCAGTACGTCACCGGCAACGGCTGGACCCGGCGCGCGCCCGCCCCCGAGCATCCTCGCTGAACTGCGAGGAGGCGACTCCTGAGTCTAGTGCTTCACGCTGGGTGAGCCCGGCCGCGCGATGGGCGTCCTGGTCATCGGGGCGCGCGCTCCGCGTCAGTGGCCGGGGTTAGCTCGCGGCCGCGTGCTCGTCGCGCTTGGCTTTCCGGACGCTGGCACCGCCGTTGCGCGCCGGCCGCTGGGTTTGGGCCGGTGCTTTCGGCGCCTTCCCGGGCCGGCCGGGTGCCTTCTGTTCGGCGGGCTGCTGGGTCACGGGCTGCTCGGTTGCCGGCCGCTCCGGCAACGGTCGCTGGTCACCGGGCTGGGCGGCGCCCTGGAGTTGTGGGGTGAAGACCTCGCCGCGCAGCGCCCTGGCCACGAGGTCCACCGCCTGAGCGGTGGCTACCAGCCTGCGCCCCTCGGACCGATAGGCGGTGAGCAGCGCCTCGAGCGCGTGCGGGGGGAGTGCGCTGCCTACCTCGGTGCGGGCGTGCCGGTAACCCTCGCGCGCGCCCGCCACACACGCCTTCGCGTGGTGGGCGGCCATCGCGGCGAGCGCCAACGGGTACCGGCGCAGCACCCCGTGCAGGCGATAGTCGGCCGGAACCACGTCAAGCAGCCAGGCCTGCGCGGTCCGCTCGAAATCTTCGGTGCCGGGTGGGTGCACCCCGGAGGGCCACCCGGGCGGCACATGAGCTGTCATGCCCCAATCGTAGCAGATTATCGAATGTGAGTTCTACTCGCCTTCCAGCCAGAAGTGCGATGTGGGCTCGGCGCCACTGACGGGCTGGCCCCTCCGGCTGCGCCGGTGGCTGCGCATCCTGTCCACGGGTCTGGTGGCCGCCCCCAGGCCCACGGTCACCGACCCGCCGCCCGAAGCCGAGTGGCCGATGGTCAGTGTGCCACCGGAGGCTTCCGCGATCCGGCGGACGATGTCCAGGCCGAGCCCGGTGGAGCCGTCGGTGGAGCTGCCCCGCTCGGTCGGGTCCGTATCGCCGAATCCTGGCCCGTCGTCCGCCACCACCAGCCACGCTCCTCCCGCTGCCCGGCGGCTAAGCCGGATGGCCAGGGCCGAGCCATCGGGAGTGTGCGCGAAGACGTTGTCCAGCAGGATGTCCATGCAGGTCCCCAGATCGTCGCTGGTCACCCGCACCGGCACTTCGCCATCGGCCAGTTCGACCGTCATCGACCGGTCGGTATCCTCGGCCAGCGGCCGCCAGAATGCCGTGCGCTCGGCGACCACGGCCGCCGCGTCGCACGTCACCAGGCCGATCCTGGGGGGCCTTCTGGCCGCGCGGATAACCTCGTCCACGGTACTTTCCAGCGTGTCGAGGTCGCTGAGCACCTGCGCCCGCTCGGCCTGGTCGCGCAGGGACTCCGCGTCGATCCGCAGTGCGGTCATCGGGGTGCGCAGGCGGTGGGACACGTCGGCGATCGTCTCCCGCTCGTAGGCGAGCAGTTCGCCGATCCGCCGCGCCAGCCTGTTCAGGCCTGCGCCGGCGCGGCGGACCTCGGGCGGCCCGGCCAGCTCGGCACGGGCCGACAGGTCCCCCGCGGCCAGCCGATCCGCGGCCCTGGCGACGTCGGCGAGCGGGCGCACCAGGGATCGCGCGAGCCGGTCGGCGAGAGCCACGCTCAGCATCAGCACGAGGAGCCCCACGCCCAGCAACAGCGGCCAGGTGCGGTCCGCCGTCTGGCTCGGGAGCACCAGCGCGAGCGGGATCAGGAAGGAGACCAGTACCAGCGAGCTGGCCGCCACCACGAGCAGGATGATACGCAGTCTCATGGTCGGCTCACGATGGAGCGCTGAGCTTGACTCCGACTCCGCGCACGGTGTGGAGGTACCGCGGTTGCTGTGCCGTCTCCCCGAGCTTGCGGCGCAGCCACGAGATATGGACGTCCACCGTCTTGTCGGCCCCGCCGTAGGGCATCCGCCACACGTGGGTGAGCAGGTCCCGCCGGACGACCACCTGACCGGCGTGCAGTGCGAGGTAGTGCAGCAGGTCGAACTCGCGCCTGCTCAGGTCGAGGGTGGCGCCGTCCAGCGTCGCCACGTGCGCGTCGATGTCCAGCCGGAGTCCACCGACCTGCAGCGGGCCGCCGCGGCTGTCACCGGGCTGGCTGGTCCGGCGCAGCACGGCCCGGATCCGCGCCTCGATCTGCCCCCCGCCGAACGGTTTGATCACGTAGTCGTCGGCACCGGCGTCGAGCACCCGGATGATCTCGGTCTCGTCGTCGCGAGCGGTGATGACCACCACGGGCACCGCGCTCACCGCGCGGATCATCCGCAGCGCCTCGTACCCCTCCAGGTCCGGCAGCCCCAAGTCGAGCAGCACCAGATCCGGCGGTGCCTTCAGGATCTGCCGCAGCGCGCCCATGGCGTCGGGAGAACTGGCCACCGCGTGCCCGCGCTCGGTCAGCGCTCGGATCAGAGCACCACGGATCGCCCCATCGTCCTCCACAAGCAGCAACTGCGCCACAAGAGGAAGGTATCGGCTCTGCCCAGGCCGAATGCCCTGAATGCCGGTGATACCGGCGTGTTTGGCTCGGCTGGCTTGAGGTCCGAGGGTCTGCTTGGCCAGCATCAGGCCTGTCCACGCTGCGCCAGCCCGAAGCGGGGACGGCGGGCTGGCACAGCGTGGCGGCGAGGTGGGGCCGCCGCGCGGGGGGTCGCGGCGGCCTATGCGTCGGTCGGCGCCGACGGCCGGAGAAGCGGAGCGGGGGACCAGGTCCGGTGGGATCGTCGTAGCCGACCTGCATTAGAAACGAGCACACCACGGAGTGCGTTAAGACTTGGTGAAGAGCCGCTCAAGAGGTCGTTGCCAATGCTGGTCAGCGATTCCTGGCTAAATGGCCAAGCTGGTGACCATGGCCATCTCGTGCACCGGCGGATCGCCGTCCGAGTCCACCACGGTCACCCGTCGGGATGAGTGACCAGCGCCAGGGCCAGCACGGGGCACGCGGCGGCGGCCCTCTTGGCGTGCTCGGCCAGGCCGCGCGGCACCTCGGCGGACATCAGGACGGGGTAGCCCCAGGGGTCCAGTTCGATGATCTCCGGGAGCAGCTCGGCGCACACTCCATGCCCGTCACACGCGATCGGATTGACCCGCAGCTCGTAACTCATGCCCAGTCCCAGTCCGCCTCGCCGGGTACCGGGAGCAGCGGGGCCCGGGACACCCTGGGGCAGGGACCGCGGTGGTCATGCCACCGCACGTCCGTCTCGAAGGCCCGCAGCGCGCTGCGCACCAGCTGGACCGCCCCGTCGGGATGGCGGCAGGCGCCCCGGCCATCCACCAGGCCGGCCATTGCGGCGACCCGCTCCGCCGCCCGGCCCCGGCCGCCCTGGTAGGCCAGGTCGGCCACGGCGTCGGCGAGGGCGGGCAGGCCGAACATGCACGGGCCGCACTGGCCGGCGTTCTCGTCGGCCAGGTAGCGGATCACCCGTGCGGTCTCGGCGAGCCCGCAGGAGGAGTCCGGCAGCACGACCACGATGCCCGCGCCCATCGCCCCGCCCGCGGCCTTGAGCGCCGCATGGCACATCGGCACCGGCCAGGCGGACCTGGCGGGCAGCCAGGCGCCGAAAAAGCCACCCACCAGCAGCGCCGCGGGCCGCTCGGCGGGGCCGCCGGCCATCATCACCACCTGCCCGGCAGGCGTGCCCAGCTCGATCTCGTACACCCCCGGCCTCCGGACCGCCCCGCTGACCGTGACCAGGGCAGAACCCGGGGCGGACGGCAGCCCGGCACCGCGGAACCAGCGGTCCCCGTAACGCGCGATGAGCGCCAGGTGGGCCAGCGTCTCGACGTTGTTCACCAGGGTGGGCCTGCCGCGGACGCCGCGCTGGTGCGGGCGCGGCGGTGAGAACGTCGGCTTGGCCGGACCGCCGTTGAGGTACTGCACGATCGCGGTCTGTTCGCTCGCGACATACCGGGCGGGGATGCCGCGCAGCTGGATCGGCACCGGGTCCAGGTCCACCGCGCGGCGCTGCGCCAGCGCGTCGTCCAGTGCATCCCGCAGTTCGGTCTCCTGCCCGTGGATGCACAGGTAAGCGGTGCGCGCGCGCACCGCATGCGCCGCCAGCGTGATGCCGTCGAGGACCAGATGGGGCAGCCGGGTGAGCAGCAGCCGGTCCTTGCAGCTGGCGGGCTCTCCTTCGGCGCCGTTGGCCAGCACGACCGCGCTGCCAGGGCCCGAAGCCACCGAGCGCATCTTGCGGCCGGTGGGGAAGCCGCTGCCGCCCCGCCCGGTCAGCCCGGACGCGTCCACGACGTCGATGAGCCGCCCCGGCCGCCGCCGGCCGGATGTCCCCCACAGCGGCAGTGGGCCGTACCGCTGCCCATGATCACGCAGGCTGGCGATGTCGTGGTAGGAGATGCCCTCGAGCAGCCGGGGGAGCCGCAGCTCCGGCGACGGGTGGGCGGCGAGCGCGAGCTCGCTCACCGGGCTCCCACCCGGACCGCGATGACCAGCCGCCAGCTGGCGGCGGCGGCCACGGCCGCCGCACACGCCACGGTCAGCGCGAACACCCAGGCCGTGGCCCGGTCCGTGCCGATGCCCAGGCCGTGGGCCAGGCCGATCGGCCAGCAGGCGTAGGCGAGCCAGTGCACCCACCGCCAGCAGCGGTAGCCCAGCCGGTTCCGCAGCAGGCTGGTGGCCAGCAGTGCCAGCAGCAGATCCGACGCGATCGTCCCCAGGCCCAGCCAGAACGTGTTGTAGGAGGCGGCGAACGGCACGAACACCGCGATGATCGGAATGGAGACGAATGTGTCCAGCACCGTGGTGCCCACGTGCAGGGTGAGGAACACCAGCACGAGCAGCGAGAGGTTGCGGTGCAGCCCGACGCTGAGGAACCGCGGCCACCGCTCGCTGCTGAACCGGCCCGCGGTCATCACCCCCAGCAGCACGCTGGCGGTCAACAGCAGCAGCGTCACCAGCCCGGCCGCCCGCGTCGCGTACCACAGGCCCGGGCCGTGCAGGTCAATGACCATCAGAGCCGTTGCCGGTCGACGCCTCCGCGGGCCAGCCTGCGACGGTCACCGCCGCGCCATCGTGGCGCACCAGCCGGGCCGGCAGGCCGAGCCCGGCCAGCCAGGCGATGGCACCCTCGCCGCGCAGGATCGCCGCCGTGCTGGCCGTGTTCGCGTCGACGCAGGTCGCCGCGGCCGCGCTCACCGCGCGCCAGCACGACCGCGCGGGCAGTCCCGTGGCGGGCACGATGATGTGGTGCAACCGCGCGCTGCCCCGCCGCCAGCTGCGCACGGCCGTCCCGGAGGTGGCCAGGCCGCCGATGCTGATCAGCACCGTGCGCCTGGTTTCGGTTCCCGGCCCGGCGTCGAAACCGGTGTCGTCGGCGATGCCGACCCGCCAGCCGCCTGGTGGCGGGGGGCCGGCTACCCGGACATCGCCGCCCAGGTTGACCAGGACCCCGCAGCCCAGCTCGGCCTCGATCGCCAGCGCCGCCCGGTCGGCGGCCAGCGCCTTGGCGGTGGCGCCCAGATCGAGCACGACCCCGGCCGGCACCCGGACCTGCCCGAGCACCGGGTCGAACTCCACGCTGCGCCAGCCCGGAGCGGGGACAGCAGGCTGGCGCAGCGTGGAAGTATGGCGGCGGGCGCGGGCGAAGTCCCGGTCGTAGCCCAGCCGGACCAGGGAAGTCCCGCACGTGGGGTCCACGTCCCCGCCGGTGAGCCGGGCGGCGGCCAAGGCCACCGCCAGCGCCTGGGCCAGGAGCGGGCTGACCCGGACCGGGCGCCCCCTGGCGTGGTTGACCCGCCACAGCTCGGCGTCCCGGCGAAATCGTGAGCAGGCCGCGTCCACCGCCGTCAGCTCGGCGGTCAGGAAGGCATAGGCCTGCTCCACCGCGGCGGGATCCGTGGTCACCACGGTGGCGTAGGTGCCGAGGGCGTGGCAGGTGCGCTGGCCCGGCACGGCGGGGGAGGAGACCGGCATCAGCCTCCCCCACCGGGGCTGGGGCTGGAGGTGGTGTGCACCGGGCTCGGCGCCGGGCTGGACGGCGGTGGCGCCGGGGGCGTGCTCGGCGGCGCCAGGGACTGCGACGGTGCAGGGGCCGCCGCCGGGGGGGTAGCGGCGGCCGGCTTGTGATGATGGTGACGACGGTGCCGGTGCGGGGAAGGGCTGGGGCTGGGCGAGGCGCTGTGAGCCGATGGCGTCACCGTGGCCGTGGGCGCCGGCTGGCTGCTCACCGTGGCCGCGGGCGCGGTGCGCGCGAACACGGCCGCGAAGCCCACCGTCGCGAGCACGCCGAGCTGTGTGGTCCGCCAGGTCAGGCGGGACAGGCGGCGCAGTCCGCGGAACCGGGCTTCCTCGGCTGGGTCGTGGTCGTCCTGCATTAGGAATGAGCACACCACGGAATGCGTTAAGACTTCATGAAGAGCCGCTCAAGAAGCCGTAGCTGATGCTGGCTAAAAGGGCCTGGCGGTTCTGGCTGCACGCCTCGACACCCCTATCCGGTAAGGCTTCTGATGCCCGCACGCCCGTTGTCGGCCCGCGATGACCTGCGCAACGTCGCGATCGTCGCGCACGTCGACCATGGCAAGACCACCCTGGTCGACGCGATGCTCTGGCAGTCGGGAGCGTTCCGTGCCAATGAGCGGGTGGCCGAGCGCGTACTCGACTCGGGCGACCTGGAGCGGGAGAAGGGCATCACGATCCTGGCCAAGAACACCGCCGTCCGGCATGGCGGGCTGACCATCAACATCGTGGACACGCCCGGCCACGCGGACTTCGGCGGTGAGGTGGAGCGCGGGCTGTCCATGGTGGACGGGGTGCTCCTGCTGGTGGACGCGGGCGAGGGGCCGCTGCCACAGACCAGGTTCGTGCTGCGCAAGACGCTCCAGGCGAATCTGCCGGTCATCCTGGTGATCAACAAGGTGGACCGGGCGGACGCGCGGATCGCCGAGGTGGTGGACGCCTGCTACGAGCTGTTCCTCGACCTTGACGCGACCGAGGAGCAGATCGAGTTCCCGATCGTGTACGCCTGCGCGAGGGCCGGCCGGGCATCGCTGGAGCGGCCCGCCGACGGCACGCTGCCCGACTCGCCCGACCTGGAGCCGCTGTTCGCCGTGCTGCGGGACCGGGTGCCCGCCCCGTCCTATGACCCCGCGGCGCCGCTGCAAGCACAGGTCACCAACCTGGATGCGTCGTCCTACCTGGGCCGGATCGCGCTGTGCCGGGTGCACAACGGGACGATCAGCCGGGGGCAGCAGGTGGCGTGGTGCCGCCGGGACGGCTCGGTGCAGCGGGTGAAGATCAGCGAGCTGTACCTGACCGAGGCGCTGGACCGGGTGCCCGCGCAGACCGCCGGGCCGGGGGACATCATCGCGGTCGCGGGAATCAGCGACATCATGATCGGTGAGACCCTCGCCGACGCCGAGGACCCGAGGCCGCTGCCGCTGATCACCGTGGACGAGCCCGCGGTGTCGGTGACGATCGGCGTCAACACCGCCCCGCTCGTGGGGCGGGGCAGTGCTGGCCCGGGGGGGCACAGTGCTAGCCCGGGGGATGCCCCCGGACCCCGACGGCACGGAACCCCCCGCGAGGCCACCAAGGTCACCGCGCGCCTGGTCAAGGACCGGCTGGACCGGGAACTCATCGGCAACGTGTCCCTGCGGGTCCTGCCGACCGAGCGCCCGGACACCTGGGAGGTGCAGGGGCGGGGCGAGCTGGCCCTGGCGGTGCTGGTCGAGACGATGCGCCGGGAGGGCTACGAGCTGACCGTGGGCCGCCCCACCGTCGTCACCAAGGACATCGACGGCGTCCTGCACGAGCCGGTGGAGCGGCTCGCCGTGGACGTGCCCGAGGAGTACCTGGGCGCGGTGACCGCGCTGCTGGCCGCCCGCAAGGGGCGGATGGAAACCATGATCAACCATGGCACCGGCTGGGTGCGGCTCGACTACACGGTCCCGGCGCGCGGGCTCATCGGGTTCCGCACCCAATTCCTCACCGACACCCGGGGGACTGCCATCGCGCACCACGTGTTCGAGGGCTTCGAGCCGTGGTCCGGGCCGATGCGGGTGCGCCCCACCGGGTCGCTGGTCGCCGACCGGGCCGGCTCGGTCACCAGCTACGCCTGCTTCTCGCTGCAGGAGCGCGGATCCCTGATGGTGGCCCCGGGGACCGAGGTCTACGAGGGCATGATCGTCGGCGAGAACTCCCGGTCCGACGACATGGACGTCAACATCACCAGGGAGCGCAAGCTCAGCAACGTGCGCCAGTCCACCGCGGAGGAACTGGAGCGGCTGGTGCCGCCTCGGGTGCTCAGCCTGGAGCAGGCGCTGGAGTTCTGCGCGGCCGACGAGTGCGTGGAGGCCACCCCGTCGGCGGTCCGGCTCCGCAAGGCCGTGCTCGACGGCAAGGAGCGGGCCAGGCAGCGTGCCCGGCGCTCCCGCGGCGAGACCGAGTAAGCCGGGCCCCGGGCCGGGCGGCTACTTGATCAGACCCAGGTAGACGATGCTGCCGAGGCCGACCACCAGGCAGTAGATCGCGAACGGGGTCAGCGTGCGGGTCTGGAAGTACTTCATCAGGAACCGCACCGACAGGTAGGCGCCGACGCCGGACAGGATGCTGCCGAACAG
>Ga0070706_100003778_pt1 | contig 14781 bp, 15 predicted proteins | sample KBSK5501metaG_FD_65476 | JGI IMG/M metagenome (GOLD analysis project Ga0070706, IMG submission 65476) | Corn, switchgrass and miscanthus rhizosphere microbial communities from Kellogg Biological Station, Michigan, USA - KBS K5-50-1 metaG | ecosystem: Host-associated > Plants > Roots >...
ATAGGATCGGAGCGTGGACGGCGAACAGTCAGCGTCCGAAACCGCCGAGCGGCGCACTGCAATCGCGATTTTACGTCAGCTTGGCGCGTCCACTGACGTCCACTGATCCAAGCCTTTACTCAGTTCCCGAAGTGAGCTAAACTCTCCCGACTTTCAATGACACGCGCTGCTCGCCTTGAGTTTCCGTGGGGCCTCGCACTGACACGTCAACAACTTCAGAAAGGGGATGGTCTCGATGGCTAACACGATTGAAGCGATTCCGGAGAAAATAAGGTGGGAGATTGCAACGAAAGGATTGACCGGCGCATACATTGCAATTTCTAACGCCTTAAAGCAGGCTGTAGGACAGAAGAAATTTGAGGAGTTCAATGGGCCGCTCTGGTATGAAGCAGGAAAGGGAGCGAAGGAATTTGCCGAAACCCTCGGATTACCCACTGAGAGCGCCAGCGATGTCGAAGGGATTACACATCTCCTTGCTCAAACTTCAATGGGGCCGGAGTTTAAATTCGAAGTTGTCGAATCTACCAAAGACAGATGTGTGGGAAAGACTACTCAGTGTCCATGGCACAAGAGGTGGAAGGAGCAAGGCGTCGACTTTGATACTTGCGGCGCAGGGCATCAAGCATGGGGTGCTGGAGCTGCCGAAAGTTTAAACCCAAATTTTACTTTCAGACTTACCAAGAATATGGTCCGTGGCGATTCGCATTGCGAGTGGGTAGTAGAGCGGAAGAAGTAGAGGCCAAAAGGAACGATAACGATTTGTAGGTTCAACGGCGATCTCTCGGAGTCGCCCTTTGCGTTTCTAAGCAGGGCCGCGGTGCACTATGCCGCAGCCCGTACCTTTCGCTTGATTTCGGGCTTCCACACTCAGGTGGCGACCTGTACTGATTTCCCGATGTAGTGGGTTCCGGAATGCGGAGGGTCAGGGTTTCCAGAACTCGCAGATGTGAATCAAGACCGATTTTCATCTGGCCGCGAACGATGATTGACGAGATCAGGCGTGGCTGTTGAAAAACTCACTCCGAGAAATTTGCAGAAAATAAATCGCGTTAGGATGCCGTTCGAACGATTTCTCTGCACGCTTAGACATTTTCTATCCCGCAATACATGGTGGCTCCCGTGGAGGCACTGGGGCCCATACCGGAAACTCTAGGCGATGCCGAAGCAGCGCCGCTGCTCTGTGCCGGAATTAGCACCTACAACGCGCTGCGGCATAGCGGTGCGTTCCCCGGAGACCTGGTTGCGGTGGAAGGTATCGGCGGTCTTGGTCACCTCGGGATTCAATTCGCGAACAAATTTGGTTATAAGGTCGTGGCGATCGGGCGCGGGTCCGAGACCGCTGCGCTCGCGAAGAAACTCGGAGCCAGCGTGTACATCGATAGCAAATCGACGAACGCAGCCGAAGCATTGCAAAGGTTGGGCGGGGCACGGGTAATCTTGGCGACAGCCCCGAGTTCGAAAGCCATGTCCGAGCTGATCGACGGTCTGGGCCCGAACGGCAAGCTCGTAGTGATCGGTGCCGCATTCGATCCCATCGAGGTCACACCGGTACAGCTCATCAGTGGTAGCCGAACGATTCAGGGCTGGGCCGCGGGAACTGCGGCCGATTCCGAGGACACGCTCAACTTCGCCGAACAAACCGGCGTGCGTCCCATGATCGAAACATATCCGCTCGAAAAAGCGGCCGAAGCTTACGCGCGAATGATGAGCGACAAAGCACAGTTCCGCGTCGTTCTGACGATGTGAAGTACGCAAGAATGGAAAACACTGCGAGCACTGGTTCGACTAGCTTGCATGAGCGGAGCTAAGCGATGCGTCTTTTCATACTGCCACGTTGGAACCGATGCTCGCAGGTCCTCTGCATAACACTGGTTGTTTCTGTAATCCTCGCTTCATTTCAATTGTTGGCCCTAGCCCAAGGAAAGGAACGTCCCATGAAGTACCCGACTTTGTATCGCACGATACAGATAGATGAGCTCTCCATCTTTTACCGAGAGGCCGGCCCGAAAGGCGCGCCGACGCTTGTGCTGCTGCACGGACTTCCTTCTTCATCGCGGATGTTCGAGCCGCTCTTCGCCCGCCTTTCTGATCGCTATCACCTTGTCGCACCCGATTACCCGGGCTTCGGACACAGCGACTGGCCAGACGCGAAAAAATTCGCGTACACGTTCGATCACTACGCCGAGATCATGAATCACTTCACCGAGGCGCTCGGCCTGTCGCGCTACACGCTTTACATGCAGGATTACGGCGGCCCGGTGGGTTTTCGCATGGCCTTGGCCCATCCGGACCGAATCGAAGCACTCATTGTCCAGGACGCGATGGCGCACAACGAAGGCCTAGGAGCGAATTGGAAGCCACGGCGGGCCTTTTGGGCCGATCGCGCTGCCAACGAAAGCACGCTTCGCACAAATCTCCTCTCGCTAGCTACGACGCGAACGCGCCATGTTGGAAATGATCCCAACCTGGAACGCTACGACCCCGATCTGTGGACCGATGAATTTTACTTTCTCAATCAGCCCGGCCAGGCCGAGATTCAAAGCGACCTGTTTTACGACTATCGAACCAACGTAGATTCCTATCCGAAGTGGCAAGCATGGATGCACGAAAAGCAACCGCCCCTGCTGGTGATCTGGGGCAAGTATGACCTCTCGTTCGATCTGGGCGAGCCGGAAGGCTACCGCAAGGATGTACCGAAAGCTGAAGTTCACGTTCTCGACGCCGGTCATTTCGCATTGGACACGGCTGCAGATGAGATCGCCGCATTGGTCCGGGATTTTGTCGCTAGTTCACGCGAGGAGCTGCAGGCGCGGCGCGCCGGCTGAGGTCGTTAGAACGCCAACTGGTAACCGTTGAGACGTAGCCCGCCACACGCACTGGATCCGAACCTTCATATACGAGTTAAGTATGTCAAACAAGAAAAAAGCAATCATCACGGGGGCGTCGCACGGTATTGGCGCGGGTTTGGTCGAAGCCTTCCTGAAGCAGGGTTATAACGTCGTCGCGACCGCTCTTGGTGCCACTGGATCGTTGACTGCCTCACCCAGCCTGGTTGTTATTGATGGCGATATCGGTAGACAGGAGACCGCTGCCAAGGTAGTCGAAGCAGCGATCGATAACTTCGGAACCATTGATGTTCTGGTGAATAACGCCGGAATTTACCGCACCAAGCCCTTCACAGACTTTACCACCGAGGACTTCAGTGCCCTGGTTTCGACCAACCTGCTGGGGTTTCTTTACATAACTCAGCTCACTGTGAAACAGATGCTGAAACAGAAATCAGGAAATGTTGTGACCATTACTGCGGCGCTTGCTGATCAGCCAATCACCGGAGTAAACGCCTCGGTTTCGATGATTACGAAAGGCGGCCTGAATACAGTAACGCGGAGTCTCGCAATCGAGTATGCAAAAGAAGGCATTCGTTTTAACGCCGTAGCCCCGGGCGTCGTGGACACACCGATGCACAAGGGTGATTCCAAGGACTCTCTGAAGGCATTGCAGCCAATGGGGAAAGTTGTGGACGTAAAAGACGTTGTCGACGCTGTTCTCTACCTGGCACAGGCAGCTCAAGTAACCGGAGAGATACTCCACGTGGATGGCGGCTCTCACGCCGGCCGTTGGTAGCTGTTGATTAACCATGAAGACACCGAAGCGGTCGCGTTTGTGGTAGTTGCAGCCGCGATGGTCACGGGCCGTTATCGCGTCAAGGGCACTCGCAGGCGGGCATGCCGACCAAGAGGCCTCTCCGATCTTCGGCGTCACAATCCCTGCTGGATAACGGCAGTGGGAGTTGGTCGCCCCGTCTCACGAAGCGGGCAGCCTCGACGAGTTGCGGGCATTCTCGGAAACGCTCTAGCGATGAAGGCGTATCGGGAGGGGATACTCCCATCTCCCGACGGCACCACCCTTGCCAAGGTGGCTTGGAAACACGTTGCGTTGACCGGTGTCGACGGAGCTTTCGTTCCCGCGCGTGCCACGGCGGTTCAGATTATGGTCACGGACTCGAAAAAGTACGCCGCAACGAGCGGTTGGGGGGGGCGCGCGATTCGTTGGGGCAAGCCAGTGGACGAGGCACGGCTCAAAGCATGCTTTTCCTGCCACGCGGCTAAAGTGAAAGGGCACGACCTGGTCTTTGCGCGTTACGCCCCTTGAAGGTCGAAGGTGCGCCAGCGAAAGTCGTAACTTCGAGGGAGCATCGTGACACCAAGGATAATAAGTTCTCGCAATGAAGCGTTCTTTGACGTTTCAGTTTGGATCCCCTTGGGCTCTGCACGTAGTTTTGGTCACGACCGGGCCGGTCTGCAGACTTGGTCTTTAGCTGGTTCGATACCACTACAAAAGGAGGAAGTTTCGCCAGATCGGTACTGGGAAAACGCGCTAGTGTCCACAAAACGAGGATCGTCGGCAAACTGGAAACTGGACTTGGGCGGGGTGCCGCGCGATTGCGCACGCACTCGCAGAACCGAGATGGGCCTAGAGCCGCAGTGGACAGATCTTGTTGAGATTTGGCAGAATGGCGGCCCGTATGCGAGCCCAATGGCTGACGTCCGTGGCAATATCCGTTGCGGCGTTTCTGGTCGTCCCGATCGCGATCTGCGCGCAAGACGCAAACCTGCCGCACCTGGAACAACGTGGAGTTACCCTGCAGCTCGTTGTCGACGGCAAGCCCTTTCTGATGCTCGCCGGCGAACTTCACAATTCCAGTTCCTCCAGCCTGGAATACATGAAGCCAATTTGGCCTCGCCTCGCCGCCATTCCACTCAACACGGTCTTGACGCCCATATCCTGGGAGCTCGTCGAACCGGCTGATGGAAAGTACGACTTCACTCTCATTGATGGCCTGCTTGCGCAAGCCCGCGAGCAGCGCCTGCGTGTGGTCCTCCTCTGGCTCGCCTCATGGAAGAACGGCATGTCCAGCTACGCGCCTGTCTGGGTCAAGCAGGATACGAAACGCTTCCCGCGCGTCGTGCTCCGTAACAACGAGGCCAATATCCTTAGCACCATAGCGGGCTTCTCAGATGCCACCCGCGACGCCGACGCCCGAGCCTTCGCCGCGGTCATGCAGCACATTCGCGAGGTCGATATCCGCGAACACACAGTCGTCATGATGCAAGTAGAGAACGAGGTCGGCGTCCTCGGCGATAGTCGCGACCACTCCTCTGCGGCCGAACAAGCCTTCGCCGCCGCTGTACCTCCGCAGCTGATCGAATACCTCAAGGTTCATCGGGACACGCTCGATCCCGAACTCTGCGAACTCTGGCGGCAGCAGGGCGAGAAGAGATCCGGCACATGGGCGCAGGTGTTTGGCGACACCCCACGCGCGGACGAGATCTTCATGGCATGGAACTATGCCCGCTATATCCAAGCGGTGACCACCAAGGGTAAAGCCTCCTACGAACTTCCCATGTACGTGAACACATGGCTGGCGAGTGAAGACACGGCTCCGGGCGACTATCCAAGTGGAGGTCCTCAGCCGCGTGTTATTGATATCTGGAAGGCAGCCGGCTCCGCCATCGACATTTATTCCCCCGACATCTACTTGCCTAACTTTTCGTATTGGGCAAATCGTTATCACCGTAGCGACAATCCACTCTTTATTCCGGAGACCGGCGGTGGGAGCTCCGGAGGCGCCAACGCCTTCTATGCGGTCGGCGAAAACGCCGCTATCGGGTTCTCGCCATTCGCCATCGACTCATTCAACGCCGAACAGAAGACCGACCTGGGTGCGAGCTATAGCGCCATCGCCTCCATCGCTCCCATTCTTCTCGAGCAGCAGAGCAAGGGCAACGTCCACGGCTTTTCTCTTTCGCGGGAGCATCCGTCCGTCGAGTGCAGCATGCAGGGCTACACAATCCACGTCAGCCTGGACGAGATCTTTGGCGACCATTCAGAAAAAGGCTTCGGACTGATCATCGCCACCGGACAGGACGAGTTCCTCGGTGTCGGTAAAGGCTTTCGCGTCCTCATAACCGCCCGCGCGTCGAGCCCGTTCAAGCTCGGGTACGCCTCCATCGATGAGGGGGTATATGAAGATGGTAAGTGGAGACCTGGGCGACGCCTGAACGGTGACGAAAACGATCAGGGCAACTACTGGCGCTTCGATGCAGGTTCGATCAAGATCGAGAAAGCAGTCCTCTATCGCTACAAGTGAGTGCCCTCGCTACCGAAGGACTCCCGCACCTGGCGGGCGACATTCGTGGTTTCAATATACCTTCTTGGTATACTCGCGTTAAAGAGCGCCAACGGCTGTGGCAAAGTCCCTGATAAAGCCCCGCCATTCTCTAATATTGTTGGCGGCATCGATTTCACCAATTCCGACATAGAGATCGCCGCCTTCGCTGTTAGCGAATGCCGAAACGAGCTTGTCAATTTGGCGGGCGTTATCTCCAGCGCTTTTACTTCCGAAAATTGGCCCTCGCTGGGCTGAACGACCTTGTCAAGCGGGACCCGTCCACGAACGGAGTTTATCAATTTCGCCTTATGTTCGCCACACATTGCGCGTGCGCTCATCGTGCGCTAGCGCACAGAAAACAAAAAGGTTGCGTTCCACAGCCGCGCCGCCTATAAGGATTTACATGGGCGACATTATTACTATTCACGCCCCTCATGCTCCGCAATGGAAACGACTCTACGAAGCGGCCATATTAGAGCTTGACCCCGCAAAACTACTCCAACGGATTGCCGTAGCCCAAAGCGCGGTTCTTGACCAAATCGCAGACGGCTCTTCAAAACCATCGGATGGCCAACAACTCGCCCTGCACGATGTGTTACACATGCTGAGCACCCTGCGCACGATTGCGGAGCGCGACATTGGCGAATAGAAAAGACCGTCCAAATACAGGCTATGCTCGTAATCGTTAGCGTGAGTCGTCTGGATAACGATGAAATTGCCATTCGAGTGGCGCGGCCTCAACACGACTCAAATTCCGTGCGGGGGTACCGATCCGAAAAAGAGACACGAGCGATCCTGTCAGATTTTGGCCTCAGCGGCGAAATAATAGATTCTCACTTGAAATTGCTTGCTCAGATGAATACAAACGAGCAGTTGACATTTCCGCCTATGAATGTCCCACACCATGAACTGCTATCGCGCGGATTTCGCCTGTGATAGGGCGGCGAAGTGGAGGACGGACGATACCAGATACGAGATATACGCATTTTCCCTGACTGCAGGTGTCCCCCGCAGTACCCATAATTTTGTCATGGGGGATAGCGATATTTCACCGCGAAACGACAGATCCTCCCAGATCAGGAACGAACCGGCGCAACTGTACAACGAGCAGACTGAGTTTTACAGAAACGGGGCTCGGGCTAAGCACATGGAAACCGAGATTGCGGAATACGAGAAGAGCCGTGAGCGTATTCGAGGATTGTTCGCAGAACTGGACGAGTTGAGAAAAGCGACAGGACCCCGCTAAACGCAAGCTGATGAAATATGGTGCGACCTTGGCGCGAGGTCAGATCTCCGAGGCAAACGATCTTGGCTCACGCCTAAGGTCGCGGACACTTAGAATGACATTCGTTCTTTTCTGGTTGCCTCAGACTGTGTACGCTACCGCTCTCTGTCTGGCAATGAATAGTGCAAACGACCCTTCTGTGATATACCCTTCCGTGTGTACGAAAGCCGCGCCAGTCGCCCCATCTGGGCTGCGCGATGACTTGGGGGCGGTTCCGTCTGGGGGAGGGTCCCCCAAGTCTGCTTTTGGCCAGACCCTTATGGAAAATCACGAAAAGTGGATGGAACTTTGCGCCCTAGCATCCAAGGAACAAGACCCGGCAAAGCTCCTGGCGCTCACTCAAGAAATCGCGCGCCTGCTAGCAGAAAAAGAGCAGCGGGTGAAAGAAATCCATCGCGTGCTGAAAGAACAAGAACGGCGTGCAACTAGCGAGTCTTCTGGCTTTAATTTCGGCTGACTGGATTGGAGTTGACATAGGTTGAAACGGAGCCCGCCAGTTTCGGCGGTGCGACCTTGTCCGTTCTACCAATTCAGAAGCAACTCTGACACAAAAATCTATGAGACCGTTGTCACCACCGTTCTTGTGAAGCAGAGTGACCAACCGGTTCTGTATGAAGTCTAGCCTTTTGCCTGCATTGTCCATGTTGCAAAGGGTTTCCTGAAGCTCACTGCCCCATTGAGCCGAACAATGCTTCCGATTCAAAAAGCTGGTTTACTGTCTCTTGCATTGGAATTCGAAATACAGGGGCTCCATGAGGGCAAAATTCGATCCCGATAACCCCGGTCCTCCGCGAACTGGAACGGATCCAGGCAGAACTATCTCTGTTCCCAACGAAATACACGCCCTCGCGACTTACTTGGAGCCGACCCTCGACAATGGACACCAACGAATTCTCGTACGGAATGATCAGCTTGGGGCACCCACTCGGCACCGCCATACTTTTCTCAGCCGCGGGGAGGCCGGTTGGGCTCTCCAGGACCAAAAACGATTCGAAATAAGGCTGCAATTCGCGTCTGGGTTTCACGAAAGAGTTTCATTGCCATGCCCGTCGCGCTTTTAGATGAAGTGGCGCTTTCTTTGGTCTTCCACCGCTCTGGCCAAATCCCGCAAGACCTGCCAATGAGTGGCGGATCCCCATCCAGCAGCCATCGCATCACACCATCCACATCCGGTCATGAAGTAGTTCGGACCTTTGTATAGTCGTAGCTTCGGCAAAACTTTTCGCTAGTCCCCATCCCCCGTGGCGCCCCGCCACTGTCCCGCTAAATCGCACTCAGGGCCTCTTGATGGTCTTGAGAGCGAATTTCATTTCAGAGCGACAACCGCGATGTGTACTGGCTCTAGCTTTGTCGGATCAACGATCTTATCGTCCTCGAGGTTATAGATTCCAGTGTTGCCGATGAAGTAAAATTTGTCGCCAAGGATTGCGCCGGTCGTCGGATCGCTCACGAGGGCAGTGCGATATTCGAGAGTCTCGCTCCCGATAACTTTGCGGCTATCCGGCGCAAGCTGCCATCGCATGACGCGTTTGGCTCCTGTGCCATACTGCACGCCCAGAAATTCGCCCTTGTTCCAGTACAGGCCGTCAGTTCCGGACAGCGTGTCGTGCGCACCAGGGTCCACATCCTCGGATTCATTAGTGAGCAAATCGACGCGAATGATGCCTAGCATGTCGGCGACAAACAGCAAATTGCCATCGCCGGACAGTGTGATGCCATTCGGATAAAAAACAGGACGGTAGAATTTCATGTCCTTGAAGGTATGCGACGCGCGCTCGAAGCGGTACACATGATGCCCTTCTGTATCGGTCGTGAAGATTTCTCGACTGCCGCGGAGCACCAAGTCGTTCAAATCGTAAGGCATCGTACCGGGCGATGCGAATCTCTCGAGAAGTTTGCCTTGGGCGTCGAAATGCAGAAGCTCCGGACGGAGCTTCTCGCCGGCATCTGTTGAAGCCCACACGCTGTGGTCCACCGGATCCACTTGAACTCCTCCGACGGGCATCAAGTCATACGCGTCCTGACTAACAAAGTCGGACACCTTGCCATTCAGCGCAAACTTCACAATCTTCCGGCGGTGCATACTGCCCATGTAAAAGAGCCGTTTCTCGGCATCCACGGCCAGGCCCTCGGGGAAAAGGTCATTCGCGGGCACAGTGAACGCCACGTTCGCTTTGTGTACAGGAGGATAGCGGCGGTGCACCTCTTCGAGCATCTCTCGGAATTCCGGGTTTGACGCCAGCGCTCGCAGCGACCGAGATTCCCCAGGGTCGGGATCGAAACCGGCGTCGAGTGCCACGCAGTCTTTCAACAGCGCCAAAGCCTTCTGCAATTCGCCGAGGTGTGCGTATCGCCGTGCCAGCAGAAAGAGAGCCGCACCCCGGTCGGGAATCTTGGGCAGGGCGTTTTCAACCGCGCGAATTTCAGCTCGTACTTTTTGCGCGTCGGCAGGCGCAAAGAAAGCTGCCGTGGACTTTTGCTGCGAAGATGGCGCCGCGGATTTTCGCGCAAAGGAAAAGCCAATACCGCAAACGACAAGGAAACAGGCGATGGCCCTCAACGCGCGCATTTCGTCCCCCCAGGCCTAAAGACGGCTTACCATCAACCTGGTTAGCTGGTCGACCGCGGAGTGTTCCGCTTTTATGGAGTCGTAGTGTAGCAGCGTTTGTTATTGGCGGGACACGAAAGGTCCTAGCCTTGCATTGCTCGGGACATGCACACGTTCGCGCTGGCGATACGTGCGTCTACACCGTGCCCATCTTCATGAGATTCATCTCCTCAGGGAGGCCCTCACTTTCAGTGCCCATCGGCGGTAGCAGGTGTCCCGTCTGACCATTGCTCAACCGGAATCAGAAATACGATCGACCGCTCCGGCGCATCCTTGAATGCGATGATAGGCGAACCCGACAAGCCTGCGCCCCATGCTTTAGGATCAGCTTCAGTTGCGAAGAACATCAGGTGTGGACGCCAGTGTGCGTCACGATGGCTGAGATATGCACTTTGCCCGCTCCCTCCAGGAACGCGGCCTTGGATTCTGCGGGAAGAACAAATGCATCGCCTTTTTTCATTTTGTACTCCTGTTGTGGGTGGATGCTATTGCGTGATGTTTTCCACTATCGGCTCGTGACGTTTTCCATCTAGTCTCCAAGGTCCGCGCTAGGGGCCGACAACGACCCATCGCGACGCCAGGCCAGATCCTACAGTCGGCTGAACAGTTGGGAGTTGATCGCCTTCGCGTCCGCGCAAGCCCGCCGGATCGCAGGCATGCGCCTGCCAGTCAGCGCGCCGAACAGTGTAATAAGCAGAAGAGCACCAACGGCTACCTTTGGCCACGCCAGGTCTAAGGCCGACATTCGCATGGCCAAGTAGGCTCCGGAAAGAAGACGACAAGCAGTAAGCCCACGGCAACCAAGGGCAGGCCTGGAACCGGCTCAATCCAACGGCGAGTCTCGCTCAAGGAGGGCTCCTCTCAAATGAAACAGCGACAGAACTTCAAAGCTCAAGGCAGCGAACAGACTTAGCACTGCCGTGACGTGGACGAACAGAGCGAGTGAATAGAGCGTCATGTTTACCTAATTTCCGACTAGTTGCAGACCCCCACGATCTTGCGGATCGAGGAGCGATCCTCGGTCACCTTGATCATGAAATCGGCCACATCCGCGCGCGAGATTTTGAAACCGAAACGAGGTAGGTGGCCTTCTCGCACGCGATACTTCCCGGTATAGAGCTTGTCTGTGAGTTCGGGTGGGCGCACGATGGTCCAGTCGAGTTCGCTCTCCCCCAAGACCCGCTCCATGGCAGACGCATCGGCAACCGTGCGAGGAAAAAACAACCGGCCTAAAAGGTATGCTGGCGGCACGATCGAATCCCGGAATAGGAAAGCTACAGACTCAACTACGACGCGCCTGACTTCGGCACGCAGCATGGCACTTGTCAGAGCGACGGCGAATTGTTGAAGGAGGTTCGCGTCCGCTTTCGACACGGGCACCCGAGGACCGAATCCGGAAAGAACTGCATCGTGACCTTGAATGACCCGTTCAAGCTCGGCACTGTTCAGCAGATCTCCTTGTTGGATGTGGATGCGGTCCCAAAACGGCTTCATTCGATCCGGCGAGCGAACAAATGCCGTCACCGAATGACCGTGTTCGATCGCCTGCCGAACGATCTCCAGTCCCGTCCCTCCTGTAGCACCCAGTACCACGAGCTTCATGCTGCTGCCCGTTCCCGAACGCCCAGATCCCTCCAGCTCAGTGTTGATGTGGTTTCTCATATTGGGTATAGATAACTATACTGACTAAAGGATGCTATAATTTCGGCGTTGCCCAGAATAAAAAAGCGCCCCTACAAATCCTTAGTTCGCCAGCGCCAGGCAGGCGACACTCGGCGACGCATCGTCGAAGCCACCCGGCGGCTCTTGCAGAGCGAAGGCTATGCTGGAATGACCATCGAAGCTATTGCGCAAAGAGCAGAGGTATCTGCCCAAAGCGTGTATGCCATCTTCAAGTCGAAGACCGGAGTTCTCACTGAACTTCTCGATCAGTCCACCTTTGGGGCCGACTACGAGGACGCCGTACGGCAGGCGCTGAGCGCGAGCGATCCCGAAACACGTCTGCGGCTCACGGCCCCTATCGCCAGACAGATCCACGACGCGCAAAGTGCGACGTTCGATCTACTGCGAGGTGCGGGTGTGGTGGCACCCGAGCTGGCAAGACTGGAACAGCAGCGAGAACGCCTGCGCTATGAGAGGCAGGAACGAATGATCATTTCCCTGCGCGACGCGCGCCGGCTTCGACCAGGACTTGATCACGGGACCGCCCGGGATATCTTTTGGATGCTTACTGGGAGGGATGTGTACCGGATGCTGGTGCGCGAACGTGGGTGGTCCTCTCAGAAATACCAGGACTGGCTGGCCGATACCCTCGTGCACTCCCTGCTGACTCCGGCAAGACCGAGTCCAGTTCGAAGTCGGGCGATGAAGCGTGATTCATCGGTGGGGCACGGTTGATCCTGACCTAGAAACCACCGATCTCGCGGTGGCACCAACAAATAGGCGACCCCACGCTGGCCGACGGCATCCTCGACCGGCTCGGTCCCTGGTATTTTCCCCGCTATCGCAATCATCTACCACAAAGGGACCCGCTAACTGACGGGAAAGAATGGGTCCTCAGGCAGGACTCGAACCTACGACCCTCCGGTTGACCAGTCTAGATGCGTTCAGTGTTCCGTTATATACCATAATACGTCACTGTATTTACGTTATTGAGTACTAAGCTAGGACTGCCATTTGGAAATGAGAAGGCACCCTGTACCATGGTACCCACGCAGTAAAATCGCGCAGTGGAAACCCGTGCACTCGATGATGGCCCGTTCGCTCTTTGTCAGTGCGCGCGCTTGTCCGGCAACGTTTCTCCGAGCGGATACTCGTCCGCTTCCGCCAGCGCGATGGTTCCTCCGGTGCAGGCGCTCCGGCTCGGGAATCACACAACTCTCCCGCGCGGCTCAATCGCACGGTTCGCCGGGTAGCGGGTCGAAATGGCTTGAGAATGCTTGATGATTAACCCAGTAATCTCCTGTGCGGGTTTACGGCCCATCATTCTCGCGATGGTGCGGGCGAGCTGACCACCGTGTCGAGGACCTTGAGGTAGACGAATGTTCGTGGCACCCCCCAAATGAATCCGTACTCTTTACCCCTAGTTTGTTCACAATTGACCAGCTTTCCGTTTTGCAAAGCTTCATCATGCGGGATGAAATCCAAAGAGCTGACGCCCAAACAGGTACTGGCGTTCCCCTGCCTCACCTGTGGAGCTAAGCGCAGAGAACGCTGTGAGCTGAGCATTGAGATGCCCGTACAGACCCGCATAGGAATCGACGTTTGAACGCAACCGATGGCTTAACAGATCCTCTAAGAGCAGGCTTACGATGCTGAATCCAGAATCCGCCCGCGAGACTTGTGGCCCTTCTCGGGCAGTCGGAAGCGCGGCGCCGGATACTGGGCGATACCAACACTCAGCATGTACCACCACCGAGATTTTCGACAAGGGGAACATCCTCAAGCTATGTCCCAATCGCAGTTGTCCCAACAAAGGCGCTAATTGGTCCCTGCAAGAGACCCTCACTTAGCGAATCTTGTGAGCTTTCAGCCAATCCAGTTCCCGTTTCTCTTGCGCTTGCTCATATTCCAGTTCTGCTCCTTCCCCGGCAACATTAAGAGGATCCATCTCGTCGGCATATCTGGGTGTCTTCCTGTACTCGAGGCCGTCCAGTATCTGCAGTGCCACTTCGTTTAGCTTTTGCGACGAAAGTGCGAATGCTTGCGCACCCATAGCCGCGCTAGCCAATCGTGGCGCACCGAAATAGCCCGGCCATCGGTTGACCTTGGCAATCCGCACTAGATCGGAAAAGTTCCTACCGGTTAAAGATTCAGCTTCCCGGTAGTCTTGGGGCACGAACTCGGGACGTAGAAATAGAATTTGACTTTGCTCGTCCGCTCCCGCATGTACAGTGAATCCTTCCTCCTCAAGCTCCTTGGTGGAAAACATTTTGTCCTCGATTCCGCAGCATAAGAACACAGGTTTCAAGCCGAACAGATGCACCATGGTGCCGCCGTAGAGATCGTGGAAATAGTCCGAAGCCTGGTTGAGCGCCTTGTGGTGGTTTGGCGCGCCATGATTGTGGACGAGAAACACCCAGCGAAAGCCCTGTTCTCCGAGCTCGTTGGACAAGTCCATGTAAACCGCACGCAGCGTCGCCATACGAATCGGATAGCTTCCGGGAAATACCCGCTTGCCGCCGATCGTGTTGGCCGGGTCATTGCCGAGCGGAATTTGCGGAAACAGGACCACCGTCCAGCCAGGCCTGGCGACAATGGCCTTTGCCAATTCCTGTGTGTATGCATCGATGGCATAGCCATCACTATAAGAGGGAAGGTAGGGTCCGTGTTCTTCCAGAATTCCGCCGGGAATCAAGACGACGGTCCTTTGGAGATTGAGGGCCTGGATTTGCCGCGTGTTCATTTCGGCGATCCTGAAGACCTGCGCAACAACTTGCTGACTCAAGAGCATCACGCCTGCTAGTAGTGTTCCCGCAACCAAAAGACGCTGACTTCGGTTCATGAGTTGCTCCCCGATCCAAATTGTAAATTGCGAAGCGTAGCCTAAGTTGAGACTGGCAGCAATGGGCGGGAAAATCGTGGGCCAAGTCTTGGGTGGTCGATAATTACCGGCCAATCTCCTGAATCACACCTATAGGAACTGCGAAGAAAAGTGCATGGTTCTCCAGGGGGACCTTCTCTCGAGAAGAAGGGTCTGCGGTTCGACGTCAAGGT
>Ga0070706_100003779_pt1 | contig 14781 bp, 9 predicted proteins | sample KBSK5501metaG_FD_65476 | JGI IMG/M metagenome (GOLD analysis project Ga0070706, IMG submission 65476) | Corn, switchgrass and miscanthus rhizosphere microbial communities from Kellogg Biological Station, Michigan, USA - KBS K5-50-1 metaG | ecosystem: Host-associated > Plants > Roots >...
CACCCGCTCTACAAGGATAGCGACGGGTTCTTCCTCGGGGCGTCGCTGATCGACTACGTGTCGACCGAGATGGACGCATACCGCGATGAGATCTTCGGGCCGGTACTGACCGTCATCCGTGTCGACACGTACGACGAGGCGGTTCGGCTCGTCAACGAGAACCCGTACGGGAACGGGACGGCGATCTTCACCCGCGACGGGGGCGCGGCCCGCCAGTTCCAGTTCGAGGCCCAGGCCGGGATGGTCGGCATCAACGTCCCGATCCCGGTGCCGGTCGCCTACTACAGCTTCGGTGGCTGGAAGAGCTCGCTCTTCGGCGACCTCCACATGTACGGCCCCGAAGGGATCCAGTTCTACACGAGGGCCAAGATCGTGACGAGCCGCTGGCCGGACCCGGGGACCTCGAAGATCGACCTCGGGTTCCCGCGGACGCGCTGATGGTCGATCCGGTGGCCGGCCGGGACGGCCAGGTCTTCATCGTCAGCGCGGCGCGGACGCCGATCGGGAAGTTCGGCGGGGCCCTGTCCGGGACGCCCGCCACGACCCTCGGCGGCGTCGCGATCCGGGCCGCGGTCGAGCGCTCCGGCCTGCCGGAGGGGACGCCGATCGACGAGGTCCTGATGGGCCAGGTCCTCCAGGCCGGCGTCGGTCAGGCACCGGCGCGCCAGGCCGCCCTATCCGGCGGTCTCCCCGACACGACGAGTGCCACGACGATCAACCGCGTCTGCGGCTCGGGGCTGAAGTCGATCATGCTCGCCGCGGCCGAGATCCGGGCTGGCGATGCCGAGGTCGCGGTGGCTGGCGGCATGGAGAACATGAACCTGGCTCCATATCTCCTGCCGAAGGCCCGCTTCGGGTACCGCCTGGGTGACGCGACGCTCGTCGACGCCGCCGTCCACGACGGGCTCTGGTGCGCGTTCGAGGACTGTCACATGGGCACCCACGCCGAGCGCGTCGCGATCCATGATCACGTCAGCCGCGAGGACCAGGACGCGTTCGCGCTGCGGTCCCACGAGCGCGCCGTGGCGGCCATCGACGACGGCCGGTTCGCCGACGAGATCGCTCCGGTCACGATCCGCGACGCGAAGGGCCGCGAGACCGTCGTCGACACGGACGAGGGCCCGCGGCGGGACACCTCGACGGAGGCGCTGGCGCGGCTGAAGCCGGTCTTCGACCTGCCGACCGGCGAGGATCGCGGCCAGGCCACGATCGGGACGGTGACCGCCGGTAACTCGCCGGGCATCACCGACGGCGCCGCCGCCACCGTCGTGGCCAGCGAGCGCGCGGTCGAGCGGTTCGGACTGCGGCCTCTCGCCCGGATCGTCGGCTATGCCCAGGCCGAGGTCGCGCCGAAATGGCTGTTCCTCGCCCCGGTCGAGGGCGTCCGGCGGCTCCTCGACCGAATCGAGCTGCCGATCGAGGCGTTCGACCTCATCGAGATCAACGAAGCGTTTGCCGCCCAGGCCCTGGCGGACGGTCGCGAGCTCGGCTTCGAGTGGGACAAGGTCAACGTCAACGGGGGGGCGATCGCACTCGGTCACCCGATCGGGGCCTCGGGCGCCCGGATCGTCGCGACCTTGCTCCACGAGCTGCGCCGCCGCGAGGGGCGCTACGGGCTCGCGACGCTCTGCCTGGGCGGCGGGGGTTCCGTCGCGATGGCGCTCGAACGCGTTGCCGCCTGAACGAGGGAGCTCGCCGATGACGCTCGTCGAACCGCAGGCTCCGCCGCTCGCCGACACGCCGCTCGGCCGGACGATCTCGACGACCGCGACCGACATCTGGAATGACTCGTGCGCGATCGATGAGCTCGAGTACGCGATCTCGTTCGGGGCGGTCGGGGCCACGGCCAACCCGACGATCGTCACGGACGTCTGGAAAAAAGACCCGCCCCACTGGCGCGACCGCGTCCGCGCGCTCGCAACGGAACGGCCGACCGCGACGGAGGTCGAGCTCGCCTGGGCGATCGTCGAGGAGATGTCGATCGCGGGCGCCCAGCTCCTGATCCCCGCGTTCGAGGCGCACGCCGGCCGACAGGGGCGGCTCTCGACGCAGACCGACCCGACGTTCTATCGCTCCGCCGACTGGATGCTCGCGCAGGGCCTCGCCTTCGATCGGATCGCCCCGAACATCATCGTGAAGTTCCCCGCGACGACCGCCGGCCTCGACGCGATGGAGGAGGCGAGCGCCCGCGGCGTCAGCGTCAACACGACCGTCTGCTTCTCGGTCGCCCAGGCGATCGCGGCCGCGGAGGCGATCGAGCGCGGGCTCCGGCGGCGGGCGGCCGCGGACGAGCCGATCGATCGGATGGGCCCGGTCGTGACGATCATGATGGGCCGAATTGAGGACTGGCTCCGGGTCCAGACGGAGCGCGACGGGATCGTCGCCGACCCGGCTGCCCTCCCGTGGTCCGGCGTCGCGGTCTTCAAGCGCGCCTACCGGATCTTCCGCGAGCGTGGGTTCACAGCCCGCCTGCTCGGTGCGGCGATCCGCCACCACTACCACTGGTCGGAGCTGATCGGCGGCGACGTCGTCATCACGATGCCGTCGAGCTGGCAGAAGCGGTTCAACGCCTCGTCGGTCGAGGTCCGGCCGCGGATGGACGACCCGGTGGACCCGGCGATCGTCTCCGAGCTGACTGCCCACTACCCGGACTTCGTCCGTGCGTACGAGCCGGATGCGCTCTCGCGCGACGAGTTCGACGCGTTCCCGCCGACCGCGCGGACGCTGCGGGCGTTCATCGCCTCCTATCACGAGCTGCTCCACCAGGTGACCGAGGCGTTGATCCCGAACCCGGACGTGCGCCCGTCCTGACGAGCGACCCGCCCGTCGCATCCGTCCGATCGGGAGTGGATGCCGAGGGCTGAGCGGTTCGGCGGCGAAGCCGATCGATGCGCGCCCCGATCGCCAGCTCGAGCGTCGGGTCGCCCATCCCGAGCCGGCGTCGCCGCTCCGCCAGAGCGGACGCCCGGCATGCCGCGTCGAGCGCGCCCGGAGAATCGGCAATGCGGTGCTCACGAAGCTTGGCGACCTCGATCCAGGCCTGGATCGCCACCCGACCGGGTCCCGCGGCGAGGTCGAGCCAGGCGGCGAGCGCGTCCTCGAACCGACCGAGTCGCCGGAGCAGGCGGCAACGCTCGATGGCGATCCGCTCCTCGGTCCACGGCGAGTCGAGGCGACCGTCGACGAGCGTCTCCCAGGCGGCGGGTCGCGGCCGTCCGCCGACGTCCGGCGGCCGCTTCGGCGACCACCACGGATCGGTCGCCTCGCCGTCGCCGTCCCGCTCGACCGGATCCTGCGGACCCGTTCCCGACCTCGCTGGTGGATCGGCGGTCAGCGCGGCATCCAGGCAGCCGAGGGCCTCGTCGAGCCGGCGCTCGCGGGAGAAGGCGCGGGCCAGCCCCGCCAGGTCGCCGCGGGGAGCCGTCCGCCGGGCCGCGGGATCGGCGTAGTCGACGTCGATCTTGCCGAGGAGCCGGGCCAGCGAGCGGACGTCCTCCCGGTTGTGCCGGACGACGTCGATCAGGGGCCAGGCCTCGCCCCCGCGCAGGAAGTCGAGGTACAGCCCCGGGATCTGCCAGCCGTCGACATCCCCGTGCCGGACCGAGCCCAGGAGCTCCGTCTCGACCGTCTGGAGACGGGCGTCCGTCATCCGGTGCCGGAAGACGCGCCGGACGAACGGCAGGAGATCGAGGTGGCCGGCGAGCGGCGGCGGATCGCGGCGAGCCATCCGGTAGCGAGCCACGAGGAGCGGCCAGTCGAAGCCGCGGCCGTTGTACGTCACGAGCCAGGCATTGGCCGGGATGTGCGCCGCCAGGCGGCTCAGGAGGCCACGCTCGGCCGGATGGTCGGGCAGGAGGAGCTGAGCCTGCCGGAACCGGTCGCCCTCCCACCACCCGAGGCCGATGAGGAATGCCACCGTGCCGGCCGCCGTGGCCAGCCCGGTCGTCTCGGTGTCCAGGCAGACGAGTGGGGCGTCGGGCGGCGGTTGGCCCGGCAGCCCGTGGAGCCGGTCGCGATCGAGCGGCAGGAGGAGCGTCGCCGGCTCGCATCGGACGACGGGCCCATCCGGGTCGAGGATCAGCTCGGCGTCGAGGGCGCTCGCAAGCCGCTCCCCGAGAGCGATCGAACCGCGACCCGACGTTTCATGGCCTCGGTCGCCGGGCAGCGACGGGGCCGCGGCGTCGCCCGACCTGCCCGTCCGGAGCGCGGCGCGATAGTTCGCGAGCCGTCGCTCGAGCGTCGCGCCGCTCACGCCGGGACCGGGATCGGCTTGGACGCCGGTCCTGAGGCGGGCGCATCGAGCTCGCCAAGCAAGCGGAGCGCGAGGGCTCGCACATCGACATCGGGTTCGAGCCGCGGCCCGGTGCAGGCGGGACAGCCAGCGTCGCAGTCGCAGCCCCGGATCAGGTCGGCGGCCGCCGCAATCAGCTCGGCGTGGCGCTCCCAGAGGCGAACGCTGAGCCCGACCCCACCAGGCGTCGCCTCGTACAGGTAGATCGTCGGCGCCTCGTGATGGGGCGAGCGCACCTGGGTGACGAGGCCGAGATCGTGTGGATCGACCATCAGGAGGACCGAGGCGACCGTCTGGATCGCCCGACCGGCGCCCATCAGGGCGATGTCGAGATCGTTCCGCCGCCAGCCGCCGGCGAGCTTCTCAGCCGTCAACCAGTACGCCGTCGTCTGGAGCTCCAGCTCCGGCAGGTCGATCGGGCCCCAGCCGACGTTCTCGTCCGTCCCGAACTTCAGCTTCTTGAAGAGCGTGACGAGGCTTGCGACCATCACCTCGCCGTGGACCCGCCCCCCGCCCGGGGCGGGGCTCTCCGCGAAGACGTCGAGCGGCTTGAGCGTCACGGCCCGGTTGGCGTACGTGTAGTGATCGACATCGACGCGGTGGACGTAGGCCTTGCGCTCGTGCCACTCCAGCCGGTCGACGTAGTACTGGATCGATTCGTGCAGGTAGATCGCCCGCTCGTGGACGAGGACCTGGGCGGAGAACAGGTCGACCTCGCCGAGGACACGGGGCCGGTCGGGTGTCGTGTCGATGATCACGACGTTCTCTGGGGCCGCGGTCCGGAGCGACACCTCCGACGCCGGGAAGTTCTCCGAGCTCCAGTACCAGCGCCCGTCCTCGGCCTGCCGGATGTGGCCCGACTCGGCGATGAACGCGAGGAGGTCATCGGCGACCCCCGGTCCGAACACCTCGCCGGGCTCGAAGGGCAGCTCGAACGTGGCGCAACGGAGATGCGCGATCAGGACGTGAAGGTTGTCCGGGTCGATCCGGGCTTCCTCGGCCACCCCGCCGAGCAGGAACTCCGGGTGATGGACCACGTACTGGTCTACGGGCGCGGGGGAAGCGACGAGGACCCCGACGCTCGTACCGCCTCGCCGACCCGCCCGGCCGATCTGCTGCCATGTCGCTGCGACGGAACCCGGGTAGCCGGCGAGGATCGAGACGTCGAGCCGGCCGATGTCGACGCCGAGCTCGAGGGCGTTCGTCGCGACGACGCCGAGGATCTCCCCGTCCCGCAGGCCCTTCTCGATCGAGCGGCGTTCCGTCGGCAGGTAGCCGCCGCGATAGCCGCGGACCCGGGAGCGCGGACCCAGGTCCTGGCGGAGCGATTCCCGGAGCGTCGACAGCATGATCTCCACCGCCGTCCTCGACCGACCGAAGACGACGGTCTGGCGTCCGGCTCGCAGGAACGGGAGGGCCCAGCGGTGGGCGAGCGTCAGCGCCGAGCCGCGCGCCCCGGTCGTCGGGTGGATGAGCGGCGGTTCGACGAGGAGCACGTGCCGCTCGCCAGATGGCGCGCCGTTGCGGTCCACGAGGATCGGCTCGTGACCCGTGAGCATGGCCGCGAGCTCGGCCGGGTTCGCGATCGTCGCCGAGCAGCAGACGATCACCGGCCGGCTGCCGTAGTGCGCGCACAGCCGCAGGAGACGGCGGATCACGTTCGCGACGTGGCTGCCGAAGACGCCGCGGTACGTGTGGAGCTCGTCGATGACGATGATCCGGAGCTGCTCGAACAGCTGGAACCACTTCGTGTGGTGCGGCAGGATCGCGGAGTGCAGCATGTCCGGGTTGGTGACGACGACCTGGCCCGCGCCCCGGATCGCCGAGCGGATCGGCGCAGGCGTGTCACCGTCGTACGTCGCGGTCGAGATCGACAGCCCCGCCGCCGCCGACAGCTCCGAGAACTCCGCGACCTGGTCCTGGCCGAGGGCCTTCGTCGGGAAGAGGAACAGGGCGCGTGCGGCATTGTCGTCGGCGATCGCCTGGAGCGACGGCAGCGCGTAGCAGAGCGTCTTCCCGGACGCAGTGGGGGTCACGACGACGACGTCGCGACCGGCCCGGACCGCCTCGATCGCCTCCGCCTGGTGCGAATACAGCCGGTCGATCCCGCGCGACGCGAGTCCCGCCCGGATCCGTGGGTCGAGCCAGTCCGGGTGGTCGCGCCAGACCGCCTCCTGGGCCGGCAGGACGGCATGATGCGTGACGCCCCGCGCGAGCGACGGCTCATCGTCGAGGATTCGGCGGAGGACCGTCTCCGTCATCGCCGGGGCATAGGTCCGCATCGGGTCCCTCGAAATCGAACATGCGTGCGAAACAGCGCGAGTCTAGCAGGACGGTCGGCCACGGTCGTGACAGCTTGGCTGTCACGGGCGCTCTGAGTTGACACGTCAGCTGCCGGTAGCTACGCTCCGTCGAACGTGAGCGACCGCAGGACGTCCCCACCGCCCGCCGCCCGTCGACCCGCACCGAGCTCCGCGGACGAGGCCGACCCGGAGGAGCCGGAGGCAGCCGGCGCGACGGACGAGACCGCGACGATGCGAGAGCGGATCGACCTTTCGTCGCTGTCGATCGCCGGGATCAGCCGTCGCCACGTCGCCTGGGTCGCGGCCGGCCTCGTCTCAGCCTGGATCGTCGTGATCTTCGCCCGTCAGGCCGGCGATGCCGCGACCGCCTCCGCGCGGGCCGCCCAGCTCGCGGCCGACAATGCCGCGCTCACGACCGAGGTCCAGCGCCTCGAGAACGAGGTCGCGCTGGTCGTGCGGCCCGAATACGTGGCCCAGGAGGCCCGGGCCCACCAGCTCGGCGGCGCCCACGAGATCCCGTTCACGCTCGACTCGAAGGTGCCCGCGCCGGTCGATGGCGCGCCCGGCTCCGCGTCAGCCCGGCTGGGGGCCAGGGACGACCGCAAGACTCCCCTCGAGTCGTGGCTGTCCCTGCTGTTCGGGCCAGGCAGCTAGCAGTCCGCCTTCAGCCGTCCGCGGCGCCAAGGCGCGGCAGCCGCGACGAGTCGTCGCGATCGGCGATCAGGCGACGCCGCCTGCCCGCGAGCGAGCGGTCAGGCCGGCTGGCCGCCGCCGCCGGCCGTCTCGTCGGACACGCTCGACGACGAGCTCCCCGGTCGGGGCGACTCGGCGCCGAGGACGGTATCGCGTCCGGCGGTTCGGTCGGCGGCGGCGTCGAATCCGGGATCTCGCCGGACTCGCGGGTCGCGTCCCGCGTTCGGGTGGAGGTGGGCGAGCGTCCCTCGGCGTGTGATCGATGATCCGTTCACCGGGTCCACCTCGATCGCTTGTGGCCCGTCGCGGTGGGGCTGATCCGTGATCCCTGCGTACCCCTCAGTCCGCGACGCTCGATCTCGATCGAGCCAGCGAACCGTACGGTCCCCGGGACATCGAGGGGAGAGACGAAGTAGTACCCGGCTCGACGGGCCGCCGGTAGCCCGGTGCCCGTATGCTCCGGTGCACCGGTGCACGTCCCGGGCGAACAGGGGCTCGATGGTCCTGGTCGCGGTGCCCTGCGGGGCCTTGACGGGCGGTCCGGGACGGAGCTCCCGAAGCGCCCAATTCGATCGATGGGCCCCGATCCGCGGTACGGTCCGGTCCCGCGGGCGGGCCGAGGACCCCGTATCGTGGCGATACCATCACGCCGAGGAGGAGCCGCCGTGACCGAGACCAACGGCCGGGCGACGCGCGCGGCCCCCGACCCCTCCGGGCTGCACCGCCCGTGGATCCGCGCCGACGGCGAGGCGAAGGCAACCGGCCAGGCGCGGTACACCGCCGACCTGGCCTTCCCGGGCCTGGCCCACGCCCGCCTGCTCCTCGCCGGCCGGGCCCACGCCAGGATCGCCCGCCTCGACACGAGCAGGGCCCGCGCCCTGCCCGGCGTGCTGGCGATCCTGACCGCCGCCGACGTCCCCGACCGACGCTATGGGTCCTTCGACTATGTCCTCGACCGGACCCTCTTTGCCCGCGACGTCGTGCGATTCGAGGGCGAGGTGGTCGCCGCCGTGGCGGCCCTCACGCCCGAGCAGGCCGCGGCCGCGCTCGCCGCGATCGAGGTCGACTACGAGGACCTGCCGCCCGTGCTCGACGTCGAGGCGGCGCTCGAGCCGGCCTCGCCGCTCGTCCACGAGGGTTTCGCGGACTACCGACATGACCCGAACATCGAACCGTCCGGCAACGTCGCCAGCCGCTCCACGATCGTCAAGGGCGACGCTGCGGCGGCCCTGTCCGCGGCGCCGATCGTCGTCCGCGAGCGCTACGTCGCGGACATGGCCCACCCCGTGCCGATCGAGCCGCACGCCGTCACCGCGGACTGGTCGGGCGACCGGGTCACGATCTACTCATCGACCCAGGTGCCGTTCGCGGCCCGCGGCAAGACGGCCGAGGTCCTCGAGCTGCCCGAGCATCGGATCCGCGTCGTCGTGACCCATCTCGGCGGCGGGTTCGGGGGCAAGTGCGACTTCCATTTCGAGGGCCACGTCGCCGCGCTCGCCCACGCCGCTCGACGACCGGTGAGCCTCGTCCTCAGCCGGCACGAGGAGTTCGTCACGCCCGACAAGGTGACCCATGCGATGGTCGTCGATCTCGAGACGGGCCTGTCGGAAGACGGGACGATCCTCGCCCGCAAGGCGCGGATCCTGCTCGACTGCGGCGCCTACGCATCCGACACGCCCGTGCTCGGCCAGATCGCCGCGATGATGATCGCCGGGCCGTACCGGATCCCCGACATTGCCATCGAGGCGATCGCGGTCTACACGAATCGGACTCCCTCGGGCTCGGTCCGGGCCCCGACGGGGCCGCAGGCCTGTTGGGCGGTCGAGCAGCACCACGACGTCCTGGCGGCCCGTGTCGGGCTCGATCCGGTCGAGTTCCGCCGCCGGAATCTCGTCGATGACGGCGACGAGGGCCCGACGCGCCAGAAGCACGAGGGCCGAGGTGCGCTCGACACCCTCGAGCAGGCCGTGGCGCGGGCCCGGGCCGACGGGCCGCTCGGCCCGAACGAGGCGATCGGCGTCGCCTCCGGCTGGTGGTTCAGCGCGCCGGGTCCGTCGGGCGCCTTCGTCCGGCTCGAGTCCGACGGCAGCGGCCGCATCGTCACCGGCGCCCAGGAGAACGGCACGGGCGCCGTGATGGCCCTCCCGATCCTCGCGGCCGAGGAGCTCGGGATGAAGCCCGAGGACTTCGCGATCACGTACCAGGACACCGACGCGGGGCCGTACGACGGCGGGAGCTCCGGCAGCCAGACGACGTTCAACAACGGCCGGGCGGTCGTTGAGGCCGCCCGCGAGATCCGCCGCCAGCTCCTCGAGCTCGCGGCCCAGGCGCTCGAGGCGGCCGCCGACGATCTCGAGCTGGCCGACGGGCACGTCGGCGTCCGGGGTAGCCCGGACCGTCGCGTGTCGATCGCGGAGCTCGCGGCGACGGCCCACGGCGGCGCGCTGCTCCTGGCCCGCGGCTCGGGCATGCCGCCCGAGACGCCCGAGCACGATGCCTCGGCCTGCGTCGGCCGCCTCGGCTTCGAGGCCTTCGCGTCCCCGACGTTCTTCTGCCACGCAGCCCGGGTCCGGGTCGATCCCGCGACAGGCGTCGTCCGGACCCTGAAGGTCGTCGCGGCGACCGACGTCGGTCGGGTCATCAACCGGACCGGTGCGCTGGGCCAGATGACCGGCGGCGTCGTCATGGCGCTTGGAAACGCAACGCTCGAGGGCACGGTCTTCGGCGCCGACGGGCGGCAGCGGAACGCCTCGCTGCTCGACTACAAGCTCCTCACGAGCGCGGATGCGCCCGAGATCGAGGCGATCTTCGTCGAGCATCCCGCCTCGAATGGCGGGCCGCGCGGCTCCAAGGGCGTCGGCGAGCCGCCGATCGTCCCCACGGCGGCGGCGGTGGCGAATGCGATCGCCACGGCAACCGGGAGTCGCGTGCGGCGCCTGCCGATGACGTCCGAGCGGGTGTGGCGGGCCGTGACGACCGGCGATGACGGTGCGGCCGAAGCGAACGCGCCATTCGGGCCGTCGCTTGCCACGGTGGGCGCGCGATGACGGCGTCTCTTTCGACCGGGGTGGGCCGATGACCGAGCGGTTCGCCGCCCCCGTCGAGCTCGAGGATGCGCTGACGATCCTCGCTGCGGATGCCGCGGCGCGCCCGGTCGCCGGCGGCACCGACCTCGTCGTGGCCGCCCGCCAGGGTCGGGCGTCGCTGCCGGTGTCGATCGTCGCGATCGATCGGATCGCCGAGCTCGCCACGCACGAGATCGTCGACGGGTCGCTCGTCCTGGGAGCGCTGACGACCCATCAGTGGCTGGCCTCTGCCGCCGAGGTCAGCGGCGGCTGGACGGCCCTCGCCGACGCGGCGGCGATCGTCGGCTCACCGGCGACGCGTGGCACGGGCACGCTTGGCGGCAACCTGATGAACGCCTCGCCCGCCGCGGAGACGACCGGCCCGCTCGTGATCTTCGACGCCGTTGCAACCCTTCGGACGGCCGGCGGAGGGTCGCGAACCATACCCGTCGCGGAGCTGGCGACGCGCCCGGGTCGGACGATCGCGTCGGCCGGCGAGCTCCTGACCCGGGTCACGGTCTCGCCGCTCGCCGACGGCTCCGGGAGCGCCTACATCCGCCTCGAATACCGGCGGGCGATGGAGATCGCGATCGTTGGTGCGGCGGCCCTCGTCACGATGGTCGATGGCCGGATCGTCGATGCCCGGATTGCCCTCACGGCGGTCGCCCCGACGATCGTCCGGGCTCCGGAGGCGGAGGCCAGCCTCCGCGATGCGGCGACGGGCGCAGACGCGTTCGCCGCCGCCGGACGTGCCGCGGCCGATCACGCCCGCCCGATCGACGACGTCCGCGCGAGCGCCGACTACCGGCGGGCGATGCTCGCTGTCGTCGTCAGCCGGACCCTCGCTGTTGCTGCCGCCCGCGCGGCGGGCGAGGCCGTTCCGGTCCCGGCTTCGCGCTGGATCGCACCGCCCGAAGGATCGCCGCCCCTGGGTTCGCCGCGATGACCGAGCGACTCGAGCTCACCGTGGACGGCCTCCCGCAGAGCGTCCTCGTCGAGCCAGGCCGGACGCTCCTTCGGGTCCTCCGCGACGATCTGGGCCGGACCGGGACGAAGGAAGGCTGTGACGACTCCGAGTGCGGGGCGTGCATGGTCCTCGTCGACGGCCGACCGGTGAACTCGTGCTCGTACCTCGCCCTCCAGGCCGCCGGCCGCGACGTCACGACCGTCGAGGGCCTGGCCGGGCCGGATGGACTGCACCCGCTCCAGCGGGCGTTCGTGGAGGAGGGCGGCATCCAGTGCGGCTTCTGCACGCCGGGGATGCTGATCTCCGCGGCCGCGCTGCTCGCCGCGGATCCTGACCCGTCCGACGACGCGATCCGCGATGGTCTGGCGGGGAACCTCTGCCGCTGCACCGGCTACCAGCCCATCTTCCGCGCCGTGCGCCGGGCCGCCGCGGAGATGCGCGCCTGAGTCGTCGTCTCATCAGGCAGGGCCCGGCGGGGCCGGCGGGGAACCGTCGGCGGCCGCCTTCGGGGTGAGCCGATAGAGGATCCCGGAATGGTCCAGGGTCCGACGGCCGTAGGGCAGGGCGAGCCGGGGTCCTGCGACGAGGTCGAAGGACCCTCGAAGCTCGTCCACCTCGCTGCTGGTGACGAACAACGCGAACAGCGGCCGCTCGCGGGCCACGGCCTCGAGGCTCTCGGTCACGGGATCGCACACGATCCGGGCGGCGTCGTCGAACGCGCGCAGCGCCACGTCCGGCCGCTGGCCCTCGATGCAATGGGCATAGCTCAGGTTCGTCAACGCGTCCCAGTAGCTGAGCAGGACCGCATCGGGCGGGAGCTCGGCGTAGATGGCCGTGGCGAAGTCGTCGCCCGTGTGGTTCTGGCTCTCGTCGTACGTCGACCAGTTGTTCACGCCGATGACGATCGGGAGCACGAACGCCAGGATCGCCGGGCCGGGCTCCTCGGCGAGGTTCGGCAGGCGCCGCTCGAGCCAGCCGAGGAGGCTCTCGGCCGCGACGGCCAGCCCCAGGGCGAAGATGAGCCAGGTGATGAGGAGGTAGTGGTCGAGGTCGCCGACGTAGTTGGCGAAGAAGAAGATGTTGGCGGCGACAATCAGGCCGAGCATCAGGGCGACCCAGCGATCGCGAACGAGCTCGATCGCGCCGCCGACGAGGCCACCGATCACGAAGACGACGTCCGAGCGCGCCTGGAGCTGGGCCAGGACGTTCGGCACGTCGCGCCACGCGATCGCGAGGCTCGCGCCGGACGTGAAGTGCATGTCGCGGCGAAAGTCCGCGCCGGTGACGAGCGTCGAGAAGCCGTCCCAGGTCAGGAAGCGACCATAGATCGACGCGGGCCCGGCCAGGGCTCGAAGGGGGATGAACACGTACGGGACGAGTCCCAGTCCGAACAGCAGCGCAGCCTGAGCGAGGAGGATCGGCCGCTCGAACAGCCGGGCGCGTGCGTCGACGATCACGAAGAGGATCACGATCGGGACGACGGTGGCCGCCAGCAGGTGATTGGACAGGGACAGCCCGGCGAGGAGCGCGCCGATGAGCAGGTCTCGATCACGACGCTCGGCGCGCCACACCAGCGCTCGATGGATGACCGCCGCCATCAGCAGGAGATGGAGAGTGTTCATCTCCGAGTACGTGGCCTCCAGCCACATCTCCCCGGTCACCGCCAGCGTCAGCGCGGCCGCCATGGCAAGGATCGGCCGGACACCGAGACGCATCGCGATCAGCACGCATGCGCCTGCCGACGCGGCGGCAGCGGCCGCCGACAGCAGCTCCGCTCGGATGGCCAGCGAACCGATCGGCAGCAGGCTGAAGGCCTTGCCAAGGAGGACGTAGAGCGGATAGCCGGTCGGGTGGGGGATGCCCAGCTGCGCGGGGATGAACTGCATTTCCGCCCAATCACCGAACGTCGGCCCGGGAACGAGCGTCTCGGCGTAGACGAGCAGCGCGATCAGCGCCACGGCGATCGCGGCCAGTGATCCGGTGCCAGGATGGAACCGCGGGAGGCGAAGATCAGGCAGGCGTCGTGCGGCCGTCAACGGATCGGGTCGGCGATCACGGGCTTCGAGCCATCCTCCCGGCGACCCGGACGCGACCCGCCCGCATCCCGCGGCAGGCGCATCCTCGCGGCAGTCACGTCCACGGCCAGCTCCATCTCCGGTGCGTGACGGACATCTTCGCGGATGGGCGGGCCGATCGGTGGGCCGGATGCCCAACCTGGGCCAACGGTCGCCGGCGGGTTGCCCCGCCTGCGAGGGTCTGACTCAGTTCCAGCCGGCGCCGGACCAGCTGTTGCCGGACCACGAGTTGCCGGACCACGACGATCCCGACCAGCTGTTGCCGGACCACGAGTTGCCCGTCCAGACGGAGCCGTTCCACGTCCCGCCCGTCCAGGCATGGCCGGCGTTCTCGAGGATCCCGATCGCCGCCGCGCTGAATGGCTTCCCGAAGATGTCCTGCTCGCCCTTGAGCACTACGCCGTCTCGGGTCAGGTGATCCGAGCCGCGCGCCAGCTCCAGGGAGCCCCCACCGACGGCCCGTTCGATCGTCTGGGCGTAGAGCGGCAGACCCATCGACAGGATTGGTCCAAGGCGAAGCTCGCCCGAGCCCATCGTCCCGGTCCGGCCGCACAGCGGCAGGTCATAGGCGGTGCTCTTGAGCATCCGCTTGACCTGGTCCGGCGTCGCGTTGGGGAACTTGCTCAGGATCAGCGCGGCGGAGCCCGAGGCGATCGCGGTCGCCTCCGAGGTGCCGCTGCCGCGCATGAAGCGGTCGTCGAGAACCGTCTTGCCATCGACATTGGTGTCGATCCAGGAGTTCGGGACGCGCAGGCCCTGGAGGTGGACGCCCGGTGCGACGAAGTCCGGGGCTCGAGCAGAGCCCGTCTTCGCGGCCGCGGAGAAGTCGGGCACCGTGTCGTCGGCCAGCGACGACGTGCCGTTCGAGTCGGACGCGCCCACCGCGATGATCCGCTTGTCGTAGGCGGGGTTGGCGAGCGCTGGCGACGATCCTTTCGCCTGGAAGCCGCTGTTGCCGGCGGCCGCCACGACGACGATCCCGGCGTCCCAGGCCTGCTCGACGGCGTAGGCGAGCGGATCGACGCCGTACCACTGTGACGAGTTCGTCCCGTACGACAGGTTCAGCACGCGGATGTTCAGGCCGTTGTCGTTCCGATGCTGGACGACCCAGTCGATCGCGGCGATGACCTGCGAGGTGTCGACTCCGCCATCGGCGGTCGCCACCTTGATGCTCACGATGCGGGCGTCGGGTGCCATGCCGCGGTAGGCGGAGGCGGGTGCGTTGGCGTAGGGGGCGGTCAGGCTGTCGTCTCGACCGGCGATCAGGCCCGCCATGAACGTTCCGTGACCGTAGGTATCGAGGTTCGTGAGGTTCGGAGCCTGCGACTCGAGCGAGAGGTCCGGTCCGTACACGATCTTGCCCGGCGTGCTCAGCCCCTGGATGGGT
>Ga0070706_100003784_pt1 | contig 14772 bp, 11 predicted proteins | sample KBSK5501metaG_FD_65476 | JGI IMG/M metagenome (GOLD analysis project Ga0070706, IMG submission 65476) | Corn, switchgrass and miscanthus rhizosphere microbial communities from Kellogg Biological Station, Michigan, USA - KBS K5-50-1 metaG | ecosystem: Host-associated > Plants > Roots >...
ATCTCTTGATTCCAGGCTTGTTCGACGGTGAGCATAGTTCTACGATTGAGCCACTCGAAGCCAACCATGTGCGCTTTGTCCAGCGCGAACGCTTTACAGGTATCCTTGTTCCTCTGTTTGCGCATGGACTGGATACAGACACGCGACGAGGCTTTGAAGAAATGAATCAAGCGCTTAAAATGCGAGCAGAACAATCCGCCTAGCTTCTCAGGTTCATCTCAGGATTTTCACAGGTTCAATTCACACTGTCAGTGTAAGCTGTAGTTATTCATTGCACCTATGCGAGGCACATCGTCTCCTATCACGCAGGCTTATGGGTAATTACCAGGGACAAGCGTCTATTGACATACCAATACATAGTCAGTACACTGAAACTGAGGTATTATACAGTTTTTTTGCATGCATCCTTCAACGCCTAAGAAACAGTTTCTTTAGATCGTTTTCATCACCTACGAGAGGCGCACAGGTATGGCACGGCAACGCATTGCAAATACTACTACAAGAACACGTGACCATACGCTACTGGCCACTAAATTGTTCATTCCTCCACCTACCCCAACTTTAGTGACCCGTCCTCGCCTGATTGCTCTGCTTACAGCAGGAACGTGCCGCGCAGCTACCCTGGTTTCTGCGCCTGCCGGGTGGGGCAAGACCACCCTGCTGAGCGCCTGGCATGCAGATCTCAGTGGCAGCGGCTACCCTTTTGCCTGGGTCTCGCTGGATGCGGGCGATAATGATCCCGAGCGCTTCTGGAGCTATGTCCTGGTCGCCCTGAACACGCTACACGACGGAGCAAGCGATGCAGCTTTGACAATGCTAAAGTCTCCACAGCCACCGCCTATGGAGTCGATACTCACATCGCTGCTCAATGCCCTCACTGCACTCTCTACAGATGCTGTGCTGGTACTGGACGACTACCATGTCATCGAGGCTCAACCAATACACTACGCTTTAACCTTTCTCCTCCAGCATCTCCCGCCACGACTGCACCTTGTAATTGCTACGCGTGTCGACCCTCCACTGTCCCTGGCACGGTTGCGTGTGCGCGGAGTCTTGACCGAAGTGCGCGCCGCTGATTTGCGCTTCACTCCTGTGGAAGCTGCAGCCTTTCTCACGGAAACAATGGGACTTCCTCTGACAGCAGAACAGGTCTCTGCGCTGGAGGAACGCACCGAGGGCTGGATTGTTGGTTTGCAATTAGCCGCGCTCTCGGCGCAGGGACGAACCGCAGAGTCCATGGGGAAGTTCATAGATGCATTCACAGGCAGTAACCGCTATGTGATGGAGTACCTGGCCGAAGAGGTGTTGGAACAGCAAGCGGAGTCGGTTCAGATTTTCCTACTCTATACCTCATTGCTTGATTGTTTGTGCGCTCCCCTGTGCGATGCTGTGTTGTCGATTGAGCAAGAAGAAGCAGAGTCCGGTTATTTTCAGCGAACTCACGACTTACTAGAATACCTGGAACGTGCCAACCTGTTTCTGATCCCACTCGACGAGGAGCGGTGCTGGTATCGCTACCATCCCCTGTTTGCTGACATGCTGCGCAGCCGCCTGCAGCAAACGCAGCCCAAGCTGGTGCCGGAACTGCATCGTCGCGCCAGCACCTGGTACGAGCAACATAGGTTGTACACTGAAGCAGTGCGACATGCCCTGGCCGCTCCCGACTTTGAAATTGCTGCCCGTTTGATCGAACAGGTCGGCCTGACGGTGGGGATTGGGGAACAGGTCCACACGGTGCTTGGTTGGATAAACTCAGTCCCTGAAGCTTTCGTACGCACACGTCCCATCCTTTGCATCTACCATGCAGTCGCACTGATGTTCACCAATCAGCTAGAAGCTGCCGAGACCCGCTTGCAGGAAGCTGAACGTTGTCTTGAGGCCGAAAACCCAACTGACAAGACGCGTGTCATGGTGGGTCAGATAGCTACTGTTCGCGCAAACCTCGCTCGCTTCACCGGTGATCTTGCGCGTTGTGTCGCGCTCTCTTATCAGGGGCTAGGGCTGTTGCCGGAGACTGAAAAGATTTTCCTTGCTAGCGCCATGGTGAATGTAGGCCATTCCTACCTGGTGAGCGGTGATGTTACTCCAGATCCCGAACGACTGGTCACAGAAGTGATCGCACCCGTGCGTGCCTCAGGTAACGTGTCTGCGACGCTGCGAGGCCTCACTCTGCTAGCCCGGCTGCACGTACTTCAGGGCAGGCTCCACCAGGCTGCAGACACCTATAGAGAAGCGGTGCAGGTTGCGACAGAGCAGGAGGGATTATGGGTTGTGATCGGTAGCCCGGCCTACTACTTTGGCATGGGAGATGTGTTACGCGAGTGGAACAACCTGGATGCCGCCGAAGACCACCTGGCGCAAGGCATGGAGCAGCTGCGAGGAACATTATCTGTAGATGCCGAAGTGATAACGCTCGGCTACACAACTCAGGCTCGTCTCAAGTTGGCACGAGGCGACTACAGCAGGGCACTCGCAACGCTGGATGAATTTGAGCTGTTAGCACGGCGGCGCAACTTCGTTGCCCACATTGTTGCTCGTGGCTACGCAGTTCGTGCTCAGGTTGAACTGGCACGATGCAACCTGGCGGCAGCCATCCACTGGGCTAATACAAGTAGGCTATGCGTCGAGGACGATCTGAGCTACCTCCGCGAACGAGAATATCTCACCCTGGCGCGTGTACGCATCGTTCAGGGACGAAACGATCAAAATGCACAGCACCTCCAGGAGACTTTGCACTTGCTGGCTCGTCTCTTACATGATGCCGAAGGCAAAGCACGCATGCATAGTGTCATTGAAATCCTTATCCTGCGTGCGCTGGCTTTCCAGGCACAAGGCGACTACCCTGGAGCATTGACTGCACTCGAACGAGCAGTGGCGCGTGGTGAACCAGGGGGCTATGTCCGTCTCTTCCTCGACGAGGGTGAGCCGCTCCTACAACTACTCTCACAGTTGCGAGCTACAGGTTATAATGCGAGCAGTTACCTTACGGCATTACTCGCGGAAGGCGAATTAAGCATACGTGAGCATGTTGCACCAAGATCCAGGCCTACAGAGCTTCACTCCAAGACGCCCCAGTCACTACTCGACCCACTGAGTGGGCGTGAACTAGAAGTCCTATATCTCATGGCTGATGGGGACTCCAACTACGAAATTGCTGGGCAACTGGTGGTGGCGGTCAGCACAGTTAAGCGTCATGTGAGCAATATTTTTTCCAAATTAGCAGTGACCAGCCGAACGCAGGCAGTGGCACAAGCGCGTAAGCTTGGACTATTGTAATTTCTGCAACCTGATCACGAACGAGTTCAAAACTATAACTACCGCAGGAATTCTCAGACAAAAAGGAGGTTACACGATGCGCTATATAATCCGCGAGAAGTTCTTCCGTCTCGGTGAAGATTCGACTATTATGAACGAAGCTGGCCAGCCCGTCTTTGAGGTCGATGGTAAGGTTTTGAGCTTGCATGACCGGCTGATCGTCCGCGATCTGGACGGGAACGAGGTGGTCAATATCCACCGGCGGCTCTTCACTCTGATCCCGACATACGAAATCACGCGTGGCGGAGAGACACTTGCCACGTTCCGCAAACACTTCTTCAGCCCTTTCGTCGATCGCTTTACAGTGGACATCCCTGGCCCGGATGACCTGGAAATGACAGGGTCTCTTTTCGAGCATGAGTATACGATTAGCCGTGGAGGTCAGGCCGTCGCAGAGGTGTCAAAGCAATGGTTCAGCCTGACGGAAACCTATGGCGTCGATATTGCTCCCGGCCAGGATGATCCGCTCATCCTTGCGTGCGTGCTTGCGCTCGACCTGGCCGAAGACAGGGAACACCTCCATGACTAGGGCGTATCATGCGCGTGGGGAACGAGGAAGCCATCGCGGAACCGTGCGCAGATAGGTTTCATAGCTGGCCCCAAATTGGTGACGCAGAGAGGGTTCCTCGAAGAAGACTACAAAGAGATGAACCGCCAATCCTACCAGCAGCGCATATCCGACAAGCTGGAAAGAGCGAAAGAGGATGGCTTCCCCGATCACTATCGAAAGGACAGCAATATACATTGGATTGCGAACCCAGTGATAAGGTCCCTGGATGACCAGCACTTGAGGCGCGTCAATGGGCGCTGGCGTTCCTTTCCCAATGAACGTAAATGCTCCGGCACAACAGAGATAAAGTCCCACTCCCAGCAGCAGAGGCAGGATACCGAGCATCCAGACGGATGGAATCTGGAGCACAAGACCCTCCGACCCCCCAAGGAGGAGCCAGGGAATGAGAAAAGCAACCGTCCCAGGAACCAGGATCGAGAAGAGGAGTGTTTTCAGAGCAATCATGAACGGCACCAGGTCTCGTCCACCAATTGAAGGTTGACAGACAACTATGGCTTCAACATGTGACGTGGAACAAGCCAATCACCGAACCCCTGGCTTTGTTCCAGGCTCCGATAGCTTCGGGTGTAGGCCAGAGATCCACCTGGCAGTGTTTGCTTTCGAAGTAGTCGGCTGCTTCATGTGACAATTCGACATTGCCATCCTGCCCTGAGCCAATGATGAGCCGTTGCGTGCCTTTCTCAAAGACGTATCTGGCTTCATCCAGGGAGAGAATATGCGATGTGCCGTAGATTGCTTTGGACAGTTTCTTCTTGCGTTTTTCTATTTCGCCGTTCAGGTGGATGAGCACGTCGTGTTCGAAGGTTGTCCCTTGGATGGTGATCGAGCCAAAGGATGTTTTGTCTATGGTCGGTTTCATCGTATTGCTCCGTGATTTGCTGCTATTCGGGAAGCGTGCGGAAACTGATCGCCAGGCGGTTCCAGCCATTGATGGAAATAATGGCCAGCGTCAGGTAGATCAGTTCTTCGTCGTTAAACTGTTCGCGTACTGCCTCATACACCTCGTCTGGCACGTGATCAACAGAAACGAGGGTTACGGCTTCTGTCCATGCGAGAGCTGCCCGCTCACGCTCAGTATAGAACGGGGCATCGCGCCAGGCTACGAGTTCGTACAGGCGCTGTTCGGTTTCGCCGCGCGACCGCGCGGATTTGGTATGCAGATTGATTCAATAGGCACACCCGTTGATCTGCGATGCACGAATTTTGACGAGTTCAATGAGCAAAGGCTCCTGGCTGGCGAGATTGGATGACCGTACCAGGTGGTCCAGACCTCCCATGGCTCTGCCGATGCCTTGAACGATTTTGCCGTATTCGAGCCGTGGTTGCATTTCCATATGTACCTCCTGACGAAACTACTCTGATCGTTTGCTACATCAGTTGATCTTCCCTAAGAAGCATAGCACTCCTATGCGCTACCAACAAGGGGAAAGGGAATTGAAATTTTGAGCGGTTATGTCAAGGACTTCTTGTGTAGAAAAGTGACAAATAAAGGGATTCTCAGGTATACTATGGTAAACTTATTCCACTTCCTTTGTAGTGTGTTGTCTGTAGGGTGTTGTCGCCACTGAGATGAAAACATGCCGGTACGCCTGCACAAATTACAATTGAAGACTACAGCCACAGATAAGTTAACGTGGACCTACCTACATAAGCTAAACCGGCAAAATTATTTTGCTACGGTGTATACTATTCTGATTGTCATCTTCAGCCTGTTCTGGATGCTCTATAAACTTGGTGGGAAGGAGAACACTATCTACTTTGCCGATTCTATGTACGCAGTAGCTGCGTGGATCGGGTCATTTTGGGCCTGGCGTACAGCTTATCGGGCGCGTTATGGTCCCCTGCGCCTTGAACCACGCCATCAGTTAGCCTGGCTCGTAATCGGCTTCGCATTGCTCTCAAATGGCATTGGCGGCGCCTACTACACGTATCTTGAATGGAAGGGAGAACTCAATCCGGTACCTTCACTTGCGGACCTTGGTTTCACCCTGTTCTATTTTCTCACCTTTGTTGGTCTACTCCTCATGCCGACAGCGGCAAGATCCCAAAGGTCTCGTATTCGAATCGGGCTGGACGCCATCATTACGATGCTCTGCATACTGGGAATAAGCTGGTATTTCGTGATTGGGCCCATATTCATGACGTCGAGTGATATTCCTAAACTGCTCGTGGTGGCCTCCTATCCATTCTGGGACGTACTTCTCATTCTTGCCGTTTTATTGCTGATCTTCCAGCGCACCGAGCCAATATTACATTCATCACTCCTCCTTTGCGGCCTGGGCATTGTTGCGCAAATTATCGCTGACACCGGCTACGCTCTGACTATTCCATTCGGCACCTATGTCACCGGTACCCCTTACATTGACACGTTCTGGTTTAGTGGTGCTTTGTTGATCGGGCTTGCAGCATCTTACCAGTACGCAACCATCGCTCGTAGGGTTTACCACGAACGCGCACACTCCGGCCCGGAAGTGATTGGTACTGAATACCCGGTTCTGCTTCGAGATGAGAAACAGCAACGTCGTAGCCGCGTTTTGCAAAGTTTGCTCATCTATGTCTCACTCATCCTATTATTGACGCTCACCCTGTATAGCGAAATCAAACAGCAAAACAACCTCTTCCTGGTTGCGCTCACTGTCATTGTTGGCTTACTTGTTACCGCTCGCTATTTACTTGTGACAAATGAGAACGAAATATTACTCCAGGAGCGGGAGCAACGACGTGAAATGGCCGAGCGCATGCGTATCATCAGCGCTCAATTGACTGAAGAACTTGAACTTGACCGCTTGCTCACGCGTATTGTCACGTTAGCCACAACATCTTTGGGCTTTGATTCTTCGGTACTATTGTTGTTAGAAGAATATGATCATCCACTGGATACTCTGTCCAGCCTGCTGATTCGCGCAGCATCGTCTACATCAGCCGAAGTGACTTCATGGAGATTTCAGGGTGATCAAGTTCCAAACTATGCTGTTCTTGCAGGGAAACAAATCGAATTGCTCTGCGCTGGGAATACGTTAGATCTACCTGCAGATTTTCAGGACTGGCAACAACAAGAGCAAATACTTGCAACACTATTTATACCGCTTACCTACCAGGGGAAAATACAGGGAAGCCTGGGGTTCTCAAGTCGCACATCCAGATCGTTCAGCGCCCGCGACAAATATCTTGCTAAAGCTTTTACTGAGGAGGCCGCTACAGCCATTGAACACGCTCATCTTTACGAAGCGGCCCGCGAACATGAATTATTCGCTCAAGCTCTGGCTAATGTAGCGGCACGCTTGAATGCTGCTGCCGCCACAGGTACCAGCATTGGAGCTGAAATCCTGCAATTGATTTGTAATGAAGGGGCAAATGCTTTACAGGCCGATTATGCCCTACTGTATGTTAATGGTATTGAGGGAGAACTGCTGCCAGTTGCTACTTTCGTAAGTGAACGAGAGCCGGAAAGCACACCCAATGAGTGGCCTCCTCTGCGGAATAGTGAGTACGAGGCCAAAACTCTCTGGTCATTACAGCCTGTACTGATTCAAATTGAAAACCAATTGCAAAGCGGAAAATTACCAGCTGTAACAGGGAAACTACCTGCTCTGGGGGATTCTTCAGCGCGACAAAGTTCTGCTGGTATTCATCCAATACGAGTGCCGACAGGCGGACTGCGAGGAAAACGAAATCCAATGCTGCGGGACGTATTGCAACGCCGCAATGTGCAAACCGCGATACTTTCGCCACTTATTGTGGGGAGTACACCTGTCGGCTTGCTCATCCTGGCGCGCTCACTACACAATGGAACACAGCAGAAGAAAACTTTTGCGATAGCAGACTTACCACAAGCCCAGGATTTTGCTGAACAGGCGACCATCGCCTTCACCAACGCTCAACTCTATCAACAATTACGCAACGCGCACCGGCATCTGCAAGAGCTTGACCAGTTGAAAGATCAGTTCATGATCACTGCTTCTCATGAGCTACGCACACCACTAACCGCTGTTCATGGCTATCTCGAACTCCTGACAGAGTTCGGAGAGAGCATCTCGCGCCAGCAGCAGCAAGAGTTTCTACAAAAAGCTCGGCGCGGCTGTGATGAAGTAGTGCTGCTTCTGAATAATGTAATGGACGCAAGTCGCCTGGAGGTCGAGGCAGGCCTGCGTCCAGTGTATCCCCAACAAGTTGACGTGGAAGAGGAAGTACGAGGTGTGATCGATCTGATCGAGCCACAATTAACGCAAGAATGTCGCGAAGTACATGTATATATTCCTCACAAACTCCTTGTGAAAGCTGATCCAGTGCGGCTGAGGCAGGTTCTATTAAACATTAGTGTCAATGCCCTGAAATATTCGGAAGCAGGGACACCAATAACCTTCGCTGCCCGGACGATTCTTGACAAGGTGCCTAGCGCTATTGTCAGTATCACAGACAAGGGAAAGGGTATTAAGCCGCAGGACCAGGCGCGGCTCTTTCAGCGTTTTGTACGGCTGGAAAGTGATTTAAATAGCATTGTACGTGGATCGGGCCTGGGATTATATATTTCTCGTCGCCTGGTCGAAGCAATGGATGGGAAAATTTGGATTGAGAGCAGTGGTATTGCGGGTGAAGGTTCCACATTCCATTTCCAGTTGCCTTTAGGGTGATTTTACTACAGATGTGGTAAAGTAAAAAGGAAAAGCAAAGGAGGTGTAGCCAAAACATTTGACGAATCACAATATATTTTGGAGGAGATCGTCTGTGTATTCGACTATCGCTCGCGACCTCTGGAAGCCGCTGAGCTTGCTTATTTTCTGCACCGGCATCTTTCTGATCTATCTCTTACTCAAACCAGTGCCGTCTGACCTGTTCATCTATGGAGATAATCTCCTGCAGGGCGTGTTAGAAACGGTCGGGCTGCTGCTCGCTCTCCCTATCCTGCTTCTATCAAGCAAACGAGAGCAAGCAAAAGCACGCTCTTCCCGGCGTTGGCTGGACTGGTGGATCCCAACAGGCTCGGTTGTCCCGCTGTTGCTCGCCTGCACAATTTTGTGCTACGTCATCGGGCAGGTTATCTGGACGCTCAATGAGAATGTGCTACGCATGACTGAGCTCTTTCCCAGTTGGGCTGATGCCGGCTACCTCGCGTCCTATCCTTTTGCGCTGCTGGCCATCGTGCTCTTGCCCCAACAGCGCCGATCGCTCACTAGCCGCACCCGCATTGTTTTCGATGCCGTAATCGCCATGACCGGTGTCGTGACACTGAGCTGGTACTTCGTGTTGGGTCCCACCATCCTGCATGGAGCCGATAGCATGCTTAGCCGACTCGTGGCCTCTGCCTATCCTCTGAGTACCCTGGTGCTTATCTTCTGCCTGGTCTTGCTGACGGTGCGCAATAACGTACCCGTGATGCGCCCCGTCATTTTCCTGCTGTTCCTGGCCTTTGCGGTGATTACCGTCACCGATACGATCTACTATTACCAGCAACTCCACGATCTCTATATGACGGGCAGCCTGCTCGATCTTGGCTGGCCCCTGGGATACCTGCTGCTGGGTCTATCTGCACGAGCCCTCTATGTACTTCCTCAGCCGCAGCCGCCGGTCGTTGCGCAAGCAAAGGAAAACCAACGGACTTCCGAGCAAAGCGCACTTTGGCAAATCCTGATCCCGTATGCCTGGATACCCACCATAGTGCTCCTCCTGTTCTTCATCTGGCGGCGTGGGAGTCATCCCATGTTGGCGATGGGGGTGGTGGTAGGTGCAGCAGTACTGCTGAGCCTGATACTTCTGCGCCAGCTCGTGGCCATGCGAGAACTTCACATCCTGTACGTCAACAATAATGCTCTGGCATCGACGAATATGCAACTGGAAATTCAGGCAACACACGACGCGCTAACTGGTTTACCGAACCGCTCTTTCCTACAGAAGCGGCTCGAGCAGGAAGCGCACATGGCAAGCGAGAGCAACATCCCTGCAGCTCTGCTGCTTCTGGACCTCGACCGCTTCAAAGAGGTGAATGACACCCTCGGTCACACTGTTGGTGATCTGCTATTACAGAAGATCGGTCACCGCCTGCAGAGTCACCTGCGCCCTACTGATCTCATTGCTCGACTGGGAGGAGATGAGTTTGCCATCGTGCTTTCCGCAACAGATGCCGCAGGAGCGATACGTGTTGCACGTACCCTCCTTGGTGCCCTCGATACCCCAATTTTATTCGATGATCAAACCTTCGCAATAGGAGGAAGCATTGGAATCGCAATCACACCGGAGCATGGCTATGATGTCACGACCCTGCTGCGGTGCGCCGATGTGGCCATGTATGTTGCCAAGCGCAGTCAGAGTGGCCATGCAGAGTACACTCCTGAGGTCGATCAACATAGTCCCCTCAAGCTAGCCTTGATGAGTGAGTTGCGCCAGGCGATTGCAGATGACGGGCTGTTGATACATTACCAGCCCAAGGTCTCGTTCTCGCTTGGCAAGATGGTTGGTGTCGAGGCCCTCGTGCGTTGGCCTCATTCTGTGCATGGACTCATTCCGCCTGATGATTTTATTCCGCTGGCGGAGCGCACAGGGCTGATTGGCCCTCTGACTCGTTGGGTGCTTGAGCGAGCAGTACGTCAATGCCGGAACTGGGAGCAGGGTGGGCTCCTCGTGAATGTAGCGGTCAATCTCTCTACCAATACGCTGTACGACCCCCAACTCCTCACTACAGTGACGGACCTGCTCCAGATGTACAAAGTCGCCCCGAGCCAGTTGACGCTCGAGATCACTGAGAGCATGCTTATGGATGAACCGGAACGGGCGTATGTAGTACTGGCTGACCTACGCGCACTTGGAGTGTCTATTGCCATCGACGACTTTGGCACCGGTTACTCATCGTTGGCCTATCTCAAACGGCTTCCAATTGATGAAGTGAAGATCGCCAAGGCCTTTGTGTTCGGGTTGGGTACGGATGCGGATCCTGCTGATGCTGCCATTGTGCGGGCAGTGTTGGCGATGGCGCGTCCGTTGCAGTGCGAGGTGGTAGCCGAGGGTGTCGAGACAGTAGAAACATGGACGTTTTTACAGGAGCTTGGTTGTGACCTGGCACAAGGCTACTATTTCTCACGTCCGTTGCCGGCGGCAGCGCTAGAACTGTGGGCACGAACTACTCGCTGGGGTGGCAAGGATAAGGAGTGGTCACCATTGCCGGCATCCAGGACGCGTGTTCAGGGTTGAACAAGAAGGCCTGAAATGCGCGAGCTTACTTTGAGAGCTTGCAGCCGGACCAGACAAGGCCGTGGATGGCAACGCTGGTTGCATGATTCACCAAGGAGAGGCTCATCGCCTCTCCTCGGTCATCCCCTCGTGCAATCCCTCAGTGCGTCAGGTATAGCATCAAGACAGCGGATCCACACGTCACTTGGGATCGCCATAGTCCCGAGAGCTGCGGCACATGCTGACCCGCTCACACTGGCGTCCTCGTGGAATGCGCTTGCAAGCCCCGTGCGACCGGTGCGCGCCCTGGAGGCTGGGTGGGTCGGGGTCCAACTTTCATGTCCGGGATGGGCCGGGTGACCGCCCCATCCACAGGCAGGAGGATCTCCTCGCCGTAATGGCGCACCTTCAGCGGCGAGCCGTCGAGAAGGCGGTACGTCGCTTCCTTCGCCGTCACCTCGACACGCAGGCGGCAGCCGTGGAACAAGAGGTGGAAGGCCAGCCGTCCCAGCGCCTCTGGAAGCCGTGGCGAGAATTGGAGCGAGCTGTGTCGCAAGCGCATGCCACCGAACCCCGCGACCAGCGCCGTCCAGGCCCCTGCGAGTGAGGCCATGTGGAGTCCGTCCCGCGCGTTGTGCGCCAGGTCGTGCAGGTCCATGAACGCGGCCTCCCCAAGGTAGTCGTAGGCGAGTTGGAGCTGGCCCACCTCGGCAGCGAGGACAGCCTGCGTGGATGCCGACAGCGAGGAGTCGCGCACGGTAAGCGGCTCGTAGTACGCGAAGTTGCGCGCCTTCTGCTCTGGAGTGAACGCGTCGCCGCGCAGGTGCATCGCGAGAACGAGGTCGGCCTGCTTGACGACCTGCTTGCGATAGATATCAAAGTACGGGAAGTGCAGGAACAGGGGATACTCGTCCGGTGCGGTGTGGGCGAAGTCCCATACCTCGTGTTCGGTAAAGGTCTCATCCTGCGGGGTCACTCCGAGGCGCTCGTCGTAGGGGATGAGCATCTTCTCGGCTGCCTCGCGCCAGCTGGCGGCTTCGTCGGCGTCCACGCCGAGTGCGCGTGCCTTCTCGGGATAGAGCTTCACCCCCTCTGCCGCCCAGCGCAGGTTGCGCTGTGCCATGAGGTTGGTGTAGACGTTGTTGTCAGAGATGGCGCTGTACTCATCGGGTCCGGTGACTCCGTCGATGCGGAACTGGTCGGTGGCTGCGTTGAGGAACCCGAGTGAACGCCACAGTCGCGCCGTCTCGACGAGCAACTCGAGGCCAACCTCCTCCTCGAACGCTGCATCGCCGGTCGCCGAGATGTAGGTGGCCACAGCGTAGGCAACATCCGCGTTGATATGGAACGCGGCAGTGCCCGCAGGCCAGTACCCTGAAGACTCTGCACCCCGGATGGTCCGCCACGGGAAGGCGGCACCACGTAGTGTGAGCTCGCGCGCATGCTCCTTCGCCTGAGGGAGAAGCAATTGGCGCCAGCGCAGCGCGTCGGCTGCGGCGCGCGGGAGGGTCAGCGCGAGCACCGGCAGGACGAAGATCTCCGTGTCCCAGAAGGCGTGACCGTCGTAGCCAGGGCCCGTCAGCCCTTTCGCCGGGATTGGCCGGCGCTCCCCACGAGCTCCCGCCTGCAGGACGTGGAAGAGGGCGAAGCGCACCGCCTGCTGGATCTCCGGGTCGCCCTCCAGCTCGACGTCTGCACGCGACCAGAAGTCGTCCAGGTATGCCCGCTGCTCGGCGAGCAGGCCCTCCCAGCCGGTATACCGCGCAGCCGACAGCGCAGCCTTGATCTGGTCGTGGATCGCGGGCCGCGAACGCAGGCTCGACCAGCCGTAGGCGACGAATTTGACGATGCGCAGCCGCTCGCCAGGCTTCAGCCGCGTGGTGACGGTCACGCGGGCGACATCGGGGGAGCTTTCAGACTCGATGACCATCTCGGGTGGCCCCTCGATATGGTGGTCCATCGCAGCCCCGATGAGCAGGCCGCTGACGCGGGTGTGATGGACCAGGAGGCCGGTGGTGTCAAATGCCTGGTGCTCCTCGCTCTCGAGCGCGGACGCGAGCGCAGCACCCACCCGTGGATCCTTACCCTGGTCCGGCAGCGCTTCGTTGGCGACCAGCTCCGACTGCACAACGACTCGCATCGGGGCCCCAAGTGGCTCTACCTCGTAGCTGATGGCCGCGATGGCCCGCTGGGTGAGCGATACCAGGCGCACTGACGATATCTTGACCGTGCGACCCGCAGGAGTGGTCCAACGGACACTGCGGCGGAGCACCCCGTTGCGCAAGTCGAGCTCCCGCTCGTGGTCCTGGACCTCGCCATAGCGAACGTCAAAGGGTTCATCGTCGACAAGGAGGCGGATGAGCTTGCCGTTGGTGACATTGATGATGGTTTGCCCAGACTCGGGGTAGGCGTATCCTCCCTCTGCATAGGGCAGCGGGCGCAGTTCGAAGAAGGAGTTCAGGTAGGTGCCAGGAAGGCCGTACGGCTCCCCCTCATCGAAGTTGCCCCTTAGTCCGATGTGTCCGTTGGAGAGGGCGAAAATAGACTCGTTCTGCGCCAGGGTGTCGAGGTGGAGTCCCACCTCATGGATGCTCCACTCCTCGACCATGAAGGCAGGATGTTCAATCATCGTTGACCTCCCGGTACGGTGAGGTCGGAGACGACGTTGTCAGCGTCATGACGCTGCAGCGCTTCTGCCTGGCCGAAGTGATCGACTGCAATACGGAAAAGCGACGTGCTATTGGGCAAATGATAGCTGTGTGGTTTGGGCATGAGTTCCTCCTTGATGAGCGGTTGAGATAAACTTCTGACCCTTTGACTATATCATATATAGGTATTCAAGACCATCAGGCGGCATGAAAAGGGGATTTGAGTAGTACCGAATAGTTACTAATAGGCCTGTCTTCTTCGATGATACGATATTGGTTCGCATCCAGTCCTGCTCTCAGGATGGCGAAGATGATGGACCAACGATAAAGGCTCCGACTTCCCGCTGTGACCACATATGCCCATCGTAGCCCCAATCTTCATATGGAACCTCGTTGAAGACGCAGTAGAGGCGTAATGGACCTTCCGAATGCTCGGGACGAGCCTCTGTAAAAACCGGATGACCATCCACCTCAAACACGGTGCGGGTCAGTTCATCGACTAAGCCACGCTTGCGCTCGCTATTGAGTATTCACGTAGGCACTGTGATGGCCATGCGATACAGTCACTGCACTTCTTTCAACGTGCCGCTTTTGTGTATGAACACTCCATTGGGTTCAGTGACACAGGTATGAACGATGCCGTTTTCGAAATCATCGATGTGAACCACCGTCGTCTTGTCCGCTTCCTGCCAACAGATCATGAAGACACCTGGCCGGATTGGCGTGACCGAAATCTGAACGGTCTCCCTAATACCGAGAAGTTGAAAAATACTGAAATGTATGACATAATAAAAGAAGCATTAACTCTTGTATACACACGGCTCGCTTTCCCATTTCTTTAACACGATTTGTAGTGCGCCCGATTCGATTATGATAGGAAAGGCCATCTATGCAGCAGAAAGAAATGCCTCGCCCATCCCACACCATCCCTGTAGAGCGCCCCCCGTTTCGCCGCCTGCGCGCCTATGCCTTTGATCCAAGTCTTTCCATAGAGTTAGAAAACGCCGTGATCAATACGGTAACGATGCAAGTACGCTGGGAGTTTGATCCTGAAACACAGAAGGATATCTTGCAGCC
>Ga0070706_100003785_pt1 | contig 14769 bp, 18 predicted proteins | sample KBSK5501metaG_FD_65476 | JGI IMG/M metagenome (GOLD analysis project Ga0070706, IMG submission 65476) | Corn, switchgrass and miscanthus rhizosphere microbial communities from Kellogg Biological Station, Michigan, USA - KBS K5-50-1 metaG | ecosystem: Host-associated > Plants > Roots >...
CCATCTGCGTATCGCTGCACTAAATTGATTTACTACGAGCATTACAGAGATATTCGCGCGGCCATCGCGCGAGAAACTCAACTCAAGAAATGGTCACGCGCGAAAAAGGTTGAATTAATTAATCGGCTGAACCCGCGCTGGATGGATATCGGCGACCAGGTGTTGGGAGAATAGTGATCCCGCAATGGCGGGGCACTTCGGTCGACATGACAGAGCTACGTAGCACGGCAACATCTCGCATCTTGTTGCCAATGAAGTTGAGGCATTCGCTAGTGAGAGAGGAGGTTCATTGGCCGTCTCGAGGAAGCCCCAGCTTCTGGAGGTCTCAGGGCAGGCTTTCGGTCGACATGACAAACAGACCTGTGCAATATCTTGAATCATGCCGCTCGGTTTGGCCAAATTAAGGGCAAAGAATGGTTGCGGTCCAAACTGATCCCTCACAAAACCTGCTGATAATCCGTTACGCTGGGTTCGTCGGACTGGACGAGGCGAAGCGATGTCTTGAGGAAGTGCGGCTCGCGCTCCCGAAAGTACAATCTGGGTTCCGGATTTTGGCTGACCTAACCGATCTGGAATCAATGGATGTTAGATGCGCACATTATCTGACTAGGATTATGGATGTCTGTAACGCGAGCGGTGTAGCTGCGGTGGTGCGGATTATTCCTGATCCCAAGCGAGATATCGGCTTGCAAATCATGTCTTTGTTCCACTACGGCGGCGGCGTTAACATCATCACCTGCCAGACTGCAGATGAGGCCATGAAAGCATTGCAGGCGCCGCCAATGTGATCCCGGCCAGAATAGTTCTCGCGGCTTGGAGGGCATTGGCCGTCAGTTTTTTCTCCAGCTGTGCGCTTGTCGAGTCCGCATTGACGATTTCATTCCTGGCTCGCAGTCGGCGGCTGGGTGCACGCGCGGAGTGGCTGCATCGCTGGTCCCGCTTCGCCTGCTGCGTGATGGGAGTTAAGGTGACAACGCATGGCGCAATGCCTCAATCCGGCCTTTTAGTTTGTAACCACCTCACTTATCTCGATGTCATCGTCCTTAGCTCGGTTAGGCCGTGCATTTTTATCTCGAAACGCGATGTCGCGGCCTGGCCGTTTTTCGGCTGGTTAGCACGCGCCGCCGGCACAATCTTTATCGATCGTGAGCGAAGATTGGCCGCTTCGCGTGCCATAGACCGCATCGGTCAAGCAATCGATCGTGGCTCGCTGGTCGTCTTATTTCCCGAGGGGACTAGTTCCGACGGCTCAACGGTGCTGCCATTCAAATCGTCTTTGCTCGAATCGGCCGTGCAGCTCCGGTGTCCGGTCACCGCCGCGGCCATCCAATACGCGCTTGATGACGGTTCGGTTGCCGAGGAGGTCTGTTACTGGCGCGACATGACTATGGTTCCTCATCTCCTTAACCTTTTTTCGAAACGCGAAATCCGTGCAACGTGCACCTTCTCTGCTCCGAAAATTCGAATGGGCAATCGCAAAGAGATCGCGCCCGAGCTGCATCGTGAGATCATGTCTATGCGATCATGATATCGGCGCGGCAATTTGAATTGAATCGCATCGGAAACGTCGTATTAAGAGCTGAGTGCAATCGCGCCTATTCGAGATGTGGTTTAGTTAGAAAACGGCGCAAAATTCCAGCAAAAAATGCGGCGACAACGCCCGCAAACCCGGTGGACCGGGGATGACACGACGCATAAACGATTGCCTGCGCAGCTCTTCCGGCTGATTTGACGGCAGTCACCATCGCTGCCTTAGAGACGGGCTCGTGGCAGAGATGACTCGGGATCAGGCCGCTTCAACCCGACAAACTGGTGTACTCGCGCTCGGGTTCGCGAACAAAAGCTGGCCTTGGGCTGCGGGATTTTGGCATAAGATTGGCCAGAAACCTGCCGAGGCATTGGTCGCTCTGGGTTTTGGCCGAACCTTCCGCCGAAAATATCAGGACGGACGGGTGATCGCTGAGTTCAAACTCAAAACTTCCCGGTGCGATGAGATTTTCGTGTTCGGCGAAGTCAGGTACACCATCTTCTAATGACCATGATGGCTCGTCGTAATATGCGCCGTTTGTATCCGCGCATCGTTCTTCGCACCAATCGGACTGGGACAGCCTTTCTTCTACTTTAACCCGGTCTTGATTCGCGACAATGGTGAGCGTTGAGTGTTGTGCGTTGAGCGTGGGTGGAGAAATGGGGTCGCGTCTATATTTTTGACAATTTGGTATTCGTTAGGCCAAACGTAACCCTCGATATCTCCTGGCGGCAGATCAACGGGGGGAAGAGCCCGGGGTCAGACCTTATTATCGACACTGCTTCTCAAATTAGAAATTAGAAATGAGCGAGCCGGGATGAAAGGGAGAAGAGGGGGTCAGAGCTACTAATCGACAGTTCGGCTGGCATTTGCCAGACATTGAACTGTGTCCTCATCAGAGAGGCATATCCGAACGGCCTTCTCGTGATGGTTAGATCAACCATTCCGGATCCCAACATCATCGCCGCCGAAATCGTCGAAGACCTTCCGCCGCCGCCAAGGCTATGGCGTGACAAGCCAAGCCGTCCTAGCCTAGTTCGCCGAAATCGCGAATGACCTTAAGCGGTGATTATTTCGTGGCCGGTTTTTTTAACTCCACTAGGATGACATCGATCGGGCCGCTCCCGACGTTTTCCGGCAGATGCGCGCCAGCCGGAGAGAAGACCGCGTCTCCCTTCTTCCCGGACAACTCTTCGCTCTTGCCATCGGGATGGGTCATCTTCGCCTTTTGGTCCTCCAGAAAGACGATCACCGAATCAGGATGAGAATGCATCACGGACTTTTCGCCCGGCGCGTAATGAATGCGCAACACGCGCACAGCATCGTTCTCAAACATCACGCTGTAATGCTTCGGGTCCACTTTGACCGGATCCTGCGCACGTGCGGCTAACGCGCCCATTAATACCGCCACCAATACCGCTGACAACGAGACTTGTTTCATATTCGTACCTCCCAGTTGGTTTACGTACACCACAGATGACCGCGAGATTCGCGGCCGATTCAGACCATTGCGTCAGGTTCCCCGAAAAAGACAAGCGCTAAGATTGTCCGGTATCGCCCGAGAAGAAAAAGACGGGGTCGCATCTATATTTTTTAACATTTGATCGGAAAGAAAAAATGGGGTCGCGTCGTGGGAGTCAGAGATCAGAGGTCAGACGTCAGAGGTCAGAAAAGATCGAGGACCTCCCCGGGCGCGCCGTAGCCTAGGCGAAGGAGGCAAGCCGCCCTCGCTCAATCGCCGAAATTGCCGCGGATTTGAAGAAGTAATCACGACCTGCCGTGCTAAAGTCTTGGACGTGAGGAAGACCTGAGCGCCAGATCAACGGTGACCTTTTCCTGCTTTGATGGAGTCGCGCAATGTTGCCAGCGCATGCTCGACAAAGGTCCGGCGGGCCTGACTCTTGATCTTTGATGCGATCGTAAGGGTTTTGTTCCAGCTAAATCGGCGAGGGATTTCGATCTCCGGAAGTCGCTTGAATAGCCGGCTTCGGGTCGGGCTAAAATAGCAGACGTCGACCAACGCTTTCTCGGGTGTGGCCACTTTAACCATGCCCGATTCGTCCAGTTCGTAGCCGAAGAAGAATTCGGGTTCGACGTGGTGAATAGAAATAGTGCCAATGGGTGTATCGTAACGTCTGGTCCGGGCCAGAGAAACGGCATAGGTCACAGCCGGTATCTGAGAAATCATTCCATAGTGATAGAGCGCAGTTTGCAACGACACGTAAGTCGGATACGGCGCAGTCAGGTGTTCCGGAATGGCCAACCGATTGACGTCTCGCCCCAGCGCCCATTTTCCTTGAGCCAACTTCACGATCAGGCCCGTTTTGGCTAAACGCGTGGCCGTTCGAGTTGCGCTGGAGTTCGCGACATTCAGGAGAGCAGCTAAATCGCGCGTTTCAAAAAGCGGCTTACCAAGCGCTTGAAGCTTGGCTAGTGTTTCTGTCGGCCTCATAGCCCCTCCAGAACGGTGAGCACCTTTTTCTGCAGTGCTTCCCACGTTTTGGTCGTGGCATAATAATCGCGAAACTCCGATGGCAGGTAGGCGACGACCTGGCTCTGAAATTGGTCAAAGGATACCGAGATCGCGTTATTGCAGGCAGCGGACATTTCCTTTTTGCTTATTTTGGTCTTAGAACCCTTCGCTCCTCGATCTGCCAGAAGCGCGAGATCGAAAACGTCTCGAGCTTGAGTCTCGGTCCGGCCAATCAGTGCTTCGACCTTTTGCGCGAATGCTGTCTCGAGATCGTAATGGCTCACTAGGATCGGTCGCAGATCGTAAGCATTTACTATTTCCGAGTAGGAGATAGGGGTCAGGCATCAAATCTTGACAGCAGGTGGAATATGATCGGGTTAAATCTTCAAAAGACGCGATCCCATTTTTCGCGGTCTTTCCGTGGGTTAAAATGTAAAAAGCGCCGCGGCCCGCTCGGCTGTGAGTTTGGCCGCCGCCGAAATGACGCCTGGTGGAACCCATTGTGGAAAAGCAGTGACTTCAATTTTGTGCTTGCCCGAAGCGGTGTGAATTTCTCGAATTGAATCCAACTGATTGGGCCCAAACCGTTCCGCCAGTTTGACGAGCGCGGGCCACAATCGGCGATGCACGTAGGTCACTTTGCCGCTCACGACGCGACACACCAACACATCGGTGGAGTTTCGGACCGCGCGTGAGCATAGGAAAATCGTGTTTCCCTTTGGATGTTTCCACCAGCTTCCCCGAATCGGCTGGCCAGCAATTGTCTCGGCCAGATTCGTAACGGGGCCGCGCGCCGATTCAAGCACAATGCCGTGGGTCTTCACAAACTTCAGAGCCTGCTTCGGCGTCATCTCAGCAAGTAAAATGTCACGGAATGTCTAGTCTAACATTTGACATTCCATTCCCGAGACACGCGATCCAGCACGGCGGATTCGGGGAAAAAGAAGTGGGGTCGCGTCTAACAGGGCGTGTTGCCCAAATCGTTCGGCTCTTAAATAAAATAGTACCCAAGCTAGGAAGGATTTGGCAAGGCTCTGTTGCCATGATGGGAGAACAGAAGAGCGAAGCGCAGTTATTCAACTACGCGATCAACCTGGAGAAGCGGGTGCGAATTAATCATCCGCTGCGCCAAGTCAAAGCGGCGATCGATTTTGGATTTGTGCGCGAGGAAGTGGCGCACTGCTATGGCAAGAAGGGCAACGAGTCGGTCGCACCGGAGGTGAATTTAAAGATGATGTTCCTGCTCTTCTTTGATGACATCAAAAGCGAGCGCGAACTGATGGAGGTGATTGGGGAGCGGCTCGATTACCTCTGGTTTTTGGATTACGGGCTGGACGAGAAGATCCCCGATCACACTGTGCTGAGTAAAGCGCGGGCACGCTGGGGCAAGGAAGTCTTTGAGAGTTTATTTGTACGGACAGTGGCCCAGTCTGTGGAAGCGGGGCTGGTAGATGGGAACAAGCTGCACGTAGATGCAAGTTTGATCGATGCCGATGCGGCCAAGTAGCCCGGATGGGTAATCAAGGCCGGCCCTGATCTGCGCGCGGCAAAGCCGGGGTCACCGACCCGGACAACGCTTCGCGGTATGTCAGCGCGACGGCGTTCATGCAGTAGCGTAATCCAGTTGGCGGCGGTCCGTTCTTGAAGACATGTCCGAGATGTGAGCTGCAGCGCGCGCACGAAACTTCCACGCCAAAGATCGCCGAAAACGTGCTGCTTTCGTGGACCGCTTCTTTGCGGATCGGCTGCCAGAAACTCGGCCAACCGGTGCCGGAGTTGAATTTCGTCTCAGCGCTGTAGAGCGGATTGCCGCACGCGGAGCAAACGTAAGTGCCGTTGCGATGATCGAGCGCGTTACCGCTCGGCGACGGTCGCTCCGTGCCCGCTCGGCGCATGACGTAGAACTGCTGCGGGGACATGATGAGCTGCCATTCCCTATTCGTGAAATCGACTTGCTGATCGAGCGGAATAGCGTCCAGCTTCGCGCGAATTTGCGTTGCATCAAGATTGCTCGGATGCGCGCGCGAGCAGGCGGAGAGCGCAATGCAAATACTCACGCCTAACAAGACTTGGGCGGTTCCTTTCATTTCGTAAAAGCGGCTACGGTTTCAGCCAGCCACCTGTTGCCTGGATCGGCACAGCGGTCTCGGCCGATTTGATCCAAGCGGCGAGGGCCGTCGGTTTGTCCGTCTCGGCCTTGGTCGAAAGCGAAACCGTTCCGCTCCAATGGTTCCCTTCATTCACCATGTCGATCTTGGCCAGGTGCAGCACGACGAAATCGTGATGCAATTTGCGGCCGTTGTTTTCGCCGCGCTTTACAACCGATTGCAGATTTGTGCCGAGCCATGCGACCTCGAGCTTAAGCGGACCGCGTGTTGAGTTTTCCGGAGAAAAAGTCGCTACCGCTTCGTTTTCGCCTTTCACCGTCACAGCGAGAATTCCCACTTTTTCGGGTCGCGCTTTCGGCGGGGCTTTCCGATCGAAAAAGCCTGACCACTCTTTTCCGTTTACGACAAAGGCGGGCGTGTAAACGGCACCGGTCGGCCACGACTCAGCATACCTCCGTTGTCGTAGCGTGAACTCCGCCTTCGCGAATCGGTCCGGCCAGCCGAGTCCATCCCAATAGTCAACGTGAAAGACGGCGGGCACGATGCTTTTCCAGAGTTCGCCGCTGTTTTTCAGCTGGCTCATCCATGCATCGGCGGGGGGACAACTGCTGCAACCCTCTGAGGTAAACAGCTCGAGCAGAGTTGTCTGAGTGGCACCGCTTTCGAAGGTTGTAGCCGGGATCGGTGATCCCGACTGCTCGGCCCGCATTCCATGCACAGAAAAACCCAAAACAGCGACGATAGCGAGAGGCTTTAGCCAATTTCGTTTCATCATAATTGTCGATCTTACTATGGCCGGGATCAGCGATCCCGGCTACAACTCAGGCTATCGCCATCTCCGGCTCTTCCCGCCGCGCATGCGCCCGTTCGAGCAGATGATCGCCCACGCGCAGTGCGTTTGCCATGATGGAGAGCGCAGGATTCACTGCACCACTCGAGCAGAAGAAGCTTGCGTCGACGACATACAGGTTGTCGAGCTCATGCGCTTTACAATTACGATCTAACGCGCTCGTCTTCGGATCGTTTCCGAAGCGCACGGTCCCGTTCTGATGGGCTACACCGGCGAGCGGGGGTCATGAATGGGGTCGCAGAAATTAGCGCCGGCGTTTTCCTGCGTGTAAGTCCGGACAAAATTAGAGGATTTTAGGTCATACTCGCACTCTACACCCTTAGGTAGGACATTGGCTGTCATAGGGGAAAGTTTTTGTTCCGCGGAAACAAATAAGTTGAGAGTTGATCGAACGGCCAGTCCACTGGCCTTTAGTTGAGAGTTTCTCTAAGCGGAACAGATCTGTAGGACACTGGCTGTCCTACCCACGCCAAATCGGAATAGAACGTGCTTCCCACCCACAAAACAGGCTTTTGACCCGTTTTTCTCATCAAAGTTGAGAAATCGGTCGCAAGACTGACTCAAGAAACGCTGAGACGCTGAAAACTGAAAGCTGAAATGGACGCACCCGCAGAAAAAGGCGGCAGCAACGAATCCATAGAGGAAACGATTTCGTTTCTAAACCGTGATCACATCTATAACGAAACACTGAAATCCTGAAACTCTGAAATACTGAAATTGCAAAGCTCTGACGTGGAAGCGGGAACTAAGATCTCATTTTTTAATCGTGACCATATCGTCTCGGTTAGCATCCGTGACGGCGAAATCGTTGTGACAACGACTCCGGGCACGAAGGTCACCATCTCAGTATCTGCCGCGATGCTTGAGAAGTTCGTCGACGAGTTGGCCAACCACGTCGCGAGCAATTTTGTCGCGGTTGCTGCGGAACCGCGCGTTATTGGTTAATTGTTAGTAGTTATTGGGGAACGGGATTTGGCGAGGCGCTGAATTTTATTGACTCTTGAGCGACATGGCGCAAAGAGCGCCGCATGCTGCGCTACGCGGATCTTGAAGAGGCAATACGATACGCGTGCGAGGCGGGTCTAAGCACGGCCGCGAGGCGATTGCATGTTCAGGCCAGCCGAGCTCAACGCCCCCGGCTACAGCACCCAAACTGCTTCGTGCGTATCTCTCAATCGGTGCAAAAATTTGCGGTCCACCTGCAATCGATCGCGAGTTTGGCACGATCGATTTCTTGACCCTGCTCGATCTTCACACGCTGCCGGCAATCGTGCGTGCCCACTTTCTGGGATGAATTCCTCGTTTACCTCTGGATCCGGGGTCGCCGACCTCGGGGGCCTTGCTCATCGGCATTCCCGGGATGCGCCGGGAGGAGTGATGGAGTGCCTCTTTTCAAGGCTCGAAGGCTATCAAAAAAATTTCTAACAAAATAGTTGACTGGTTGGTCTACTGGATGTAAGAGTGGTTTATGCCAAGAAAGAGTGACATGAAGGAGCGCCTGACCGACGCGGCGCACGACTTGATGTGGGAAAACAGCTATAGCACAACATCGGTCGACGCGATCTGCGAACGGGCCGGGGCCAAGAAGGGAAGCTTTTATTATTTCTTCAAGTCAAAATCCGAGCTCGCCGCGGCCGCAATAGAAGCAGAATGGAAAAAGCGCCAGGTGGACATGGATGCTCTTTTTTCACCAACCGTTCCGCCCCTCGAGCGGCTCGAGCGATATTTTGATTACGTGCACGATCGTCTGACGGAGCGTCAAAAGAGCTGCGGCTCCATCCTGGGTTGCCCCCTCTTGAGCGTCGGGAGCGAAGTGAGCACGCAGGACCAGGTCGTGCGCGATACGGTTGACCGCATCCTGGATCGGAAGATTAACTATTTCGTCTCGGCGATTCGTGACGCGCATGCGCAAGGATTGATTGACGCGCCGGACCCCGAGGCGAAGGCGAAAGCGCTTTTTGCCTGTTACCATGGGACGCTGGCCCAGGCCCGAATTCAAAACGACGTCGGATTGATCCGCGATTTCAAGCAGGTCGCGATGGATGTTTTGGGCGTGAAACACGTACAGGCAGCGACTTCGTAAGAATCTCTTTTTTTGCCAATTTCATAGACGACTAGTCAAGTATAAACCGACAAAAACCGAAAAAACTTAGCCCCATGATAACTGACCAACAATCAGAAACAGCAACTGAAGGTTTCCTCCAGACGGTATCGGCGGCGGTTACGCAGCTGAAACAGAAGCTACAACACGATTACGAACAGGTTTATCCAGACCTGCGCGAAATCATCCATCTCATTCTCGACGAAGAAGAAACAAAGGCGCGGGAGCTATCGTTGTTTCCGCATCTGTTTATTCCCGATTTGGTCGAGGAGCATGTCGCCAAGATCGGTCTCCAACCCGCGCAGACCAAACACGACGATGTCCTGGTTCCGGATCCCTTCTTGGAGAACCCAACCTATCAACCAGCCCTCGTCTTATGTGGATAGCCAAATCAGCGCTTCGGCGTCCATACACGTTCGTCGTGATGGCGCCGCTCATTTTGTTGCTCGGCGTCTCGGCAATCAAAAATACGCCGACGGATATCTTTCCAGAGATCGACGTCCCGGTCGTCCCGGCCGTCTGGCAATACAGTGCCACTTTAAGAGACCCCGCGATTCTGGGGCGAGACTCTATCTCGAACGAGGGAGTACGGACCACCTCGCCGGTGGTATTGGAAAATCTCACCGGCGGGCAATGGCCGGCGTCTAATGATCGCGGATACCTTGAGGTAGTCGGGACTCACAACCTGCTCTCGCCTTATGTGGATAGTTAAACTGGCGCTCAGGCGTCCATACACGTTCGTCGTGATGGCGCTGCTCATTTTGTTGCTCGGCGTCGCGTCGATCAAAAACACGCCGACGGACATTTTCCCCGAGATCGACATCCCGGTGGTGACCGTCGTCTGGCAATACACCGGGCTTTCGCCCGATCAGATGGCCAAGCAGATCACGACCTTCAGCGAGTACACGATTTCGTCGGCGGTCGACAATGTGAAGAACATAGAGTCACAGACGCTGGCCGGCGTCGCGACTATTCGCATTTTCTTTCAACCAAGCGTACGCGTCGATTCGGCGATCGCGCAGGTGACAGCGGTGTCGCAAACGATTTTGCGGCGCATGCCACCGGGAGCGCAGCCGCCGTTCATCATCCGTTATAACGCTTCGAGTGTGCCGATTCTGCAACTCGCGCTGGGCAGTAAAACGTTAAGCGAAGCACAACTTTATGATTACGGCATCTATCGGGTGCGCCAGGCGATCGCGCCCGTGCGCGGCGCGACGTTGCCGCTTCCGTATGGCGGCAAGCCGCGGCAGGTCATGGTCGATCTCGATCCGCAAGCCTTATTGGCGAAAGGTCTCTCGCCGCTCGATGTCAGCAATGCGGTTAACGCGCAAAATCTTACGCTGCCGACTGGCACAACAAAAATTGCCGAGCGCGAATTCATCGTCGGTCTCAACAGCAGTCCCGATACCGTCACCGCGATAAACGATATCCCGATCAAACAGGTGAACGGTTCAATGGTTTACATCCGCGACGTCGCCCATGTCCGCGACGGGTTCGCCGTCCAGACAAATGTCGTGCGCAAGGACGGCAGCCCTTCCGCGTTGCTGACGATTTTAAAAAACGGCGGCGCTTCCACGCTCGATATCGTGAATCAAATCAAGGCACTGCTTCCGGGAATGCGGGCCGCGGCGCCGCCCGGTCTGGAGATGACCGAGCTGTTCGATCAATCCATCTTCGTACGCGCAGCAATCAGCGGCGTGGTCAAGGAAGGCGTAATCGCCGCGTTGCTCACGGCCACCATGATTCTGCTCTTTCTCGGTAGTTGGCGCAGCACGTTCATCGTGATGGTGTCGATTCCGTTGTCGATCCTGGCCTCGTTGTCAATTTTGAGTCTGCTCGGCTACACCCTCAACGTGATGACGCTGGGCGGGCTAGCTCTGGCCATCGGCATTTTGGTTGATGACGCTACGGTTGAGATCGAAAACATCCACCGCAATCTCGCGCAGGGTAAACCGATTCAGCGCGCGATTCTCGATGGCGCCCAACAAATCGCGGTGCCCGCTTTCGTTTCGACGCTGGCGATCTGTATTGTTTTCGTCTCCGTCGTTTTCCTGACCGGTCCCGCGAAATATCTGTTCACCCCGCTCGCGCTCGCGGTCGTGTTTGCGATGCTCGCGTCCTACCTGCTCTCGCGCACACTCGTGCCTGTGATGGTGAAATATCTGATTCGCGGTCACGAAGGCGAAAGGCCGTCGCGCAATTTCTTTACCCGGGTTCAGGAATCGTTTAATCGGCGCTTCGAGAAATTTCGGCAGCGTTACGTCGATGCCCTGGCTTGGTCGTTGCAAAATCGACTAACTGTTTTTGTTCTTTTCGCGGTCCTAGTTGGAAGTGCCTTCGCCATCCTGCCGATCGTCGGGCGCGACTTTTTCCCGACGGTCGATGCTGGTCAATTCAGGCTCCACGTCAACGCGCCTCCGGGCACAAGGCTGGAGGAGAGCGAGCAGATTTTCTCGCGTGTCGAGGACGTCATTCGCGAAGTCGTTCCGCCTAACGATCTCGAGATGGTGCTGGATAACATCGGTACGCCCAACGGCATCAATCTCGCCTTTGGCGACAACGCGACGATCAGCTCGGCCGATGGCGAGATCCTCGTCTCACTTAAACCGGATCATCGCGGCTCGACTCCGGCTTATATGAAAACGCTGCGCCAAAAACTCGCCGCCAATTTTCCGGATTTGAGTTTCTATTTTCAACCGGCCGACATCGTCAGCCAAATATTGAACTTCGGTTTGCCCGCGCCGATCGATATCCAGGTCGCCGGCTACGCTGAGAAACCGGACTATGCGATTGCGCGCGCTATCGAAGCGCAGGTGAAACAAATTCCCGGCGCGGTCGACGTCGGCTTGCACCAGGTCACGAACGCTCCGGAGATGCTGGTAAAAGTCGATCGCACCCGCGCGCAGGAACTTGGCTTCACCGAGCGCGACGTCGCCAACAGCTTATTGATCTCACTCAGCGGCACGGCCCAGGTCACGCCCAACTTTTGGGCCGATCCGAAAACTGGCATCAATTATCCAGTCGCGATCCAGACGCCGCAGCACCTGGTCGATTCAGTCGATGCCATTACCTCGACGTCGCTCGCCGGCAGGGATCCGGCGCATCCGCAACTGCTCAGCAACCTGGTCTCGCTCGAGCGCAGTGAAACACCAGCGGACATCAGCCACACGAACGTGCAACCGGTGTTCGACATTTATGCCAACGTGCAGGGCGTCGATCTTGGGCGCGTCTCCGATAAGATCGCTACAATTGTAAACGAGTTTCGGCCAAAACTTCCACCCGGCAGCACGATCAGCGTGCGCGGCCAGGTTGAAAGCATGAACACCGCGTTCAGCAAGCTCGGCCTCGGCCTCATCTTCGCCGCTGCCCTCATTTATTTCCTGATGGTCGTCAATTTCCAATCGTGGACGGATCCGTTCATCATCATTACGGCATTGCCCGGCGCGTTCGCAGGCATTTTGTGGATGCTGTTTTTGACGCACACCACCTTCAACGTCGAGTCGATGATGGGCGCGATCATGAGCATTGGCGTCGCCACGGCCAACAGCATCCTGATGATCACGTTTGCCAACGAGCAGCTGCGAGAAGGGCGGAGCGCGCTCGATGCCGCCATCGCCGCCGGTCATACGCGTTTACGTCCTGTGTTGATGACCGCGCTGGCCATGATCATCGGCATGGTGCCGATGGCGCTCGGACTTGGCGAAGGCGGCGAACAAAACGCGCCGCTGGGACGCGCTGTCATTGGCGGTCTGCTTATCGCGACAGTAGCGACACTCTTTTTCGTGCCGGTCGTGTTCAGCGTGATTCGTCACAAAACTCGCCCGCGTGAGATGGACGACGATCCGGATCTCGTCAGCACACGTCTCGAATCAGCCGTTCAACATTAAAAAAAATCGAAATCTCAACAATGAAAGAAACAAAAATGAATACGAAAAAACTCGCAGGGAAAGTCGCCGTTGTGACAGGGGCCTCAAAGGGAATCGGCGCCGATATCGCCAAACAACTCGCCGCGGAAGGCGCGGCCGTCGTCGTCAACTATGCTTCCTCAAAGGAAGGCGCAGATCGCGTGGTCGACGAAATTACAAAGCGCGGCGGAAAGGCAATTGCGGTCCAGGGCAATGTTGCGAAGAAGAAAGACATCGACCGCCTCTTTACCGAGGCGAAGAACGCATTCGGCCAGCTCGACATTCTGGTTAACAACGCCGGCGTATATAAGTTCGAACCTCTCGAAGCGGTGACGGAGAATGAATTTCATCGGCAGTTCAATACCAATGTTCTCGGTTTGATTCTCGCGACGCAGGAAGCGCTCAAGCACTTTGGCGCGGCGGGCGGCAGTGTGATCAATATCGGCTCTGTCGCGAGTGACTTGACGCCGCCGACAGCCGTAATCTACGGAGCCACCAAGGGCGCTGTCGATGTGATCACGCGTGTGCTGGCGAAGGAGCTTGGACCAAAAAATATCCGGGTGAATTCCATCAATCCGGGAGGGGTCGAGACCGAAGGCTTTTATGCCGGTGGTTTTTCAGGAACCGATTTTGAGAAGCAAATGGTCGTGCAAACGCCGCTCGGCCGCATGGGTCAGCCGCGCGACATCGCACCGGCCGCGGTCTTCCTTGCTTCTTCGGACGCGGCGTGGATCACGGGCGAAACGCTGCGAGTTGCCGGAGGTCTTCGTTGATTCGCGCCAAGCAAATGAACCAGCAACCCAGCGTTAAGGAGAAATCGAATGACTACAACCGAACACATTGAATCTTTCAAAACCAATCTTCAATCATCCACCAAGAGCATTCGGTGCGGCCTGAGCGGGCGCGCCGTGCTCAGCACACTCGTGGTGCTGGCCACATTGTTTCTTGTCGGAATGTTCCCGCGCTGGCGCGCGAATGCTGCGCTGACAAGTGCGTCGCGCGATCAGCGTCCGACGGTGAATGTCGTCTCGACGCAGCGGCCGGACGGCGCCGCCAATCTTGTTTTGCCGGGTAGCACACAGGCAATCCAGGAAGCGGCGATTTATGCCCGCACGAACGGCTACGTTCGGAAGTGGTACACCGACATCGGCGCGAAAGTCGAAGCTGGAGACTTGCTGGCCGAAATCGAGACCCCGGAGATCGATCAGGAATTGAACCAGGCGCGCGCAGCCGCCCAGCAGGCCTCGGCCAACTCCGATCTGGCGCGAGCGACATTGAAGCGCTGGCAAGAACTCGTCGACAAGAAGGTCGTTTCCGCGCAGGAGTTCGATGAGAGGAAATCCGCGTTGGATGCGCGCCAGGCCGATCTCAATGCCGCGCAAGCGAACGTGGCCCGGTTGGAAAAGTTGCAAGGCTTCCAAAAAGTCGTTGCCCCATTCGCCGGGATCGTAACCGCGCGCAACATCGATAATGGCGCGCTCGTCTCCGCCGGCAATGGCGGTCAAAGCGCCGCGCTCTTCCACGTGGCGCAGACTGACTCGCTCCGCATCTACGTTACCGTTCCGCAAACCAACGTGCGCTCGGTTGCTCCAGGACAAAACGCCGCCGTCTCCTTCCGCGAAATTCCAGAGAAGACCTTCAACGCCAAAGTCGTCCGCACCGCCGGCGCTCTTGATCCCGCGTCGCGCACGTTGCTGACCGAGCTGCAAGTCGCGAACAGCGACGGCCAATTGTTCCCAGGCATGTACGCCGAGATCAAATTCGCCTTTCCGCAAGACGGACGCACCCTGCTGGTTCCGGGTAA
>Ga0070706_100003788_pt1 | contig 14764 bp, 12 predicted proteins | sample KBSK5501metaG_FD_65476 | JGI IMG/M metagenome (GOLD analysis project Ga0070706, IMG submission 65476) | Corn, switchgrass and miscanthus rhizosphere microbial communities from Kellogg Biological Station, Michigan, USA - KBS K5-50-1 metaG | ecosystem: Host-associated > Plants > Roots >...
CACCAAGGCCCTCCTCAGCGCGTCCCACGTCGCCTAACTTAGCCGGCTCTCTCGTCCCTCTCCTGCCAGCGACTGCTCCCGGTGTTCGTCGCTCGCCTCCTCATGGTTAAATCACAAGCTTAGGCACGCCTTGTATGCTGGGACGCCGTCTGGCCGCGCACACGAAGGACGGCGCGAGCCAGGTAGGCATGACTTCAGGCGACGTTCCTGCGCGTGTCAATGTCGCCAGTCGGGCTGGTCGTAGTGGTCGGGGTCGTTGTCGGCGACTCGCTCGGGGTGAGGGTAGGCGTCGGCGATGGCACGCCGGCCGACGAGGGATCAATGGCGGCGCCCAGGTCGTCAATGCCCCAGGTGCCGGAGTGGGTCGACAGCGTCAGCGTGACGTTGTACGTGTGGTTGCCCCGTGTCACGGCATACGTAAGCTGCGCCGTCTTCGTCATGTCCCCCGCCTGCCCGGTGGCAACGGCAGACGCCACCTGGCCGTAGTCCTTGTCGGCCTGATTCGCCTGCGACACGAACGTGCTCTCGTCGTTGCGCACGCGCAAGGTGGGCGAGAGCTCCGAATTGTGGATCTGCGCGTACTGCTGGTGCTCCATGTTGTCCCAGAAGTTGGCGGTGGTCACGGTGGGATCGGGCTTCTGATTGGCAAGCTGGAGTGCGAAAAAAGCGCCACCGGCGCAGCCGGCGCAGAGCAGGAACGATGCGACGGTCATCACGATCGCCAGAAGCAGGCTGCGCGAGGCATTCAGCTCTTCGAGCGGACGCTCGCTCTGGAACTCATCGCGCAGCGAGCGGATACGGAGCAGCCGTGCGTAGCGCCGTTCGCGTTCCTCGCCCTGCTTGGTCTCTGGCAGCAGATCGCGCTGGCTCAGCTCGTCTTCGATCTCCTTGAGGCGCTTGCTCGCCTCGCGCAGCTCCTCTGGTGAGGCGCGATGGCTCTTCGCCTCCGCCATTGCCCGCTGGCGAGCCCGATCCCTCATCTCTCACCCTCCGCAGCTTGCCAGCTCGTGCTGGCATCTCCGCGCCGGTACTATACTGGCAGTCGCGGCGCAGCGTCAAGGAAAATGGGACTCTATCCTAGTGGCACGCCTCGCCGGCCATGCGCTTGACGCAGAAGAGGGCGAGCGCCTATAGTCGTGAGATGCAGTATCCCCGCGCCATGTAGGAGTCTTGAATGGGACACTTTACCATAGCCGTTCTCGGCGGCGACGGCATCGGGCCGGAGGTCACCGCAGAGGCGAGTGCAGTTCTACGCGCGGTCGCGGCGCGCTTTGGCCATACCTTCGATCTGCGTGAGGCACTGGCGGGCCAGGCCGCCATCGAGGCCGAGGGCGAGGCGATCAGCGACGAGACCATGCGGCTCTGCCAGCGAAGCGGCGCCGTGCTGTTCGGCGCGGTCGGCGGCGCGGGCGTCGGCCGTCCGGATGCCAAGGCACAGCCGGAGAACGCGCTGTTTCGCCTGCGCAAGGAGCTGTCGCTGTTCGCCAATCTCCGCCCGGTGCGGCCGTTTCCGGCGCTGCTCGGCGCGTCCGCCATCAAGCGTACGGTCTTGCGTGGCGTGGATCTGCTGGTGGTGCGTGAGCTTACCGGCGGGCTGTACTACGGGCGCCCTAGCGAGATCCGCGAGGGCGATGGCGAGGGCGGCGCCTCGGCGATAGATACAATGGTCTACACCGAGGAGGAGATCGAGCGCGTGCTGCGCTACGCCTTCACGCTGGCGCACGGCCGGAGCAAGAGCGTCACCTCAGTAGACAAGGCGAACGTGCTCAGCTGCTCGCGTCTGTGGCGGCGGGTCGCAGACCGCGTCGCGCGCGACTTTCCGGATGTCACCCTGAGACATCTGCTGGTGGATGCGTGCGCGATGGGATTAATCCGCCAGCCGCGCGAGTTCGATGTGATCGTGACGGAGAACATGTTCGGCGACATCCTGACCGACGAGGCCTCGATGCTTGCCGGCTCGATGGGTATGCTGCCCTCTGCTAGCCTCGGCCTGCGCACGACCGCTCACGGGCAGCTTGGACTCTACGAGCCGATCCACGGCACGGCGCCCGACATCACGGGGCAGGGCAAGGCGAACCCGCTGGCGGCCATCCTCAGCGCGGCGCTGCTGCTGCGCTACTCGCTGGGCCTGGAGGACGAGGCACGGGCCGTCGAGCAGGCCGTTCAGCGGGTGGTGGAGGCAGGGTATCGCACGGCGGACATCGCCACGCTGCGTGGCAAGACGCTCACGACGCATGAGATGGGCGAGCAGGTAGCGCGCCAGGTCCGGGGATGATGCCGACGCCCACGGGCAGCGTCGTGTGTCTTAGGGCACGACTAGCAACGCCCAGAGCAGGACAAAAAAGGTCAGCACTTGCAACGTCGTGCGCACCGCATGCCAGCGTGCGAAGCGATCCAGCAGCGGCGCCAGGACGGCAGCGTCCTCGGGGGTCTTACTCACGCGCACCATGATGGGCGCGGCCCGCGCCGTGGCCAGGAAATGGCCGATGCTCGTGAGCACCGCGATGCTGAGCGGCAACAGCAGCGCTGAGGGTTGCCGCTCGACGTAGGCCACGATCGCCGCGGCCACGGTGAACAGGGACGCCAAGATGGCCGTCGCCGGGTACACCCAGATTCCGTTGCCCAGGTCGCTGCCCCGCGCGAAGGTCGCATACGCCACGGCGCCAATGCGATGGCGGGTCGGGAGCTTGACGAGCGCGACCTCGAAACTGAGCCCGCCCAGGATGCCATTGAGCGCGGTCGCAGCCACGATGAGGGCCAGAAGCAACGCCATCGTAGAGACCTCCCTCGTGTCCACTGCATGCAATAAGCTGCACTAGGAACTTGATCTAGCCCGGCTGTTAGGATCGGATGCGCGCTCGCGTCTCGGTGCAGCACCGACGTGGGCTACAAGCGTCGTGCGGGCATCGCCATATCTCGCGAGCGGGCGCGCGCTGCCCGCCAGAGCGGCAGGCCCGACGCCAGTCCGAGCGCCGTCGCCATGACCATCGCGATGATGGAGACTTCCAACGACGGCTTGTTCGTCATCAGGAAGACGACGCCGAGCAGCACGCCGACGTAGGTGTACAGCCCGCTGCCCACCAGCGGATCGCGAGTGCGCACCGCCAGTGCCGTTGGCAACGGGCCGTCGGGCGCAGCCGCCGCTGCTTTGGCGACAGCGCGCAGACGCGGGTCGATGACGAAGGCGCCCAATGGGGCCAGGAGGAGGAAGCTGATCGTCGCCACGATGATCCAGGTAGCTTGCTCCCCCCATACGGTCAGCGCCATGTAGAACCCGGCGACGCCGAGGAGCAAAATACTGACGATGGTAACGACCCCGGACGGCTGGATCAGGCCGGTGAGGGCGCGGACCTGTCCGACATCCTGCGCGCGGCGCAGGGCCAGCGCAGCGAACAGCCAGACGCTAACGCCGATGAAGGCGCCGATGGCGCCGACGACGTGCACGAAGAGCGCGAGATTATAGATGCTCATCCAGCCACTCTCTCTTTTGAACTTGTCCCGCTCGTGTCCCTGGCGTGGGGCCACCAGCACAGCGAGAGCCTACTCATCACCGGCCATCTTCCTCCTCGCGGAGCCCTTGGGGCTCCTTTGCCTCCGGCGCGAGGCCATGCAAGAAGATGGCGACCAGCGTTGCGATGTGCTCCTCGTCGGTGAGGCCGTCGGCTCGCAGCGCCGGGAGGAACAGCTTGCCGCCGAGCTGAGGCAGGAGCATCCCGATAAAGGCGCGGGCGCTGGCGCGTACGTCGTGCGGCCGGAGGCGCCCCAACGCGACCTGGTGCGTGAGATAAGTCTTCATGAAGTCGAGAATCTTGGCGATCAGCGGACCGCCCACGGCGTCTGCCACCTCCGGCCGGCGGATCAGTTCCGGGGCAAGCAACCGCACGAGGCGCTGAGCGCCTGGACGGTCGGCCGTCATGAGGTAGGCGCGCGCGAGCCGTGGCAGTACTTCCTCAGGCGCAAGGTGGAGGAGCGGCGCGGGGTCGAGCACCATCTGCACGATCGGCAGCTGCTGGCCCAACACGGCCTCGAAGAGGGCCTCCTTCGCCGGAAAGTACCAGTAGATGAGCGCTTGCGACCGCAGCTTGGCCCGCTGGGCGATGCGCTTAATCGTGGCGCCGCGGAACCCATGCTCCGCGAACTCCTCGAGTGCGGCGTCCAGGATCTGCCGCCTGCGATCGCTCCCCTCAGCCCCTTCTGCCCCTTCTCTCCCTTCCGCCCGTTGTGTCTCGTCGGTCACCTCAAGCGTCTCTGGCGGCTCTGGTTGTGCACTGTCGGCGTCGTGACTGCGCGATTCCCGCAGTGCACCAGATTCGGCTTCACCCATGTCTCCACCTCTTGAATGATCGTTCAAGTGCGAGTATACAGTTGATTGAGCGTTTAGTCAAGTCATCGCGGTCAATCGATCATGGTCGCGCGGATCGGGAGCAAACTCCACGTGCATGCTGGATATGATGCCGTGGCACAGGGGGCGCGGATCTCAGGGGAGCGTGAACGTTCTGTTCGTGGTTCTACGACTGCGTAACGGCACTACCGGCTGGGTCGCTATGCGGCATCGAGGCCGCGGCGGCTCCTGAGGCTGGGATACGACACCGATCCGCGGCAAGGTGGGTGGGAACAAGACGCAATCGCAGCCCATCGCAGCGTGCCAGGCAAGACGTAGCGGCGCGGCCTGCCTCGCCCGGCCCAGCGCGCGGCTCGCCCCGCCCGCCAGTATGGGCGAGATGGCGCGCCGGGCGTCACCCCATCTTAGCGCGGGGCGATGGGCCGAGCTGCTGAAGCTGGCGCTGGAGCGCCGCGGCCTCGCGCGCGAGCTGAGCCGCGCGCTCACCGCCAGGCGCCGGTGCGGCGCCCAGCGCACGCTCCACCCGCTCCAGGCGCTCGCGGAGCAGCGAGGCGTGAATATCCCAGCGCAGAACATTGCGCTCGCGTCCCATTTTCATGGCGCCATGCCTCACTTAGCTTCAGGACCCCAACCGTGCCTGCACCAGCGTCGCCAGCGTCGTGAGCAGCTCCTCATCCTGATAGGGCTTCACGACATACGCGTCCGCACCGAGCTGGAGCGCACGCTGCTGATGTTTCGTCGCGGCACGCGAGGTAAGGACGACGAGCGGCAACTGGCGGTACTGATCCTGGCTGCGCACGGTGGCCATCAGCTCATAGCCGTCCATGCGCGGCATCTCGATATCCAGCAGCACCACCGCCGGCATCTGCCGCGCGATGACCTCCAGCGCCTCGACACCGTCGCGCGCCGTCTGCACTTCCCATCCATGTGCCTTCAGCATATTGCTGACCACGCGGCGTACACTGGGGCTGTCGTCAACGACCAGCACGTAGGAGTTCCGCGCCGCGGGCGGCACAACGATCCGATTCAGCTCCGGGCCGGCAGTCTCTCGTGGTGCCACGACGAAGTCGCGCCGAGCCGGTGGCGTGCCAACCAGCGTCGGCACGGTCGGCGCCGTCGAGGTTTCGACTTGCGTCCGCGCGGATGTCGCGCTAGACGGCGGTGGCATCGTCGGCAGCGGCCCAGTCGGCAGCTGGGTCACCGTCGTGCCAGGCTCCGGCAGAACCGCCGAACCAGTCGGCTGCTGCGACAACAGCTCGTGCAGCTCGAGAATCAACACTACCTGTCCGTTGCCGAGCACCGCCGCGCCTGTCACGCCACGGACCTCGCGCAGATGTGGACCCAACGGCTTGGACACGATCTCCTGCTGCGCGACGACCGCATCGACCACCAGCGCGACCCGCCGCTTGCCCGCGTTCACGAGCAGCACCGACGCGCGCTCGCCCACCTGGCCTGGCTGCACCTTGAGGTAGTGTGCCAAATGGGCCAGCGGGTAGCGCTCCCCGCGCATCTCCAGCGCCGGCTCCGGATCGTGCACGCGCTGATAATAGTCCAGCCGGCCGATCTGGTCTACCACGGCCATCGGGATTGCCAGCGTTTGCTGCCCGACCTTCACCAGGACGGCACGGGCGATTTGCAGGCTGATCGGGAACTTCATCGTAAAGACGGTGCCCTGGCCGACGGTGGATTCGACCTCGATGGTGCCGCGCAGGCGTGTAACACTATCATGGACAACGTCTAGCCCCACGCCGCGCCCAGCCTCTTCTGTCAGCGTCTCCGCCGTCGTCACCCCCGGCTGGAAGAGCAGGTTGATGGCCTCTTTCTCCGAGAGGCTTGCGTAGGCGTCGATCCAGCCGCGCGCGGTCGCCGTAGCGCGGATTTTTTCGGGGTCGATGCCCGCACCGTCGTCGCGCACCGAGATGACCACCTGATTGCCCTCATACGCGGCGGAGACGAGGATCTTGCCGGCGCTCGGCTTGCCAGCCGCCTCGCGCACCTGCGGCGGCTCGATGCCGTGGTTCACCGCGTTGCGCACCAGATGCAGCAGCGGCCCCGCCACCTCTTCGAACACCTTGCGGTCGACTTCGGTGCTCGTGCCCTCGGAAAAGAACTCGATCTCTTTGCCCTCACGCAGGGCAGAGGCGCGCGCGGCGCGGTAGAGGCGCGGTACCAGCGACTCCAGCGGCACCAGACGCGCCTTGAGCAGGCGATCCTGGAAATCCGAGCTCAGACGGCTTTCACGTGCGAACGAGGCCTGGCACTCGCGGATGATCGCTTCCATCTCGTGGCTGAGCGTCACCACGTCCGCAACGCCCTCACTGAGGCCGCGCGTCAGACGATGGAACTCCGTATAGCGGTCGAGCTCGAGCTCGTCGAACTCGTTGGAGAACGACGGCGTGTCCGCACGCAGCCCGCCAACCACGCCGCGGCCGCTATTCGCGCCCCGCGTGCCGCCCTGTGCGACGCCGCTGCCCATGACCCCCGGGCCGGCGCGGCCGCTCGGCAGGGTGGCCGCCTCGAAGCGCGTCTCGAGCTGCGTGCCAACATCGCGCAGCCGCTCGCTGACGACGACGGTGTCGCCAACGACACGGTTGATGCGGTCGACACGCTCTTCGAGAATGGAGCGGTTGATGAGCAGCTCACCGAAGAGATTCACCAGGTCGTCCAGCTTGCTCAGCTGCAAGCGCACGCTCAGGTCACTGGCCGTGTCGGCGGTCGTGCGCGTGGCTGGCTCGTCGGCGTCGTCGGTGATCTCGACACGTGCCGTGTCGGCATGTGGGAGCTCCAAGGACGAGGTAGGCTTGCCGGCCGCGCTGGCATAGCGGGACAGGAGCGAGCGCAGCAGCGCCTGCTGGTCCTCTGGCGCGCTGACAGCGCCAGACACGAGCTGATCCAGCCCTTCTGACGTATCGAGCAGCAAGCTCAACAGGTCTGGCGTGAGCCCCTTGCCGGTGGCCACGAGCTGGTCGAGCTGATCTTCGGATGCGTGGGCAATCTGCTGAATGACGGTGAAGCCCATCATGCCAGCGGCGCCCTTGAGGGTATGCATGGCGCGGCGAATGGATTGGAGCACGCCGACATCGCCGGGCGAGCGTTCCAGCTCCGCGATGCCGGCGGTGATGGTTTGCAGATGCTCCTGCGCCTCGTCGCGGAAGACTGCGAGCGCCTCCGGCGAAAACTCGCTCGTCACCTGCACTGGCTTGGGGGCACGCTCCGAGACCAGCGGCATGTTGGGGAGCACCTGGCCGGTGGCGGCAAGCCCGAGCGCGCCCATGCCGGGGCTAAGCTCTGTCAGCAGCTCGCGCCGCACCTGAATCTGCAGCTCCTGGCGGAGCCGGTCCTCTTCCTCGCGCCGCACCTCGGCGGCGATCTCGTCGCGTACATCATCTTCGAGCTCGCGGCGCAGCTGATCGCGCACCTCGCGCTCCAGCTCGACACGCGCGCCCGGCGACAGCTCCGCCTCCGGGCTGGCGGCCCAGCTCGGCTGCGGAGTGCTTTCGACGGCGGGATAGGTAGGCGCGGGCGGCTCAGTCGGCTGCCAGTTAAAGTGCGCCACCGTGGCGCTGAAGCCGCTTTCGGGCGCACCACCGACAGCGGACAGCGCGCTATATATCTGTCCGAAGCTATTTATAGCGGTATGCAGCTCGTTGAGGGTCTCGTCGATCTGTTCCTGCGTCGCGGTGACGGTGCGGCCGGAGTTGGTCAGCGCCGCCGCCAGTCGTTTCAGACGAGTGGTCGTGACCCAGATGACCGAGAGCGGCAGATAGCGACGCACCGATTCCGGGCTTTGGCGCAGGTCCAACCCCATTTGCTGCCCCGCCCATTCCTCGAGCCGCTCCAGCGCATCGCGCGAGCCGTCCAGGAAGCTGCGCAGCTCTCCGCGTTCGTCCTCCATGGCCTGCGCGGCTTCGTGCATCGAAGCCGATACCTCGCGCAGCACCCCGACCTGGCGGCGGATGGCTTCCTCGTCTGCACGCAGCTCGTCCAGTGGGCCGCCAGCCGCCGCTGGTGGCTGCGCAGGCCCCCAAGCCGCCCCGCCGTAGTTACCGGCGGGAGCCGCACCATACGCGCCATATGCGCCCGCAGGCGCCTGCGGCGCCATGGCGCCGGTGCTAAGCGCAGAGATGTCATACGGCGCCTGCGGCGCCGCCTGCCAGCCGGCGCCCGGTGGCGTGGGGGGCATCATGCCCTGCCATGGCGCGGCAGGAGTGGAGGCGCCCCACTGCGGCGCAGCGCTCTGCTCGCCCCAGCGGCCAGCGTTGGCCGCGGGAGCGGGTGGCTCGCCCGCTGTCGCCTGGAAGGCGCGCAGCATGTCATCAATGGTCGCTTCTGGCGCGCTGGCCGGCGCGCCTGGTGGCATCGCGCCGATCTGGCCGGTTGGCAGGTTGGAGACCGAGCTGGACCAGCCCCCAGGTGGCAGCGCAGAGCCACCATCAGCTGACGCGTACGGAGCCGCCGCACCTTGTGGCTGAGACGGTGCCGGTCCGCCAAAGGCGGTAAGCCACTCGGGCACCTTGAAGTCGGGCGGAGTGGACGGCGCTCCCGCCGGCGCAGCTGGGCCGCCACGCGCAGCGGCATCGAACGCCTGACCATTGGCCGGCGGGCGTGGTCCGGTGGGCAATCCACCGCTTGCCACACCGCGCGAGGCCGCGCGGTCCGCGTCGTCTTCGGCGATGAGTGGCCCGTCATCCGCACCGGACTTGACGTGCTCTAGCAGCTTCTCTAGTCGCGAGAGCGAGCGGCGCAGCAAGGCCACCGTCGGCGGGTCGAGCGGGACGTGGCGGTCGAGCGCGTCGCCGAGCACATCCTCCATCCCCTGCGAGACGCGCGAGAGGCCGGTGAACTCCATCATGGCGGCCGAGCCGGCGATGGTGTGCGTGCGGCGGTAGGTCTCCTCGATGGTCTCACGGTCGTCCGGCCGCTGCTGCAGGCGATCCAAATGCGCCTGGATCTCCGGCAGGTAGCTCGCAACCTCATCGAGGAAGCTATCGAGTATCGCAAACTTGTCGAAATTCGTGGCCATGCTTCACACACCCATCATTGTCGCGCGCGGGTGCTCTTGCGCATCGCACTGCGAGCGGCTCACGCGAGCCTTCCGTTAATATAAGTCCGTTGAAAATGGTGGGTTGCCACCAGGCGCCTGGCCGAACTGCTGGTCCGCGTATCCGCCTTGTGGGACGGGCGCCGTACCTGGCGGCGTGCCATAGTAGGCGTCATAGCCGCCGAACTCATAGCCATTCGACATGCCCGCCGCCTCCATCTGGTCCGCCGGTCCGCCGGGCAGCACCGGGAGCTGCCCCACGTCTTCCTCCCAGCTGTTGGTGCCGAGATTCGGCAGGTTCAGCATCGGTGGGTAGGCGTTCTCTGGCTGCGGCAACATCGGCGTGGATTGGTTGATCTGCTCCGGCAGGCGGAAGGTCGCCACAGAGGCGCGCAGCTGCTCCGCCAGCTCCGCGAGATAGCTCACGGCGGCGGTCGCGTCCTGCGTCGCGGCATTGGTCTGGCGGGTGATCTCGGCGATGCGGTTCATGGCCGCGGCAACCGCCTCCGCGGTCTGCGCACGCTCGTTGGCGGCATGCGCCGTGCCTTCGATCATCTTCGCCTGCCGGTCCACCGCGACGTAAATGCTGCGCAGCGCGTCGCCGGCTTCGTCGGCCAGCCGCGAGCCGGTGACCACGTCTTGCGTGCTCTCTTCCATGGCGACGACGGCCTCGAACGTGTCACCCTGGATGCCCTTTACGAGCGTGGCGATCTTCTTCGTCGCCTCGGTCACGCGTTCGGCCAGCAAGCGGATTTCGTCGGCCACCACCGCGAACCCGCGGCCATGCTCGCCAGCCATCGCGGACTGAATTGCTGCGTTCAGCGCCAACAGGTTCGTCTGATCCGCGATATCTTCGATCAGCCGGACGATCTCGCCCACCTCTTGGGAGCGCTCGCCCAAGCGCTTGATCTTCTTGGCGGTCTCCTGCACGTTCTCGCGAATGTGGACCATGCCGTTGATCGTTTGCACCACGGCTTGCTGGCCACCCTCCGCGTTGCGCAGCGCCTCGCGGGCGGCCTCCGCCGAGGCCAGGGCATTGTTCGCGCTCAGCTGCACGAAGTCTGCCAGGCGTGCGACAGCCTCCGTCGTTTGTGAGATCTGGATCGACTGCGCATCCGAGGCCTGCGCCACCTCAGCGGAGCGATCCAACAAGCGCCGCGTCGCGTTGGTGACCTGAAACGTCGTGGCCTGCACCCGACCGACGACTTTGGCGAGCTCTTCGATCATGTAATTGAAGGAGTCCGCGAGCACGCCCAGTGTGTCCGGCGTCACCTCCGCCTGCACGCGCAGATCGCCGTCGCCGACCGCGCTGACTTCTTGCAGGAGCTTCTCGATCTGCGCCTGGAGCGTGGCAGCATCTTGCGCATCGCCGACAGGGACCGCGCTCGTGGCCGTGCCGCTGACCGGCGCGCCGTCCAACACGGCATTGACCGCTGCCGAGAGAATCGCGAACTCGTCCTCGCCTAGCACCGGCGCGCGCGCGCCGCGGTCGCCGCTTGCCACCTGCCGGCAGACCTCGGCCAATTCGAGCGCCTGGGCACGCACGATGCCGCGCATGCGGAACCACGCGCCGGCCACGATAACGACCGCGGCGACCGCGAAGCCAAGCGTCACAGCCCACAGGGTCGTTTCGGGCGGCAGCCCGCCCGAGATACCCGATTGATGGATCGCCCAGGCACCCAACGCTACCACCGCCGCCGCCGGCACCAGCGTCGCCACCACCATCAGCAGAGTCAGTTGGGTGCTGGTGGACCACCCAGAGCGGGTCGTCGGATCCATATGTGAAGGGGCCTCCTCTATTGCGGACCCACAGGCCGATATAGGCGCGTCCAGACTCGCCACCTGGCGGCCGATGCGCTGCCTGCTTTGCTCGACATACCGTCGGAGAATGCCGGATACGTGCTCGCCACCGCCTCATCCCCGCAGACAACGCGCCGGTGCAGAAAGTGTGCGGATAGGATCGTAGGAGAGATGCGCCACCCTAGAGTACCACGCGCTACCAAAAAAGGGCGTACCCCTATGGGACGGAGGTCATATAGCACGTCTGTGCCGTGCCAAACTTCGCGTCACGCGAGATCCGCTCGATACCGCTGCATCTTGTCGGCGAAGAGCAGACGCTCCGGGTCCAGCAGCACCACGCTGCGACCTTCGAGAATGACGGTTTGCAGCGCATAGTCCCGCGCCCAGGCGGGTGTCGCGGCCGCCGGCGCCTGCTCCTGATGCTCGCTGTCGAGCGCCCGCATCTCCGTGACGGCATCTACCACCAGGCCGATTGTCATCTCGCGCTTTGTCACAACCAGCAGCCGCGAGCGCGCATTGAGTGGCTGTGGGGGCAGATCGAAATAGCCGCGCAGATCTACCACTGAGATGATCGAGCCGCGCAAATGCACGATGCCCAGCACCCATGGCACCGTGTTCGGCACCGGTGTGACGTCGCCGAGCCGCTCCACGCCTTGCACCGTCGCCGCGGGCAACGCGCACTCGATGTCGCCGCGCAAGAAGACGATATACTGCGGGGTTCCGTCGCCGATCACCGTGCTGGGCTCCATGCCCATCATGCGCGCCAGCTCCGCCACCTGGCCAGGGCTGTTCAGGCCGGCGCGCTGGGCAAGCTCCGTCAGCGCTTCGGGGCTGAGGCCGCCGGAAGGTGCGTTCGAGCGATCGCCGCTGAGGCTACGTAGCGCATGTCGCAGCGTCTCCGCGATGCCTGCGCGGGGCCGGTCGGCGGCGGGACTCGGCTGGTCCGACGACCGAGGTGAGGATGGATCGTTCATCGTGCCTCCCAGGACGCGCCGCCCGAGAGCACCACGGCGAGCTGAGTGTGCTGGCCGCTGCGAGCCTTACGAGCGAGCGTCAAATCAAGCTCCGTACACTTGCCAACAGCTCATCTTTGCTGAACGGCTTCGTGATGTAGAGATCGGCGCCCTGCTGCAAGCCCCAGCGCTTGTCGAGCGGCGTATTCTTCCCACTGATGAGGATGATAGGGATGTCGCGGCTCTGCTCCATCTGTTTCAAGCGGCGGCATAGCTGGAACCCATTCGTCTTCGGGAGGATGACATCGAGCAGCACACACTGGGGACGTTCGGCGAGCACCTTTTCCAGCGCCTCTTCGCCGTCCACAGCGGTGATGACGTCATACCCGCTCTCGCGCAACGGTGTCGCGATGAGCGTGAGATCGGTCCAGCTGTCATCTACCACTAGAACCTTGGGCATAATGTGACTCCCTCGCATTGGTCTCGCGCATGGGGCCTGTTCCCTCACGGTGCGCGGTTAGCGTGCCGGCCGGCGCGCCAGCGGCTGCGGCACTCAAACGCGTCTGCGCAACCGCTGCTGCCGTTGTGCCCGTTGCGCGGCGCGCTCGCGCACCGCCCCCAAATCCAGATGCCGCTTGACGGTTTGCACCAGCTCCGTCGAGTCAAATGGCTTCGTGATGTACTCCGTGGAGCCGGCGAGCTTGCCGCGCATCTTGTCGAACAGACCATCCTTGCCGCTCAACATGATGATCGGCATTTCGCGGTAGGCCATATTCTTGCGCACGACCTGACAGATGTTGTAGCCATCCATCCGCGGCAGCATGATGTCTAGCAGAATCAGGTCCGGCTGTTCATCCGCCACCGCCGCCAGCGCGCTCAATCCGTCGCCCGCGGTCACCACATGAATATGCTCGCGCTGCAGTGTGAGCTGCACGATCTTCCGCACGGTCGGACTGTCGTCCACCACCAAGACTACTGGCTCGTCCATCTAATTGAACCTCCTCCGCTGGTCAGGTGCGACCTCGTATGCGTAGGATGCCCCGCTGCTGAACGTGTCCGCCGGGTGGCGCCCATGTGCTCCACGCTCCGTGTGGGCCCGCGTCGCAGCACGCCGGCGGGTGTGGCGCTCAATCTCTTCGTCAATTTCGCGGAGGAAGGCCGCCCAGAGGTCTTCGAACTGCCGTCCCACGCGCGATTTGCCCACCTCGTCCGCTAACACCCGATCGAACACTCGCTGCATTAATTGTGAGAACAGACACACGGCGTCCCAGAGGCAGTCTGCAAGCTCCTGGCCGCGGACGACGCGATCCAGGGATTCGATGTCACGAAATTCCAGGTGACCATCTTCGAAGCGCACGATCTCTTCCATGCGTGGGAACTCGCGCTGAAGCTGGGCGAGTTGGGGGCCGAAGGTGGCAGTAAGGTAGCGGTTGACCTCGACGTGTGAAAGCTCGCCGCGCCCGCGGAGCGCGCGCGCATAGGTGGCGTGATGGGCGAGTAGACCGTTGATGCAGGTGCCCATCGTGCGCACGAGCACCAGCATGCGCTGTTCGGGCGAGGGGCGGTTGTCCTGCGAAAGCTGGTGCTGGCTCTGCGTGAGAAGGTTCACCAGGCTGCGCTCGAGCTCCGTCTCGAGGCGTGCATCTACCACTTCGATGAGACCAAGCTCTAAGAGCTTCTGCATGATGATGGCAACCTGCGGCTCGGCAATCGTGAGCGCGTACGAGATCGCGTTGAGGGGGAATTGCCCATTGGACAGACACAGCACGCTAATCTCGTCGCGATTCAGCCCCAGACCGGAGACGTCGCCCTTGAACTCTGGCTGCGGCATCCAGCGCGCGACCGTCAGCCGGGAGAGCGACAGCGGGCCGGTGCGCCCCCACTCGTCAGCCAGACGCAGCGACTCGAGCAAGACATGGTCGACGTTCAAGGGCTGCTGGGCCCCGACGCGCGCGTGCAGCGCCGAGATGTCGCGGTGAAACTCGAAGCGCCCGCGCTCCCATCGCACCGCTCTGCTGATGGCCTGGATGACGCGGAACTCGATGCGTGCCTGCAGGTCTGCCTGCGTGATGAGGCCCCACTGGACCATGATCGCCATCGCGGTGGTGGGATTCGAGCCGGAAAGCTGGCGGAGCTCGTGGACTTGCTGGCGCGGAATGCGGCCGAGAAGGCGGAACATATCAATCAGATCGGGGGCGGGGGTGCCCGGCTCTTCGAGGTCGATGATGTGGCCGTTTTCGAGGAGGATGGCGAGCCGTTCCTGGCCAGACGTGACACTTAGGACGCCAGTCTTGCCGCTGAGCGCCAGCATTTTGAGCGTGGCTTGCAACCCAAGCGTCTCGAGGTTGCCATCGAGAATCCGCCCCTGTGGCTCCATCTTCCCCCCCTGGTCACCCCAGCAACCGCGTGAACCATAAGCACAGACCCGAGTCTCCTCGGCGGATCCTCCCGCCGTTGCGCACCTTGCGGCCGTGAGACCAAGCGCCCGTCCTTCGACCAGCCCGGACTATTGTATCACACATCCCCCGTCGAACAAGAGGGAACCATGGTCGTCACCTGCCGTCCAAGCGTGTCCGTGCGTATCCCTCCTGTGGCCCGCACAGGCGAGCGCATGGCAGAGAGGTGACT
>Ga0070706_100003790_pt1 | contig 14762 bp, 14 predicted proteins | sample KBSK5501metaG_FD_65476 | JGI IMG/M metagenome (GOLD analysis project Ga0070706, IMG submission 65476) | Corn, switchgrass and miscanthus rhizosphere microbial communities from Kellogg Biological Station, Michigan, USA - KBS K5-50-1 metaG | ecosystem: Host-associated > Plants > Roots >...
GTCCTTGGTGACCTCTTCGAGCATTGCCACGCGCTCGTCCACGGTGAACATGCCGTGCTTGGCCCGGTTGGCCCCGACCACCACGATGACCTCGTCGTGCAGCTTGGCGGCCCGGCGGATGATGTCCAGGTGCCCGTTGGTCGCCGGGTCGAACGAGCCGGGGCAGACGACACGGCGCACTCGCATCCGTCCTTCCGTGCAGGGCCCCCGAGCGCAGATCCCGGCGGGGCCTATATGCCTGCGGCGTGACCGTACCAGAAGGTCGCCTCGCCGTATCGGCGGGACCTGTCCGGCGCGTAACCCCCGGGCCAGGTGACCGGCCCCGAGCGGGTGGCGCGCTCGACCACGACGAGCGCCCCGGAGGCCAGCCAGCCGCCACGCAGTGCCGTCAGCATCGCGGTGACCTCCTCGTCGCCGGTGGCGTACGGCGGGTCGGCCACCACCACCCCGAACGCGGGCACGCCGCCCGCCGCACGGCCCGGGCCGCGGCGCAGCACCGTGGCCACCTGCCCGGTCACCAGCCCGGCGCCGGGCAGCGCGACCGCCGTCATGTTGGCCCGGATCACCCGGGCCGCCGCGGGATCGGACTCCACGAACAGCACCGGAGCGGCCCCGCGGGACAGCGCTTCGAGGCCCACCGCGCCCGACCCGGCGTACAGGTCGAGGAAGGCGGTGCCGGCGAGCGGGCCGTGCCGCGCGGTGACCGTGGCGAACAGCCCCTCCCGAGCCCGGTCGCTGGTGGGCCGGGTCCGGGTCCCCGGCGGGACGGAAAGCCGCCGTCCCCGTGCGGCCCCCGCGATGATCCGCGTCACCGCCCGCCAGCCCCAGTCACCGGCCCGGCATCGTTGGTGGTCGTTGGCACAGCGCCGACGAAAGAATGTCGTTGGTGTGCCAACGACCACATTCCCGGAGCCGCACTGCTCATGTTTTCTCCAGGAAGCCGGCCTGCTCCTCGTCCAGGAGGGCCCTCATCTCGGCGGCCAGCGCCGGGTGGCCCGCCAGCTCCGGGTCGGCGTCCACGAGATCGGTGGCCTCCTTGCGGGCCGTCACGATCAAGTCCCGGTCGCGCAGCACGCTGAGCAGCTTCAGGCTCTTCTTCCGTCCCGCCTGGGCGGCGCCCAGCACATCACCCTCCCGGCGCTGCTCCAGGTCGATCTCGGCCAGCCGGAACCCGTCCACCGTCCCGGCCACGTCGGCCAGGCGCTGCCGTGCCTTGCTCCCCTCCGGGGCCTCGGTGACCAGCAGGCACAACCCCGGTTCGGTGCCCCGGCCGACCCGGCCGCGCAACTGGTGCAACTGGGACACCCCGAACCGGTCGGCGTCCATGATCACCATGACGGTGGCGTTCGGCACGTCCACGCCGACCTCGACCACCGTGGTCGACACCAGTACGTCGGCCGACCCGTCGGTGAAGGCCCGCATCGCGGCGTCCTTGTCGTCGGTGGGCAGCCGCCCGTGCATGACCCGCAGCCGCAGCCCGGCCAGCGGTCCCTGCGCCAGCGCGGGCGCCACATCCAGCACGGCGAGCGGTGGCCGGCCGGGGCTGCCGTCGTCGTCAGCCCCGCCGAGCGCGGCGTCGGCGTCCCCCGGGCCAGAGGAGCCGGGACCGCCGGATTCGCCAGAAGAAGGCGCGCCGTCGTCTTCGCCGATGCGCGGGCAGACCACATAAGCCTGGCGCCCTTTCTCCGCCTCTTCGGCGACCCGCTCCCAGGCCCGCTCCAGGTACCTGGGCTTCTCCGCCGCGGGCACCACATGGGTGGCGATCGGCGACCGGCCGCGCGGCAACTCCGCCAGGGTCGAGACGTCCAGGTCGCCGTAGACGGTCATGGCGACCGTACGCGGGATCGGGGTGGCGGTCATCACGAGCACGTGCGGGCGGGCGCCCTGGGCCTTCCCGCGCAGCGCGTCGCGCTGCTCCACGCCGAACCGGTGCTGTTCGTCGATCACCACCAGGCCGAGGTCGGCGAACTGCACCTGCTCGGCGAGCAGCGCGTGGGTGCCGATCACGACCCCGGCCGCGCCCGACACCGCGTCGAGCAGCGCCTCCCGGCGCGCGGCCGCAGGCTGGGAGCCGGTGAGCAGGGCCACCCTGGTGGCCTCCTCCGCACCGCCGAGCCTGCCCGCCTCGCCCAGCGGGCCGAGCAGGTCCGACACCGACCGGTAGTGCTGCTGGGCGAGCACCTCGGTCGGCGCGAGCAGCGCGGCCTGGCCACCGGCGTCGATGACCTGGAGCATCGCCCGCACCGCGATGACCGTCTTGCCCGAGCCGACCTCACCTTGCAGCAGCCGGTGCATCGGGTGGTCCCGGGCCAGGTCGGCGGCGATGTCGGCACCGACCTCCTGCTGGCCGGCGGTGAGCGTGAACGGGAGCCTGGCGTCGAACGCGCCAGCCAGGCCACCGGCGCCCGCGGGGCGGGCCGTGGCGGGCAGCGCGGCCGCGGCACGGCGGCGCTGCGCCAGCACCGACTGCAGCACGAACGCCTCGTCCCACTTCAGGCGTTTTTCCGCGCGGCGCATCTCGGCCTCGTCCGCGGGCCGGTGGATGCCACGCAGCGCATCGGGGAGGCCGATCAGGCCGTGGCGCTCGCGCAGCGCGCCGGGCAGCGGGTCCTCGACTTCGCCCAGGGTGTCCAGCACGATCCGGACGCACTTCTCGATGTCCCAGGTGGAGACGTCCTTGGTGGCCGGGTACACCGGGATCAGTTCGGTCGCGTACTCGGCGGCCTTGGCGGCGTCCTCGGCGCCGAGCAGCTTGAACTCCGGATGGGCGAGCTGGCGCTGGCCCTTGAAGGTGGAGACCCGCCCGGCGAACATGCCGTGCCGGCCCGGGGTGAGCTGGCGCTCCCAGAAGCCGACCCGGTTGAAGAACGTCAGCGCCAGCCGGGCCCGGCCATCGGTGACCGTCACCTCGAGCAACTGGCCGCGCCGGGCCCGCATCGGCCGGGCCTTGACCTTCTCCACCTGCGCGAAGACCGTCACGTGGTCGCCGTCGCGCAGGGTGGCCAGGTCGGTCAGCTCGCCGCGGGTGGCGTACCGGCGCGGATAATGCCGGAGCAGGTCACCGGTGGTGGTCAGGCCGAACGCCGCGTCCAGCTTGGCCGCCGCCTTCCCGCCGAGGGTGGCTCGCAGCGATTCCTCCAGGCCCGCCATGGCCCTCCAGGATAGGGGGCGGTCCCGACGGGGGCGGCCCGGCCGGGCCCGCGCTGCGTGCCTTCGGTTCGCGCTCGGCCTCCTGGTCGGCTATTCTTCGACATTGGCCTGGGCCGCGCCCGGGCGGTATTTATTTCTTTCCTCGATCTCATTAGGGAGCGTTCGGCGTGGCTTCCGTCTGCGACATCTGCGGCAAGGGGCCGGGATTCGGTAACCGGATCTCGCACTCGCACCACCGCACCCCGCGCCGTTTCAATCCCAACATCCAGGTCGTGCGGTCCAAGGTGGGCGGGACGTCACGCCGCCTGAACGTGTGCACCTCGTGCATCAAGGCGGGCAAGGTCACCCGCTAAGCCCGCCGGGTATGCCGCTAACCCCGGGTGTGCGATAACCCGATGCGGCAGGCGCGGCCGTTGAACGAGCACCGCCCAGGGTGGGTCGGCACGCCCTGGACGCCGACGCCGACCGTGAAGGTACGACCGTCCGGCCCCGAGCCGCCGGTGTAGTCGGTGGACCGCACCACCACGGCGTGCCCGTTCGGTGCGAGGTGGCTGCTGGGGTTCACGCCGAGGATGTGGCCGGTCGGATAGCCGATCCGCAGCGACCATCTGGCCGGCACGGCGCCCGGGAACGTGATGGTGATCTGCCCCCAGAAGCCGCCCTGCCACTTGCTGGTGATCTGGTAGCTCAGCCTGGGCTCGGCGATAGCGGTGCCACCGCCGCTGCCGCCCGTCTGCTGTTCCGGCGAGGCCGGCGGGCCGTCGTTGCCGGACTCGGCGGCCCCGGGCGAAGGCGGGTTGAGCGCGCCGCCGACGACGCCGAACGGGGACGGCCTCCCCGGCCTGGACTGGTGCCCGCAGCCACCCTCGGTGCACAGCAAGCCGCCCCGCCCGGACGCACCGGGTGCCACATAGCTGAACACCGTCTGCACCGGGTAGGCCAGCACGGCGGCTACCACGACTCCCAGTCCGGCCGCGAAGGTAGGCGTCACCAGCACGCGGTGCATCGCCGAGCCGAAGCGCCGCTCGGGTGCCTCGGATGACGCGGGGCTATCATCGCGCCCTTGCGCCTGATGCCGGGAAGTCGGCGTCTTACGGTGTCGTGCCATGAGGGGGTCGCTATCAAGCATCGCCGCATCCGTTAAGGAGCTTTAATCTAGACCATCACGCGGCGTGAGAGATAGGTCTGGACATCTAGCGGCCGAAGTGATTCCATCCGGCCCGGCCGGTCACCGCGTTCCCGTTCACAAGGACCCCCTGACCCTCCCGGACCTGCCCGATTACGGTCCAGTGGGGGGGCAGTTCCCGCCCGGCCGGGAAGGTGGCGGCAAGCGCATGGTCCTCACCGCCTGTGAGCACCCAGCCCAGCGCGCCGGGACGGCCCAACGCCGTGGCGGCCGCTGCCAGGGTGGGATGGCCACCGAACCGGCCGGTGTCGATGTCGACCTGGACGCCGCTGGCCCGGGCCAGGTGCCCGGCGTCGGCGAGCAGGCCGTCGCTCACGTCGATCATCGCCGTGGCGCCGAGCCCCGCGGCCTCGGGCCCGGCCTGATACGGCGGAGCGGGCCGGCGGTGCGCGGCGATCAGCGGCGCCGGCCCGGTGAGCCCCGCTTCGAGCAGCGCCAGCCCGGCCGCGGATTCGCCCAGCACGCCCGCGTAGGCGAGGACGTCACCGGGCCGGGCGCCCGCCCGGGTCACCGGATCCCGGCCCGCCAGGTCGCCCAGGGCGGTGACCGCGAGCACGACCGAGTCGGCGCCGGACACATCCCCGCCGGCCACCGTGGCGCCCGCCCGGGCGCACTCCTCGGCGAGGCCGGCGACCAGCTCACGGGCCCAGGTAACGGCCAGGTCCCCCGGTGCCGCGAAGCCGACAAGCAGGGCGACGGGGACGGCGCCCATGGCGGCCACGTCGGCGAGATTCTGCGCGGCGGCCTTCGCGCCGATGTCCCCGGCACTGGACCAGTCGCGGCGGAAATGGCGCCCCTCCACCAGCAGATCGGTGGTTGCCACCACCCGGGAGTCCGGGGCGGCCAGCACCGCGGCGTCGTCACCGATCCCGACAATGGTCCGCTCACTGCGCGGAAGTGCGGCCGCGATCGCTTCGATGAGCCCGAATTCTCCGAGATCCGAGATAGTCACCGGGTTTTCTCCACACCGGGTGATCGAACCCGGGCTTGGCATCAGGCTCTTAGGGTAGCGTTGGCCGTTCCGGACCCAGGCGCGAGCCCCGGGAGGACGGCATGGTGCAGGCGTACATTCTCGTTCAGACAGAGGTCGGCAAGGCCGCTGAGGTCGCTATTCACATCGGCGAACTCTCGGGTGTGACCCAGGCGGAGGACGTCACCGGGCCATACGACGTGATCGTCCGGGCCGAGGCGGAGAATGTCGACGATCTCGGCCGGCTGGTAGTGGCCAAGATTCAGTCCGTGGCGGGTATTACCAGAACGCTGACCTGCCCGATCGTGCACATATAGGCCCCATCGTGCACGTCTAGGGGCGACAACGCCCTGCTGCCCGGGCACCATGTGGTGCCCGGGCAGCGGACGGTCTCGGCTGGCCGTTCGGTCACCCCTGGTCGTAGGCGTACGGCGCGTTATCCGGCCGCGGCGCCCTGATCTTCGACCGCGAAAGGGCCGCGCCCTTCTTGGCGACCGTCAGCCCGGAGTAGACACCAGGCGTCGGCGGGTCGCTCCAGTCATTGGTCCCGTCGGTGGCGTAGAACGCGTAGTCGTGCGTGCCCGCGGGCAGGGTGAGCGTCGCCGAGTACATCGCCCCGCTCGTCGGGTTCCCGGACACGAGGGACATCGGGTGGGACGTCCCGTTCACCACCACATCCACCTGGGTCGCCGGGTCCGGGCCCGTGTAGACCGTGGAGAAGGTGAAGTTCGTGGATGTGGTGCCCGACGTCGGGGTCACCGAGGAGCCCTTCAGGTAGATCGGCGTGATGTCGACGCTGTACTCCTGCTGCGTGCGCAGCCCGCTGCCGTCGTCGAACTGCAACTGGAAGTAGTGCGTTCCCTGGGTGAGGAACGACGTCGTGTACTGGTAGTGGATGCCGGTCTGGGCGGTGCCCTTCGTCGCGTTCATCGCGTGGACGTTGTTGTCGATGTTTATCTGCGCGGTGACCGGCGTCTTTCCAGCGGGTGACTTGTAGATGCAGCTAAAGACAACCGGCTGGCCAAGCTGCTGCGCCCCGTTGCCGGGCGTCAGCTTGATTCCGGTGATCGTGAACGGCATCACCTGCGGGCCCGAGAACGGAGTGTTGTTCAGCGGTAGCTGCCATGAATTGGTGCCATCACCGAACTGGAACGTGTAGGTATGCGGGCCCGGCGCCAGTTGTGACGTCGCCTCCCACTCCTGCATTTTCCCGACCGTCTTCTTGAACGACATGGGGATCGTGGTGGTGCCGTCGATCACCAGGTTGTGGATCGTGGGGGTCGTGGAATTCTGGTACATGACGTCATAGGTGAAGACCGTGCCGGGCCCGCCGGAGGCCGGGGTCACCGTCGAGGGATGCGCGCCGCCGACGGCCGCTCCACCGACGTTGGGCACGGACAGCACACTGGAGTACTTCAGCTTGGGCTCGATCAGCTTCGGAACGGGTGTCTGCGAGAAGTTGAAGAAGTCCATGAGGTCCGAGGTGCTGGACAGGCTGTCCCGCGCGCCGAGGCTGGGCAGGCCGAACGTCTCCTCGATGAACTTGTCGAAGGAGGCGAACTCGCCCTGGTTGTCGCCGATATAACCGGGCTTGGCCCACGGCGAGATGACCAGCAGCGGCACCCGGGGACCCAGGCCAATGCCGTCCACCACCGGCGGCGGCACGTGGTCGTACCAGCCACCGAAGTCGTCCCAGGTGACGAAGATCGCCGTGGAAGACCAGGCGGGGCTCCTCATGATCGCGTTGACGACCGAGGAGACGAAGTTCTGCGCGGGCTGCGTCGGCTGCGGCGGGTGGTCGGACTGTGAGTCCTCGCCGGGGGTGACGAAGCTGATATTGGGCAGCTGGTTGCTCTGCGCATCGGTGATGATCTGGTGCGACGGCACCGGGGGCGTGTTCTTGATCCCCTGGATGTACTGCGGCGCGTCCCACACCGGCGCTTGGCCGTAATACTTCCAGGTCAGGCCCGCCGCCGTGGCCTCGGCCGGAATCGACGGAATGTTGTAGCACGGCGGGCCGAACGACTCGCCGCCGCCCGCGTCGCGGTCGAGCACCACGTCGTTGTCTGGCGACAGGCAGCCGTGCACGTGGATGGTCTGGTCGTTGCCGCCGGTCTGCCCGGCGATCATCGCGATGTGGTTGGGCGTGCTGCTGGAGGCGGCATCGGTGTAGAAGTTCTCGCCCAGCCCGAAATGCTGGGCGTAAGCCCAGTAGACGGGGATGTCGCTCGGCTGGTACTGGACCTCGCCCAGCGGGTCGAAGCCGTCCATCGCGCCGCCGTCGATCGCGAACCGGGTCCGCGGCCCGCTGTGGTCGATGTCATGCGGGGCGGGGTTCGAAGCCGGAGGCTCGGTAATGCCGTTGGCACCGACACCGGGGAAATCGCCGAAGTAATTATCGAAGGTGTGGTTTTCCTCCATAATCACAACGACATGCTGAATGGGGTTCGTCGCCTGGGTAACCGCCGCGCCGGCCATGCTCGCGGCCACCACGGACGCCGCAGTCCCGGCTATTACTACGACCGCTAGCGCCGAATTAACCCGCCGCAATTTGCCCTCCCTTCAGATTTATTCGGGGTATATTATCAGCAGAAATAGTCGCGTTTGTCAAAACTTGTCCCGTTAATAATGGAAGAATCTATTCTAGCATCCTGCTAGGCCATATATCGCTCGAATCGGGTAATCTGGCGCCTTTCGGCATGGCCGGTCAGCGCCACCGGGCCGGGAGCGCCGGGTCCCGGGACCGCCGGCCGATGCTGGGACACTGGCGGCATGACGCGGCCCGGGATGGCACGGTCCACGGCTGAGCCCACGGCGCGGGGCTGGCCGGCGACGTCGCCGAACTGCACCGCCAGCTCCGGCTTTCCGGGTCACGCCGGGTCACGCCGGGTCACGTTGGTGATGACCCGGGTCCAGGACCGGCCCTGGGGCTGGTCTGCGTGGACGTCCTCGCGCCTGCGCCCTAACCGAGCCGGGCGGCCACCGCGGCGGTGTGCGGGCCCACGCCCAGGTCGGACGCCGCGCTCAGGTCACGGGGCTGATCCACGTCCCGGCGCAGGCCGGCCAGGCCGGGCAGGCTGAGTTCGGCCGCCCCGGCGGCCCGGTGCTGCTCCGCGGACCGCGGCCCGAACCTGGGCTGGAACCGCGCGCCCGGCCGGGCCGCGTACAGCGTGGTCCCGGAGCCGGAGGCGTCGGGCACGAACGAGTTCTCCCAGCGCGCCGCCTCCCGCAGCCCCAGGTCAAGTTCGGCGGGGCGCAGCGCGGGCAGGTCGGCGGCCAGCGCGCCGATGCCCGCGCCGGGCCAGCGGGCCGCCGCCAGGGCCGCGCCGTGCCGCAGCGCGGGGTTGAGGCCTCGGCCGGGCTCGTCCCCGGTGACCAGGGCGCCCAGGCCCGCCAGCACCCGGGCGGCCTCGGCGTCGTCGGTCACCGCGATCACCCGGTCCACGACGGGGCAGGCCAGGGCGGCCGCGACGGTGTCCGCGGCCATCGCCAGCGCCAGCGCGGGCCGGTGCGGCCCGGCCATGACCGCGAGGCGGGATTTGGCGCGGGCAAGTACCTTGACGGGAACCACCAGTGACCAGGTGAGTGGCGAGTCGGCCGGCTGCGCGGTCATACCGCGATCCTGCCTCGACACCGCGGCGCGAGAACCGGGAGACTGGCCAGACGAACACTCGGGAGGCAGGGCAGATGAGCGATCGCGGGAACCAGGACTACTCTCCGGCCGTTCGCCGCGCGACCATCCTGGCCCTCCCCGTGCCGATCAAGTCGATCATGAAACGTGACTGGCACGGTCATGAGCACATCCCCCGCTCCGGCGGCGTCATCGTGGCTGCCAACCACCTCTCCTATGCCGACTGGGCCGCGATGGCCCTGTTCGTCCACCAGGCGGGGCGTTACCCCGCCTTCCTCATCAAGTCCTCAGCGTTCAACGTCAAGGTGATCGGGCCATTCCTGCGCGCGGCCGGCCAGTTCCCGGTGAACCGGGGCACTACGGACGCCGCGCTCGTACTCAACGACGCCGAGCGCGGGCTTGCGCAGGGGGAATGCCTGATCTTCTACCCGGAGGGAACCGCCACCCGCGACCCCGCACTGTGGCCCATGGTGGCCAAGACCGGGGTCGCCCGGCTGGCGCTGGCCACCGGCGTCCCGGTGGTCCCGGTCGCCCAGTGGGGAACGCAAGACATCCTCCCCTACGGGACCAAGAAGCTCAGCGTGATCCCCAGGCACACGGTGAAGATGGCCGCCGGCCCGCCGGTGGACCTGTCCGCCTACGAGGGCGAACCGCTGAACCGGGACGTGCTGCGCGCCGCCACGGCCACGATCATGGCCGACATCACCGGCCTGCTCGCGCGGCTGCGCGGTGAGACGCCACCGCCGTCCCCTTACGATCCCGCTGCGCTGCGGCGCGCGGCCCGGCAGGCGGCGAAGGATTCGATGCAGAACGAGCCTGGCGGGCAGGCCCCGGATCCCGCCGCCAACCGGGATCCGGGGCCGGGCGCGCCGGGCGGGGACGAGCCCCGGAAGGCGACACCGGCGTGAAGGCCGCGGTCATGGGGGCGGGCATGTGGGGCACGACGTTCGCACAGGTGCTGTGCGACGCCGGAACCCACACCGTGCTGTGGGGGCGGCGGCTCGAGCTGACCGAGGCGATCAACTCCCGGCACGAGAATCCCGGCTACCTGCCTGGCATCACGCTGACCCCGGGCCTGCACGCGACCTGCGATCCGGTGGAGGCCCTGGCTGGCGCGGACCTGGTGGTGCTCGCCGTCCCGGCCCAGACGCTGCGCGGCAACCTCACCGCATGGCGCCCGCTGCTGCCGCCCGAGGCCGCGCTGATCAGCCTGATGAAGGGCATCGAGCACGGCACCAGGCAGCGGATGAGCGAGGTGATCGCCGATGTCACCGGGGCCGGGCCGGACCGGATCGCGGTCATCTCCGGACCGAACCTGGCCCTGGAGATCGCCCAGCGCCAGTACGCCGCGACCGTGGTGGCCTGTGCCGACGAGACCCTGGCCAAGGCGCTCCAGCAGGCGTGCCATACGCCCTACTTCCGGCCGTACACCAACCCGGACGTCGTCGGCTGCGAGCTGGGCGGCGCGGTCAAGAACGTGATCGCGATCGCGGTCGGCATCGCGATCGGCATGGGCCTGGGGGTCAACACCACGGCCATGCTGATCACCCGGGGGCTCGCCGAGATCGCCAGGCTCGGCACGGCGCTCGGCGCGGACCAGCACACCCTGGCGGGCCTGGCGGGCATGGGGGACCTGGTCGCCACCTGCAGCTCGCCGATGTCCCGCAACCGCACCTACGGGGAGAACCTCGGCCGGGGCATGTCGCTGGCGGACGCCGCGGGCAGCACGACCCAGGCGATCGAGGGCGTGAAGTCGGCGGGACCGGTACTTGAACTCGCTCGGGAAAATGCCGTCGAGATGCCCATCACCGAGGTGGTGGCCGGCGTGACCAGCGGCCAGATCGACATCGGGCAGGCCGCGGTCCTGCTCGCTTCGCGGTCGGCCAAGCCGGAGCGCTATGGCGTGTGACACAGGCAGGGCGGGTAAGGCTGGCCGGGCGGGTGACGCCGTCGGCGGACAGGAGGAAGACACTGAACGCGGAACGCAAGATCAGGGTCGCGGTGGTGTTCGGCGGCCAGGGACCCGAGCACGCGATCTCCTGCATGGGCGCGGGGACCGTGCTGGCCTTCCTCGACCGGGACCGTTACGAGGTCGTGCCCGTGGGCATCCTGCCGGACGGCAGGTGGGTGCTCACCAGGGACGAGCCGGAGCGGCTCGCCATCAGCGGCAGGACACTGCCCTCGGTGGCGGCCGTGGCCGGGCCGGAGGCCGTGGCCGGGCCGGAGGCCGTGGCCGGGCCGGAGGCCGTGGCCGGCACCACGGAGGTGATGCCCGTCTCGGCACCGGTGGCGTCGGTGCCCGGTGTGCTGGCCGGTGTGGACGTGGTCCTGCCGATCCTGCACGGGCCGTTCGGCGAGGACGGGACGATCCAGGGCCTGCTGGAGATGGCCGGGGTGCGCTACGTCGGGGCGGGCGTGCTGGCCAGCGCGGTCAGCCTGGACAAGGAGTACATGAAGGTGGTCTTCGCGGCCCGGGGCCTGCCGATCTGCCCCTACGTGGTGGTGCGGGACCGCGACTGGCCGGGCGGTCCCGGCGCGGGCGCCACCGCCGCGGCCGAGCGCAAGCGGATCTACGACGCGATCGCCGAGCTTGGCTACCCCGTGTTCGTCAAGCCGGCCCGCGGCGGGTCGAGCATCGGCACCTCCAAGGCGAATGACCAGGCCGCCGTGACCGAGGCGATCGAGGGCGCCCGGCGCTACGACTCCAAGGTCATCGTGGAACGCGCGGTGGACGGCGCGGAGATCGAGTGCGCGGTGCTCGAAGGCCTGGACGGAGGCCCGCCCGACACCAGCCTGCCCGGCCAGCTGGTCATCGCCGGTGGCGAGGAGTTCTACGACTTCGAGGCGAAGTACCTGGACCAGAGCGGGAGCATGGCCATCCCGGCACCGGTCCCCCCGGAGGTCATCGAGGAGATCCGGCGGATGGCGGCCGTGGCCTTCGAGGCGGTGTCCTGCCAGGGCTTCGCCCGGGTGGACTTCTTCTACACCCGCGAGGGCACAGTCCTGGCCAACGAGATCAACACGATCCCCGGCATGACCGCGACGTCGTACTTCCCCAAGATGTGGGAAGCCACCGGGCTGCCGCTGTCCCAGCTACTGGACCGCATGATCACCACCGCCCTGCGCCGCCGCCCCGGCGCGCACTAGCTTGGGGGCCCCGTGGAGCCCGGGGCTTCGTGAACGCGTCGATACATGCGTGGGATGGCACGACCTCGTTCATGACACGCCGACGATGGACGTGCCGGACAAGCAGGGGCCATATCTCCATGATCACCGGTGGGCTGGGCGGGATCCCGGGGGCGTAGGGTCGCCGCTATGCAGGCGACGGTGCGATCCTTCGACGTCGCGGACGGCTCGGGGAGCGTCTTCCTCGACGACGGCACCGTGTGCCGGTTCGGGCCTGAGGTCTTCGCCGCCTCCGGCCTGCGCCTGCTGCGCCGCGGGCAGCGGGTCGCCATCCGGTGCGGCCCCTCCGGCGCGATCACCGCGCTCGCCCTGGCCACGCTGCCGCTGCCGGGCCAGGCGGCTGGGCTGGATGCAGGGGCCGGGCCAGGTGCAGGGGCCGCACAGCCGGGCGAGGGCAGTCAGCCGGAAACATGAAGCGCCGCCCGGGTCCCGGGTAACTTCCGCCTATCCGGGATTTCGCGGCTATCCGGCGACCGGCAGCCAGCCCGGGCGGCCCTGCTCGTACGTGGCTATGTCCTCCGCATGGCGCAGGGTCAGTGAAATGTCGTCCAGGCCTTCCATCAGCCGCCACCGCGTGTAGTCGTCGATCTCGATCGGCCCTCTGACCAGTACCGCACCGCTGGCCTGCGTCACGCGCACCTCCCGTTCGGCGAGGTCCACGGTCACCAGGGTCTGCGGGTCGGCCTCGACGGCGTCGGCGAGAGCGGTCACTGTCTGTTCCGGCAAGCGGACCGGAAGGAGCCCGGCTTGCACCGAGTTGTTGCGGAAGATATCGCCGAAACGCGCCGAGACCACCGCCCGGAACCCATGGTCGAGCAGCGCCCATACGGCGTGCTCGCGGGAGGACCCGATGCCGAAATCAGGACCGGCCACGAGAACCGTGGCCCCGGCCGCGTGCGGTTGGTTGAGCACGAACTCGGGGTCCGCGCGCCAGGCCGCGAAGAGGCCGTCGCCGAAACCAGAGCGAGTGACCCGCTTCAGGTACTCGGCGGGAATGATCTGATCGGTGTCCACGTTGGCGCGGCGCAACGACACGGCCCGGCCGGTGTGCGTCATGAATGGTTGCACGGCTTTTCTCCTCCGGAGATCACGCGGTCACAGGTCAGCCGGGGCGGTCAGCCGGCCGGTCACCGCGGTGGCGGCGGCGACCTGCGGCGATACCAGGTGAGTGCGCGCGCCCTGGCCCTGGCGGCCCTCGAAGTTGCGGTTGGACGTGGACGCACTGCGCTGGCCGGGCGCCATCTTGTCGGGGTTCATGCCCAGGCACATGGAGCAGCCGGCCGACCGCCACTCGGCGCCGGCGGCGGTGAACACCTCGGCCAGTCCTTCGCGCTCGGCGGCGGCCTTGACCTCCATCGAGCCGGGCACGACCAGCATCCGAACGCCGGCCGCGACCGTGCGGCCGCGCAGCACCTCGGCGGCGGCGCGCAGGTCCTCCAGCCTCCCGTTCGTGCAGGACCCGAGGAAGACGGTGTCCACGCTGACCTGGGTGAGCGGAACGCCGGGCTCCAGGCCCATGTAAGCGAGGGCGCGCTCGGCCGAGGTGCGCGACGTCTCGTCCGGCAGCGACGCCGGATCCGGCACCGCCGAACTCAGCGGCGCGGCCTGGCCCGGGTTGGTGCCCCAGGTCACGAACGGGGTGAGCGCCGAGCCGTCGAGCGTCACCTCGCGGTCGAACACCGCGCCGGGATCGGTCGGCAGTGTGCGCCAGTACTCCAGCGCCGCATCCCAGGCCGCGCCGTGCGGCGCCCGCGGCCGGCCCGCCAGGTAGCGATGGGTGGTCTCGTCCGGGGCGACCAGCCCGGCCCGGGCCCCGGCCTCGATGGACATGTTGCAGACGGTCATCCGCCCTTCCATGGACAGGCGCTGGATGGCCTCGCCCCGGTACTCGATCACATGGCCGGCGCCGCCGCCGGTGCCGATCTGCGCGATCACCGCAAGGATCAGGTCCTTGGCCGTCACGCCGTAGGGGAGGGTGCCGGTCACGGTGACCGCCATGTCGGCCGGCCGCACCTGGGGCAGGGCCTGGGTGGCCAGCACATGCTCGACCTCGCTGGTGCCGATGCCGAAGGCCAGCGCGCCGAACGCGCCGTGCGTGCTGGTGTGCGAGTCGCCGCAGACGATCGTCATGCCGGGCAGGGTGAGGCCCTGCTGCGGTCCGATCACATGGACGATCCCCTGGCCCGGGTCGCCCATGGGGTGCAGCCTGATGCCGAACTCGGCGCAGTTCTTGCGCAGCGCCTCGACCTGCACCTGGGACACCGGATCGGTCACCGGGCTGCCCGGCCCGCGCAACGGCAGGTCCGGGCCGGTCACTCCGGTGGTGGGAACGTTGTGGTCCTCGGTCGCGACCGTCAGGTCCGGCCTGCGGACCGTCCGCCCGGCCAGGCGCAGCCCGTCGAACGCCTGCGGGCTGGTCACCTCGTGGACCAGGTGCAGGTCTATGAAGAGCAGGTCAGGCTCGCCGGGAGAGCTTCTGACCACATGGGAATCCCAGATTTTCTGCGCGAGCGTGCGAGGCATCAGCGTTCCTCTCTCCGGGCCGGGCCACGCCGGTTCCCAGGTGCGGCCCGCCGACTTGCGTCTCGCAATCCGAGACGGCAATATCGGACCATGGACAACTCTAGCGGAGTCGGCGT
>Ga0070706_100003791_pt1 | contig 14761 bp, 13 predicted proteins | sample KBSK5501metaG_FD_65476 | JGI IMG/M metagenome (GOLD analysis project Ga0070706, IMG submission 65476) | Corn, switchgrass and miscanthus rhizosphere microbial communities from Kellogg Biological Station, Michigan, USA - KBS K5-50-1 metaG | ecosystem: Host-associated > Plants > Roots >...
TCATGGTCACCGCGCCGATGATGAGCCGCGGCATCGACGTATCCCTGCCGGTGGCGAACCAGCCGCAGACCCAGCCCGAGGAGCGCATCGTCACGATCTCCATCAATGCACAGGAGCGCATCTTCGTCGGCGACCGGCCCATCAACCTCCAGCTCCTCGAGGACACCGTGCGGGGCATGATGGAAGGACGGACGCGCAAGGTCGTCTACCTGCGGGCGGACGAAAGCATCCGCTACGGCCGGGTCATCACCGTCATCGACAAGCTCAAGAGCGCGGGCGTGGAGCTCGTCGGCTTCGCGTACGAGCTGCCGCAAGAGAAGGCGCGGCGGTGAACGATCCCGTCGACCGGCTGCTCGACGAGCGCCTGGCGATGGACCGCGGTCTGCCCGCCGGGGTCCTGCTCTCGCTCTTCGCCCACCTGATGCTGGTCGGCGGCGCCTTCGCCGTCATGCTCTTCTCTCCGCACGAGCCACCGCTCAAGGTCGTCGAAGGCTTCGTGGTGCCCCTGCCGGCCGGCGGCCTCGGCCGGCCCAACGCCGAGCCGCCGGCGCCGGCTCCCAGCGCCGCGCCCCCGCCGGCGCCGTCGGAAGCGCCTCCGGCGCCGAAAGCGGAGGCGCCCAAGGTCATCAAGCCGCCCAAGCCGGAGCCGCGCCGGGGTCTGCCCGAGCCGGACGCGCGGCGGGTCAAGGCGCGGCCGGAACCGACTCCCCCGCCCCGTTCCGCGTCTAACTCCGGCGGAGGAACGGGAACGCGAGTGGAAACTCCCGGCTTCGAGTTCGGCCCGCCCGGACCTGGTGTGCCCGGGGGTACGGACATGATGGGCGACTGGTACCTGGCCGGGGTCCAGCGAAAGGTTTGGACGGTGTGGATGCAGCAGGTCAAGGCGAACTTCATGCAGCCGATCACCGTGCAGTTCACGATCCTGGCTGACGGCTCCCTCGACGAGGACGTGCGCATCGTGCAATCGAGCGGCGTCGTCCTGCTGGACCTGGCGGCCAAGCGCGCGATCTACAACGCCCAACCGTTCGGCCCTTTGCCCAAGACCTATGGAACAACCCGCTTCACGATCCAGGGCATTTTCAAGCCCACGCCGTAGCGTCGTCGCGCTCCTCGCCCTCGTCGTGGCGCTGGTACTCGCCCGCGACAGCCGGCCCGCGCAGGCTCCCCCGTCCCCGCCACCCACCATCGTCATCGGCGGTGGGTTCGACCGCTTCGCCATCCCCGACTGCATCCCGCGGAAGGGCGACGAGGCGAGCCGCGAGGTGTGCCGGACGGTTACGCAGGTGCTGCGGGCCGACCTGCAGTTCGAGAACCTGTTCAAGTTCGTGCCCCAGAGCCTGATGAGCGCGATCCCGCCCATGGACCCCGAGGCACCGAACTTCATCGACTGGAAAGGCATCGGCGCCACCGTGCTCGTGGTCACCCGGGCGCAGGTCACGGGCGGGGAGGCCACCGTGGAGCTGCGCGTGCACTCGGTCGCGACGGGCCAGTCGATGCTCGCGAAAAGGTACACGGGACGCGACGACAACCCGCGCATCTTCGCCCACCAGGCCTCGGACGACCTGATGACGCTGGCCAACTACCGGGGCGTCGCGCGGAGCAAGATCGCCTTCGTCTCCGACCGCGACGCGGTGCCGGGGCGGAAGACGAAGGAGATCTACGTCGTCGATTACGACGGCTACAACCCGCGGCGCGTGACCGTGAACCGCTCGCTCAACATCCTTCCCAACTGGAGCCCGGACGGCCGCTCGCTCGCCTACGTGTCGTACCGCCGCGGCAACCCCGACATCTTCATCGCCTCGATCTACGAGGGGAAGAGCGCCGACCTCACGAGCGACAAGGGAGGTGGCGCCTTCGCGCCCTCGTTCAGCCCCGACGGCAAGCGGGTCGCGTACGCGAGCAGCCGCCACGGCAACATGGACATCTGGGTCGCGAACGTGGACGGCAGCAGCCCGCGTCGGCTCACGTCGACCGGAGCGCTGGATACCGCGCCCACCTGGAGCCCCACCGGCCAGGAGATCGCGTTCACCTCCGACCGCTCCGGCACCCCGCAGATCTACATCATGGACACCGAGGGGCTGAACATCCGCCGGCTCACCACCGTGGGCAACTGGAACGACGCGCCTTCGTGGAACCCGTCGAAGCAGTTCAGCGAGATCGCCTACACGGCTCGCCTCGAGAGCGGGGGCTTCGACATCGCGGTCGTCGACATCGCCACCCGCCAGGTCCGGCAGCTCACGCAAGGCCGCGGATCCTGCGAGTACCCCTCGTGGGCCCCGAGCGGGCGCCATCTCACCTTCGCCTGCGGGCGCGGTGGAAAGTGGCAGATCGCGGTCGCGGATCGGCTGGGCCAGACGATCACCATGCTCCCCGCCGGTCCCGGCAAGAACGAGCAGCCGGACTGGGGCCCGTGATCCCGGCAGCCCTTCCCTCCCCCTGCGTGGGGAGGGACAGGGTGGGGGGTCGATGAATGAAGGAGGACCGATGACCCGTCGCTTCACCCGTGCCTGGCTGGTCCTGGCCGTGGCGGCGTCGCTCGCCGCCGGCTGTGGAGGGAAGAAGCGTCCGCCGGCGGTCTCCACCGCACCGCCGTCATCCTCCGAGCCGTCCGGGCGGACCCAGCCCACCGAGGTGCCGCCGGCGGGTGAGACCGGGCCGGACGTCCGCTCGCTCGGGGCGGAAGCCGCCCGCGGCGAGGACTTCACGCCCTCCAACGCCGAGACGGGAGAGGGTGGCCCCCTCGAGGACATCCACTTCGAGTACGACTCGGCCAACCTCACCGACCAGGCCCGCTCGATGCTCGAGAAGCATGCGCTCTGGCTCCAGAGCCACCGCGCCGCCAAGGTCATGGTCGAGGGCCATTGCGACGAGCGAGGGACCGTGGAGTACAACCTCGCGCTCGGCGAGAAGCGGGCCCGCGCTGCCCGCGACTACCTCGCGAGCCTGGGGGTGGCGTCGGACCGCCTGCGCACGGTGTCGTACGGCAAGGAGCGGCCGCTCGACACGGGGAACAACGAGGCCGCCTGGGCCGCGAACCGCCGCGCCCATTTCGCCGTTGCCCGATGAGGCGAGGCCCCCACGCCCCGATGCTATGATGCCGGCATGATCCCTCGATTCCTCCTCGCCACTGCTTTCCTGGCCCTCGCCGCCCCGGCGTGGGCCGTGAACAAGGACATCGAGCGCCTCCAGATCCAGATCGCCGCGCTGCAGGGGCAGATCGCCGACCTGCAGCGCACGGCCGAGGACAACCAGAAGGAGATCAAGCGGCTCGGCGACACGCTCGCCGAGCAGAACGCCTTCCTGCGGAAGGCCCTCCAGGATCGCCGCATCCAGGACGATGCGCTGCAGACCGCGATCAAGGAATTCAGCGAGCGGGTGTCGGAGCTCGAGCAGCGGCTGCAACAGCCGGCCGCCGCGCCGGCCGCGCCCGCTTCCGCCCCTCCCTTGACCGATGCGGGCGGGGCGGCGGCTCGGGGGGCCGGCGCTCCCGCCGCCGCGGCGCCGGCTCCTCCCCCGCCGCGGGAGCTCTACAGCCAGGCCTACGCCGACTACGCCCGCGGCAACTACGACCTCGCGATCCAGGAGTACCGCGAGTACCTGCGCAACTATCCCAACACCGACCTCTCGGGCAACTCGCAGTATTGGATCGGCGAGTGCTACTTTTCCAAGGGGCGCTACAACGAGGCCGTCGCCGCGTGGGACGACCTCATGCGCGACTACCCCGCGAGCGACAAGCTGCCGGACGCCCGCTACAAGAAGGGCGTGACGCTGGAGCGGCTGGGCCGCCGGCGGGAGGCGCTCGTGGAGTACCGCAGCGTGGTGGAGCGCTATCCCAACTCAGAGGCGGGCCGCAAGGCGCGCGAGAAGCTCAACCCCTGACCCGCCCCGGCCGAGGCGCCGGGGGGTTTGGGGGGTGCGCAGCACTCCCCAACTCAAAGAGCGAGCGAGGGACTCACTCCCGAGCGAGCGAAAGAGGAGCACGATGGCCAGCGTCAACCGAGTGATCCTGATCGGCAACCTGGGGCGGGACCCCGAGATCCGCTACACGCAAGGCGGGGAGCCCATCGCCAACTTCTCCCTGGCCACGAACGAGGCCTGGACCGACAAGAGCGGCCAGAAGCAGGAGCGGACGGAGTGGCACCGGGTCGAGGTGTTCGGCAAGCCGGCCCAGGTGGTGCGCGACTACCTCACCAAGGGCCGGCAGGTGTACGTCGAAGGGAGCATCCGCTACGACGAGTGGACCGACAAGGACGGCAACAAGCGCAACACGACCAAGATCCACATCGGCGGACCCAACTCGCGCCTCGTGCTGCTCGGCGGCCCCGGAGGGGCGCGGGGCGAGGGCGCGGCGCCTCGCGGTCCCGACCGAGCGGCCGAGGGCGCCCCCCCCGCGGAGGATTTCAAGGCGTCCGACGACGACGTGCCGTTTTAGTGAAATTCGGCGCTCCGCTGCCGATCGCCTTACGGGGCCCGTAACGGCTTACGGCCGCGGTAAGCTTGTAGTCGATACCTCATGCCTGCGGCCCAGTATTGGCGCGGCCATCCGCGAATGCCCAGATGGCACCGAGCTTGCTTTGCCATGGGCGACGAACCGCGCCCGGTCCTCGCGGTCACGGGCAGGGGTTGACACGGGGGCCGGGTGCGATGATCAAGCTGCTCGCGATCGAGCGCTATCTCCCACCCTATCGGTACGACCAGGATGAAGTCACGGGCTGGGTGCGCGCCTGGCTCGAGGAAGACGGCGGCGCCGCCGCGGCGCGGCTGTTGTCCGTCTACCAGACGGCCGGGGTGAGGCGGCGGGCCAGCGTCGTCCCCATCGAGGAAGTCTTCGCGCCGCGGGACTTCGAGCGCCAGAACGACCGTTACATCGAGATCGCCCGCGCCGCCGGGGCCGACCTCGCCCGCCGCGCCCTGGCGCGGGCCGAGCTGAAGCCGGCGGACCTCGACATGGTCGTCAGCGTGTCCTGCACGGGCCTCATGATCCCCGCCGTCGACGCGTACGTCGCGGACGCGCTCGGCATGGGGCCGCGCCTGGCCCGCCTCCCGATCACCGAGAGCGGCTGCGCGGGAGGGGTCGTGGCCCTCGCCCGCGCCGGCGACTTCCTCGCCGCGCACCCCGACCGCTGCGCGCTCGTGATCGCCCTCGAGTTCGCGAGCCTCACCTTCCAGCGCTGGGACCGCTCGTCGACCAACGTCGTCTCCACGGCCATCTTCGGTGACGGCGGCGCCGCGGTCGTCCTCGCGGGAGGCGACCACCCCCGCTCGCGGGGCGCCGCCTTGGCGCGCCTCGAGGCCGCCGAAAGCGTGTTCTTCCCCGGCACGACCCACCTCATGGGCTTCCGCCTCCGGAACCCCGGTCTTCAGATCGTCCTCGACCGGGAGCTGGCTCCCTTCGTCCGGCGCGAGGTGGCGTCGGCGGTGAAGTCGTTCCTCGAGCCGCGCGGCCTCCGGCGGGACGACGTGACGCGGTGGGTCCTTCACCCCGGAGGCAGGCGCATCATCGAGGTGATGAGCGAGAGGCTCGGTCTCTCGGAGGAGGACCTGGCCCCGACGGAGGCGGTGCTGGCCGAGCACGGAAACATGAGCTCGGTCACGGTCCTGTTCGTGCTCGACGAGATCTTGCGCACGCGGCGGCCCAATGCCGGCGAGCGTGGCGTGCTGGGGGCGTTCGGGCCGGGCTTCGGGGCGGAGTTCGCATTGCTCGAGTTTCTTTGAACGCGGAGGACGCGGAGGAAAACGGAGAGGACCCGTAGGCGGAGAACAGCATGGATCTGAGCGTCCGCGCGACCGACGCGGAACTCCTCGATGAAGGGGTGCCGGAGCAGGAGGCGCTCGAGAGCCTGGCCGACCTGCGGCGCGTCAACGGGTGGCTGGGCACGCACCGCCGCCTGGGCCAGGCGGTGCGCCCGTTCCTCGCCTCCTCACCCCGGCCGCGCCTCCTCGACGTGGGGTGCGGCTCGGCCGACATCCCCGACCGCATCCTCCGTTCCTTCCCGGAGCCGATCCTCGCCGTGGGGGTCGACGTCAAGCTGCTGCACCTGCGCGCGGCGCCGCCCTCGGTGCGCCGCGTCGTGGCCGACGTGCGGGCCCTGCCGTTCGCCAGCGGAGCCTTCGACGTCGTCCTCGCCTCGCACTTCCTCCACCATTTCGACGGGGCCCAGGCGGCCGGGGTGCTGCGCCGTCTCTACGACCTCGCCCGGCGCGCCCTCATCGTGGACGACATCCGACGCGCCCGCGTGCCGTACGTCTTCGCCCGGTCGCTCTTTCCCATCCTGCTCCGCTCGCGAGTGAGCGTCGCCGACGGCGTCCTTTCCATCCGCCGCGCCTTCACCGCGGCCGAGCTGGCCGCCGCCTTCGCGGAGGCGGGGATCCCGGTGCGCATCCGCCGGGTCTTCCCGTACCGCTTGCTGGCCGTCGCGCAGAAAGCCGCGTGAGGGGCGTCTCGGTGACCTCCCCGCGCGACGTCATCGTCGTCGGAGGCGGTCCCGCGGGCGCGGCCGCGGCCGTGATGCTGAAGCAGCGCGGCCACGACGTCCTGCTGCTCGACGAGGCCCGGTTTCCCCGGGACAAGGTCTGCGGCGAGGGGGTGTCACCCGAGGCCTGGCGCCTGCTCGCGGAGCTCGGCGTCGATGCCGCCGTCGCGTCCCTTGCTCCTCGTCCCCTGCGGGGGATGGCCGTTACCGCGCCCGACGGCACGAGCTTTCGCGGCGACTATCGCGGCGCGGCCCGGCCCGGGTTCGCGGTCCGCCGCGAGCGATTCGACCGCGTCCTCCTGGACCGCGCCCGCGCGGCGGGCGTGGAGGTCCGGGAAGGCCTGCGCGCCTCGGGCCTGCTCGAGCGCGCGGGGATCGTGGCGGGGGTCACCGCCGTCAACGGCGGCGCGCCGGAGACGCTGGACGCACGCCTGGTGATCGGAGCCGACGGCCGGCGCAGCGTCGTCGCTCGCCGGCTCGGGCTGCTCCGCGAGCATCGTCACCTGCGCAAGTTCGCGGTGCGCGGTTACTGGGGCGGCATGGAGGGGCTCGAAGAGCGGGGAGAGATGCACGGCGGGGGCGGCGGCTATTGCGGCATAGCGCCGCTGTCGGCCACGGAAGCCAACGTGACGTTCGTCCTCGAGCGGCGCGAGATGGCCGCGGCCGCCGGCTCGCTCGAGGGCTTCTACCGCCACACCCTGCGCCGGTGGCCGCGCATCGCGGAACGCCTGGAGAGGGCGCGCCTTCTCTCGCCGCCGAGGGCCATCGGCCCCCTGGCCCTCGAGTCGTCGGGCGTCTCGGCGCCGGGGGCGCTCCTCGTCGGCGACGCGGCGGGGTTCTACGACCCGTTCACGGGAGAGGGCGTCACCCTCGCCCTGCGCAGCGCGGAGCTGGCCGCCGAGGTCGCCGATCGCTGCCTTCGGGCCGGCTCGTTCCGCGCGCTGCGAGAGTACGACCGCGTGCGGCACGCCGCCACCCGGCACAAGTTCCTCTTCAACCGGCTGGTCCAGGTGGTGGTCGGCCGCCCCTGGCTCGCCAACGCCGTGGTGAGGCGCCTGGCCCGGCGTCCCGATCTCGCCGACCGCCTGGTCGGCATCGCCGGCGACTTCGTGCCCGCTCGCACGGCGCTCGGCCCGCGCTTCCTGCTCGACCTGCTTCTCGCCTGAGATCGTTCGCGGTGTGCTCCGCCGGGAGTGAGCCTGGCGATCAGCGGGTTGTAGTAGAGTGGGCCCCTTCTCAAACAAGGAGCGGCCATGATTCGGACTCTCTCGTTCGTCCTCGCGGGCGGGCTCGGGGCGGCGGCGGTGATCGCGGCGGCGCCGGCACAGGCTCCGGCCCCGGGCGGATCGCTCGCTCCCGGCTCGCGCACCTTCGAGCTGCGGACCTACACCGCGGCGCCGGGCAAGCTCGAAGCGTTGCACGCGAGGTTCCGGAACCACACGAATGCGCTCTTCGCCAAGCACGGCATGAAGATCGTGGGCTTCTGGGTGCCGAGCGACAAGGACAAGGGCGCCGACAACACGCTGGTCTATCTGCTGGAGTTTCCGGACCGGGCCGCCCGCGAGAAGGCGTGGGACGACTTCCGGAAGGATCCCGAGTGGATCGCGGCGCGCGACGCCTCGGAGGCAAACGGCAAGCTGGTCGACAAGGTTGACTCCGTCTTGCTGACGGCCACTGACTATTCGCCCATGAAATAGGTGGCCGGCGGAGCGGTACGCTAAGAAAGAGCGACGACCGACGAGGGGGGCACGACCATGAGGATCAATCGACGCGATTTTCTGCGCGGTGCCGCGGGTGCCTCCGGAGCGGCTCTGTGGGGACGGACCGCCCGTTCAGTCAGCGCCGCGCTGCTGCCCGGGGACCGGAGCCTCGCCTCGCTTCCGGCGCCGCGGAAGTCGGGCATCGAGCACGTCGTCGTGGTGATGATGGAGAACCGGAGCTTCGACCACTTCCTCGGCTGGTTGCCCAACGCGGATGGGCGCCAGGAGGGCCTGAGCTACCTGGATGCGGCGGGAGCGGCTCACCCGACCCATCCGCTGGCGCCCGACTTCACCGGCTGCAGTCACCCCGACCCCGACCATTCGTACTCGGGCGGGCGCCGGCAGTACGACGGTGGCGCCATGGACGGCTTCCGGCGCTCGGGAGCGAACGACGATTATGCGATCGGCTTCTACGTGGAAGAGGACCGGCCGTTCGGCAGCGCGCTGGCGCGCAACTTCACCACCTTGGATCGCTCCTTCTGCTCCATCCTCGGCCCGACCTTCCCCAACCGCCTCTTCCTGCACTCGGCCCAGACGGATCGCCTGAGCAACACCCCGGTGCTGGCCACCATGCCGACCATCTGGGACCGGCTGGCCGCGGCCGGCGTGAGCGCCCTCTATTACTTCTCCAACCTGCCGTTCCTGGGTCTTTGGGGAGCCAAGTACGTCCCAATCTCGCGGCCGTACCTGCAATTCCTGGCGGATGCGGCGGCGGGAACGCTGCCGGCCGTCTGCTTCGTCGATCCCCGCTTCACTCTCCCGCCGGACAACAGCGGAAACGACGATCACCCGCCGGCCGACATCCACCGTGGCGACGCGTTCCTCGCCCAGACCTTCCACGCGATCGCCAACGGCCCGCGCTGGCCCCACACGGTGCTGATCGTCACCTGCGACGAGTGGGGTGGCTTCTTCGATCACGTCGCGCCACCGCGCGCCACCGCGCCCAACGCCGTGGATCCCGACCTCGTGAACGGCAAGGCGCGGCTCGGCTTCCGCGTTCCGACCATCGTCGCGTCGCCGTTCAGCCGAGGCGAACCAGACGACCCGAAGGTGAAGGGGATGACGTTCGATCACACGTCGATCCTCAAGCTCATCGAGTGGCGCTTCGGGCTCGGCCCTCTGACCGCCCGGGATGCCTCCCGCGACGTCGCGAACCTCGCCCGGGCGTTGAACTTCAGGCATCCCGATGCGTCGGTGCCGGCCCTGCCGGCGCCGGAACCGCCCCTGCCGACTCCGTGCCTCTTGGCGGCGGCGGCGGAGCCGGCGGTCCGCGGCGCCAACCCAGCGTCAGATGACCCGACCGATTCACGGAATCCGTGGCCCGGGCTTCGGGACTCCGGACTGCTCGCCGGCTGGGAGCTGCCTGAGTAACGACCCCGGCCGCCTTTACACCAGAAAGAGCATCTCGGAGTACTTCGGCAGCGTCCAGAACTCGTCGGCCACCGCCTCTTCGAGCCGGTCGCACACCTCGCGCACCGCGGCCATCGCGGGGACCACGTGCTCGGCGAGCGCGTGGGCATGTGTCTCCAGGTCGCCGATCTTGCCGGCCTTCTCCGCGGCCGACTGCAGCTCGGTCATCTGCGACGAGAGCTCGTCGACCGCGGCCGACGTGCGGTCGAGGGCGGACCGCGCCGTCTTGGCGCCGCCCGCCGAGGCGAGCAGCGCGAGCTGCTTGTAGGCCGCCGGGAGCACGTGGCCGGCGACCAGATTCTCCAGGGCCTCGACCTCGATGTCGATGTCCTTCACGTAGCGCTCCAGGCGTACGTGGTAGCGCGCCTCGGCTTCCGCCTTGGAGAACACCTTCGTCCGCGCGAGGAACTCCAGGGCTTCCGGCTTCACCAGCTCGGCCAACGCCTCCGGGGTGGTGCGGAGGTTGGGGAGCTTCCGCTTCCGCGCCTCCTCCACCAGCTCGGCCGAATAGTTGTTGCCTTCGTACCGGACGTTCTTCGTCTCGACCACGGCTTCCCTCACCACGTCGAGCACCGCGTCCTGCAGGCTCGCCCCTTTCGCGGTCCGGGCGCTGATCGCCTGCTCGAACTCGCCGAGGGCGTCGGCCACGGCCGCGTTCAGGAACGCGATCGGGGTGGAGATCGACGCGGCGGAGGAAACCGCCCGGAACTCGAACTTGTTGCCGGTGAAAGCGAACGGCGAGGTCCGGTTGCGGTCGGTGTTGTCGCGCGCGACCTCGGGCAGCTTGCGCACGCCGAGGCTGATGCGCTCCATCGCGGCCGCCCCCCCGCGCTCCCCCTTCTCGATCCCGTCCAGCACGCGCGTGAGCTGGTCGCCGAGGAAGACCGAGATGATCGCGGGGGGCGCCTCGTTGGCCCCGAGCCGGTGGTCGTTTCCGGCGCTGGCGATGGCCGCCCGCAGCAGCCCCGCCCGCTCGTGCACGCCCTTGAGCACGGCCATGAGGATGACGAGGAACTGGAGGTTCTCCTCGGGGGTCGCCCCGGGCTCCAGCAGGTTGCGGCCCTCGGAGTCCATGAGCGACCAGTTGCAGTGCTTGCCGCTGCCGTTGATGCCGGCGAACGGCTTTTCGTGGAGGAGCAGCGCGAGGCCGTGGCGCCGCGCGACCCGGCTCATGGTCTCCATCACGATCTGGTTGTGGTCGGAGGCCACGTTGGCCTCCTCGAAGATCGGGGCCATCTCGTACTGGCTGGGCGCCACCTCGTTGTGACGCGTCTTGATCGGGATGCCGAGCTTGTAGAGCTCGTTCTCCATCTCCTGCATGTAGGCGAGGATGCGGTCCTTGATGCTTCCGAAGTAGTGGTCCTCCAGCTCCTGCCCCTTCGGCGGCTTCGCGCCGACGAGGGTGCGTCCCGCCGCGACGAGGTCGGGCCGGAGGGCGTAGAAGGCGCGGTCGATGAGGAAGTACTCCTGCTCCGGTCCCAGCGTCGGCACCACGCGGGTCGACTCGGTGTTGCCGAAGAGGCGGAGCACGCCGAGGGCCTTCTCGGACAGGTGCTCCATCGACCGCAGCAGCGGGGTCTTGTTGTCGAGCGCGTCGCCGTGGTAGCTGATGAAGACCGAGGGCACGCAGAGCGTCTTCCCGTTGGGTCCGTCGACGATGAAGATGGGGCTCGAGGGGTCCCACGCCGTGTAGCCGCGCGCCTCGAACGTCGTGCGCATCCCGCCCGACGGGAAGCTCGACGCATCCGGCTCGCTCTGGATGAGCTGCGCGCCGCTGAAGCGCTCCATGGGCTGGCCCTCGTCGTCGAAGGTCAGGAACGCGTCGTGCTTCTCGGCGGTGAGGCCGGTCTGGGGCTGGAACCAGTGGCAGAAGTGGGTCGCGCCCTTGGCGAGCGCCCACTCCTTCACCGCGTGCGCAACCTCGTTGGCGATCGAGTGGTCGAGCTTCGTGCCCCGGCGGATCGTTTCGTGGAGGGACTGGTAGACGGCCTTGGGAAGCTTCTGCTTCATCGCGTCGGCGTTGAACGTGTTGCTGCCGAAGGCCTCCATCACCTTCACGCCTCGCGCCAGCTCCGGCAGCGACCGGATGGAGCGCGAGGTGGCCTCGCGAATCGCCCAGAGACGCCCTTCAGCCATTTCTAGACCTCCTCTTGTTTCACTTCGCCCGGGCCACGACCCGGAACTCGACGGCAAGCTCGTTCTTCACCTTCACCGTTCCTCCGCCCGCGCTCACGGGCTCGATGCCGAAGGCCCGCTGCGCGAGCGTGGTCTTGCCCGAGGCGGTGAGCGTGCCGCCCGACAGCTCGACCCGCACGGGGACCGTCACCGCGCGCGCGACGCCGTGGAGGCTCAGCTCGCCCACGACCTGCAGCTCGTAGACGCCCTCCGCCGTCTTCCGGCCCGAGACCTGCCGCGAGCGGAAGCAGATCGTGGGGAAGCGGGCCACGTCGAGCACCTTCGCGCCCGCCATCACCTCCTGGACCTTCGGCGCGTCGCCCTCGGGCTCGCCCTGGGCGGACACCTTCAGCCCCGAGGTGTCGAAGGAGAGCTCGACCGCCGATCGCGAGAGGTCGTCCGGATCCACCTCCACGCGGCCCTCGAAACGCTCCGCCGCCACCTCGTGGGTGTGGCCCGCGAAGCCGAACACGCCGCTCTTGCCCACGTGGACCTGGACCGCGCTCGCCGGTGCGTCGACGACGTACGTCCGGCGGGCGGCCGGTGCGGGCGGAGCGCCGCCCAGGGCCAGCGCCAGGAGGGCGGCGGAGCAGGACCGCATGGATCCTCCCAGTCTAGTTCAAGTCGACGATGGAGCGCGGCGCCGTGAAGTAGAATGAGCCTGGATGGCTACGCAATCCGTCGAGAAGCTCCAGGGCCTGGACCGGCAGACCCTGCTGGGCATCTACCGGACGATGTACCTCTCGCGGCGCCTCGACGACAAGGAGATCCAGCTCAAGCGGCAGAACAGGATCTTCTTCCAGATCAGCGGGGCCGGCCACGAGGCGGTGCTGGTCGCGGCAGGGATGGTGCTCAAGCCCGGCCACGACTGGTTCTACGCCTACTACCGCGACCGGGCCCTCATGCTGCAGCTCGGCACGACCCCTCTCGACATGCTGCTGGGCGCGGTGGGAGCGAAAGACGATCCCAACTCCGGCGGGCGCCAGATGCCGTCCCACTGGAGCAGCCCTGCCTTGCACGTCGTCACGAAGTCCTCCCCTACCGGCACGCAATTCACCCAGGCCGTCGGTTGTGCGGAGGCGGGACTCTACATCAACGAGCAAGGCGGTTTGGGGGGTGCGGAGCGCCCCCCAACTCAAAGAGCGAGCGAGGGATTCACTCCCGAGCGAGCGAAGGACGAAGTCACCTATTGCTCGGCGGGGGAAGGCACAACCTCGGAGGGCGAGTTCTGGGAGAGCCTCAACAGCGCCTCCAACCGGAAGGTCCCGATCCTCTACCTGATCGAGGACAACGGATACGCCATCTCGGTGCCGGTGGAGGTGCAGACGGCGGGCGGCAGCATCTCGCGGCTGGTGCGCTCCTTCCCCGACCTGCTGGTGCGCGAGGTGGACGGCACCGACCCGCTGGCCAGCCTCGCGGTGTTGAGGGAGGCCGCCGCGTGGTGCCGGGCGCGCCGCGGGCCCGCGCTCGTCCATGCCCACGTCATCCGGCCCTACTCGCATTCCCTCTCCGACGACGAGACGCTCTACCGGCCGGCGGCGGAGCGGGAGCAGGACGCGCGCCGCGACCCCCTCGTCTCCTTCCCGCGCTTCCTGGTGGCGGAGGGCCTCGCCACCGAGGAAGAGCTGAAGGCCATGCGCGCACAGGTGGACCGCGAGATCGCCGAGGCCGCCGATGCCGCCCTCACCGCGCCGCACCCGTCCCCGGACAGCGCCACCCGGCACGTCTACTCCGAGGAGGTCGACCCGACCTCACCCGCGTTCGCGGCGGAGCCCCACCCCTCCGGCGACCCCAAGACGATGGTCGACCTCCTGAACGCATGCCTCCACGACGAGATGGCCCGCGACCCGCGCATCGTCGTGTTCGGAGAGGACGTGGCCGACTGCAGCCGCGAGGAGAACCTCGGGCGGGTGAAGGGCAAAGGCGGGGTCTTCAAGGTCACGCACAACCTGCAGCGGAAGTTCGGCTCGAGCCGCGTCTTCAACGCGCCGCTCGCCGAGGCCAACATCGTGGGCCGGGCCGTCGGCATGGCCACCCGCGGCCTCAAGCCGGTGGTGGAAATCCAGTTCATGGACTACATCTGGCCGGCGTTCATGCAGATCCGCAACGAGCTGGCCGTGATCCGCTGGCGATCCAACGGCGCGTGGAAGTGCCCGGTCGTGATCCGCGTGACCTACGGCGGGTACCTGCAGGGGGGGGCGATCTACCACAGCCAGTGCGGCGAGGTGCTCTTCACCCACATCCCCGGCCTGCGCGTCGTGATTCCGTCGAACGCCGAGGACGCGAACGGCCTGCTCCGCACCGCCATCCGCGCCGACGATCCCGTCCTCTTCCTCGAGCACAAGCACCTGTACCGGCAGACCTACAACAAGGGGCGCTACCCGGGCCCCGACTACACGATCCCCTTCGGCCGCGCGTCGGTGCCGCGGGAGGGCAGCGACGTCACCGTCGTGACCTTCGGCGCCCTCGTCCACCGGTCGCTCGTCGCCGCGCGGCAAGCGGAGGCGGAAGGCATCCAGACCGAGGTCCTCGACCTGCGCAGCCTCTCTCCGTACGACTGGCCCGCCATCGCCCGCAGCGTGAAGAAGACGGGCAAGGCGCTCGTCGTCCACGAGGACAACCGCTCCTGGGGATACGGGGCGGAGATCGCGGCCCGCATCGCGGACGAGCTGTTCGAGTGGCTCGACGCGCCGGTCAAGCGCATCGGCGCCCTCGACACCTTCGTCGGCTACAACCCGGTGCTCGAGAACGCGATCCTGCCCCAGGTGTCGACCGTCCTCCAAGGCATCAAGGAGCTGAAGAGATACTGACGGACGGCAGTCGACAGTCGACAGTCGACAGTTAACAGACGGGCACGGCACGGGGACGGGCACGGCAACGATCACGTGCACGTGCCACGTGGCCCTGATCGTGCCCGTCCGTTTCAGGGAACGCGATGCCTCG
>Ga0070706_100003792_pt1 | contig 14760 bp, 16 predicted proteins | sample KBSK5501metaG_FD_65476 | JGI IMG/M metagenome (GOLD analysis project Ga0070706, IMG submission 65476) | Corn, switchgrass and miscanthus rhizosphere microbial communities from Kellogg Biological Station, Michigan, USA - KBS K5-50-1 metaG | ecosystem: Host-associated > Plants > Roots >...
CCGATCAGGTTCATGAGGGTGGACTTGCCCGAGCCGGAGGGACCCATGATGGCGACGTACTCTCCGCGCTCGACGCCCAGGGTGACGCCCGAGAGGGCGTGCACCTTCTCCTCCCCCATCTCGTAGACCTTGGTGATGTCGCGGATGTCGATCAGCATGCCGGCGTCGCCTGGACGGTTTGCCCCCCCGGAGAGTTATACGGCGGAAGGCCTCGCGGGTTCACCGGGCTGTCCCGACGGCTCACGAAAAGATCGCCGCGAAGCCGGCCTTCCCGAGCACGAAGAGGGCCCAGAGCGCGACGATCACGCCGGCCGCGCTTTTGCGCGAGACGCGGGCCGCCGCGGCAAAGCCGAGGACGAGCAGGACGAGCGACCAGATCGAGAAGACGTCCAGCGACTGGAGCAGCGAGTGGACGGCCGGCGAGGCCTTCCTCTCGACCAGAAACCCGAGGTTGGACCGGAGCATGTCCTGAAGTCCCGACGGGTCGACCGTTTCCTGACGGAGGACCACGAGAAAGAGGATCACCGATCCGAGGACTCCCGGCAGGAAGGCGTGCGTCGTCGTGCCGAAGGCCTGGCGATAGGAAAGATCCCACCCGAAGGCCTTGAACGCCCCCCAAAGCACCACGGCGACCAAGAGCGACACGGCGGTCGGCGTTACGGCGGCGATCACGTTGTACGCGATCGGGGCGATCTTCTTCTGCATCGCGACCGCGGCTTGGATCCTCTCCTCCGGGACCGACTGGCCCCGGCGCTCCATCTGGCCCCGGATCATCCGATCGTAGTCGATGCGCGGGACGAGAAAGGCCGTGAAGAGGACCGAGACCGCCGTCCAGAGGAGCAGAGGGGGCAGCCACGTCGGCCGCTTCGCGATCGAGTCGAACGTCGCGACCGGAGAGAAGAACACGCCGGGAATCCGGCCGACCGCGGAGACCGGAGTCTCCTCCACTACTTCGCTTCCCGAACGGCCTGGACCGAGTTGGCGCCGGTCTCCGGAAGACCCTCGACCTGGATTCCCTTCCAGTCGAGGATGTCGGCCGTCGCGTAGTGGTAGGAGGCCAGGGCCTTGCGGTAGATCGCCAGCGCCTGCAGCTCGGCCGTGCGAGCCACGGAGAGATCGCGCTGGATCTGCGTCACCTCGAAGGAGGTGGACATGCCGTTGTCGTACTTCTTCTTGACGGCGTCGAGGTTCTTCTCGGCGAGCTCGCGTCCCTTCTGAGCCGCCACGATCGAGCGCCGGGCCGTGTCGATCGCGCGAGCCGCCGCGCGAACCTCGACGACGATGTTCTGTCCGATCGTCGTCAGGAGGGCCCGGTTCGACTCGAGAGTGTACTTCGCGACCCCGTAGTTCCCGCGGGCCGCCCGGTTCAGGATCGGGAAGGAGAAGTTCAACCCGATCGACCAGTTCTTGAAGTTGCGGTCGACGACCTGGCGGAAGGCGTCCCCGAAGTCGCCGGTCGAGACGATCGCGCCGGTCGCGGGATCGTGCGTGGTCCCGCCGATCCCCGGGTTGCCGTAGCTTCCGGTCAGGTTGAGAGCCGGGAGGACCTGGTTGGCGTAGTAGTCGTACCGGATGCGATCGGACTCCACGAGGTACTGGGCCTTCACCATCTCGGGTCGCCGCGCCAGCGCCGCCGTCGTTCCTTCCTCGAGCTGGATCTGCACGTCCCCTCCCCGGACTTGGTCCGTCGGGATGATCGGGACGGACCACTGGGTGGAGTCCGGATTCAACTGCCGTTTCAGACGGTCCTGCGCGTCTCCGATCAGCCCCTCGGCCGTGATGATGTCCTGCTCGGCGGTGGCGATGCCGACCTCGGTCTGCGTGATCTCGATCGGCGCGAGCGATCCGACGTCGATCTTGATCCGCGTGATGCGGTTTAAGTCCTGGGCGATCCGGAGAGACTCCTTCTTCACCTCCAGGTTCTGGAGCGCGTAGACGAGATCCCAGTAGGACTGCTCGACCGAGTTGACCGTGGTCTGCACGCTGCGGACGAAGTCCTGGTACGCCGAGTCGCGCGTGTAGCGGGCGATCCGGATCAACCAGGTCGTCGGGCGGGGACCGAAATTGCGCAGCAGCGGCTGGTTCAACGACAGCGTCAGGGTGGACGAATAGGACGGGTTGACGAAGGAGAAGGTCGAGTTCGTATCGGTCTTGTTGGCCGTGAAACCGAGCGCGAAGATGCCTCCGGTTGGGGCGAGCTGGGAAACCTGGGCGCGGGCGTCGAAGGTGTTGACTTTGTTGACCGCGGCCCCGACGAGCTGCGAGGTCGCGGGCTGCTCCGTGTGCGCTCGGACGAGGGACGCCGAAGCGAGAGGATCGAAGATTCCCTGGGTCTGGAAGAGAGAGAATCGGGACGCCTCGGCGGCATTGATCGTGATGTCTAAGTCGCGGTCGTCGGCGAGCGCGTAGCCGATCGCCTGCTCGAGCGACAGGGGAATGCCGCCCTGCGTCGCCGGAGGGAGCTCGCGGGCGGTCCTCTGGCCGGGACGGGCCGAAATGACGGGCTTTTCCTGTCCCGGCGCGGCCGCCGAAAGCGCCGACAGACCGATCGCCACCGCGACGGCGCGGGCTGCCAACCGATTCGGGAACCTCTTCATTCCATTACTCCTTCGTCAAGCTTCTTACGCAGACGCGGGGGTAAATGTTTCTCCGGGCAGGCCGGGTTTTCCCGCCGCAGTCAGATCCATGTCGGGGAAACCGGCTCGCATCATAACGCGAATCGGAAAGCCATCAGAGGCGAGGACCCTCGCCTCTCCCGGGATCGAGCTCTCCCGGAAAGAAGCAGGCCGCGGAGCGGCCGGCTGGAAACGGGAAGAGAGGCGGCGTTTCTTCGCGACAACGGGGTCGCGCGATCGGGCACCGCGGATGGAAGGCGCAACCGCTCGGAGGCTCGGCTGGCGAAGGCGGTTCGCCCGGCAGAATGACGCGGAGGCGCCCGGAGGAGGGATCCGCGTCGGGCACCGCGGAGAGGAGCGCGGCCGTGTAGGGGTGTAGCGGGTGCGACGTGACCTCCCGCGCCGGCCCTTCCTCCACGATCCGCCCCAGGTACATGACGGCGATGCGGTCGGAGATTCGCTCGACGGTCGCGAGGTCGTGCGAGATGAAAAGGTAGGAGAGACCCTTCTTCTCGCGCAGCTCGAGGAGCAGGTTCAAAACCTGCGCCGCCACCGAAACGTCGAGCGAGGACACCGGCTCGTCGCAGATGACGAACTTCGGACGCGTCGCCAGGGCCCGGGCGATGGCAATGCGCTGCCGCTGTCCTCCCGAGAATTCCGACGGAAGCCGGGAGGCGGCCTCGGCGCCGAGGCCGACCTCCGCGAGCAGCTCCTCCACACGCGCCCGCAGGCCGCGGCGTGGGACGATCCGCTGGACGCGCAGCGGCTCGGCCACCTGGTCCCCCGCGGTCATCCGGGGATTGAGCGACGTCTGCGGGTCCTGGAAGATCACCTGCAGATCGCGGCGGCGGCGCCGCAACGCCTTCCCCGAGAGGGCCAGCCAGTCTTCCCCGTCGAAGAGGATGCGGCCGGAGTCCGGTTCTTCCAGCCGCGCGACGAGCCGGCCCGACGTCGTCTTGCCGCTGCCGGATTCTCCGACGAGACCCAGCGTCTCGCCCCGGCGAACTCCGAACGTGACGGCGTCGACGGCCTTCAGACGTTTCGCGGAGGTCCCGAAGACGCCTCGCCGGATGGGATAGGTCTTGGTGATCTCCTCGGCGCGGAGGAGCTCGTCCGTCTCGCTCACGTCGTCCGTCTCGTCTCCGGGCCGGCGGCGCCTCGCTCGTAAAGGAAGCACCGCGCGACCCCGGCTCCCGCGGGGAAGAGGGGTGGCTCGGAGACCTCGCAGGGAGAGAACCGGTCCGGACAGCGCGGGGCGAAGGCGCAGACCCCGGACGGCCGAAAGGCAAGGTCGGGGACGAGGCCGGGAATGGGCCGGAGGCGAGCCGGGCCCGCGCCGATCCGCGGCAGGCACTCCAGGAGCGCGCGGGTGTAAGGGTGCCGCGGCGAGCGGAAGAGATCCGCCGTCGCCGCCTCTTCGACGACTCGGCCCGCATAGAGCACGAGCGTCCGGTCGCTGTGGCGCGCGACGGCCGCGAGATCGTGCGTGATCAAGATCACCGCGAGGCCGCGATCTCGCCGCAGGCGGTCGACGAGCTCGAGCACGTCGGCGGAGACGGTGGCGTCGAGAGCGGTCGTCGGCTCGTCGGCGATCAGGATTGCCGGATTCCCCGCCAGGGCGATCGCGAGAAACGCGCGCTGCTTCAACCCTCCCGACAGGCGGTGCGGATACTCCTCCAGGCCACGCTCGGGCGCGGGGAAAGACACCTCCGCGAGAAGACCCCGCGCGATCTCGCGCGCCTCTCGCGGAGACACGGCGCGATGGCGGCGCACACCTTCGACGATCTGCGAGCCGATCGTCTGGACCGGATCCAGCGCTGCTGCCGGTTCCTGAAATACCATCGCGATCTCGCCTCCGCGCACCTCTCTCCATTGCGACTCCGTCAGGCCCAGAAGGTCTCTCCCGCGCGAGACCACGCTCCCGGCGACCCGCGCCCCTTCGGGGACCAACTGGAGGAGCGCCAGCCCGAGCAGCGTCTTTCCGCAGCCCGTCTCCCCCACGACCGCGAGGGTCTCCCCTTCCCGCAGATCGAAGCCGACTCCGTGGACCGCGGGCCGCCACCCTCCATGGAGAAAGAGTTCGACAGTCAAGTCCCGGACCGCCAGCAGAGGTTCGTTCATGGAAGTTCGAGAGTTCAGGGCAACCCTGAACGACCCGTGGTCGCTCAAGCCTTTTTCACCGCCTCGAGCTCCCTCACGCGGTCCGCGATGTCCCGGTAATTGGTGTCCAGTCCGTAGACCTCCAGGAAGGTGCGGTAGGCGTTGTCGAGGTCGCCCGTCGATTGGTAGACCTTTCCCAGGTCGTAGAGGAGCCCCACGGTCTCCGACTCCTTGATCGCGCGTGTGTCGAGCCCCTTGCGGTACCACTTGATCGCAAGCTGGGGCATTCCCTTCTCGAGAAAGCAGAGGCCCAGCATGCTGCAGCATTCGACGGCACGCCCGGGGTCCTTGCTCGCCAGTTGGAATTCCCCGATGGCCTCGTCGATCAAGCCCATTTCCTTGTACGCGATGCCCAGGTTCGAGTGGGTCTCGTAGTCCTCGGCGGAGAGCTGCTGCTCGACGCCCTTCTTGAACTCGCGGAAGATCTCCTCCAGAGAGACCTCGCCGTCGGGCCCCGCCATCGACGGGGCCGCCGGAACGGGCGGGTGCTCCGCGAGATCTTTTTCGAGCTCGTCGGCGAGGTTGAAGAATTGCTGCTCGTCGGCGAACAGGCTCTGCTCGTCCAGAGCGTGAGGAGCGCGAGCCGGAGCAGACGCGGACCCGCCGGCTTTTCGCATCTCCTCTTCGAGCAGGGAGTCGAGTCCTTCGGACGAAATGAATTCCGCGTCAGAGGCCACCGCCGGGCGCCCAACCCCGTGAGGGCCCGCCGACGGCGTCGGAGCGAGCGGAGGCGCCGTGTCGACCTCCTGTTCGAAAGCGAGGGGCTCGGTGTCGAACTCCTCGAGGAACTCCGCGGGGGGGGCCGGTTGAGGCTCAACCGGAAATTCCTCGAAGGAGTCGATAGGCGCGGCCTCGGGAGCCGGGCTCGGCGGAGCCAGTCCGAGCCTGCCCAGGAGCGTTTCCGCGCGGCCGAGCTCTCCCCGCCCCCGGCAGAACTCCGCGAAGGATTGCGCTTCCGAAGCGAGCGCCGGGTTGCTCGAGGCCGCCATCAGCTCGAGGAGTCGTTCGCGCGCGTTGGCGAGGTCGGGCCGTTTCCGGACGACTGCCCGCAGCCTTTCGACGGCCTTGTCGGCCAGGCCGTAGCGGGCGAAGATCTCCGCTTCCACGATGAGCGCCTCGAGTTCCCGCTCCGCGGCGGACTCGGCGGAGGCGGCCGCGGGTCCGGGACCGGGGAAAGCCCCGGCCCGTGATTCCGGGGAAACCTCGTCGAGATCGAGGACCATCTCCCGCGGCGCGCCCGGCGGCGAAGCCGGCCCCTGGGCCGGCCCCTCGGTTCGTGAAAGCTCGGTCAGGCGCGCGGCGGCTTCCGGGTGCCCCGGCGCCGCGGCTGCTGCCTTGCGGTAGTTCTCGATCGCGGAGGCCGTGTCCCCCCGCCGTTCGTCCTCGCGGGCCAGCGCCAGGCGCAGCCGCGCGGCCTCGGCGAAATTCCCTTCGGCCTCCCGAACCTCCGCCATCTTCTGGAGGGAATCTCGATGGGCCTCCTCGATCTGCAGGATCGTCGAGAGATAGCTCGCGGCCCGTTCGAAATCTCCCGCGGCGGTCGCCGCATCCACCAGAGGGGAGACGTCCGCCAGAGCGGCCTCGAAGTTGCCCTCGGACAGATGCGTCCGGCAGAGCGCAAGCCGCGCCCCGACGTGCCCTTCGTCCAGGGCGATCGCCTGTTCGGCGGTGCGGACCGCGTCCACCTTCTGTTCCAGCTCGAACTGGGCCTCGGCCATGAGGGCGAGACTGTCGGCCGTGCGGGGGGCGGCTTTCAGGATGGCTATCGCCGCGGCGGGGTTCTTCTGCGCCAGGAGCGACCGCACCAGCGTGTTGCGCGCGGCGGCGTCCTGCGGGGAAAGCTCGAGAGCCTTCTGGAACACGGCGCCGGCTTCGTCCTGGGCGCCGCGGCGCAGCAGCATTGAGCCGACCAGGCCATACTGCATCACCGCCTGCTCGAGAAGGTTCTGACTGCGGTACAGGTCCGCCAGCCGGACCTGGATCTTCAAGTCGTTGGGGTCGGCGACGGCCATCTTCTTGTAGGCGGCTATGGCCTCGTTCGGCTGGTTGTTCTTCTGGTAGTGGTCGGCGAGGACCTGGTACTGCGTGCGCGCGTCCTGCAGAAGCCCCTGCTTGGCATAGAGGTCGCCCAGGCGGTCGTAGACGTCCAGGCGCGACGGGTCGAGCTTGTTGATCTTCTTGTAGATCGCAATCGCCTTGAGGAAAAATCCGTCCAGCGAGCAGACCTCGGCGATGCGGATGAAATAGGGGATGGAGTCGGACGCGCGATTGACGCGGACGTAAAGATCTCCGGCCTTGTTCAGGGTCGAGATGTCTCGCGGATTGTCTTCGAGCACACGCAGGTAGTCCTTCAGGGCCTGGTCGAACCGGCCGCGGGCGATGTGCTTCTCGGCGGAACGAAGGAGCTGGTCGCGGGTCGCCACTGTCAGAAATTCTAACAGGACAGCGGGCTGGAAACGTCGACGGCGCTCATCCAGAAAGAGTTGTCGGCTCTCCGGTCACTCGGTCTCGGCCGTCCGGATCCTGGGATCGGTCACGCCGGATGGATCGAGCACGACGCCGTGGTAGCTCAAACGGTGCTCCGGGCAGGGTCCGGCCAGACGCAGCGCCTCCCAGTGTTCCACCGTCCCGTACCCCTTGTGGTGCTCGAAGCCGTAGGCCGGGAACCGCGACGCCAGCTCGTCGAGCAGGCGGTCCCGATAAACCTTGGCGACGACGGAGGCGGCCGCGATCGAGGAACACAGAGCGTCTCCGTGCACGATCGGCAGTTGCGGACGCCGGATGCCCGGAACCGTGACAGCGTCGAGGAGGATTGCCTCCGGCTCCGGCCGCAGGGCCTCGATCGCGATCCGCATGGCCTGCAGGCTCGCCCGAAGAATGTCCCGGCCGTCGATCTCTCGGGCGCTCACGACGCCGATCCCCAACCCCATGGCGCATCGCCGCAACTCGACGTCCAGCCGACGGCGACTCTCGGCGTCCATCTTCTTGGAGTCGTCGAGGCCCGGGAACACGCAGCCCTCTGGGAGGACCACTGCGGCCGCGACGACCGGGCCGGCGAGGGCGCCACGCCCGACCTCGTCCACACCCGCGATGAGACGGTAGCCTCGGCGGCGCAACTCCTTTTCGACCCGGTCGAGCTGCCGGAGACGGCCCAACTCGGCGAAGAGCGCGCCCAAGGGGTCGTGGGTCACCGCAGACGCCAGGGAACCGTCTATTCGGTCCGCTTCTCGTCGATCCGCGCCGCCTTCCCCTTGCGGCCGCGCAGGTAATAGAGCTTGGCGCGCCGGACAGAGCCCCTCTTCTCGACTTCGATGCGGTCGATCACCGGGGAATGGAGCGGGAAGACTCTTTCGACGCCGATCCCGCTCGAGATCTTGCGTACGGCGAAGGTCTCGCGCGCCCCTCCGCCCCGCCGGGCGATGACAACTCCGGCGAAGATCTGGATGCGCTCCTTCTCTCCCTCGCGCACCTTCACGTGGACGCGGACCGCGTCCCCCGGGGCGAAGTCCGGCAGATCGGTCTTGAGCGTTGGCTTTTCGACTTCCAGCAGGATGTCGGACATGGCGTCTCTCCTAAAAATCCCCCGACCGAGCGGTAATGCGAACCGGGGAGTATAACCAGAGCGGTTGTTTAGGAGCAAGTCATGATCGGTGCGCGGGGCGCATCACCTCATTCGTCGGATTCGCCCGGCTCTTCGGGGCGAAGGCGGAGCAAATCGGGTCGGCGCCTCTTCGTGGCCTCCACCGCGCGGGAGCGCCTCCAGCGTTCGATGCGGGCATGATCTCCGGAGAGGAGCACCTCTGGAACCGAGAGGCCTCGGAACTCCCGGGGGCGCGTGTAGTGCGGGTAGTCCAGGCGCTGCCGAACGAAAGACTCCCGCTCGACCGATTCCGAGCAGGCGACGACGCCCGGCACCAGCCGCGAGAGTCCCTCGACGAGGGCGAGCGCGGCCACTTCTCCGCCGGGCAGGACGAAATCGCCGAGCGAGATCTCCTGATCGAACAGCCCGAGCTGCCGCGAGCGCTCGTCGATCCCCTCGTAGCGACCGCAGAAGAGAAGGAGGCGACCGCGCCGCGACAGATCGGCGAGCATCGCCTGATCGAGGCGCTCTGCCTCCGGCGTCAGGAGCACGGACCAGGCCGCAGGGTCTCCGCGGCGGCTCTCCACGGCGGCGGCGACGACCGGAGCCGTCATGACCATTCCCGGCCCTCCTCCATAGGGCTCGTCGTCCACCTTGCGATGCTTGTCCATCGAGAACTTCCGCAAGTCCGTGACCGTGACTTCGAGCTTTCCGGACGCGATGCCTTTGCCGAGGAGGCTCTCGGCGAGCGGAGAGCGGAAGTACTCCGGGAAGATGGTGAGGATCTCGATCTGCATGAACGTCCCAGATCCAGGGTCCAAGCTCCAACGTCCGGACCCGACTCCGGACCCTGGATTCCTTGGACTCCAGACCGCTCTACAACTCCAGCAGCCCTTCGGGGAGATCCAAGACGATTCGTCCCTCGCCTCGTTCGATTCGGATCACGATCGGCCGAACGAAAGGGACGAGGACTTCTTTTCCCGCCGGAGTCTCGAGCGAAAGCAGCGCCCCGCCCGGAGTCTCTTCCACGCCCGTGGCCACCCCGATCGGCCTGCCCGAGTCATCCTCGCAGCGCCATCCCGCGATCTCGTGGCTGTAATAGAAGTCCCCGGGAGCGGGCGGCGCCTGGGCGAAGCCAACCTCCCCGCCGGCGAGGGCCCGGGCTCCATCGAGATCGTTCACTCCTTCGAAGCGGAGCAGGAGGCGGTCGGCGTGGGGACGCGTCGAGGCGATGGTCAGGGTCCGAACCTCGCCGCCGCGGGACCAGAGGACGCCGGAGCCGGGCGCGAGCTCTCCGAAGAACCCGGGGAGCAGATCGAGGGAGATTTCCCCCGAGAGTCCGTGAGGCTTTCGAACCCTGCCGACGACGAACAAACGCGCCCCCGCAAGCCGCCGGTTGGAAGCCGACAGCTCTTCTCAATCCCGGATGCGGATGTTCACCCGCTTTCCGCGGGCAGAGGCGGCGGCGCCGACGAAGGCGCGCAGGGCACGGACGGTGCGCCCCTCCCGCCCGATGAGCCTGCCCCGATCGGCCTCCGGCACGGAGACTTCGTAGAGCACGCCCCGCCCTTCCGGGATCTCGACGACCCGGGTCTCGGCGGGTCGGTCCGAGAGCCGCTTCACCACCGTCTCGATCAGGCGCTTGATCGGCGCGCCCTCGGAGATGCGCTCGGCCGTCATGACGTCGCGTTCGCCGGCTGTGGACGGTCGAGCAGCGAGCGGACGGTGGAGGACACGGCCGCGCCGCGCCCAATCCAATACCGGGCCCGCTCGCGGTCGACCGAAAATGATTCCGCCCCGGCGACCGGGTCGTAGGAGCCCAGCTCCTCGAGCACCTTGGCCCGCGCCGTCAGGCGCGAGTCCGAAACGACCACCCGGTAATAAGGGCGGTTGCGAGCGCCCATGCGGCGCAGTCGGAGTTTGAGCATTCTCGGGGTTTCCTTTCTTTACCAAAAGCGGGGCATTTTAGCAGCAATTCATGCCTTTGGCGCCGGGAGGGGGAGGCGCGACAGATCCAATTTGCGTCCCGCCTTCCCCGTCGCCCTCATCAGCTTTCGCATCTGCTGGTACTGCTTGAATAGCCGATTGATCTCCATCACGCTCGTTCCGGAGCCGGCGGCGATCCTCTTCTTGCGCGAACCGTTCAGGATCTGCGGATACTGCCGTTCCTCGGGGGTCATCGAGTCGATGATCGCTGTCACGCGGACGAGCGATTTCTCGTCGACGGTCCCGGGGTCCGCGAGCCCGCGAAAGGCGCCCCCCTTGGGAAGGAGCTCGAGGAGGCTCGAGAGCGGGCCCATCTTCTTGACCGAGGCGAGCTGGTCGCGCAGGTCCTCCAGCGTGAACTCGCCGGCGCTCGAGCGGTCGGCCAGCCGCCGGGCGGCCGACGCGTCCACCTGTGATTCGACCTTCTCGATCAACGTCAGGACGTCCCCCAGCCCGAGGATGCGCGAGGCCATGCGGTCGGGGTGGAAGGCTTCGAAGTCTTCCGGCTTCTCTCCCACGCCCACGAACTTGATCGGCGCATGAACGGTCGAGACCACCGAGAGCGCCGCGCCTCCCCGCGCGTCACCGTCGGTCTTGGTCAGGATCACGCCGGTCAGGGGAAGGACCGCGGCGAAGCCGGCGGCGGACCGCACGGCGTCCTGTCCCGTCATCGCGTCGGCGACGAAGAGAACTTCCTTGGGGGAGATCGCGTCCACGATGGCTCCGATCTCGCGCATCAGGTCCTCGTCGATGTGGAGACGGCCGGCGGTATCCACGAGGACGGTGTCGCGGCCCGTGAGCCTGGCCTCCTGGACTCCTTCCCGCGCGACCTCCACGGGATCGCGGGCTCCGTCGGGACAGAAGACCGGGATCCCGATCTGGCGGCCGAGCGTCTTCAACTGCGAGACCGCCGCGGGACGTGAGAGATCGGCGGCGACGAGCAGAGGGTAACGCCCGCGCGACTTCAAATGAAGTCCGAGCTTCGCCGCCGAAGTCGTCTTGCCCGATCCCTGCAGGCCCACGAGGGCGGCCACGGCCGGCCTTCCCGAGAGATCGATCTCGGCCTTCTCGCCTCCCAGGAGAGCCACCAGCTCGTCCCGGACGATGCGCGTCACCTCCTGGGCAGGAGACAGCTTCTGCATCACCTTCGCGCCGATCGCCTTTTCCTTGACGAGCTCCGTGAACCGCTTGACGACCGGCAGGGCGACGTCGGCCTCGAGCAGCGACAGACGGATCTGCCGGAGAGCGGACTCGAAGTGATACTCGGTGAGATGCCCCTCGCCCCGAAGCTCTTTGAAGACTCCCTGGATCCGGTCCCCGAGTCCCTCGAACATGCCCGACCGCCCTTCCCTCGAAAACGAGGACGCTCAACTGCGCCGCCGCCAAGAATAGCCGTCGGGACGGCCCGCGTCGAGTCGGGCTCTCGGCCGCAGACATTCGCCGCGCAAAGGCGGCCGAGAGAATCCAAGCGGGAGCCAAGCCCCCGTCCGCTTGCCTGTTGACAGAGGGGGTCTTTGGGGTATGATTCGGCCTCGTTTTCCCCCAATACGGGGAGTTTTTTTCGCGTACTCGGGGGGCTGAGAAAGAAAAAGGAGATGAGGGATATGAAGAAGCTCGTGACCCTGGGCCTGGCTGCCGTGTTGGGGACGGCGCTCGTCACCGGTTGCCAGAAGAAGGAAACCACGGAGTCCACCACGACGACGACGGAGCAGCAGCCGGCCGTCGTTCAGGAGACTGGGACCACGGCGACCGCGACGACCTCGACGACGACCGAGACGGCCACCACGGGCACGGCGATGACCGGCACCGAAACCACGACGACGACCTCGACGATGGGAGCCCCCTCGACGACCACGACCTCGACGATGACGACCTCGACCGAGACCAAGAAGAAGAAGATGTAGGTCCTCTTCCTCGAAGGAGAAGAAGAAGGCCCCCTCGCGGGGCCTTTTTCCTTTGGCGCTATATTTGGCCGGCGATGAGTCCCGGCGACGAAGAGATCGAGAAACTCCTCGAGCAGCTCATCGAAACGCAGCGCCGGCGCCTGGCGAATCTCGCGGAAAGAATCCTGCCGCACGCGACGGAGGAGGATCTGCTCCAGCCGCACGACCATCCCTCACTAGCTTCCCACGCCGAGTTCAACTTCGAGGACGGGGTTCTCGCGGGCTACCTCGCGGTGCGGGCCGCCGTCCGGGCCAGGAATTCTAAGCCCGGATAATTCATGGACACCCGGCCGAAACACGTGAAAGCGACTGAGCAGAAGGCTTCACCGAGGAAAGAGCGAATGCGTGCCGGGGTATTCCTTGTTCCCGCGAGAGATTTTTCCGTCAGGCAAGGAAGCCCGACGACGGCGACCTTCCCCGGGGGTACGGGGGACCGGAAGGTCCTCCGCCCGTTTTGCGCATCGCAGAGGAGGGCTGACGCCGCATGGCGGAAAAAGATCCGCGGGACGGCCGGAGTCGTTCATGAATTATTCGGGTTGGCCCGCCTTGCGGCTTCGCCGGATCCCGAGCCGGCGCAGAAGGCCCCGCCCGCGGCGGGAGCGGCGGCCGCCGGCGAGGCTCGCGATCGTTTCGGCGTGCTCCCGGATCCATTTCTGGTCGTCGGGGCGGACGCCCAGCTCGCCGAGCGCGCGGCCGCTCTCCCGCGCCAGGGTCCGCAGGATCTCCTCGAGAGGTGTCATCGGACCCCTGCCGCCGCGAGCCCGGCGGCCGACAACAGGGCCGACACCGTCTCGTCCCAGGTCAGCTTCTGGACGAGCCGCCGGCCGCGCTGCCCGAGCGCCGCGAGCGCCTCGGGCTTCTCCCACGCGACCCGCAAGGCCGCCCCCAACGACTCGGCGCGAGCCGGGACGACGAAGCCGGTTTCGCCGTCGCGGACGAATTCGAGCGGCCCCCCCGCGTCGTCGGTCGTCAGGACGGCCTTTCCGGAGAAAAATGCCTCGAGGGGGACATAACCCAGGTCTTCGTCGGACGGCGTCACGACCACCAGGCGCGCCCCGGCGTACAGTTCGATTAACTCTTCGTCATCGACTCGAGGCACGAACCGCACGCGGTCGGAGACGCCGAGCTCGTGCGCCAACCGCTTCAAGCGCTTCTCCTCCGGCCCGCCGCCGACCACGACGAGCCGCGCGAGGGGAGCGTGGACAAGCGCGGCGATCGGAAGGTCTGGCCGCTTCCAGGAGACCAGCTGGCCGACCGTCAGCGCGTAGTCGCCTGGAGAGCCGTCGCGGTACCGGCCCGCGAGGGGGGGCGGATGGTAGAGCGGTCGGCTCTCGATTCCGTTGAACTTCTTCAAGCGCGAGGCTACGTTGGCGGAATTGGCGAACACGCGCCGGGCTTCCGAAAGGCCGACCCGGTCGATCTCGGCGATCGCTTCGCGCGCGCGGCGATCCTCGGGAGAAGAGGTGAAGTCGCTGTAGGGCGTTCCGAACTGATCGTAGGCCTGACGGTATTGATGGATGAGCCAGACGATCTTGTTGTCGTGAAGAGCGGCATAAGTCGGGAAACGCGTCGCGATGACCGCGTCCACCTTTCGCCCCGCGATCTCCTGCAGGTCGAGACTCCGCCACGACAGGGCGCTCCGGACGAGATCGAAGCGGTGCCGCTCGATGAGAGGCATCGAGACCAAGTCCGCCTCGACCCCGCGCCGGACGAGCTCTTCCGTCAGGCGCCGCACGTGCCGCTCCGCGCCCCCCTCGGAGAAGGGGGACTGGACCGCCAGGACCAGGACCCGAGGAGATTTGTTCACTGATTCATTGGTTCATTGATCCATTGACCCCGAACAATCAAACAATGAACCCATCCAGCAATGAATCAATCCTGGATCGCAAGCGGAACGCGCGCGGTCAGGGCATAGTCCTGAGGGCCGAAGAGCAGGCGGTTCAACTTGACGTCGTTGGACGAGGTTTCCTCGAGTCGGTCGCCAGGCGCCAGCGGCGAGCGGTACTCGATCCGTCCCTCGACGAATCCCGCGGCCTCCGCCAGGAACAGGAGCGCGTCGGGGGGCACGGGCCGCACGTGCGAGGGGTCCAGAAAAAAGGCCTTCCACGCCGAGAGCGAATCGGTGTTGATCGTCTCCGCGATCAGGACGCCCCCCGGAGCGAGCGACCGCCGCGCCTCGCGGAGGAAAGCGAAAAGCGTTTCCGCGCTCCAATGCTCGACGACCTGAAGGGCGACGACGGCTCCCAGGCTGCCGTCCGGCCGACTCGCGAGCGCCGCTAAGCCGTCCCCCTCCTCGACTCGCAGGCCGTCCTCCCGGCACGCCCTGGCCGAGATGGGATTGATCTCGACACCCGAAGCCGGAATCCTCTCGGCCGCGAGAAGACGCAGGAGCTCACCGCGGCCGCAGCCCACGTCGAGCACGGGTCCCGGCAGATCTCGCAGGTACGGGAGATACGAACGCTGCCGCTCGGCGATC
>Ga0070706_100003793_pt1 | contig 14759 bp, 8 predicted proteins | sample KBSK5501metaG_FD_65476 | JGI IMG/M metagenome (GOLD analysis project Ga0070706, IMG submission 65476) | Corn, switchgrass and miscanthus rhizosphere microbial communities from Kellogg Biological Station, Michigan, USA - KBS K5-50-1 metaG | ecosystem: Host-associated > Plants > Roots >...
GCGTCGGTCAGGACGCAGGCTCCGCCGGCGGAGATGTTGGCGATCACCCCGTAGGAGCGGCCCCACGGAGGACCCTCGATCGCCACCGTTATCGCTCTTTGGGGCACGGTCCGGTCGGCGCGCTCACGCATGACGACCTCACGGCGCTGACGCTTGAGGCGTCCCGCCTCGACATCGCCACTCTCCATGCAAAAGCCTAGCCGCTGGCGGCGCCTGGGTCAAGAGCATACAAAAAACGACTATGCGCTCGGCGTCCGCGGCTGTTGCTGGGTCAGGCAATGGAGCGTGCCCAGGCCCCAGACGAGCTCCACGGCATGGATCCCAACCACGGGGCGGTCGCGAAAGAGCTCGGCGAGGATGCCGAGCGCCCTGCGGTCGGCGGGATCGTTGAAGGTCGGGACCAGCACGGCCGCGTTGGCGATGTAGAAGTTGGCGTAGCTGGCCGGAAGGCGCCGGCCGTCGAAAAACAGGGGCGCCGGCATCGGCAGGTCGACGACCTCGGGGCGCGACCCGTCCTCGAGCCGCATCCCCTGCAGCCGCTCGCGGTTCTCCTCGAGAGGCCGGTAGTTGGCGTCGCGAGCGTGCTTCTCGCGACACAGGACGAGCGTCCCGGGCCCGACGAAGCGGCACAGGTCGTCGACGTGGCCGTGCGTGTCGTCGCCCGCGATGCCCTTCCCCAGCCACATCACGTTGGAGGCCCCCAGGTACTCGCGGAGAACCGCCTCGAGGTCCGCCCGTCCGAGGCCCGGGTTGCGGACCTGCACCTCGGGGTCGAGGAGGCACTCCTCGGTCGTGAGCAGGGAGCCTCGTCCGTTCACGTCGATGCTGCCGCCCTCGAGGACCACCGGCCGGCCGTTCACCCGCACGTCGACGAGGGGAAGGCGCAGGGCCCGGGCGGCACGCTCGGGGACGCGGTCGTCCTTGCGCCAGTCGGCATACTTCGCCCACCCGTTGAAGCGGAAGCGCACGATGGCCAGATCGTCCTTGTCCTCGCGCCGAACGAAGATTGGACCGAAGTCGCGCGTCCAGCCGCGGTCGGTTGGGAAATGCAGGAACTCGCTTTGTTCGGCGTCGACGCCCACGCGCCGGAGGATGCGGCGCGCGCGCGCCTCGTCCGCGCGGCCCGCGATGATGCGCACCCGCTCGCCCGGCGCCAGCTTGCGGACGATCTCGCCGTAGGCCCACGGGATGGGGGCGAAGCGGCCCGGCCAGTCGGATTTCGTGTGGGGCCAGCCGAGCCAGGTCGCCTCGTGGGGCTCCCACTCGGCCGGCATGCGGAACCGCGAACGGGCCAATAGTAACGGGCTGCGCGCGGAGCGGGATTGCTGCGCGCCTCCACTGCGTGGAGCCGCGCCAGCGCGCCCTCGCGATGCTCGGGCGGCACTCCCGCCCGGCCCCCTGCTCAATCGAGGAACCGCTTGTCGATGCCCGAGTAGGCGTCGATGCGGCGGTCCCGGAGGAAGGGCCAGTTGCGCCGGACGTCTTCGAGCCGCGCGAGGTCCACTTCCCCCACCACGATCTCCTCCTTGTCGGTGGAGGCCTCGGCGACGACGATGCCGAAGGGATCGCAGAGGAAGGACGTGCCCCAGAACTCAAGCCCCGGGCCGCCCGGCACCGGCTTCTCGTGGCCCACGCGGTTCACCGCCGCGACGTAGACGCCGTTGGCGATGGCGTGGCTCCGCTGGATGGTGCGCCAGGCGTCGCGCTGGGCGGTGCCAAACGCCTCCTTCTCGTGCGGGTGCCAGCCGATCGCCGTCGGGTAGAAGAGAATGGCGGCGCCCTGCAGCGCGGTGAGCCGCGCTCCCTCCGGGTACCACTGGTCCCAGCAGATGAGCGTGCCGATCCGGCCGGCCTGGGTGTCGAACGCGCGGAAGCCGAGGTCGCCGGGCGTGAAGTAGAACTTCTCGTAGAAGGCCGGGTCGTCCGGGATGTGCATCTTCCGGTACAGGCCGCGCACCTGCCCGTCGGCGTCGATGATGGCCGCGCTGTTGTGGTAGAGGCCGGGGGCGCGGCGCTCGAAGATGGGCGCCACCACGACCGCGCCCGACTCCTTCGCCGCGGCGCCGAGGGCCTCCGTCGTCGGTCCCGGCACCGGCTCGGCCAGGTCGAACAGGCTCGCGTCTTCGCGCTGGCAGAAATACTGGGAGCGGAATAGCTCGGGCAGGCAGACGACGTCGGCGCCCGCGCGCCGAGCCTCCTTGACCTGCGCTACGGCCTTGTCGAGGTTCTTCGCTGGCTCGGCCGACATCGCCATCTGCACGAGGCCGACCTTGAAGCGGGACGCCATCTGGCGAGTCTAGCTTATTGGGTCCGCCCCCGCGCCGGCTCGTCATACTTACAATTTTGTTTTAGATTGATTGTCGTAGCCCGTTTTTGTAGGATCCACGGCCGAGCCGCACGGCAACCCAATGGCCACCGAAGAAGTCCGCAAGCTGTCCGACCTGCTCGACATCAGCCAGACGCTCGGCTCCACGCTGAACCCGCGCGCCGCGCTCATGCGGGTCCTCGAGATCCTCGAGGACCGCCACGCCGCCGTCAGCGGCAGCGTCGGGCTCCTTTCGGATGGCGGCGGCGAGATCGCCATCGAGGCCTCCACCGGGCTCAGCGGAGAGGTCGCGCGCCGCACGCGGTACAAGGTCGGCGAGGGGATCATCGGCCGCGTCGTCGAGAGCGGGAAGCCGGTGGTGGTGCCGCAGGTCAGCCAGGAGCCCCTCTTCCTCGACCGCACGGGGGTCGTGCGGAAGTCGCGCGCGGAGATGACCTTCATCTGCGTGCCGGTCGTGGTCAACGACAAGACGGCGGGCGCGCTGAGCGTCACGCTGGCCTACCTCCGCGACCGCGTCTACGACCAGGAGGTGAAGTACCTCGGCATCGTCGGTTCCATGATCGGGCAGGCGCTGCGCGTGCACCGGCTGGCCGAGGCCGAGCGGCAACGGCTCCTCGACGAGAACAGCAAGCTGAAGCAGGAGCTGCGCGAGCGCTACGACCTCTCGAACATCGTCGGCAACAGCCGCGCCATGCAACAGGTCTACGAGCAGGTAGCCCAGGTCGCGGGCAGCCCGACGACGGTGCTGATCCGGGGAGAGTCGGGGACCGGCAAGGAGCTGGTCGCGCACGCGATCCACTACAACTCGCCCCGGGCCGACAAGCCGTTCGTCAAGGTGAGCTGCGGGGCGCTGCCGGAGGGCCTCATCGAGTCGGAGCTGTTCGGCTACGAGCCCGGCGCCTTCACCGACGCGCGGGCCCAGAAGAAGGGCCGCTTCGAGCTGGCCCACGCCGGCACGCTCTTCCTGGACGAGGTCGGCGAGCTGAGCCGATCGACGCAGGTGAAGCTGCTCCGGGTCCTGCAGGAGCGGGAGTTCGAGCGGCTCGGGGGCGTCCGGCCGATCAAGGTGGACGTGCGCCTGGTCGCGGCCACGAACAAGGACCTGGAGACGGCGGTGCAACAGGGGGAGTTTCGCGACGACCTCTACTACCGCCTCAACGTGTTCAGCATCTTCATGCCCCCGCTGCGCGAGCGGCGGCCCGACATCCTGATGCTCGCCGACCACTTCGTCGAGAAGTACGCGGCCGCCCACGGCAAGGACGTGCGGCGCATCGCCACGACCGCCATCGACATGCTGATGAGCTACCACTGGCCCGGCAACGTCCGCGAGCTGGAGAACTGCATCGAGCGGGCGGTGCTCGTGTGTGACGGCGGCGTCGTGCACGCCCATCACCTGCCGCCGACGCTGCAGACGGCCGAGGTCTCCGGCACGCTGCCCAGGCGCAGCCTCGCGAAGGCGGTGGAGAGCTACGAGAAGGACCTGATCGTCGACGCGCTCAAGAGCGCCCGCGGCAACCGCGCCAAGGCCGCTCGCCTGCTCGACTCCACGGAGAGGATCCTGGGCTACAAGGTGACGAAGTACGGCATCGAGCCCCGCCGCTTCAGATCGTGACCACAGATCCGTAGCTGTCCTGGGCCGATTCGCCCATTTCTGTAGGATCTTCTGGTTGCCCCCAGAACATCGATTTCTACCATAAACAACTTGGATTCAAATAGTTATGTTCTGGACCCGATCCCGCGCGAGCACTCGCATGCTTCTTGCTCTAGGTGGGGCATTCCATTCTGAACGTGCGCGTTCGAGAGCCAGCGGCTTCATTACCCATGATGGAGGAAAAGAGATGAACGCCGCCGACACCGCCTGGATGCTGGCCTCGACCGCGCTGGTGCTGCTGATGACGCCCGCCCTCGGCTTCTTCTACGGAGGCCTCGTGCGGGCCAAGAACTCCCTCAACACGATCATGATGAGTGTGGCCGCCCTCGGCTTCGTGGGGGTCGCCTGGGCGCTCATCGGCTACTCGTTCGCCTTCGCGCCGGGGTCGCGCTTCCTCGGCGCCCCATCCTTCGCCTTCCTGCGGGGCGTGGGGCTGGAGGCGCAGGGCACGATCCCCCACCTGCTGTTCATGTGCTACCAGGCCACGTTCGCGATCATCACCGCGGCGCTGATCTCTGGCGCGATCGTGGAGCGCATGCGCTTCGGTCCCTACCTCGCGTTCATCACCCTCTGGAGCCTGATCGTCTACGCTCCCGTGGCTCATTGGGTCTGGGGCGGGGGCTGGCTGGCCAAGCTGGGCGCGCTCGACTTCGCGGGAGGCACCGTCGTCCACATCAACGCGGGCGCGGCGGCGCTGGTCGCCGCGATGGTGCTCGGCCCGCGCAAGGACTACGGCCGCCAGGCGATCCTGCCCCACAGCGTGCCGTTCACGGTGCTGGGCGCGAGCCTGCTCTGGTTCGGCTGGTTCGGGTTCAACGCGGGCAGCGCTCTCGGCGCCCGCCCCAGCGCCGCCCTCGCCTTCACGAACACCCTGTTCGCCCCCGCGGCGACCCTCGTCGTTTGGACGCTGATGGACCTCCTGCGCACCGGCAAGGTCACCGCGGTCGGCGGGGCGACCGCCATCGTCGTGGGCCTCGTCGCGGTGACCCCGGCCGCCGGCTTCGTGGGCCCGCTGGGGGGCCTGGCTCTCGGCGCCCTGGCCGCCTTCCCCAGCTACTACGCGCTGCTCTTCCGCGCCCGGACCCGGCTCGACGACTCGCTCGACGTCGTGGCCGCCCACGGCGTGGGGGGCACCGTGGGCGCGCTGCTCACGGGCGTGCTCGCCCAGAAGGTGTGGAACGGCGCCACCGACGGCGCCCTCTTCGGCAACCCGAAGCAGCTCGGCATCCAGGCGGTGGCGGTCCTCGCCACCATCGCCTACAGCGCCACGCTCACCTGGGGGCTCCTGAAGGTCATCGCGGCCGTGGCCGCCCTTCGTGCCGCCGTTCCCGACGAGGGCCTCGGCCTCGACGTGAGCCAGCACGGTGAGGAGGCCTACGCCAGCGGCGAGGGCGCGATCCTGATCCTGGACGAGCCGGATCCGCCCGCGCCCGCCGTCGCTCCCGTGCTGCGGGCGGAGGGGGGCCGCTCATGAAGCTCGTGGTCGCGATCATCCGCCCCGACATGCTCACGAGCGTTCTGGAGTCGCTCTTTCACGCCGAGGTGCGCGGCCTGACGATCAGCCGCGTGCAGGGGCACGGCGGCGAGATGGAGCGCGTCGAGACGTACCGTGGCATGACGGTGAAGATGGACCTCTCGGAGAAGGTGCGCCTGGAGATCGGGGTCTCGGACCACTTCGTGGCCCCGACCGTCGACGCCATCCTCTCCTCGGCCCACACGGGATCGGTCGGAGACGGCAAGGTGTTCGTCCTGCCGGTCGAGAAGGTCTACCGCATCCGCACCGGGGAGGTCGATCAGGACGCGGTGACCCCGATGGAGGCGGCCGCGACCGCATAATGGCGTAATGGAGTCCTCCGCCGGGCTGGAAATTCCCATAACCGACCCGGCGGAGGTCGCGGCTTTCGTGCGCGGCCTCCCGCTCGCGATGGATCCGGGCTTTGCCCGGTTCGTCCTCGGCTTCCCGCACAAATACCTCCAGGAGACGCCGAGGGCGGAGGTCGTGAAGCATTACGCCCTGGCGGGAAGCCTCGGCGCCAAGCCGGTGATCTCGTCCCTCGCCCGCGCGGAGGCGGGGTGGAAGCTCTGCGTCATCACCCGCGACCGCCGGTTCCTCTTCTCGCGGATCGCGGGGGCGCTGAGCAGCTCCGGGATGGACATCGTGGCCGCGGAGGCCTTCGCCAACGCGAGCGCCGTCGTCCTCGACACCTTTCGCTTCCGGGACGAAGAGGGCCGCTTCGAGGACGACGCGCTTCGCCGGCGGTTCCAGGTATTCCTCGAGGAGGCGGTCGAGGGCAAGGTCGACCTCGCGCCGCTGCTGAAGGAACGCCTGGAGGCGAGGGGGCAGCCGCCCTTCTCGGGGTTCGACGTGGAGATGGAGGATGCGCCGAGCCTGCACGCCACGCGGCTGCGGCTGCGGGGACCCGATCGCTTCGGCCTCCTCTACCTGTTCAGCCGGCGGCTCTCGGAGGCGGGCGCGGACATCGCGCTGGCCGAGATCGACACCGACGCCGGGCGCGTGCGCGACGAGTTCCTGCTCACCCGCGACGGCCGGGCCCTCGGCGCCGAAGGCCGGGCGGACGTGGCGCGGGCCCTGGACGGCCTCGCCACCCTCACGCCCCCGGAGGCCGGATCCCGAACTGCTCCTTCATGAGGTCGAAGACCCGCAGCACCTCGGTGATCGTCCGCGGGACGTAGTCCGACTTGAGATAGACCCAGCCCGTCTCGCGGTAGAGCCGGCGTCCCCGCACGCGGGTGAAGGCGAAGCGGCCGGCGCGGACGTCCTTGGCCACCGCCGAATACGGGATGAGGGCGATCCCGAGGCCGCTGGCCACCATGGCCTTGATGATCTCCACGTTCTCCGTCTCCATGGCCACGTCGGCGGGAATCTCTTCCTCGAGGAAGAACTGGTCGATGACCTTGCGGGAGTTGGACCCGGTCTCGAAGAGGATCCAGGGGAGGCGTGCGAGGTCCTTCGGGTCGGCGGAGCGCGAGCGCGACAAGGGATGGCCGGGCGCGGTGACGACGACCATCTCCTCCTTCAGGACCGGGAGGACCTCCATGTCGCCGGCGACGATGGGAAGGGTCAGCAGGCCCAGGTCCACCTCGTGGTTGCGCAGCAGGCGCAGGATCGCCTCCGACGTCCCCGAGGTGACCCGGAGGTCCACCTCCCGGTAGAGGCGGCGGAACCGCTTCAGCAGGCGGGGAAGGATGAACAGGCACACCGTCATCCCTCCCCCCAGGTGGAGCTGGCCCCGGTGGAGCTTGCCCGTCTCCGCGATCTGCCACACCGCGTCCTGCATGTCCCGCTGCACCCGGTTGGCCAGCTTCAGCAGCAGCTCCCCGGAGGACGTCAGGGCCACCCGGCGGCCGTGGCGGTGGAGGAGCAGGCTGCCCAGCTCCTCCTCGAGCAGCTTGACCTGCCGGCTGACCGCGGACTGGGACACGTGGAGCTTCTCCGCCGCCCGGGTGAACCCGCCCTCCTCCGCCACCGACCGGAACATCTCGAGCTGGCGCACGTCCATCAACTATTCCTGTTCTCGATGGTTCTCATGAGCCGCGCGCATTCGGCTGATATCTCTCTTTGGCATGGCAATCATGCCAACTTTGAGCTTCTCTTATAGCACAGGGCTTCGCATACTGACTGCCCATGGAGCTCGATCAGCAGTCTGGGGGGTGCGCCGCGAGCACCCCGCTATCCGCTACAGGCTGCGAGCGGAGCGGGATCCACTCCCGCGAAGCGAGGGGGGGGTCTGGGGGGTGCGCCGCGAGCACCCCCCAGCTTCACCACGACGCTTGTGGAGTAGGATTTCTCGCGGAGCTGGAGGGACGGCCCACCACCCGCCTGCTTCCGCTCGCCCTCACCGCCCTCGACCGCCTCGCCCACCGGGGCGCGGTGGACGCGGACGGGCGCACCGGGGACGGCGCCGGGGTCACGACCCAGATCCCCTACGACGTGCTGCGGCCCGAGCTGGAGGCCCGCGGGCTCGGAGGCGTCGCGCCCCGGGACCTCGCGGTGGGCCTCGTGTTCCTGCCGGCGGCCGCGCCCGCCCAGGCCCGCGCCCGGCAGCTCTTCGCGGACGCGGTCGCCGCCCGGGGCCTGAGCTTCCTCGGCTGGCGGGAGGTCCCCTGCCGGAACGAGGCCCTCGGCGACAAGGCGCGCCGGTCGCGTCCCGCCATCGCGCACGCTCTCGTCGGCCGTCTTGCCGGCGGGGCCCTCACCCTCACTGACGACGAGCTGGAAGCGGCGCTCTATCGCGCGCGCCGGGACGCGGAGGCCGGCGCGGCCGCGCAGGGGCTGGAAGGGTTCCACGTCGCCTCGCTCAGCCGGCGCAGCCTCGTCTACAAGGCCCTGGTGCGCGGCGTGGACCTCGCCGACTTCTATGCGGACCTGCGCCACCCCGGCTTCGCGACCGCGTTCGTGCTCTTCCACCAGCGCTTCAGCACCAACACGTTCCCCTCCTGGAGCCTGACCCAGCCCTTCCGCATGCTCGCCCACAACGGCGAGATCAACACGATCCAGGGCAACCGCAGCGGCATGCGGGCACGCGAAGCCTCCCTGGCCTCCCCGCCCCTGGGCCTCGCCGCGGGCGAGCTGCGCCCGCTCCTGCCCGAGGGCGGCAGCGACTCGGCCAGCCTCGACGAGGCGCTCGTGCTCCTCACGCTCGCCGGACGCGACGTCGCCCACTCGATGACGGTGCTCGTCCCCCCGGCCTGGGAGAACGACTCCGACCTGTCGCCGGACGTGCGCGCGCTCTTCGAGTACCAGTCCTCCCTCATGGAGCCGTGGGACGGGCCCGCGATGCTCGTCTTCACCGACGGCCGGCTGGTCGGCGCCGCCCTCGACCGCAACGGCCTGCGGCCCGCGCGCACCATGGTGACCGCCGACGGCCTCGTGGTCGTCGCCTCCGAGGTCGGCGTGCTCGACACGGAGGAGCACCGCGTGCTCCACCGCGGCCGCCTCGGGCCCGGGGACATGGTGGCCGTGGACCTCGCGGCGAGGCGGTTCCTCGATCGCGAGTCGATCCACCGGCACCTGGCCGGCCGGCGCCCCTACGGGAGCTGGCTCCAGCAGCGGCGGGTCTTCCTGAGGGAAGTACCCGTCGCCAGCGACGCGGAGAGCGCAGAGGAAGCAGAGACCGCAGAGGTCCCGTTGCTCCGCGCGTTCGGCTACACCCGCGAGGAGATGCAGCTCGTCCTCGGGCCGATGTTCCGGGAGGCGCGGGAGCCGCTGGGCTCGATGGGCGACGATACGCCGCTGGCCGTCCTGTCCGGCAAGGCACGGCTGCTGTTCTCCTACTTCAAGCAGCGGTTCGCCCAGGTCACCAATCCCCCCATCGACCCGCTGCGCGAGTCGCTCGTGATGTCGCTCGCCATGCACGTCGGCCCGCGCGGCGACCTCCTGCTCGGCGACGACGCGCCCGGCGAGGGGGGCCAGGTGCACCTCCCGGGCCCGCTCCTGCCACCCCACCAGCTCGAGGCCCTTCTCGGCTGGACGCGCCAGGGTTGGCGCCCGCGGCGCCTGAGCCTGCTCTTCCCCGCCGCCGGGGGCGCCGCCGCCTTCCGCCGCGCGCTGGAGGGTTTGCAGGCCGACGCGGCCCGCGCCGCCGAGGAGGGCGCAGGGCTGATCGTGCTCTCCGACCGCGGCGTCGACGCGGACCACGCCGCGCTGCCCTCGCTCCTCGCGGTGTCGGCCGTCCATCAGCACCTGGTGCGCGAGGGCCTGCGGACGCGCGTGAGCCTGGCCGCCGAGACCGCCGAGGCGAGGGACGACCACCAGGTCGCGGCCCTCGTCACGTTCGGGGCGGAGGCGGTGTGCCCGTACCTGGCCCTGGCCGCGGTGCGCGCGGTGGCGGGCGCCGCCGACCAGGCGGACGCGCCGTCTCCCGGCGAGGCGGCGCGGCGCTACCTCGCGGCCCTCGAGAAGGGGCTGCTCAAGATCATCTCCAAGATGGGCATCTCCACGCTGCGCTCCTACCACGGGGCGCAGCTCATGGAGATCGTGGGGATGGCCGACGACGTGGTGGCCGCGCATTTCACGGGCACCCCCAGCCACCTCGGCGGCGCCGGACTGGACGAGATCGCGGGCGAGGTGCTCTCGCGCCATCGCGGCGCGTTCGCGCCCGGCGCGGCCGGCCTCGACGAGGGCAGCCTGCACCGGTACCGGCAGAAGGGAGAGGCCCACGCGTTCGAGCCGCCGGTGGTCAAGGCCCTGCACGCGGCGATTCGCGCGGGCGAGCGTCTGGACTACCGGCGCTACGCCGACCTCGTCCACTCCCGGGCGCCGATCGCCGTGCGCGACCTGCTGGAGGTCCGGCCCGGCGCGAGCGTCCCCGTGGACGAGGTGGAGCCGGTGGAGTCGATCTTCCCGCGCTTCATGACCGCCGCCATGTCCCTGGGCGCGCTCAGCCCCGAGGCGCAGCACGTGCTCGCGGTGGCGATGAACCGCATCGGCGGACGGAGCAACAGCGGCGAGGGCGGCGAGCCGGCCGAGCTGCACTGGCAGGTGCTGCCGGGCGGCGACCGCGCCTCCAACCGGATCAAGCAGGTGGCCTCGGCGCGGTTCGGCGTCACCGCCTCGTACCTGATGTCGGCCGACGAGCTGCAGATCAAGATGGCCCAGGGCTCGAAGCCGGGCGAGGGCGGCCAGCTCCCCGGGCACAAGGTCGCGCCCCACATCGCGCGCGTGCGCCATTCGCCGCCGGGCGTGACCCTGATCTCCCCCCCGCCCCACCACGACATCTACAGCATCGAGGACCTCGCCCAGCTCGTGTACGACCTGAAGCGGGTGAACCCCGCCGCCACCGTGAGCGTGAAGCTCGTCTCCACCGCCGGCGTCGGCACCATCGCCGCCGGCGTGGCCAAGGCCCACGCCGACGCCATCCAGATCAGCGGCCACGACGGCGGCACCGGCGCCTCGCCGCTGGGCTCGATCAAGAACGCGGGCACGCCGTGGGAGATCGGGCTCGCCGACGCGCAGCAGGTGCTGACGGGAAGCGGGCTGCGCGCGCGGGTGAGGCTCCAGGTCGACGGCGGCCTGAAGACCGGGCGCGACGTCGTGATCGCCGCGCTGCTCGGCGCCGAGGAGTTCGGCTTCGGCTCGGCCGCACTGGTGGCCGCGGGTTGCGTGATGGCGCGCCAGTGCCACCTCAACACGTGCCCGGCGGGGATCGCAACCCAGCGTGAGGAGCTGCGGCAGCGCTTCACGGGCACGCCCGAGCAGGTCGTGAGCTTCTTCACGGCCATCGCCGAGGAGGTGCGGGAGATCCTGGCCCTCATGGGCTTCCGCCGGCTGGAGGAGATCGTGGGGCGCTCCGACCTGCTCGAGGCGAGGGTGCCCTCCGCCGGAAAGGCGGCTGGCCTCAACCTCGCGCGGGTCGTCATCAAGGGCCGCGCGGGCGACGCCGGGGCCGCCCGGCGCTGCACGCAGCCTCGCAACGATCCGCCGGCCACGGGCGGACACCTCGACGAGGCGGTGCTGGCCCGCCTCCGCTTCCAGGTGGGCTCGCCCTCACCGCTCACGCTCGAGATGCCCATCACCAACGCGGATCGGGCCGTGGGAGCGCGGGTGGCGGGCGAGCTCGCACGCCGCTATCGCGGGCACGCGCTCCCGCCGAATACCCTCCGCCTGGGCTACTTCGGCAGCGCCGGCCAGAGCTTCGGCGCATTCTGTGTCGAGGGGATGAGCCTTCACCTCGAGGGCGAGGCCAACGACGGCGTGGGCAAGGGCATGTCGGGGGGAGAGCTGGCGCTGAGCCCTCCGCGTGACCGGGGGCGGGCGGGCATCGAGGGCGTCATCGCCGGCAACGCGGTGCTCTACGGGGCCACCGGCGGCCGCGCGTTCATCGCCGGCCGCGTCGGCGAGCGCTTCGCGGTGCGGAACAGCGGAGGCCTGGCCGTCGTGGAAGGCACGGGGGACCACGCCTGCGAGTACATGACGGCGGGGGCGGTGGTGGTCCTCGGCGCCACCGGGCGCAACCTCGGGGCGGGGATGTCGGGCGGCAGCGCCTACGTCCTCGACGAGGAAGGCCTCCTGTTCCGCCGCCACAACCCCGAGCTGGTCGCGGTGGAGGAAGGGCTCGACGCCGAAGAGCGGGCCTGGCTGGCCCGCGTGATCGCGCGACACTTCGAGCTCACCGGCAGCCCGCGGGCCCGCGGCGTCCTGGCGGCGTGGAGCGAATCGCTTCCGCTCTTCCGCCGCGTCGCGCCGCGCGCGGGGGCCACCCGGGCCCTGCCCGCCGTCGGGCCGGACATGGAGCCCGCGGCCGTGCGGGCGGAATGGGAGCCCGCCTTGCCCCGCCTCAGCGCCCGGCCGCGCCGCATCGCCGCCCGCGGCGCTTCCGCCCGCGGATAAGAAAGGGGGCGCAGCGTCGCGCCCCCTTGAACCCGCTCTACCGAACGCCTAAAACAGCAATCTAAGCGCGAACTGCAGGTTGCGCTGCGTGGAGTTGGGCGCGGTGCTGGTGATGAAGCCCGAGTTGGGATTGAGGTTCCCAGGCACGCCGATCTCCGTGTCGGGGTTCCCCAGGTTGACGTGGTTGAAGACGTTCTCGGCCTCGACGCGGATCTCCACCTTGGTGTCGCCCTTGATCTGGAACCGCTTGAAGAGCGACGCGTTCACGTTCCACCAGCCGGGGCCGCGCAGCGCGTTGCGGCCCAGGTTGCCGAACGTACCCTTCGCCGGCCGTCCGAACGCGCTGCCCGGCGAGCCGATGGGGATCACGTTGAAGTAGGGCGAGGTGAGGCCGTCTCCGCTGCCCAGCTTCGGGTCCCCGATGAGGTCGGGGCGGTTCGGCCCCGTGTCGCGGTCCGCGCCAGCGTCCCGGTAGCTGGGGCCGCCCTGGAACGGCAACCCGCTCATGATGTTGGCGGAGGCGTTGACCTGCCAGCCGCCCAGGATCGCGTTCCCCTTCGCAAACGGCAGCTCGGCCGTCCCCGCGATCACGAAGACATGCTTGCGGATGAAGTCGGCCGGACCGTAGTTCACGTTGGGGTCGATGAAGAAGTAGCCGCCGTCGTTGTTCTTGTGGGTCTGCAGCGTGTAGTGGGCCAGTATCGAATAGCCGCTCGAGAACACCCTCGTGATCTTGGCCTGGAGCGCGTTGTACTTGCTCTTCCCGGTGTTGCTGAAGAAGTCGAAATCCTGGGTCCAGCCGAAGTTGCCGCAGCGGCCGTCGGCGTTCTTCACCGCACATGAGAAGAACGGCCGGCGCTGGTTCTGGGACAGCGTTCCGAAGCCGACGATCGACGCCTGGTTGTAGCTGGTCGCGGGACCATCGCCGATGAACCCGCGCCCGGAGTTGCCGACGTAGGCGATCTCGGCCGAGATCGAACTCGTGAGCTGCCGCTGGAGGGTCACGTTGTAGGCGTCCACGTGCGCGAGGTGCTGCGTGTCCGGGAGCAGGCGCGAGGACACGCCGTTCGGATTGCGGATGCGGCCGTTGCTGGGAATCGGGGGGAAGGCCGGGTCCGGCGGTCCCTGGGCCAGGTTGAACACGCTGTTGAAGTTGTTGGGCGGGTTCAGGTTCTGGATCGCGAGCACCGGCAGGTTCTGGGTCACGGCGTGGCCGAACGTCGACCCGAACACGCCGATGTCGTAGCTGCGCCCGTACCCGCCGCGGACGACGGTCTTCGGGTCGAGCTGGTAGGTCATCCCGAGGCGCGGGGCCCAGTTCACCTTGTTCTTCACGTTCCCGGCCAGGTTGACGTCGCCGTAGCCGGCCACGCGGATCTCCCCCGTGTTGATGTCGAGCCAGCCGCCGTTGCCGGCCCCGTTCACGGTCTGGGGGTTGATGATGTCGGTGCGCAGGCCGTAGTTCAGCGTCAGCTTGGACGTGGCGCGCCAGGTGTCCTGGATGTAGTAGAACTGGCGCCACTGCCTCTCGCGGGCGTTCGTGTTCGGGCTGACGAAGCGGCTCAGGTTGCTCGTGTTCCCCAGGAGGAACGTGGCGAGGCCCAGACCGCCGCCGCCCGGACCCGCCGTGCCCTGTTCGTTGAAGGTCAGCTCGCCGGAGCGGTGCGCGTCGCTGGGCACGCGGAGGTTGTAGGCCCGGCGGATGTCGATGCCGAACTTGATCGTGTGGTTGCCGGCGAGCCGGGTCAGGTTCGAGACGATCTGCGCCTGCTTCTCATGCTCGGCGAGCGGGCAGTTGCAGCGGTTGACGCCCAGGCCTGACCCGAAGTTCATGTCGGCCGCTCCCCCGCGCAGGAAGATCGCCGGCAGACCCGAGGTGAAGGGGTCCCCCTTGTTGAGGCCCGGGATGCCCGCGTCGGCGGCGGGCTTCGTGCCGAAGTCGAAGGGCAGCACGTCCACGCCGTACTTGAAGAATCCGAACCGGACGTCCAGCACCGTCTTGGCATTGAGCGTGTAGTCCATCCCCGCGGCTACGCTGTGGTTCCGGACCTTGGAGTTCCCGCCCAGGGAGACCAGCTCCGACCCGCCTCCCGTCCCGAAAGCCGTCGGGCCGTTCAGGTCGAACCGGGCAAAGCTGTAGCGCACGAAGGTGTTGATGCTCGAGCTGAGCCGTCCGTCGAATCGAACGTCGAAGCTGTCGTTGTTGAACAGCTCGGACCCCTGCGCGATGTAGTTGTCCCGCGTGCCGTTGACGCTGCCGGGCGCGTTCGGGAGGGGGATCAGGGCGAGGATCTTGAGCGCCTGCGGCGAGAGACGCGCGCTCGGGATGACGTTGCCGCCGAACTGCGGGCGGCTGCCGGGCGCCCCGCCGTTGGGATCGTAGATGTTCACGCCGTAGGCGCTGAAGTCGCCGTTGCGCGACGCGGAGTTGG